>Ga0302319_10024641_pt1 | contig 10687 bp, 6 predicted proteins | sample Bog_T0_2_FD_203319 | JGI IMG/M metagenome (GOLD analysis project Ga0302319, IMG submission 203319) | Peat permafrost microbial communities from Stordalen Mire near Abisko, Sweden - Bog_T0_2 | ecosystem: Environmental > Terrestrial > Soil > Wetlands > Peat | place: Sweden: Abisko, Stordalen Mire... | reverse complement strand
AGCCTTCGCAAATATTGTAAGACGTTGCCAACGGCAGGATGGCGGCCGAAAGCAGGGAAGCGTTGATGAGGCCGATGGCGAAAAGCAGCGCAGCGAAACGGCCGGCGAAGGGAATAAGCGCAACGGCGGCCTGTGCGACATCGGTAATTTCCGGGTGGTGCGTGTGATAAATTGTTGCCCCGCACGACACCACAATAAAGAAAGCAATCACATCGGTCACAATGCAGCCCACAATGACGTCGAGCCGGCACATGCCGTAATGGCGGGTATCCACGCCTCTTTCCACCACTGCGGCTTGCAGGTAGAACTGCATCCACGGCGTGATGGTGGTGCCGATGAGGCCGATGATCATGGCGAGGTATTCCGGGTCGCTGCTCAAGGTGGGCATGACGGTCTGGCGCAAGGCGAGGTTCCAATCCGGCTTGGCGAAGAAAGCCGAAACAGGGTAGGCGAAATAAATCAGCGACGCCAAGATCAGGACGCGTTCGACTGGTTTGTAGCGTCCGCGCACGATCAGGGTCCAAACCAGGATTGCGCCAATCGGAACCACGATATACTTACTAACACCGAAGATTCCCATTCCGGATGCCAATCCGGCGAATTCGGAAACGATATTGATGAAGTCCGCGATGCCCAGTACCAGCATCGTAAAAAAGGTCGCGCGGAGGCCAAACTCTTCGCGAATCAAATCGGACAAGCCCTTGCCCGTCACGGCGCCCATGCGGGCCGCCATCTCTTGCACCACGATCAGCGCAATGGTGACCGGAATCAGCGTCCAGAGGAGCTGATAGCCAAACTTGGCGCCGGCGACGGAATATTGCATGATTCCGCCGGGATCGTTGTCCACGTTGGCGGTAATGAAACCGGGGCCGAGTACCGCCAGAAACGACATCAGGCGAACACCCATTAAGGCCAGCGGAGATCTTCGGCGTAGGGCGGATTGGCTCATTGGTATCAGACAGTCAATCTTTCATTGTTAACCAGTCGAGTTTCAATTCAGTGAGTGAGTGAAGGAACGAAAATGGCGCGAATCAAAATTTGTTTCCTGTGGCACATGCATCAGCCGTTCTATCGGGATCTGGTGAGCGGGGAATACCGTTTGCCGTGGGCCAGGCTGCACGCCTTGAAAGATTACTATGGCATGGTGCGAATTCTGGAAGAGTTTCCGGGCATACGGCAAACGTTCAACCTGGTGCCTTCGCTCCTGCTGCAGATCGGCGAGTATGCTGCCGGGGCGGCGAAAGACCGGTTTCAGGAAGTGGCGCAGAAGGAAGCGGAAGGGTTGACGCCGGAGGAAAAGGAGTTTCTGCTGAGCTTCTCGTTTCGCGCCAACGAGCAGCGGGTGATCCAGCGGTATCCGCGATACGCGGAATTGTGGGAGCGTGCGCGCCACAGCGGCCCCATTCCGAGCCGGTTGATCGGCACTTTCAATACGGCGATGCTGCGCGACCTGCAAGTGCTTTCGCAATTGGCTTGGCTCGACGAAGAGTATTTATCTAGTGACGCCGGCATCCGGGCCCTGGCGGAAAAGGGGCGCGATTTCACGCTGGCCGACCAGCAGTTGCTGGGCCGCAAACAGAGCGAATTGCTTGGCAAAGTGCTGGGGGCGTATCGCCAAGCCGCGGCTCGTGGACAAATCGAGGTCTCCACGTCTCCGTTCTATCATCCGATTCTGCCGCTGCTGTGCGATTCCAATATTGCCGATGTCGCGCATCCGTATGTCGCGCTGCCGGGGCAGTTCGCCTATCCTGACGACGCGTCGGCGCAGATGAGCGAAGCGAAAAGCTATTTGGAACAGGCGCTAGGTTCGAAGGTCCGTGGCCTGTGGCCGCCGGAAGGGGCGGTTTCGGACGAAGTCCTGGGCTTAGCCGCGGAAGCGGGTTTCCTCTGGACCGCGAGCGACGATAGCATTTTGCAGAAAACGTTAGGACGCGATTTGATTCTGGAAGAGAGATACCGCCCTTATCTTTGGCAGCGCGGCGAGCAAACGATTCATGTGCTGTTTCGCGATCGCCGCCTGTGCGAGTTGATTGCCGTTGTCTATGCGCGCATGGACGCCGAAGAAGCGGCGGATCATTTCGTGGGCGAACTGCACAACGCTTGCGACGGCATGCTGCAGGCAGGCGAAGATGCGCTGGTGCCTATTATTCTGGATGGCGAAAATGCCTGGGAACACTATCTGGAAAATGGCCGCCCTTTTCTGCGTGCCCTGTACCGGCGTATCTCCGCGGACGCAAAACTGGAAGCGTTAACGATTTCGGCGGCGTTGGAAGAAACCACGGCTGCGCCATTGCAGCGAATTTTCCCGGGATCTTGGATAGACGGCAACTTCGATATCTGGATTGGCGCGGAGGAAGACAACCAAGCTTGGGAGTTGTTGCTGGCGGCACGGCGCAGGTTCGACGAAGTGAGTACCGCGACAGCCGAAGACCGCGCTTTGGCGTGGGAAGAGTTAATGATCGCCGAGGGCAGCGATTGGTGCTGGTGGTATGGTCCGGAGCATTCGGCGGACAGCCGCGGCGAATTCGATCATCTTTTTCGCAGTCATTTAGCCAACGTTTATCGTTCGCTGGGCGATCCGGTGCCGGCGGAGTTAGGGCAAAGCTTTCTCAAACCACAACAGCCGCAACATCGCGGGCCGGCCGGCATGATTCAACCGGTGATTGACGGCAGACAAACCTCGCATGCCGAATGGGCCAATGCGGGTCGCTACCGCGCGGCCCACACCTCCGGTCCCATGCATAGCCAGCGGCCTCCTATACGGGAGCTACTTTACGGCAGCGACGGCCAAAATCTATTCTTGTGGCTGGGGCAAGGTGAAGCGAAGCAGAAGTTTGATGGCGTGGATCTGAACATACAGCTTCGCAACCGCCTGGGTGAACTATTCTCGATCCGGCTGTGCCAGAGCAGCCGGGGTATTGCCATTTCCTCTTCGCTTGCCGACGGCGCGGTGCAAGCGGCGCTGGAAGAGGCTTATGAGATCCGGGTTTCGTTGGCCGCCTTGCACAGCAAGCCGGGGAGTCCTTTGTTCATGAAAGTGGATGTTTGGATAGACGGTTTGCCGGTGGGCTCACTACCCGGCTACGGCGAATTGGAATTGAGAGCGACGGCCATGGCGGCCTATACATTTTGAGGTTATTCGAGGATGGTTCCATAGGCCGTTGTGCCAACGGTAAATGTCTTGGTGGGAAAGAACGGCAGTTTGGGAATGTATTGGATCACTACTTTGACGCTCACCGTGCTGCCCGGCGTATTGTTGGGAGACCAGTTTGTGGCGACAGTAACGCCGCCGGAAGGGGCGGCCCAGAGCAATGGGGTGACAATATTAGAGATGTCGGTGGCGGTGCAGGTATAGCTGGCGGTTGAGCCGTGTACCACGGCATAGCGAACGGCAATCCGGCTGGCATACGTGGCGTTGTTGAAGCAGAAAAGGATTAAACAAAATTGCACGAATGCGAAGATGATCATGAAGTAGAGCGAGAGCACGAGCGCGTACTCGATCATGACCGAGCCTTTTTGCCGTTTTTTACGCCGCTCAGAAACTGGCTTCATTGCACTCGCAAGATACAAACCCCGCGCAACGGCACCGAAAGCGGAATGCCGGTATATTTGAACAGCAACGGCGCAGTGGCTGTAGTAATCACCTGGACGTAGGCAACAGGGGTGCCGTAGGAAGGACAACTTGAAGCGCAGCTCACCGAAGCGCCACCCGGCGAACAGGCACACCATTTCGTAGCGACGGCCGTGAAGCCCGAAATTCCGGTGGCGGAGCTGATAGCGATGTTTTGCATGGTTGTATAATTTGTGGAGTTACCGGAGAACGCGCCGTATTGCGCGCCGGCATAAGCCGCTTCATTGACGACCATGGCCTGCTGCGTGACAAGCGCAAAATCGATAACGCCCAGAAGCAGCAGCATCAAGATGGTAAACAGGAGCGCCAATTCAATCAACGCACTCCCGCTTTGCGATTTCCGGCGCTTCATTCCACAATGCCTTTTACTGTGCTCGAAGCAAAGGGCGAACCGCCCGTGAGGCTAGAATAATTCGGACTGGGAATTGTGAAAGTGGACGACCATGTCGTGATATTGTCTACCACAAGTCCAAGATAGGTGGAAGCTGTAATAGTTGAAACATAGTTGTTTATGCCTGTGTTCAGGGCATACCAGATACCATTCGTTACTACATAAGAAGATTTGACCTGAATTCCCTGGTTGCCTTGATTCGACCAGTTGCGATCGATAAAAAAAACGATGCCGGTGATTCCGCCACTACTGGTACTGGTGGGCGCGGAGAGCGAAACGTTCGAACTCAAGATATTCAAGTTGCCATAAGTGAAACCGCCGCCCGTTGTCAGATAAAAAGTGACGCCGGTTCCGGTTATGGTGGAACCACTCTGCCAAGTCATGCCGCCGGTAACGATATACAACCCTGGGTTGAAGGTAACCGAGGCCCCGCTGATGGTGATACCACCACAATAGGTTCCTGGGTTGAGGGTAGTGGTTGACGTTACGGACGTGTTCGTGTACGTGCAGGAAGAGAAAGTCGGCGGCACCTCGTAACCGAGCGGATCTTCTTCGCTGGCAGAACTAAAAGTGGGCGACGGCGACGTATACCCCAACAAACTACTGGTTGTTGACGTCCCTTGTATCTTGATAGAACTGCCGCCGGAGACTATGAGGGTACTGCCGGACTGGTTGGAAAGACTCTTTGTTACCGAGTTAAGGTACATATTGCAGCTTGAGAAGAATCCGGTGTAGTTAGCGACAACCACCGTGTACGTGGAAGAGCCGGGACCCATAACATAGACGCAGTCCGGATTGATCGAACCGGCGGCAACCGCCGATGTTCCAGGATTCACGTAGCTCGACCCGGTAACTAGCCCCATGAAAGCCGTATGGTAGCTCTCGGTGACGGTCGCCTGAATGGCATCGCCATTGCCTGCATAACTACCGGAGGTAGGAGGACTGGCGAAGCTAATCGTGACGCCATTTACTCCATTCGTAAAGCCGTTCAAAGCGGCATCGGCCATTCCGGCTGACGCCCAATCGTCGTTCGCGCGCGCTTTCTCATATACCGCGCCTAAGGCTGCGGCGTCGGCCGCATGTTGCAGTTGGAGCTTCCGGAGCTGCATCATACCGGCATCCAACGCGAGACCGCTGAATAGAAATAGCAGCGACAAAAGTAGAAGGAAATTGATGAGCATGACGCGTTCGGCGTCTCGTATTGGAGAAACCTACAAGCGGAGTATCGACGTTATAACCATCGAACTTTAGTCGAAGGGTACCTAGACGGGCGGAGGTTAGTATGGACAATCGCTGTCACTACCTACGCATGTCCATGAGACCCAGTACAACAGGCGCGAATTGCAGGCTATCGACCGGCTCTTGTTTGCGGCCTACGCTTACGCCGACGCCGGCCATCATCCAAACCGAATGAGTGGAAATCCGCAGGAAGCTCCCATGATTGCCGCCGGGATTTGGAAAACGGACGTTGAAATTCCAATGGTCGGCCGCGAACAGATGGATGTCGGCTTGCACCAACTCGCGGCGGCGGCGTTCGTAACGCAGCAGCACCGGATCCGTCCCCGCCCGGCCGGGCACATTGTCGCCGACCGGCGAGAGTTCTTCTATGATGCCAATCACCCCGTTGGAATAGCGGGTTTTGTGAATGGCCTGGAACCATTCCTGTTCAGTGTGCCACTGCCCTAGCCATTCTTCCTTTCGGGCACCAGCGGGAATACGCAGTTCGGGATCTTCGAACAAGGCGAGCGGAAGGCCGCTATGCCAGTCACCCCGCAGCGGTTTCACGGCAATAAGACCGGCGGCGTTGGTGGAAATTTGCAATTGATTGGCTTCATCGGAATACAGCCAATAGACATGTTCGCCGGGCGCGGGATCTTTGATCCGCATGGCGATAAAATCAATCGGCTTCTCCGCGAGCGCGGGTTGCGGACGATTGAGGGCGCGCTGCTCAGAGAAGAGTTTGGGATAGTCAACGAAGCGAAACGAAGCGTCCTCATCGAGGTTGCCATCGGCGGCCATCTGAAGACCGTTGGCCGAGGGGCCGGCCACGTAGTGGCGCAATTGCTCTTGGCTGTTTGCATCGCCAAGGCTCATCTCCGGAATCAGGTCGCTGATTTTTCCTTTGAAGGGATTTTTTGGATCGGGCTCAAAAACCAGCAGCCGTTTGAGGCGCGCCAAGTAAGCTGCGTAGGCTTCATGCTCGGCTTTCCAATCGTCGAATTCCTGGCGCAAGCGCCAAGCGGCTTGGTGCTCGCCGAGTGCCATCTGCTGGCGAGTCCATTTGTGCGGCTGCTGCTCGATGATGGGTTTGCGCGCTTCGATGGCGCGTTCGAGAGCGGTTAACTCTTCCTCGAGTTGAGCGGCGGTGGCGGCCCAGGGCGTGCGGTGAAGATCGATGGTATCTCCCAGCGCGTGGGCGGCGGCCTTGCGCAGGTTGAGCGGCATATCGGTATGAGCGAGTTGCTGTAGCAGGATATGGATTTTATTGAGATCGCTGTTGCGCAGATGCAGGGCGGCGCGTTCGTTGCCATCGATATCGAGCCAGGCGGTGGGATAACGGTCGGATTGGCCGGCGAGATAGAAGGACAGGTCGCTCGGATTCACGACACGATGGAGCAGCGGATAGAGGCTCTTGAATTTGAAATCACTGAGTTGCTCGCGATTGGTAACAACGTGGTGCGCGCCGCCGGCTGGACTGTTGAGCAGGTCGGTAAGACTGTAAGTCTGGCTGATAATGCCGGGGACGTTGTTCATGCCATGATCGGAGACCAAGACAAAGAGCGTGGAATCGGCGCAGGGACTCTTTTGAATAGCGGTCCAGATTTGACCGGCAATGGTATCCACCTGGCGAAACTTTTTCAACATGGCGGCAGCGTCGTTGGTGGCGTGTCCCTCATGGTCGACACTGCCGATATATAAGTCGAGATACAGAATTTCAGGATTGTCGAGGCCAGCGGTCAAATCGTCTTGCGTTTGAGTCTCGAGCAGCGAGTCATAGGAAGGAGTAGCGCCTTCGAGCATGGAGAAGATGGCCTTGGAGGAGAACCTGCGTTTGAGGATGCCTTCCAAGGTGAGCCAGTTGACGCCGCGTTGGAAGAGCTGGAAGCTTTGGAAGGTTTGGCGGTGGGGGAAGCGATCAATGACGAGCGGGATGCCGGCGCGGTCGAGGACTTCGACGCCGGGCATATCCACTTGCCGCTGGCGAGCATAGCCGATGTAGAGAGGGAAAAAGTTGAGATAGTCGTAAACTTCGCCGGTGAAACGGTCGTATTCGACGTTGCCGCGGATGATGGCATGGTGGCCGGTATCGAGCATGGACCAGGAAGGAGCCGAGAGGCTGATGCCGCGGGTATAGAAATTCTCATAGATGGCGCCCTGCTCGGCGAAGATGCGGTGCAGCCATGGTAATTGCGACTTTCCGGTGGCGGAATCATGGGTTTCCAGGGCTTCCATAAGCTGATCTTGGCCCATTCCGTCTACTTTAAAAATGACCAAACGGCGGGTGTTTTTGGGCAAATCAGCGCCCAAAAAGGGGAAAACGACCAGGAAAGCGAGGGCCAAGAAACGTATCACCGGAGAGTTTCGGGAGTACCCGATCCTTCCGGAAGAGCCGAGGCAGCGGCGGTAGCGGTGCCATGCAGCGAATCGAGGGCGGTGAGACATTGCGCTTTGAGTTGGGAATCGGCGGAAAGAGCTTGAAGCGTCTCAATGGTGCGTTCGGCATGGCGGCGCGTTTCGCGGGAATCAACGCCAGGGAGGAGCGAGGACAACTCGGCAACGGCTCTCTGAATGCGCACGCGATCAAAGGCGACTTCGGGCGGCGTCCCTTTGTCGGCCAAGCCGTCGAGGAAGGCCAAATCGTAATCCACCTGGCGGAAAAGGTCGAGCCGGTCTAAGAAATCGCCGCCTTTGGCGCGACGGGTGTAGACGCCCAAGGTGGCGAAATGAAATACCTCGCCGCGAACTTGCTGCGATGGGGTAGCTTCCCAGCGCGCCAGCTCGGTGCGGCGGTCTTTGTTCAAGCGGCGGACCAGCGGGCTGCGATCCTCGGCGGCGGCGTCCAACAACAAGTGATAGCGCTGGAGGGCAGCCTGCATTTCTTTGCTTGCGGAGGTTTCCAGCGGATTCACGGAGAAGGAGGAGACGCGGCGTTGCATGTCGGCGCGCAGATTGGCATCGGTGGTTTGATCGAGCGCCAAAGCGACGCGGAACTTCGAGTAGGCGTTCAGGCGCTCCTGTTGATTGGTAGCGCTGCCACGGCGCGACGCGTAGAAATCATAGAGATCGGCGCCGACGAAGTAGTACCAGTTGGTAAAGCGCGAAACGCCGATGACGCCGCTGGTGATTTCGTTGATGGCGCGCTGCGTCAGTTCGTGCCGTTTCAGGTGGTGGCCATCGCGGAAATCGATGAGCAACAGGGGCATTTTCGGATAGGTGAGACTGTAGACGCCAAGCGGAATGAGCTGCTCGGTTTGGCCGTTGAGGGTGCGCAGGTAGCGCGCTTGGGTAAGGAGCCCGGCCCGTTGGGGATAGGGGTCTTTTATGTTGAGGAGTTTCCAAACGGGACCCAGGCGAGTGCCTTCGGGCGGAGCGGCACGGTCGACGGGATACCAAAGGACAGCGTATTGATTCTTCGCAGCGGCTAGATCGATGGCTTCAAAACGCAGCCCGGTTTTATCGGCGCACTGGCGCAACAATTCCCAATTGCGCTGGCGAACGCGTTCGAGCTCTAAGTTGGCATCCTCGCCCAACTCGGTGGCGCGGCTTTCCGATACAAAATCTCCTAGGAAACTCTTGCGTAGTTCCAGGCGGGCTATCACGACGTTGAGTTCCTGGGCATTCAGGCCGGATTCGTCCGCGGCCGCCGGGGCCGATTGCAGATAGCTTTCGGCTTCTTCCAAATGCAAGCGCTCGTGATCGCGGCTGTTGTTCTGGTAGGCGCGACTGGAAGCGCGCACGGGCGTGGAGAGGGGGTCTAAGACCGTCCACTGAATTACGTTGCGAGCCGTTTGCGGAACCAGGGAACGCTGGGGAAGGCTCAGGTTCATGAGCGGTTTCAGATCGTGCTTTCCGACTTTGGGAGAGCCGTCACCGATCTTCCAATAGAAGAACGGCACAGCCGAGAGTGCGCGCTTCTCCCAACTAGGACGGGAATAAGTAAGGAGCCAGACATAGCTCACACGATCGTTTTTAGCCTGCACGTCGCCTAAGGTGTCGCGGAGGACGGCTACGAGTGGGACGTCTTGACCGGTCAGGCTGGGCGTTTCACAGCCGTGGCAAAACAGGGTGAGCAGTTGCGCAGAGCCGTCGACGGGGTGGGACTGCCAGTAGTAAGTCTGGTCTGCCGCGCGCAGCAAAAACAAGCCGGCGCAGGCAAGCAAAATGGCGCGGACAGAACTGTGATACCCCCGCAAATTTGAATGGACCTCCCGAATGAAGCTGACAATGCTATTGAGACGTAAAAGGCGCGCGATTGGATGCTCTTGTAAAAATACGTGGCGCGGCGGGGATGGGAGAGGTTTGGGCGAGACGCCGGGGTTGCAGGCATTTGCGGGCGCGGTTAGTTAACATTTAAACAGAGGTCGGGCAGAGAGTTGGAAAGGCTAAGTTTCCTGAAGCGACAACCATGGGTCGCAGACGGAAAATCCGGGGTTCTGGCCCCGGATTTCCAAATCTAAACTGCGACCGAAAGGTGGTCTTAAATGATCATCGAACTACGGATCGTCCTCAAGAAGACGATTGTGTTCACTATTCGCTTAACGCTGTAGTGAAGCAGGGGCCGGAGACTAGCCCTCTCCGGCTCCACGTAGTTATCATACACCGGAACGAACCAACGAACAAATCTGAAATCGGGCGAGCGATGCAAGCGATGCGCAAAACCCCCGCTGATGGACGGCGAGTGAAGCTGAACCGCTGTTCCAAGTGCGGCGGTAGTTCAGCGCACGCGCTGTGCGCAAATCCTGTCCTGCCCATGGCAAGTAATGGACTATTCGACCCCTAGCCCCAACCCCGAAAATCTGCGCTATCATAGCGAAAACCGCCGAATTACCGGCAATTACTAGATCTGAATTCGGAGCGTCTCCGCGTCCTATGTACGACGCCTTCATCAGTTACTCGCACCAAGACCTCGCCGCGGTCACCCAGCTCAAGCAGTCGTGCGACTCGCTCCGCCTCAAAATCTTCTTCGATTCCGCCAGCCTCCGCGCCGCTGAAGCCTGGCCCGCCCAACTCGGCAGTTCCATCAAAGACGCCCGCCAGCTTGTTCTCTGCTGGTCCGCCTCCGCCGACACCTCCGACTGGGTCCAAGCCGAAATCAAATTCGCCTTAATGGCGCAAAAGCCCATCCTCCCTTGGTGCCTCGACAACACACCCCTCCCCGCTCATGTCTCAACAATCCAAGCCGTCTCTTCCGCGTCCAATGCCGCCGCCGAAATCTCGAAACGCCGCTTACGCTACCACATCCGCACTGCCCTGACGGCAACCGCCGCCACCGTCATCCTCGTTCCATCCATCTGGTTCGCCGCCGACCGCCTCACCCCCAAAACCACCACCTTCCAAGGCCGCATCTTCGACGGCCCGGACGGCGTCCCCGGCGTTACCATCGAAGCCGCCGGCCAACACACCGCCACAGGTCCCAACGGCGAATTCAGCCTAAGCCTCCCCCA
>Ga0302319_10024639_pt1 | contig 10687 bp, 8 predicted proteins | sample Bog_T0_2_FD_203319 | JGI IMG/M metagenome (GOLD analysis project Ga0302319, IMG submission 203319) | Peat permafrost microbial communities from Stordalen Mire near Abisko, Sweden - Bog_T0_2 | ecosystem: Environmental > Terrestrial > Soil > Wetlands > Peat | place: Sweden: Abisko, Stordalen Mire... | reverse complement strand
TCAGCACCGTACATGCTGCCTGGATTCCTGCCAGCCACTCCTCCAGAGCCGTGCGCCGGTTCGATTTCACTAAGCCAAAACGATATTCGCCCAATGCGATACTCGGCAAATACCAGGCCCAATCATTCCGGAGAGCCTTCAAGAAGCCCGCCTCCTGTTCTGCCCAAGCGGAAATCGCGTTGGTATCCAACAGCATTACGAACCCTTGGGATCCACCTGCGAAAACTCCGCTTCGATGATAGCGTGAATCCGCCGCAGCTCCTCAATGGGCACATCCGGCGGCGCCAGCTCCCACGGCTTTTTCCCGCCCGGTTTCCGCGCCAGCTTCGCGCTCAAATTTCGCGCCAGCGCCGCCTGCTGCTCCACCGGGAGCGCATTGGCTGCCTGTTCAATCTCCTCGATCGTCATATCTTCCACAATCCTGGCATGTTCGGGCCCGCAAAGCAACCATCCACGTCCCCACCCCCTCCCCCTTTCTACTCCTTATAGTTCTTAACACATGGTGTTGACTTAATTATCCCTTTCCCTATTTTGGACCCCCGTGCCCGCGGGGTTCGTTTCCTGCTCGCATCCGTTCCCAAAACCCGCCATGTCTCAAAAAATACTGGTCATCGACGATTCGCTCGCGTCCTCAAAAGCCGCCGAGTCCGCCTTGGCGCAGAGCCTTGGCAACGTCGATGTACTCCTCGCGCAGCGTGGCGCCGAAGGCTTCGACCGCTTCCTCATCGCCCAGCCCGACCTCATCCTCCTCAACGAGTCCCTGCCGGACATGGATGGCGAGGCCGTCATCTACCGCCTCCTTAACGATCCCCAGACCTCCGGCATCCCCGTGGTCGTCATGTCCAGCAACGGCCATGGCGAGAAGCTCAAGGAACGCTACGCAAACGTCGTCCGCACCATCTCCAAGCCCGTCACCGCCGAGTCGCTCCTCCCCGTCGTCAGCACACAGCTCGCCACCGCCCGCCCGGCTCCCGCTCCCTCCAGCGTCATCCTTTTCCGCGACGCCGCCAAGGTTGTCTTCGCCGGCCACACCGGCTTCTTCACTCTCCGCAACGCCTTGCAAATGGCTTACGGCGACAAAATGACAGGCGTCTTCCGCGTCTTCATCAACCGTTTCCCCGTCGAGCTATTCTTCTCAAAAGGGCGGTTCCTTTTTGCCACCACGCGCAATTTTCAACTCTACCTCCGCGACTCTCCCGTCATTTTAAATTCCACAAACCTCGGCCTCGTCATGGAAGGCCAGGCGAACCAGGGCGCCTCCGGCTGCCCCCTTTTCCTCTTCCTCGCCGGTCGCAACGGCTTCCCTCACGACGACGTCGTCCAGATCACGCGCGACCACGGCCAGCGCCTCTTCTCAAACCTCTGGACCGCGGGCCGCGTTTACTTCGAGTTCTCCGAGATCGGCGAATTCCCCGACTACGCCAAAAACTTCCCGCCCTCCGCCGACGACCCGGACAACTGGGTCCTCGCCAGCCTCCGCCACGTCCGTTTCGACAGCCTCCCCGCCTCCCAGCGCCCCGACCCCAACGGCTCCCCCGCCTACACCCGCAAAGGCTACGAGCTCGTCCAGCGCCTCAAGCTCAACGACGTAGAGGCCCGCTTCGCCACCGCCATCAACGGCGCGGAGTCCCTCCAGCAGATCGCCAAGAAAATCAACGTCCCCCTCAACGACGCCCTCCTCATCGTCTTCCGCTTCCAGGCCCTCGAGATCATAGACTATTGGTCCTCCACTGTCCTCTCTCTCCCCGCCCAGCAGACCAACCCCGGCGGCATGGCCCACGCCTCCTAGCCAGTTCAAGCCGCAGTTCCCTCGCCCCGCCCCTCCCTTTCGCGCAAGCGTACACGTGAAGGTGAACCCTCCGCTCCAGTGTGCTGGGAGGCACCCCCCTTACCACTGCGCCACCTGTGTCGGAAACAAACACCCCGCGCAGTCCGTCGCATCCTGCATGCAAAAGTCCTCGTACACCTGCAGCAGCCCCTGTTGAATCGCCACGCTCTTGAGCAACTCCTCCTGCCGCGGGTCCGTCGCAAAAAGCCTCGCCGCCGCCACCCCCACCCGTCGATTCGCCAGCTCCGCGCGCAGCGCCAGATACCCCTCCCACTTCCCCGCGTCCTCCAGCAGCGCCCACGGGTAGAATACATTGGCCAGCATCTCCGTCACCCGGCTCGCCCCCACCAGCGCCATCGCCCTCTTCGCGGCCCCGGACTGCACGGTATAATGGTGTTCCCAGTACTCATCCCTCAGCCCCTCCATCAGCTCATGCGCCTTGCGCGCCTCGCAGTTCCCCGCCAGCGCCCGCACCTTCGGCCACTGCCTCACCATCGCCGCCAGCGCCGCTACCCGTCTTTGCGGGTGATTCACAGGCCGCTGCCCGCCCAGGCTCCATAACTTCCCCGGCACCGCCAGCCTTTCCCATTCCCCCCGCAGCGCCCACCACCTCTCCCACAGCCCGCGCAAATACGCCTTCGTATCCGCCTCGGCGTCAGGGAAATCCTCCGGCTTCAGGAACCCCGCCACGCCAAAGAGCAGCGCATCCACCTCCCCCGTCCGCCGTAGCATCCGCACCGGCGCCCGCTGGCTCAGCAGCGCGAATGGCAGCTTGTTCGCCTTGTACCCGAGCGTCTCCGCCAGCCCTTGGTACAGCGCCTCATCCTCACCGTGCGCCTCCCGCAGCCGCGCCAGCCGCCTCGCCTTCCTCTGCGCGCGGAATTGCGCCGCCCCCTCCAGCACCCCGCGCACCTTTGCCATCTCCATGTCTCGCAGCGGCGCCACGCACCGCCCCGGCATCGCCAGCGGCAGCGGATTCGGCGGAGCCTTCCCGGCCATCCCCAAATCCAGCCGCACCTGCGGCACAGCCCGGTTCGACGCCGTCCTGCAGAATGCCGCCGCCTCCCCCGCCTCAAAGAACACATGCAGCACCACCCCCTCGTACGCCGCATTCGTCGCGTGCCCATGCCGCTCCCAGTCCCGCGCATCCATGTCCAGTTCAATTGCCCCGCGCACGGCATCCCCTCCGTCAATCGCCACCGCCGCCTCCGCGAAATCCGGCCCCGCCTCCCGGTTCCACACTCCGTATTGCACCACCCTCACCGCCCGCCCATCCACGGTCTCGAATTCCCTCCCAAACTCCCCCGCATACCACCGCGCCTGCAGCTCTATCTCCGATCGCCCTCCCGCCGCGATCAACTCATCCCGGAGCACCCTCCCCGCCATCACCTCCCGCAGCGCCGCATATCGCTCCCCTGGTTGCATCATCCGTTATCCGGTTGCGGCAGCCCTATTGCCGCCCGCAGGAGAGCCAGCCCGTGGAATCCCTTGTACCTCGCCAGCGCCTTCGCCGCCAGCGCCCGCGCCCCCCCCAGCTTCCCCTGGGACTTCAATATCTCCACCTGGTGCAGCACGGTCCTCAGCGCATCCTCGGTATTCCCATACGCCTTCTCCGCCTCGCGGAAGGACCCCAGCGCCGCGTCAAAGCTCAGCGCGGACCATTGCAGCAATCCCAGCCCCTCCCACACGATCCCGCTGTTTAGCTCCCTGGCGCTCCCCTCCAGTTGCTTCGTCCCCACATCCGGCCCCTTCTCATACCATGCCCGCGCCCCCGCCTTGTACGCAGCGTATTCTATCGCCGGGCGCTCCTTGCCCGCCAGCGCCGGATCGTCCACCACCTTGAATGGCCGGTACAGCGGATCACCCACAAATGTCGCCATCCACGACAGCGCCGGTTGCGCCGCATACGCCGCCTCCGCGAATGTGTACCCATCCCGCAGCCGCTGCGTGAAAATATCCAGGTGCGTAGTCAGCGCAAGGTACGGCTCATACACATTCCCCAGCGTCGCCGCCGCCCCGTGCGCAACCAGCGGCCCTGCCCAGGTCTTATTCGCCACCCGCATCGCTGACGCGCTGAAGGAATGGATGTGCACCGCCACCGCGCCCGGCACAAACCGGAAATCATCCCGCGCCATCGGCCCGGACACATCCGCGGCATACCACCCCAGGTAGAATGCCGCGTGATCCATCGGGAAATCCGTCGGGATCACATCCGGCGAGTTATCCCAGATCAGCGGCATCCCATATTTCCGCATGATCACCGCCGCCGTCGCCAGCCATTGATCCCCCACCGCCAGCGGCCCATCCGTCACCCCCCGCAGGTCTATGTACGCAAACCCGTTCAGCCCCGTCCGCTCCGCCGAGATCGCGCCGTCGATCATCGCTTTCACATCCGCCTCAGTCGGCCCGTCCAGCCGGCACACCAGCATCATCGGCGCAATCCCCGCGTCCATGAACGGCTTGGCGCTTTCGTAGTAAAAATTCTTCAGCGGCCCCGATATCCGGCGCGTTCGAAATCCCAACACCGCCAGCTCCGAGTCCACCGCCGCCGCATTTACGTTCAGCGCCGATTGCGTCTCCGGCACATCCCCAGGGTAATTGGTCGTATTCCCGATCTTCACCGGCACCCCCCGCATCAGGGCTATAAACCGGATCTGGTTGTCCATCACCGGCCCTCCCTCCGGCGGCGCATACCACCATTTTCGCTCATCAAATATCTTCCTCAGAGGCTCCGCGATCGTCCTGTCGTACTCCTCTCTTGAGCACTCCTCCAGCCACCCGCAATTCAACCCCACCACATGGTCCTCCGGTATGCCGCGCCGCTGCGCGTAATACTTCGCCAGTCTCACGGATGCCGCGTCGTTTGTATTGTAAACCACCAGCGTTGCCGCGCTCTCGCGCGTCCCGGGAGTCGGCGGTCCCGGGGAGTCTTCCCCGCGCGCCGCGCTCCAGGCCACCGCCACCAGCAGCGCCGCCGTGACTTGCGCAAGGATGCTCATGGAAACTCCAGTTTTAGACCATCATAGGCGATCCGCGTTCCCGCAGGCAGCCGCGCCTCCGCGCTCGCATGTCCCAGGTCATGGCAAATATGCGTAAACCACGTCGCCCCCGGCCCCACCCGCCCCGCCACCTCCAGCGCCTCGCTCACGCTCAAATGCGTCGGATGCCCGGTGTAGCGCAGCGCATCGATGATCAGCGCCTCCACTCCGCGGATTCTCTCTATCACCACCGGCGGCACCTCCTTGCAATCGCTCAGGTACGCCGCGCATTTCCGCCCCGCCCTTTCCATCAGGTACCCATTCACTATCGCCCGCCCATGCTTTAGCGGCAGCGGCGTCACGGTCGTCTCCCCCAGTTGAAACGGCCCATCCACAAGGTGCGGCCTCGGCTTCACATACCCCCGCACCGGCGTCTCCAGCGCAAATGCAAAATTAAACACCCGCTTCAAGTCCGACATGGTCTCCGCGGACGCATAGATCGGCATCTCCCTCCCACTCCCGCAAAACGGCCGCAAATCGTCAAATCCCATCATATGATCTGTGTGCGAGTGCGTGTACACCACCGCATCCACACGGTCGATCCTTTCCCGCAGGCATTGCACCCGGAACTCCGGCCCCGTATCCACCACCCACGCGCACTCCGGCGCAGCCACATAAATCGACGACCGCGTCCGCTTATCCCTCGGGTCTTCCGACCGGCACACCGCGCACCCGCACCCCACCATCGGCACCCCCTGCGAGGTCCCCGTCCCCAAAAATGTAATCGTCATCGCCCCCCCCCATCTCGCCTCCTCCTCATAACCGCTCAAACAGCCGTTCCGCGACCCATTCCCGGCCATCCCTTCCGCAAAAACTTTGCGCCTTTGCGCCCTTGCGTGAGTTCCTCTCCCAAGTGGGATTACACTGCCGAATCGACCGGATAAAACTAGGACGCGCATGGGTTTGAAAAAAGCCCGGCACGTTTGCATAATCCTCCCGTGCCCGCAATGCTCGCCTCCCTCCGCATCCGCAATCTCGCGCTTGTCGAGGACCTCGAATGGACACTCGCCCCCGGCTTCACCGCCATTACGGGCGAGACCGGCTCGGGCAAATCCATCATCATCGGCGCCCTCAAGCTCCTCATTGGCGAGCGCGCCGATAAATCCCTCATCCGCTCCGGCGCGGACGCATGCACCGTAGAGGCCGCTTTCCACCTCGATGACCCCGCCCCCGTCAACGCCCGCATCGAGGAAGCCGGAATCGAGCCCTGCCAGGACGGCGCCCTCATCCTCAAGCGCTCCTTCACCGCCGCCGGCGCCAACCGCCAGTTTGTCAACGCCTCCCCCACCACCCTCGCAATCCTCAAATCCCTCGGCGATCTCCTCGTCGATCTCCACGGTCCCCACGACCATCAATCCCTCCATTCAAACGACAAACAGCTCGACCTTCTAGACGCCTTCGCCGGCGCGGCCCCGGCCCGCGCGGCTTACACCGCTCAATTCACAGCCCTCAATCGCCTCCTGGCCGAACACGCCGCCCTCTCATCGAGCGAGGCCGCCATCGAGCGCGAACTCGACCTCCTGCGCCATCAAGTCGCCGAGATCAAAGCCGCCTCCATCCAGCCCGGCGAGGAGGAAGCCCTACTCGCGCGTTACACCGTCGCCTCAAACTCCCGCCGCCTCATCGAGATCGCATCCACCATCATCCAGCGCCTCTCGGACGCCGATGACTCACTCCTCTCCAGCCTCTCGGAGGTCCAGCGCCACTTCCGCGAACTGGAGAAACTCGACCCCTCAACGACCCCCCTCGCCCAGTCCCACGCCAACGCCCTAGTCGAGCTCCAGGAAGCCGCCCGCAACCTCCAGCGCTACAGCGATTCCCTCGACATCGACCCCCGCCAGCTCACCGAGCTTGAGGATCGCGTCTCCCTCTTCGAGACCCTCAAGCGCAAATACGGCCCCACGATCGACCAGGTGATCGTCTTTGGCGAGGAAGCCGCCTCGCGCCTCCGCAAGATCGAGTCTCGCGGCGAGGAACTCGCCCGCCTCGCGTCCGCCATCTCCGCCGCCCGCGATACCCTGGCCACCCTCGGCGCGAAACTCACCAAACTCCGCTCCGCCGCCGCCCCGCGCCTTGCCTCGGACATCCAGGCCCAGCTCCGCGACCTGGGCTTCAAGAAATCCGAGTTCGCCATCAACCTCATCCCCACAACTCAACCCGCCTCCTGCGGCTGCGAATCCACGGAATTCCTCTTCGCCCCGAACCCCGGCGAACCCGTGAAGCCCCTCAAGCTCACCGCCTCCAGCGGCGAAATCTCCCGCGTGATGCTCGCCGTGAAATCCTCCCTCGCCGCGCAGGATCGCATACCCCTCCTGGTCTTCGACGAGATCGACGCCAACGTCGGCGGCGAGATCGCCCACGCCGTCGGCGCCCGCATGCGCACCCTCGGCGCGGACCACCAGGTCCTCTGCATCACCCATCTCCCGCAGGTCGCCGCCGCCGCCTCCACCCAGTACGTCGTCGCCAAGCAATACACGGGCGACCGCACGATCTCCCACCTCGCCGAGGTCAAAGGCAAAGCCCGCATCGAGGAAATCGCCCGCATGCTTGGAGGCAAAACCGACTCCGCCCTCGCCCACGCCCGCGCCCTCCTCGGCGCTTGATTGCTCCTGCCCCCTGCGGCACACTACTTGCAATAAATCGTTAAAGGCGCCTCTTCACGCTGCCCGGGCGCCTGCCCTATGACTCAAGATTTTTCCTCGAAGCGCGTCCTCGTCTTCGTAGTCGCCTACAATGCCGAAAAAACCATCGGCAGCGTCCTCCATCGCATCCCCGAGTCCCTGCGCGCGGGCAATGTCGAGGTCCTTGTCATAGACGATTCCTCCGCCGACGGCACATTCGCCGCCGGCATCGCCCATGAGGCCGCCATTGACGGCCTCAAGATCACGATCCTCCGCACTCCCTGCAACCAGGGCTACGGCGGCAACCAGAAACTCGGCTACCGCTACGCCATCGAGAACGGCTTCGACTTCGTCGCCCTCGTCCATGGCGATGGCCAGTACGCCCCCGAGAAACTCCCCGACTTGCTGGCGCCCCTCATGCGCGGCGAGGCCGACGCCGTCTTCGGCTCCCGCATGCTTGACCCCGGCGGCGCCCTCCGCGGCGGCATGCCCCTTTACAAATACATCGGCAATAAAATCCTCACCCGCTTCCAGAACGCGATGCTCGGCTCGCATCTCTCCGAGTTCCACTCCGGCTACCGCATCTACTCCACTGCCGCTCTCCGCCAGATCCCTTTCGAGCGCAACTCCAACGACTTCCATTTCGACACGGAGATCATCATCCAGCTCACCATCGCCCGCCTCCGCATCCTCGAGCTCCCCATCCCCACCTACTACGGGGACGAAATCTGCTACGTCAACGGCTTCAAATACGCATGGGATGTCTGCCGCGCCATGCTCCGCGCAAAGTGTCACGCCCGCAACCTCCTTTTCGACCGCAAATTCGACATCGGTCCAGTCGAGGAAACCTACGACCTCAAGCTCGGCTTCCAATCCTCCCACACCATGGCCATCGATGCCGTCCGCCCTGGCGCCAGCGTCATCGACATCGGCTGCGGCCAGGGCCTGGTCGCCCGCCAGCTCGCAAAAAAAGCCGCCCACGTCACCGCTGTGGACCAATTCGTCCCCGCCGCCTCGGACGACCCCAAGGTCACTTACTACGAATGGAACCTCGATCGAGAGGAATTCCCTGTCGATCTCTCCGCCTTCGACCAGGTTTTCCTGCTCGATATCATCGAGCACCTTAGCCAGCCCGAGGCCTTCATGGAGCGCCTCCGCCATGCCTCCGTCCACCGCCGCCCGGAGATTATCCTCACCACCGCCAACATCGGCTTTTTCATCACCCGCTTCATGCTCCTCTTCGGCCATTTCAACTACGGTCGCAAAGGCATCCTCGACCGCACCCACACCCACCTCTTCACCTTCTCTTCCCTGCGCGAGTTATTCGACCAATCCGGCTACGATATTCTTGAGGTCCGCGGCATCCCGGCCCCCTATCCCAAGGCCATCCACGACGGCGTCCTGGCCCACGCCCTCCTCACCCTCAACCAATGGCTCATCCGCCTCAGCCGCGGCCTCTTCTCCTACCAAATCTTCATCCGCGCCTCCGCCAAGCCCTCCGTCGAGCACCTTCTCCTAGAGACCATCGACTTCAGCCACAAACAGCGGAAAACCATCCAGACCCCCGGCGCGCTGCCCCTGGAGCCGGTCTAGGGCCTGTTAAGGTAAAGAGGGGGTGTTGGGCGGGAGTCACACGGGCCGTATGGCAAGGCGCGAACGACGCGCATCCCCTTTCCTGGGGCTGTAAGGAGCGAGCAACGCCGCCAGACGGCCCGTGTGGCTCCCGCCCTGCGGGTTGCATCGCTTTTTGGGGCTGGGCCGCGTTGCTCCTCGGTCACAATCGAGCCGGCGGGCGCCGAGCGAGATAGCCTGCCGAACGGCAGCCCGAAGGGTGAAGGCACCGGAGCGCCTGAGGCAAACCCATTGCGGGTATGCTCCCTCGTCGCGCCTTGCCCAGCCCCAAAAATCGACGCAACGCAACGCCCCCTCTTTACCTTAACAGGCCCTGATACCCTCCGGCGCCTCCCGCCGCACCCTCTCCATCCACCTCCTCGTGAACGTGAACCTGAACTTGAACATTCCCCCCTCCGTCCTTCTCGATAACCGATATTGACACAAAAACTTCTCTCCCTCACCCTCTCCCTCCGCGAAGCCCAACAACATAATCCAATGAAACTATTCTCACGCGGAACCCTCGTAATCATCATTTCCCTCTTCGCCGCCGCCGCCGTTTGGGCCGCATCCAGCGACGATGACGATCTCTTTCCAGCAAATACCAAGGGCATCTCGATCTACGGTGAGTCCGCCAACGGCAATGTGGACGTCAGCCCCCAGCAAACGACTACCCAGACCACATCCAGCACATTCGTCGCCGCCCCCTCGATCCCCACTCCCAGCCCCACCGCTTCAAGCGATCCCAACGAACTCCATAGGCACCACTTCTCCACTGTCATTGTCAAGACCGCCGCTGGCACCACCAAAATCACCACGACCACCCATTTCAAAAACGTGGACCGCAACCAGCATAACGCCGGCGGCGGCGGCGTCACCCTCCAGTACTTCTTCACCCGCTACATCGGCGTCAACCTGGATGCCTCCTTCCTCGGCGGCAGCACCTACAGCACTGCCGTCACCGCCAACCTCATCTTCCGCTATCCCTTCGAGTTCGGAGAAAAATCCGTCTCCAGCGGCTACTCAAAAGATGGCAAGGACGGCAAGACCACCCTCAGCGGCCCCACATGGGGCCTCGCCCCCTACGCCCTCATCGGCGGCGGCGGCCAATGGGACGGCAGAGCCTCCGGCATCGGCGACGTAGGCGGCGGCATTGAGTTCAAATTCAGCAAGCACTACGGCATCTTCGCCCAGGGCGAGTGGATCATCCACGACTCGCACCAAGGCTACGCCGCAGAGACCCTAGGCTTCACATACGACTTCTAGCGTCATCGCCTCCGGTTAAAGGGGCCCGCGCCCCGCGATAAGCCCGCACTCTCCCGGACGGTGGCCGGTCGGCAGCCCCATCGACCATGCCATGTGCCTGCGCCCTCCCGCGGGAGCCGTCTTGGCAGCCCCCACGACCGGCGGAAGATGAGATGCCCGCCGGTTTTCCTTGCCCCCGCCCCCATGGCACGCATAGTACCCCCTCATTTCATGACATCGGGGCGTAGCTTAGCTTGGTAGAGCGCTTGGTTTGGGACCAAGAGGTCGCAGGTTCGAATCCTGTCGCCCCGACCACTTTAACCTAAGGCTGGTAAAGGGTTTTA
>Ga0302319_10024638_pt1 | contig 10687 bp, 9 predicted proteins | sample Bog_T0_2_FD_203319 | JGI IMG/M metagenome (GOLD analysis project Ga0302319, IMG submission 203319) | Peat permafrost microbial communities from Stordalen Mire near Abisko, Sweden - Bog_T0_2 | ecosystem: Environmental > Terrestrial > Soil > Wetlands > Peat | place: Sweden: Abisko, Stordalen Mire... | reverse complement strand
TTCGTACTTCCTCGGCGCCCCGTTGCGCCGCCATGCTGTGCACGACCCCGTCGTCGCGCTAGGCCGGACCCTCCCCGGAACGTCCGGCCCACGCCGAAGTTTTGAGCGCGTCTGTCGACTGCGGCACAATAGCCGTTCAAGCGAACCTGGCGATTGCGCGTCGCCCTGTGACTCCCGCGAACTACAATCCAAACGAATCAGATGGGGAAGGGAAGACCTCGCTCATGCAATCTGTTCAACGCACCCTGATCGTCGCCGCTTGTTTGCTGGCGGTGCTCCAGCTGGAATCCTCGCCTCGGGCGCTCGCGCAAACCGTGCCGCCGCAAGTTTCCTCCCGACTGGCTCCCAACCAGGCTCCGGAGCCGCCGAAGTCGGTCGAGTACGCAATCGTTCAGCACCGCCTCGCCCAGGGCTGGAACACCTGGGACGTTCACAGCGTCACCACTCACGTTCTCCTGCCACAGGGTCTCGCGATTCATGTCGGCATGAAGCACAACACGACGGTATGGAGCGAAGCTTACCTCCGAGACGCGCTCATCGGCCGGCTCGATCCCGGCGCAGAAGTGGTCACGCCGGGACCTCATTCCTGGCACGGCAGCTACACCGACCTGCGGGTCGACTGGAAGGGCCATAGCTGGCGTATCCAGAGCGCTCACGCGGGCGACGACCTGGTTCTGCTCGTGACGCCGCTCGCTTCAAAACCGATCGCTGCCGTGCCGCCCACCGTCATCTTTTCCGCCGACTTTCTCTGGAACCGCCCTGGCACCACGATGCGCCAGGGCGATGTTATTGAGGCGCACAGCGGCTCCAGCATCACACCCATTTACTGCACCTCGACGCAATTGGGCAGCGCCTTCATCGATGTGCCCACCGGCGGACCGCATTTTGCCGCCGATCTCACCGGCCCTGTCGGACTCAGCACCGGCCAACGCCGCACCCTTACGGAGATTCAGGCCATCGTCGGCCAGCAACAGAAGGGTTACCAACAATCTGTCACCGCCGAAGGCACAAATGGCGCCACCCTGAATGGGGTTCGGGACGCCATCGAGACCACCCTCGGCTGGGACACCATTTACGAACCCAGCCACGACCGCGTCGTCTCACCCGTGAGCCGCGTCTGGAGCGTCGACTGGGGCGGTTACGTCATTTTCGATTGGGATACCTTCTTCGCCGCCACGATGGCTGCCGTCGGCGACCGCGACCTGGCTTACGCCGACGCTCTGGAAACCCTCCGCGAGTCCACCTCGCAGGGCTTCGTTCCCAACTACGCGCGCGGCGGTGGCTGGAAGAGCTCCGATCGCTCCGAGCCGCCAGTCGGCGCCATCACTGTCCTCGGCCTTTACCAGAAATTCCACGAGCGCTGGTTCCTGGAGGAGGCGTTCCCCGCGTTGCTCCGCTGGAATCGCTGGTGGTCCGAGCATCGCGACATCCAGGGCTACCTGACATGGGGCAGCAACGATGACTACGAGCCTGCCAATCTCGATGACACTTCACGCGGCACGCGCCAGGGAGCCATTTACGAATCCGGCCTCGACAACAGCCCCATGTACGACGGCACCAGCTACGATCCGCAGACCCATTTGCTCGAATACGCCGACGTCGGCCTGATGAGCCTCTATATCGCCGATTGCGACGCGCTGGCGGAAATCGCCACCGCCCTCGACAAACCCACCGAGGCGGGCGAGCTCAAAGATCGCGCCGCGCGCTATCGCGAAAAACTTGCCACGCTATGGGATCCGCAATCCGGCATTTTCCTGAACAAGGACCTGCACACCGGCCAGTTCAATACGCGCCTCTCGCCCACCAACTTCTATCCCATGCTGGCGCGTGCCGCGACGCCCGATCAGGCGCACAGCATGATCCAGAAGCATCTGCTGAATCCCGATGAATTCTGGGGCGAGTGGATCATCCCCTCCATCGAGCGCAGCGATCCCGCTTTCCACGATCAGAATTACTGGCGGGGACGCATCTGGGGTCCGATGAACTACCTCGTGTATTTAGGCCTGCGCAATTACGATGACCCTGCCACCCGCCAGCAGTTCGCGCAGAAGTCCTGCGACTTATTCCTCAAAGAATGGCGCGACAAAGGGCACGTCCACGAAAACTACAACGCCATCCTGGGCAGCGGCGATGATGTCGCCAACAGCGACCGCTTTTATCATTGGGGAGCGCTGCTCGGCTACATCGAATATCTCGAGCAGAGCGGCCCGCAAAATTAGGGGGGAACTTACTGGCGGTAGGCGGTGGGCTTCGCGGCTACGCGAACACCCATCCCGTTCAGGCGGCTGCGCGCCTGTGCTGCTTCCGGCGTCTGCGGATAGCGCGCGATGAGCGCGCGCAGATCGCGAATGCCATTGTCGCGCTGGTCCAGCGCCAGCTCCGCCTCGCCCCTGCGCAGACCCGCTGCCGGGGCCTTCGGGTTGCCGGCAAACTGCTGCAGCACCAATCCATAGGCTTTGATCGCGTCGGAGTACTTCCCCTGCCGGTACGCGATTTCGCCGAGATAGAACTGCGCGTTGCCGGCCAGATCGTCCTGCGGATAGTACTTGAGCACGTCGCCAAACTCGCCGGCCGCCAGATCGTAGCGCGCCGAGTTATAGTCGCGCAGCGCGCCCTGGTAAAGATCGTTGACCGGCGGCGCCTGGGGCTGTTGCGGTTGCTGCTGCGGAGCCTGGTTTGGGTCGCCCGAAGGCGCACTGGCCGGCTGCCCGGGCGTGCCCGGCTGCTGCTGGGAGGGCTGCGTATTCACATTCTGCAGCTGCGACTGCACCGCCTCCACCTGGGCACTCAGCTTGTCGATCCGCGACCGCAGCGCGTCGATGGAGTCGTTGATGCCCTGCATCTGCGTGGAAACCTGGTCGATCTTGCTGCCGCCCGACTCGTTCTGCGCCTGCACCTGCTGCTCCAGCGTCGTCATCGTTGCGTTGATATGCGTGACGCTGTCCGACATCTGCTGGACCACATGCTGCAGCACGCTCAGCTGCTGGTCCTGGGTCTCCTGCAGGTGTTGCAGAGCATCCTGCAACTGCTGCACCTGGGTCTGCAACTGCACCATCTCCTTGGAAACGGCATGGGCCGGAGGAGCCCAGCCGGCCAGAACGAGAAGGAAGAGAGGTGAGAGCGATGCCACAATCTTTCGCATAAACACAATCCCCGATGGAGCGCAGGAAGCGCTGCCTTCATTATTAATTACAGGACGCGGGAGGCGCGAATGTTGTGCGCTGGGCACGTGCTCTGAGCTGCGTGCCCTGTATGCAGGATCCCGGATCGTAGCCAAAGACCGCACGACCCGGGAACCCATTCCCTATTGCCTACTGCCTGCTTCTACTGGTCCAGCGTGAACTGCGAGCGGCGGTTCTGCTGCCAGCACGCTTCCGTGTGGTCGGTGCAGAACTGCTTTTCCTTGCCGTAGCTCACAGTGCGCAGGCGATCCGGGCTCACGCCCGCGGTCACCAGCGCCTGCTTGGCGGCGTTGGCGCGATTCTCGCCCAGCGCGAGGTTATACTCCGTCGATCCGCGCTCGTCGCAGTATCCGCCGACCACAACCTTCAGCTCCGGATGCTGGTTCAGGAAGTTCGCGTCCGCCTGAATCGTCGTCTGCGCATCGGGACGAACGTCGTAGCTGTCGTAGTCGAAGAAGACCGGCTTCACCGCGCCTTCAAAGGCGTTTTCGTCGATGTTCGACTCAGTTACCGCTGGCGGTGGCGGAGGAGCAGCGGTCGTCACTGAAACAGTCGCCGTGGCATCCGCTGTCCCCCCGTCGCCCTGGGCGATCAGGTGGTAGCTCGTCGTCTGCGTCGGCTGCACGGTCTGCGTGCCGGAGGAGGCCACTTGCCCCAGTCCAACGATGGACACATTCGAGGCGTCCGATGTGTGCCAGGTCAGCGTGGAGCTTCCGCCCGGTGTGATCGTGGCCGGGCTGGCGGTAATCGTCGCCATCGGCGCCGGAGCGGTGGCGGGCGGAGCGGGCGGCGGTGGAGGCGCCGGATTCTTCTTGTGGCATCCCGCTACCGTTAGGAAAGCCGCGAGACTTGCGGCCAAAATCAGGGATTGACGATTTGCATATTGCACGTTTCTCTCCTCCTTTAAGGAGCGTTGTCGTGGGTTAACCGGGGCAAAACAGGGACGGTGATCCACCCTGCAGGGAATCAGCTCATTTCCAGCTCCAGTTAGGCATGGTATTGCTTCCGCCGCCGTGGGTTAGCTGCTGCTGGTCTGTGCCGTCGGCCAGCATCATCCAGATCTCGGTATGTCCGTTCTGCTCACGCTGAAACACGATGTGCCGGCTGTCCGGCGACCAGGACGGAAAATCGTTGGCCCCGGAATCGTGCGTGAGCTGGGTCCAGCGCTTGCTGGCGATATCCATCACGTAAATGTCGTAACCGCCCGGCGCTCCCGGACCATATTTGCGATCCCACGCAAAGGTCAGAAACTGTCCGCTGGGCGACCACGACGGGGAGATGGCGTAGCCGCCATCGGTCATCCGCGAAATGTTAGCGCCGTCGGAATCCATGATGTAAATCTGTGGCAGCTTCGTGCGGCCGCTCACCCAGGCGAGCTGCGAATTCGTCTTTGGATTCCACACCGGCGAGACGTCCGGCCCGCGAAACGCCGTCAGCCGCCGCGCTTCACCGCCCGATGCGTCGCTGACATAAATTTCAGGATCGCCGCTGCGGTCGGACGAGAAAGCCAGCTTCGTCCCGTCGCTCGACCACGCCGGCGAGAGCGTCGTTCCGCCCCATGCCGGAAACGAAGTCAGACGTCCCAGGTCGAGAGAGAATATGCGCAACGACCACCCGTTCTTGCCCAGCGAGCTGAACGCAACGCGCGAATTATCCGGTGAAACGTGCGGCGAAAGCGAAATCGTTCCCAGATGGGTCAGCTGGCGCTGGTTCATGCCGTCGTAGTCCATCGCCCAGATTTCCTTGCTGCCGGCCCGCGAAGAAACGTAGTAAATCCTGGTCTCTGCAATGCCTGGAACCCCGCCCAGCCGCTCGATAATCTCATCGGCAAAGCGATGCGCGATCTGCCGCGACGCATCCGCCGTTGCATCGCCACCATACTGTTTGCCGAGGACCTGCGGATTCTGCTGGCTGTGCGTGTCGTACAGAAATCCCTGCACTGACATATGCCCTGCGCTGACTGCCAGACTCCCGAAGGCGACCATGGAGGCGTTCGACGGCGCGGCCGCCCATTGCGGCAGATTGACCTCCTGGGGCGATCCGGGCGTGACGTTCGGGATCATGCTCTTCGAAACCACATCGAAGATGCCCGCATAACGCAGGTCGTTATACAAAGTCTGGTCGAAGGCCGACTTCAGCCCGCCGGTCAGCGCGTCGCTCGACCCCGGCTTGAAATCCGCGGCGGCGATGCGAATCTTCGAGACGCCGAGGTTGGTTCCGGTGCGCACCCAGTCCTGGGCCCGAAGTCCGGAGGCGGCGATGGCGATGGAGGCGAGGAGAAGAACGATTTGAAAACAAAGCTTTCGTGGGGAACTCGCGATCATGCTTTTTCCGTTTCCATAATGATTTGGCTGTATCGGGTGCGGGCGCCCGTCTGCGTTCGTCCTGTGGGAAGCGCTACGGCCCTGGAAGGATGGCGCTCCCTTATGGGAAATCAATGAATCGACACGTCAACGACGATCGTAACGTCCTTTAGTGCGACGGCTGATCGTAAGTAAAAGTGTACTCCACCGACACGTTTCTGCCTGGGTACTGATCCGGCAAAGGACCAAAACTTCCCACCCGCTGCACCGCCTCCCTCGCCGTTTTGTTCAGCGAAGCTGAGGGGCTGGGCTGGTCGAGCCGGATGCTGGTGAAGCTCACGCTACCGTCGCGCTCAATCGTAAACGTGACCGAAACCTGACTCCCATACTTGGTGCCCGGCTCGATCTGCTGGGTGTACCAGTTCTGGCTCACCAGGCGCGTGATCTTGTCGACATACCACGGAAACCGCGAGGCAAAATCGCCGCCCGCCACGCTCACCGGACTGTTGCTGCTGTGTGCTGTGGCGTTGCTCGAGTGCTCCAGCTGCGTCGGCGCTGCTTCTCCATAGTTCGCGCGGTTCTGCTGGTTCAGCGGCTGAGCATGGGGCGGGGAGGCCGGCTGCGGCTTGGGAGCCGGCCGCAATTTCGGCTGGTGCGTTGCGATCGGAATTGCATCCGGCTGCTGGATTGGAATCGTCGCCTTCGAGGGCGGCGCGGGCGCGGGGCTGGGCAGCTGCGTGGCCAGAACATTCGGCGTGGGCGGCGCGGTCTGCGGCAAAGGAATCGACGGCGCCGAGTTGACCAGATTCGCCTGAATCGACCCCGTACCGGTAGTGCCCCATTGGTTACCGTGAAATTTGTTATTCATGAAGATCAGCAGCGCGATCGCCGAAACGAACCCGACGTGCAGCAGGAACGACCCGGTCATCGCCCCGCCAAAGGGCTCTCGCTGCTCCGCCATTGTCATGATCGTTTCGCGCATTCTCTTCCTTCACTCCAACTGGGCGCGCACCGCTGGCACCCTGCTAATAGTGTGACGCCCCGACCGTCGCAACACAACTCCGGCGGCGGGTTGGAGGAGTGGGACGTGCCTTTGGTTGCACCCCGCGCAGCCGCAGGTCCCCGCATCTGCCAGCGGCGGGCAGATACGGGCCAGCCAGGATTCCGATGCTTCTCCGTCCTCCCCAGCTAAACGCGAATTCCGGCAATGGTTTGAAGCCGGTTTGTAGAACAATGGAGCCCATGCCCATTGTCCCTTTCAGCCTTCCCTTTTCCCAGGCCGCTGCCGACGATCTGCGTGAGCGCCTCGCCCGCACCCGCTGGCCCGACGAAATCCCCGGCACCGCCTGGGAGTATGGCATCAGCCTCGAATTTATCCAGGACATCTGCCACTACTGGAAGGATGAGTTCGACTGGAAGAGCCAGATCGACCAGCTCTCCCGCCTCCGTCATTTCCGCTACGAGAACGGCAACTGGGGCATCCATTTCATCCACGAACGCGGTCACGGTCCCAATCCACTTCCTCTGGTCCTCACTCATGGCTGGCCCGGCTCGTTCCTCGAAATGCTGCGGATTTTGCCGCTCCTCACCGACCCAGCCAGTCACGGCGCCGATCCCGCCGATGCCTTCGATGTGGTCATCCCGTCCCTGCCCGGCTATGGCTTCTCCGACCGCCCCTCCGTCCGCGGCGTCAACACCTTTGCCATCGCCGATTGCTGGGCGCAACTCATGTCGGAGCTGGGATACAGCCGTTTCGCGGCACAAGGCGGCGACTTCGGCGCGGCGGTGACCACGCTGCTCGGCTTCCGTCATCCCGACCGGCTGGTCGGGATTCACCTGAACTACATTCCGGGCAGCTATCGCCCCTGGCTCCGCCCCGGCGAGGCTCTCGATCCCGAAGAACAGGCTTCCCTTGCTTCAGCCACCGAGTGGTACGAGGCGAGTGGCGGCTACGCCCACATCCAGAGAACCCACCCCCAAACCGCGGCGCTGGGCCTCAACGACTCTCCTGCCGGCCTGGCGGCCTGGATCCTTGAGAAATTTCACGAATGGTCCGACTGCAACGGCAACCTGTTCACCCGCTTCACCCGCGACGAGCTCCTCACCAACGTCACCCTCTACTGGATGACCCAAACCATCGCCTCCTCGTTCCGCCTCTATATGGAGGGAAGACTCGCGCCGCTGCACTTTAAGGAAGGCGACTTCGTCCGCGTGCCCACCGGAGTAGCGCGCTTCCCCCTGGAAGACCCGTTCCCGGCCCGGCGTTGGGTCGAGCGCGGCTATAACGTGCAGCGGTGGTCCGAAATGTCCAGCGGCGCACATTTCGCCGCCGCCGAAGAGCCGGAATTGCTGGCTAAAGACATTCGCGAGTTTTTCCGCTCCAGGCGCTGAGAAAACACCTTTCGCTGCCGGCCCTTATCAGCCCGGCGTTGGCAGTCGCAGGGATTCCACCGCACTCGCCCCGCTCGTCGAAAACGCCCCTTCCACAATTGACTTCCACCCCCGAATTCCCGTATCCTGAAGTCCTTGCGCAGTGTGCGTCCTCGCGTCTGTGCGTTTGTGCCGCAGACCAGGGACTTGGGTTCCCGAATCAATCTTCACTCGGGTTTCTGAATTCTGCGCCAACTCACGCGAACAGCATCCGAAAGCCGCGGAAGAGTTCAAATTCCGCGGATGGGCGTTGCGTGGGCAATTTTGATGGGTGCTGTATAGACCTTTTTGAGCGGCCTGCCGAGCAGGCGATAGCAAGGCCGGGAGAAGAATAAAGAGATGTCGACCTATATTCCGAGCGGGCTCAATATCGATCGCAAGTGGTTCGTGGTCGATGCCAGCGGCAAGACGCTGGGACGCCTGGCTACCGAAGCCGCCAGCGTACTGAGCGGCAAACGCAATCCGAAGTACACGCCCTTTCTCGATATGGGCGATCACGTCATCGTCATCAACGCCAGCAAGGTGCGCCTCACCGGCCTCAAGAGCCAGAGCAAGACCTATCGGCGCTACACCGGCTTTCCCGGCGGTCTCCGCGAGGAGTCGTTTGTGCGCTTGATCAACCGCCGCCCCGAAAAGGTCATCGAAGAGGCCATCAAGGGCATGCTGCCGAAGACCAAACTCGGCCGCAAAATGGCCACCAAGCTCAACGTCTATCGCGACGACAAGCATCCGCACGCCGCGCAGAAGCCACAACCGCTCGAAGTGAGCGCATAAGGAAGACACCAGACCCATGGCAGATAAGGTTCAGTATTACGGCACGGGACGGCGGAAGTCGGCCATCGCGCGCGTCTACCTTCGCCCCGGCAGCGGCGAATTCAAAATCAACGGCAAAGCCTTCGACACCTACTTCGTGACCGAGCAGCAGCGCGTCTCCGCGAAGCGCTCCCTCGTTCTCACCGAGACCGCCACGACCTTTGACGTGGTCACCACGGTTTCCGGCGGCGGTGTCGCCGCGCAGGCCGATGCGGTCAAGATGGGCATTGCCCGCGCCCTGCTCCAGTTCAACGCCGAGCTGCGCAAGACGCTCAAGAGTGAAGGCCTGCTCACCCGCGACGCTCGTGTGAAGGAACGCAAGAAGTACGGTCAGAAGGGCGCCAGAAAGCGGTTCCAGTTCAGCAAGCGCTAGTCGATTCGCCGAGCCGGTAGCCCGGAGCAAAAAACTACAGGCTATTGGCTGAATTTAGTAGTTCAATCTGCCCCTAACCGGGGCATCAATTCCGGCCCGAAAACAATGCCGGAATGCAGTCCAAATAAGGAGGTCGTTTGGCCACTATCACCATGAAGGAGCTGCTCGAAGCAGGAGTCCACTTCGGGCATCAGACCAAGCGCTGGGATCCGCGGATGAAGGAATACATCTTCGGCGAGCGCAATGGTATCTACATCATCGATCTGCAGAAGACCCTGAAGATGTTCAAGGAGGCCTCGAAGTTCGTCACGGAACTCGCCGCTTCCGGCAAGGTCATTTTGTTTGTCGGCACCAAGCGCCAGGCGCAGGACGCCATCGCTGAAGAAGCCACCCGCTGCGGCATGTTTTACATCAACAACCGCTGGCTGGGAGGCCTCCTCACCAACTGGGTGACGGTGCAGAAATCGGTGAAGCGCCTTCAGGAACTCGATGAGATGGCCACGGACGGCCGCTACGACCTGCTCACCAAGAAGGAAGTCATCAAGCTCGAACGCGAGCGCAAGCACCTGCAGGCCAATCTGGCCGGCATTAAGAACATGCGCCGCCTCCCCGACGCCATCTTCGTCGTCGACTCGTCGAACGAAGCCATTGCCGTCAAGGAAGCCCGCAAGCTCGGCATCCCGGTGGTCGCCGTCGTCGATACGAACTGCGATCCAACCGTGGTGGACTACGTGATTCCCGGCAATGACGACGCGTTGCGCGCGATTCGCCTCTTCACTTCGAAGATCGCCGACTCGATCGCCGAAGGCGCCGCCGCTGCCACCGACAAGCAATTTGCCACCGAGATGGCCGGTGTCGCCTCCTCCGATATGCAGGCTGTTGCCGACGGCGAGCCGGCTGCTGTTGAAGCCGCTGCTCCACCCGCCGAGGAAGTCGAGGGGGGGGAAGTGGTCGACCTCGAAGCGGTATTGGGCGGGGGCATTCGCAAGGCGCCTGCCATTGTGGCTGCACTCGAAGAAGCCGATGCCGCCGAAAGCGGAGTTTAGAAGAAATAGCAGAAAGCCCGCTGCTTTGAAGGACCCCAGCGTCAGCGTTTTTGCGGTTCCCTGGATTAGTCGGGCCGGACGGCCCGCGTGCCTGAATAGCGTGGCTGCCATCGAAGCGGAGCCACGCTTTTTGTGTGCGCAGGAAGTTTGCGCGATCCCCAGGAAGCCCCGCGCATTGCGGGAACCTCGCCTGGGATGAAAAGATCAAAGAAAGAAGGAAACAAAGGATGTCTACGGTGACTGAAAAGATCGATGCAAAGCTGGTAAAAGAACTTCGTGAGAAGTCCGGCGCGCCCATGGGCGACTGCCTCAAGGCCCTCCAGGAGTCCAAGGGCGAAATGGAAGAGGCATTCGTCATTCTGCGCAAGCGCGGCATGGCCTCCGCCCAGAAGAAAGCCTCCCGCTCCACGAACGAGGGCGCGGTCGGCCAGTACATCCACGCCGGCGGGAAGATCGGCGTGATCGTCGAAGTCAACTGCGAGTCCGACTTCGTTGCCCGCACCGAAGACTTCCAGGAGCTGCTCAAGGACATCGCGATGC
>Ga0302319_10024637_pt1 | contig 10687 bp, 11 predicted proteins | sample Bog_T0_2_FD_203319 | JGI IMG/M metagenome (GOLD analysis project Ga0302319, IMG submission 203319) | Peat permafrost microbial communities from Stordalen Mire near Abisko, Sweden - Bog_T0_2 | ecosystem: Environmental > Terrestrial > Soil > Wetlands > Peat | place: Sweden: Abisko, Stordalen Mire... | reverse complement strand
CTTTTGGATAGATGATTAAGCGAGTCGCGCCGGGGCTTCGAGGCGACGCTAAACGTTCGCCGAGCCAAAGCGGCCCCGCATCGTTGGGCGAAACACCAAACTGGTTTTTCTCCAGAATTTGCTTGCGTAGGCGTTCCCAGAACTCTGTGTATGGCTTCTGCCATTTGGGGCCCATGGCTTGCTGCACAAAAAGTCCGGCGGAAAACTCGGCGAAGCCTTCCGACAACCATTGATCATGATAGGTGGCCCAGCCCACGGTATGTCCCCACCACTGGTGCGCCACCTCATGCGGCGTGACTTCGTCGACGAAGGCGGTGAACTTGTTATCAATTCGATTGAACAGTTGCCAGCGCTGCGTGGAATCGAGATAGGCGGAGATGGGAAGATAGACCAAGTTCGGCCATGATTGTCCGAAGTTGAAATCGGGCTGCTCGCTGATGGCCAGATTATTGTAGGCACTCTTGCCAAAGTAGATTGTGCACAGTTCAACTTGAGCGCGGGTCTGTTCCAGCGCGTATTTGGTCATCGCTCCCGGAGCAATACTCTGCGCGGCGGGGTTGCGAGCCAGAAAATCCGGAAGCTCGGGAAGGTAATAGCCGGAAAGGTTATAGCCGGTTTGGTCATCGTGCAGTTCGGCTTTCTTGTAATCGCCATAGTTGAACCCAGCCACATAAACCGGCGTGGGCGTGACCCAATGAGTAATATTTTCACCGTCTTCCACTGACTCGCTCTCCAACGTGCCGACGCTGACCAGGTGATAACGTTTGGGAACGTGAAAGGTCAGGTCATAGAGCGCGCGATCTTTGAAGCCATTCAGATTGGGGTACCACGCTTCGCGGGCGTCGATGTAAAAACTGCCGTTACCGGCTTTGGTGACGACTTTGTCGCCGGAGTATTCGATGGTGAGGGATATCTCTTTGTTCAGTTCCGCAGGTTTCGTCAGGATGACGTAGAAGGAGCCATCGCCTTTGCGGCTCTCCTGAACATAGGAGATTTCAGCGCTATCGGCGCCACTGACGCGACTGACACGCAGATTGGGCAAGAGCTCAAAGCGGACCACGCGTTCGCCGGCGACCAGAGGTTCGAAGGTAACGGTGGCGACGCTGGTGAGGTGATCGTTATTGCCCAGAACGGTCTCCACTTTGAACTTGCGGACCACCACAAAGCGACGCTCCTGATGCGAGCTGGCAAGGTGCGCGGGGTATTCGGTTTGAGCATGTGCAAGATACCAAATCCCATCGTCCAAGCTTTCCGGATCGAAGTTGATGAGTCCTACTTCTTCGGGTGAATCCATTCCAGGGATGGCGCCGCCACGCGCGCGCACGTAGAGGCGAAGATCTTTGTGTTTTTCGCCGTGAATATAGGCCTGGAAGAAAGAACGTTCGGGCGCTGGATTGTAAACGGCGGCGAGCACGTCTGCGTCGACGTTGTCCATGTCGCTGCCATTCAGTAGGTATTCCGTAAGGCTCTTAGGAAACTCGCGGCGGTGGCGTACTTTTTCCTCCCATTGCCCCAAGGCAGCGGCAGCAGCGGGTTCGGCTACTTTGTCTTTGAGGTTCGTAATGAGGCCGCGGTTGAAGTTGGGCGAATAGCGAAAGACAATCGAGGAAAAGTCTTCGTCCAGTTGCGGCGCGTGGGCGCGGCGAGCCAGTTCACGCGTGTCGATCGGCTCTGCCGGCTTTAGGGTGAAATGGCCGCTGCCAACGAAGATAGCCCCCGTCACTTGGCCCTGGACGGGCTGTAGAAACGTAAGCGTGCCTTGCGTCATATGAAATAAGGCGACGTCCAGCTTGACGTCGAAGTTGGCAACCTGAAACGAGTTGCCGACGGAGACGTCGCGGAGCAGGCGATAGCCAGGATCGTTGTTGGCATGGGCGTAGCCTTTACCTTCGACGGTAATTTGCTGCGCGCTCGCAGCAATGGCAAAAGCGAAAAACAGGCAGACAATTGAGGATGATTTTTTGATATTCATGGAGGACCCCCGAGTTTGGAGAACTTCATTTCCACTCAGCACACTTGCTGACTATCGTACACTTCGGTGCTCAAGGAAGGAAGGCGCGATAGAGCGCGTACACGACGGGAAGCGCGAACAGGCTGCTGTCAAGACGATCAAGAAATCCGCCATGACCGGGAAGAAGCGTGCCGCTGTCTTTGAGTCCGGCGCCGCGCTTCAGAGCCGATTCAGCGAGATCCCCGAACTGGCCGGCAACGTTAGCAACGGCAGCGATCAGGGCCACTTGCCAAAGTGGAATTTGCGGAACGAAATGGCCCACGTAGAGCACTCCGAAGAAGATGGAGCCTATGACCGAAGCAATAGCACCTTCCCAGCTCTTTCCAGGACTTATGGAAGGCGCCAGTTTGTGTTTGCCTATGGCGCGGCCCACATAATAAGCGGCACTGTCTCCCACCCAGTTCAGCGCCAGGGCAAAGAATAATAAGTGAACGCTCACGGCCCGTAGATCAATGGCAAACCGCCATGGCGCAAAACAGTAGAAAGCCCCCATGGCGGAAGCGGCCACTTCGGGCAAGACTTCACGCAAATTTTGTTGCCGCAAAGCAAAGACAAAAGTAACGAGAAGGCAAAGACTGGCGCCAGGCAGAGTGAACTGCGGATAAAAAATAATGACAAGGCCGGTGAGCCATCCGGCTGAGCCAGGGCGCGGTATGGATTGTGCGGCAACGAGTCCTGAATACTCCCAAAAACAAACCACCGCAAACGCCAGCGCGCCGGAGATAAAAATGGGCTGCGGTGAAAAGAAGATGAGGTAGACGGCGAGCGCAATGAGGGCCAGCGCCGTAAGAACACGATTCATTGTTTGCCGTTAGCCCAGTTGGGCCAAAGGCAATTCTAAACCTTCGTCATCTAAAAGCAACAATTCCTGCGACTCCGCAACGGTGGAAGGCGCGGCGGCGCGGGTGAGTCCACCAAAGCGCCGGTCGCGCGATTGATATTCGAAGATCGCTTCCAGCAGATCGCGGCGGGAGAAATCGGGCCAGAGGGTTTCGGTGACGTAGAGTTCGGAATACGCTATCTGCCAGAGCAGAAAATTGCTCACTCGCATCTCGCCAGAAGTGCGAATCAACAGGTCGGGGTCTTTCTGGCCGGCGGTGTAAAGATGTTCGGAAATCGCTTCTTCCGTTATTTCGAGAGCGTTCAGATTGCCTTCGTTGCGCGCATTTTCCAGCATGGCGTTCACTGCGTCTACGAGTTCGGTGCGCCCGCCGTAGTTGATGGCCAGGTTGAGACGCATGCCGCGATTGTTGGCCGTTTTAGCGATCACATCTTGCAATTCCGCTTGCACGGTCTCAGGCAAAGATTCAATGCGGCCGATAGCCATCAACTGAATCCCGTTTCGCATCATCTTCGGTAGTTCTTTGCGTAAATAAAACCGCAGTAAGCGCCATAAGCCTTCCACTTCCAGCCGCGGACGCTTCCAATTTTCGACTGAAAACGCGTACAGCGTGAGCGCTTCGAGTCCAAGTTGGGCGCAGGTTTCTACGATATCGCCCACCACCGTGACACCCGCACGATGCCCGATGATGCGAGGACAGTTCCGCTGTTTCGCCCAACGTCCGTTGCCATCCATAATAATGGCGATGTGAGCAGGTAGACGTAGCGGGTCAATCTGGTTCGCAATATGCCAATCGGAGTGCCCAGGAGTGAGGGCGCGGAGCAGTTCCTTCATATCGTAAAGTTCTATGGTACACCAAGGAGAATGCTAGCTGCTACAAAAAGTAGTGCCGTAATTTGCTTAAAATCTCATGAAAATCGGGGCAAGAGCGGCGGCTGCGCAATAGAAGCTTCCCAATGGGATTTCGTACTCGCGCGCTTTCTTTTTCATCACTAAAATATATGCGCCTCCAATTAAAACGCCGAGTAGACTCCCCAGGAGTAGGGTTTGAATGCCCGTTTCTATCCCCAGGAATAGACCGATGCAGGGCAGCAGTTTTATATCGCCCAGGCCGAGTACTTCGCGCTTTGTGACTTTACCCCAAATCAGCCCAACCGCGGCGAGTGGCAAGGTAAGAATGAAAGCGCCGCCCAGGGCTTCGAATAGCGATTGACCGCGCGGGCTAGCCGTTGCTAAAAGCATAGATCCCAAATCGCCCGGCACTTTGGTGAAAAAAGCGCATAAAAGGCCGAGAGCACTGCCCCCTAAAGTGAATTCGTCCGGTAGTATCCGCTCTTCAAGATCCACCCAGAAAAGCACGGTCATGATGGCTTGGAACAGACACCATTTCAGAGCGTCTCTATTCCAACCCCATTGCGCGACACTTATTGCGAAGAAAGCCGAGGTGGTTAGTTCGACAAGCGGATAGCGGATTCCGATAGACTTCTGACAGTCCCGGCAGCGACCCTTAAGAAGAACATAGCTAAAGAGCGGGATATTGTCGTGCCAAGCCACCGGTTCGCCGCATTCGGGACAAAACGAGCGCGGGTGAACAACGGACAAGTCACGTGGTACGCGGTAGATGCACACATTCAAGAAGCTACCGATGAGTAGGCCCACCAGCGCGGCAAAAGCGACGTGCAGCATTACTTCAAACGGCAAAGCGCTCTCCTATAGGAGGCGAGCGTGCCTTCTACCATGCGCTGCGCTGTAAACCAAACCGCCACTCGTTTTTTGCCTCGTTCTATTAAAGTCTGCCCGAGAGTGAAATCTTCTCGGATGCGCCTAATGGCGGCGGCGATCTCATTCGGATTGTTCGCGACCAAGATTCCCGCTTCACCATGGCCGAGCGCTTCGGGAAGTCCGCCGACGTTGCTCGCAATCACGGGAACCCCCATACTCATGGCGAGCAGCGCGGCGGAACCGAGCCCTTCGGCGCGGGTCATATAAAGAAACATCGAAGCATGGATCAGGTCTTTGGGCAGATCGTTTGAATAGATGACAGAACACCCGGCAAGGCGCGCTGCTTCGGTTACCAGATCACGGCCCTTCCCAGGATCGAATGAAGCGAGAGCGACAGCGGGATGAGCGGGGTTCCAGCTAGCGGGAGTCAGATCGGGCTGAACGCCATCGTAGACGATGTCAATTTTGTTTTTTGAAATACCGCCGCGCGCTAGCTCGGCGCCCACAAATTGCGAGACGGCCAGAAAGCGCGCCGCTTGACGATATTTCCACCGCGAAAAAAGCGAGCGTTGCACCGGGAAGGCCACACGGCGCGAAACCACAAACGGCGCGCGCGCGCCCAGGGCGGCCAGGGTATGGGCGCGAGCATCGTGAGCATGGACGATATCAGAAACTTTGGAATGCTGCCGCAAAGCTAACAAGCTGGCTGGATAAACAGGAAGACCCGCCGCGCTGGCGGTTTGAAATAAAGGCGACCCAGGGCGAGCCAGCAGCAGGCAGTCTTCGCCAGCCGCGCGCAATCCCTCCAGCAAGAGCAAAACCTGGCGTTGTCCGCCGCGTAGTTCGCGGCCGGTATCGACATGCAAAATACGCAACGCTATATCTTTCGGCCCGGACTCATGGAACGAGCTTTTGCGTATTTCACAAAATTGTAGAGGCCAGCCATATAAGCAATGGTGAGGCCCTCCACACCGTCAAGAAAGCCGCCCTTCAAAAAGTAGGTGCGGAAAAACGTCCAAGGCGGATCGAGCAGCAAGCGCGCAAAGCCGAACGACTTTCCGCGCGTGACAATTTCCTGAGCCGCCAGCGTGGTGTAGGAATCCATGGTGCGCAGATGCTCGCTCAGAGAATCACAAGTGAAATGCAGTAGATTCGATTCCAGATGGCCAACACGGCCATCCACCTTTACAGATTCATGAACAAACTCGCCGACCCAGCGTGCCTTACGCCGATCGAAAAAGCGAATTTTCCGATCGGGATACCAGCCGCTATGCAGAATCCAGCGGCCCAGATATTGGGCCATGCGAGGCATCGTATAACCGTCACAGTCAGCACCGCTTTTCTTAATGTGCCAGATCTCGGCTTCTAGCGCTTCGCTCAAGCTTTCGTCGGCATCAAGCGAGAGAATCCAATCGTTAGCAGCGAGTTCGGTAGCGATATTCTTTTGTGCCGCATAGCCGTGCCAGGAAGCCTCTTCGACGCGTGCGCCTAGCTTGCGGGCGATTTCCACCGTCCGGTCATTCGAGCCGCTATCGAGAACGAGAATTTCATCGCAGCAGCGCAGGCTTTCAATCACTCGGGCAATATTGCGCTCTTCATTAAAGGTGATGATGGCGGCGGAGATCTTCATAGACTAATGCGCGTGGGCACCAGTGAAGCGGAGAGGATGAAGATGACGAGTGTCGCGAAAGCGAGCCAGTGGCGCGGTCGATCCAGGGGATTGTTGTCGTAAACCAAAGGATGACTGCGCCCAAGAAAGAACATTAAGACAGCCCAGATCCACCACGGGAAATAGAATTTACCCATGACCACGAGCGCCCCCACCATAATGGCGGAGATGATTTTATGCCAGCGCTCACCAAAAACAGAGTACACGATATGCCCGCCATCCAGTTGACCGAGCGGCAGCAAATTGAGCGCCGTCACGAGCATCCCCGCCAGCGCGGCAATCGCCATGGGATGAAGCAGGACGTGACTGGAACCAGCCATCCCAAAACGCAGCCACTCGGCCGCATGCAAGCCGAGCGGGGTGGCAATGAGAACGGCATTTTGATCGCTCCCTATGAGCGGATGAGACAGGCGAATGCCGGCCAATAGAAACGGCAGCAACATGACAAAGCCCGCAATGGGTCCGGCGCTGCCAATATCAAACAAATCGCGCCGGGTATAGATGGGCGTCTTAATTCGGATGAAGGCGCCAAAGGTGCCAAACATGCTGGGCGACGGCAAGAAAAACGGTAGCGTGGAATTGACACCGCGCTTCAACCCGACCAGATAGTGCCCCATCTCATGCGCCATCAGAATCAGCAGCAAGGGAACGGAAAAGCTGAGGCCTAGAGTGAGACGGGGGTCGGCGCGCAGGAAAAGCTGAAAACTGTTCAGCAGATCTCCTTCATCGAAGGGACGTCCGGCTGCGAAGCTAGCCGCCAAGGCATAGCCAAAAACCGTCGTGGTGACAATGGTGCAAAGAAAAAGTAAAAGGTTCAGCCACCAAAACCTGGGGAGTGACCAAGCAACGGTTTGACGGAAATGGCCGAAGTCTTCCCCGCCCCAAGCCGCAGGCCGCTGGGGTTCAGGGGGCCACTGATCCAAGAATCCCGGCTGTTCCGACACACCTTAATTACTGCAGCGCCTGCAGTTCCTTGCCAGGTTTGAAGCGAACCGCTTTGCCAGGGGGAATGGCCACTTCGGCGCCAGTGCGCGGATTACGGCCAATGCCTGTTTTGCGGGGCCGGACATTGAAGATGCCGAAACCGCGCAGTTCGATCCGGTCGCCTTCACTCAATGCCTTTTTCATGGTGTCGAAAACCGTTTCGACAGCCATCTCCGCTTTCGTCTTGGTGATCCCGGTCCGGTTGACAACTTCGTTAATGATGTCTAACTTGATCAAACAGCCTCCAGGCCTTGCGGAGCATGCTTTCTTTCCCGCAATCTATAGCTAACAAAGAGTTTAACGCATCGGTGGCCGGCGCGGTGGGTATCTAATTCGCAATCTCTTCGGCGCTACCATTCGCGGCTTCCCACTCCGCCCACAGAGAATCCATCGAATCGCCTACGCCACAGCCGAAGTCCTGACAGGCGTCGCGCACTTCAGCGAGCCTTTCCATGAAGTCCGTCCGGCGATCTGCCGGCAAGCGACCCACGATCGTAAGCGCCTCCGCAAACGTAAGCACCAAGGCATTAAGGTATGCGTCGCCATCAAAGGCGTATTGGTTACAGAACCCTGCTGCCTGTTCACAATAAAAAACCTTTAATTCCGCTAATCCAGCCGGATCGCCTACCGCCTTCCGGTAATCGGAAATCGCTTGCTTCGCTTTGGCTACCGAGAAGTCTTGCCCTTTCGTAACGTCCGGCCACAACCAACGGTCAATGACTTGCTTGTAAGGTTCAAGAACATCCGCGCCCAAACCAAGCCGTGCGTGCAAAAATGTCCGGTTCTCTTTTTGGGCGGCATAAAGATTCTGGATTAAGCCCAATAGCTCAGCTTGATTGTAATTCGTGAGCTTGGCTTTGACATCCTTCCAAGTAGGTTCCGTCTTGGGTTGTCGTTTCGCCATGCGCCTTTCAAGTTTATCTATCTACCGGAAAGCACAATCGTATTGCCTTCGGAATCTTTCATCCGCAGGAAACTTCCCCAAGGCTGTTTCTCCGGCGGCCCGCTGAACTCCACGCCTTTCGCTGTCAATTCTTTGTAGGTTTGCTCGATATCATGCACCTCCCAGGACGAATTCAGAAAAGTGCCTATCCGATCCTCCTGACCTTCCGGTGTAAAGAGAACGATTCCGGTAGCGGCGCCAGGAATCGTCAGCTCAATCCATCTCTGCTTTTCATTAAACGCCTGATCCGTGAGGATCTGGAAGCCTAACTTTTCGGTATAGAAAGCTAACGCCCGCTCCTGATCTCTGACCGGCACACCGATAAATTTAATTCGTTTGATCATGAGTTGAGCATGGCAGCGAAAGGCCTGCGAATCAAGAACCCAAAAGCAGGAACGATGCATTGCTTGCTATAGTGTCTGTTGCTATAGCGTATGAAACTCGATCCTTATGTTGTCGACACGCTCATGCGAGACCTCGTGCGACATAGCCGCTCGGCGTCCGCCTATTTGGTCTATTTATACATCTACCGGCAAACGCACGGCGCTGGCAGAGCGTCTGTTGCTACCAGCTATGGAGCTCTAGCCGAAGCAACGGGCCTTTCTAAAAGATCGGTGCAAATCGCGGTCGTTCATTTGCTGGACCGCCGCTTACTTCGTAAACGCCAAGCCCGCCCGACATCCGTTCCCGTTTACACGGCGCTCACGCCTTGGATACGGCCGAGAGCTTAATTGCGTAAATTGGAGTTGCCGCTCCTTCACAGCGCCGCGAACGCGCCTGCGCGCTGCCAAACTCGCTCAGACTTTGGGCGGCAAGCCTCGCACCGCGACCGTCTTGCGCGAGTTCCTCCAAAGTCACGGCTCAGTAACGGCTTCCGAACCGTGACTGTCAAGGGGCGGCAACAATACTCCAATTTACGCAATTAAGCACTAGCGTGAATCCTAACCCGCGACCGGCGCAGCCCAATGCTTGCCGTTCGATTCGAAGGGCTCACGTTGAACCCGGATTTCATCGACACGCGCAGCCACACCCGCGTGCCGAAGCGCTTGAATGACCGCACCACCTGCCTTTGCACGCTCTTCCGCGCGCTCCCGACCTCCTTTTGCATCCTTCATCCCGTTGTTAGGATCAATACGGCTGCGTTCAGCCGCGGCGGGCAGCACCGCACGAGTAACCGTTCGCCAATGGCGATGGCCCGACCGGTCGCCGATACCAAAATGGCGCAGCATTCCCTCACCTTGGTCGTCCGCCATCGTAAGGACCGCTTCAGAAGTCTGTAGCGCATCTCGCTCGGCAATCTCCAGACCTGAGAATGCCCACTGGACGTCATCGCCGCGTAAGGCGGACGTAGCGGGAACCTCAACCCACACGGGTCTAATTCCGCGGTCGGCATGCGTGTGCCCTATGGAGGGCAGAGGCATTATCCTCACTCGTTCTTGCGGCGGACACTCCTCGTCCGCTAACCGCCCAATAAGACGTGCTCGACCTCGCGAGCCACCGAGGGCAAAGCGGCGCAAAGCCGAGCGACTGCGCCATCACGCGCTCGCTCGACGAGCCGGGCTATTCTTGTCATCGGCCAGATCGCGAACGGACTATCACTGGAAGGTCGGTGCAATTCAAACAGGTAACGCCGAGTCGGGCTATCGTAAGCTACCGGCCTGAATCGAGGTATAGTGCTCCTCGTGAAAGTTACCTGTGCGCCTGCCGTTCTTGCGGGCGAATGAAAACGTTGGCCAAATTCGCGATAGCGATTCTCCAAAGTCGCCAGAGATCCCGCTGTGGGGCATTTAACAACAACCCCTCGTTGCTGGACGACGGCCGGTGAACAGTGCCAGGGTACGTGAGAAGATCGTCCTCATGGCGCCCTGGCTTGCGCCTGCTCCGCTACCGCATCGATCTTTTGCTGCAACCGCGCCAACATCTGCGGGCGGTATTCCTGTTCCACTTCGCGTTCCAGCAACATGAAACGCGACGGCTGGTCGCTCAGACTCGGCCGCACCGGTGGGAGAGCCGGTACAGGACAAGCCAAACGGGGCTCGGCCATCGCTGGCTAACGACGAGATCCGAGACCGAAATCCTGCCAGCCCCCGAAACAAATTGCATCGATTTTGTTTGATCCATACCTTATGATGAATCGTTTTGAAAAACCCGGGAAAAGCTACCGGCCCACACAAGCTTTACCCTTGGGCTGGTCATCCGCTATCGCTAACGTTTCCCCCCACAACGGTTAAGCACCCGGCCGTTCTGTTACATAAATCCACCGGATGCACCAGTAAACGTGATGCGGAAAAATGGGAAGCTGCGTACAAAACCGCACTAGCGATGGGGAACGTCGGCGTCACCCAAAAGAAGAAAGCACCCCTGCTGAAAGACTTTGCCACCGATGTTTTCCTACCCAACGTTCGCATCGAGCATGTAACGAAACCGCGTACTGTCGCCTATTACGAGCAAAGCATGGGGCGCTTGACCTATTGCGCGAAAAAAGAAGAGGGCAAACCATCGCTGCCCGACAGTCCC
>Ga0302319_10024636_pt1 | contig 10687 bp, 10 predicted proteins | sample Bog_T0_2_FD_203319 | JGI IMG/M metagenome (GOLD analysis project Ga0302319, IMG submission 203319) | Peat permafrost microbial communities from Stordalen Mire near Abisko, Sweden - Bog_T0_2 | ecosystem: Environmental > Terrestrial > Soil > Wetlands > Peat | place: Sweden: Abisko, Stordalen Mire... | reverse complement strand
CGCCGACGGCCATCGATCCGGCCGCGACCGTTGCCGTCTTTCACACTTCAGGGACGAGCGGATTTCCGAAGGGCGCGGCCCTTTCCAGCAACGCGCTGCTGGGCGCGCGCGCTTCCGCTGTGTTGACAGGACTGTTTCTAGGGCCTCGCGATCTGGCGCTGATAGCGCTGCCCTGGTCGCACATCATGGCGGTCAGCATTGCGCTGTATGGGCTGATGGCGGGCATTCGCGGCTGCTTTCTCGACCGGTTCGATGTGGCACGCGCTCTGGACTTCATCGAGCGATTCGGCATTACCGCCGTGGTGGGTGTCCCGGAGATGTTTGCCCGCCTGGTGAACAGCCATCCCGAGCCTGCGCGGCTCGGGAGCGTCCGCTTGTGGCTTTCCGCGAGCGACCACCTGCCAGTGGAAGTTCGCCAGCGTCTGCGGAGGTTTGGGGCTCTGGCGCGGTTGCCGGGTGGGCGGCGCATTCCGCCGGTGCTGCTCAACGGGTACGGGATGGTGGAGTTGGGAGGGCTGGCCATGATGGGCGTTGAGCTGTCTTTGATTCCCGGCTTTGGCGACTTCTGCTTTCCAGTGCCACCGTTTCGAGTCCGTGTGGTGGATGAGCTGGAACGGCCGGCGCGGGCTGGCGCAACCGGGGAGTGCCAGATCCGGCGCCGGGGGCTCGCGCCGCATTATTGGCGCGACGTGGGCGACAGCCAGAACCTGCTCACGGACGATGGTTGGCTGCGCACGGGCGACCTGGCCACGCGCAACCGATTTGGCCTCATCCGCCTGGTAGGCCGGATGAAAGACGTGATCAAGTCGGGCGGCTACTCGGTTTATGTGCGGGAACTGGAAGAGGCGATGCTGGCGCATCCGTCGGTGGCCCGCGCGGTCGCATTCGGGCTGCCGCATCCGGAAAAGGGCGAAGTGCCGGTTGCGGCCGTGGAGCTGTACCCGGATTCTCCGGTGACCGAAATCGGTTTGCTGGAGTGGTGCCGCGGGCGGCTTGCGGGGTACAAAGCGCCGCGCCGGGCGTGGATTCTGGAAGCCGGCGCCTTACCGCAGAACCACAACGGGAAAGCGCTTCGGCGGGAACTGCGCGCACGATTCTCGCTGGAATCGAGATGAATTCCGCGCCTATTCCTTCACGAAGCGCATGGAAGCCGAGTTCATGCAGTAGCGCAGGCCGGTCGGCTCCGGGCCATCGTTGAATACATGTCCCAGATGGGCTTCGCAACGCGCGCAAGTGACCTTTTTGCGTTCCATGCCCATCGAGAGGTCAGTTTTTTCCACGATGTTCTCCTTTGCGAGGGGTGCAAAGAAGCTGGGCCAGCCCGTGCCGGATTCGAATTTGGTTTGGGAGCTGAACAGCGCTGTATCGCAGCAGATGCAGCGATAAATCCCCTTTGCATGCTCACTCCAGGTGACGCCGGAATAAGGCATTTCGGTGTCGGCCTGGCGAGCGATGCTGAAGGAGTTGGAGCCGAGCTGCTTGTACCACTCGCCGTCGGTCTTCACAACCTTTGCCACTGTCTGCCGGCCGAGATTCGTCCCATCGTCCTTGAAGTTGACAATGGCGACTTCGCCCGGCGCGCCATGCACCGCGGAGCTTGCCTCCACCCCCGGCGACCGGAATGTCCAGAGCGCGGCAAAGGACGCTGCGACGGCGGCCGCTCCGGCAGCGAAAATCCGCCGCGTCATCCGGGAAGAAGCTTCGTCCCGGCCCGCATCGCTGTCAAACATGGCTTCCCTCCGGCTGGACTACAGGCCTGCCCTAATTACGATGGATCGCGCAGCCGGAAGTTACGGAAAAATGGAGCAAAATGGGGATTTTGCGCAGCCGTTGAGTTTGCGCGCCTCAGCTTGTAGCGGCGACCGGCTCAGGCACGGCGGCCCGGGCCATCTCCTGAATGGAGTCGATGACCAACTGCGGCTCGTCGAGGTGGATCCAATGCGCGCTTGCCGGGGCGATGACCTGCTGCACGTTGTCGCCGATCCGGCGGAGGCACTCCTCGGAGAGCGGAGACGCCTTCCCCGGCGTGAGCAGCAACACGGGAATGCCGCGGATGGGGTCCGCGGCCTGCATCTCGCGTACCGTGTCCGGGATGGCTCGCACGTGGCTGCGCATGCCGGCGTAGTATCCGGGGCGGGACCAGTGGGCAGCCACGATGGGCCACACCTCGGGCGGCATCTTGCCGACCTCGCCCTTGATGCGCCCCAGGACATGCCGGCCTCCGTTGCCGGCCGCGCCTGCCAGCCGCTCGGCGATGACCCCGGAACGGCAGAGGAGCGAGGTCACGGCGAGGCGCGCCAGGCCGAATTGCGCAATCGGGATGGCGTAGCTGGTGAGCTGAGAACCGCGGTCGAGCATGGCCTGCTTTTCAGGATTCAGCGGGGGCCACTCGTCGCAGCGCATGGGGTCGACGAGCACGATGCTGGCGACCTCTTCCGGGTAGAGAAGCGCGAAGCGCCGCATGACCAGGCCGCCGAAGGAGTGACCGACGAGGATGTAGGGGGGCTTGATGTCTGCGTGTTCGAGCAGGTCGTGGAGCTCGGAGGCGATATTGCCGGGGGTTCGGGCGGTGCGGCAGGGGCTGCTCCAGCCGAGGCCGCTGCGATCGTAGGAGGCGGTGGTGGCAAACTGTGCCACTTTGTCCTGGATGTGGCACCAGTTGAGGTTGGTGGCCGCAATGCCCGATTCGAACAAGACGGTGGCTTCGCCGGAACCCTTTTCCAGCAGGTAAAGCCGGTGGCCGCCGCCGATATCGATCCAGCGCCCCGCGCCCGCGTAGCGCCGCCGGTCGTAGTGGGAGCCAAGCCATTGATAGAGGAACCCCACGACCACCAGGGTCGCCGCCAATGCCGGAATGAAGAGAAGGTAGACCATGCACCGTCCTAGAAATGTGTGAGTTGCGCGGGAGAGAAATCCTTCAGGTTAAGGTGCGCTTTCGGCGTTCCTCGTTCGATGATAAGGAGCGTGGAGCCGGACTGGCCGCGAATCTTCACTTCGACCTGAGTTGCCGACCAGACGCCCTCGGTTTGGCGCAGTCCAAAAGAGGTGAACTCCTTTACGGTTCCCGAACCTTTGAGCGTTTTCTCCTCATGGACGGGAAAACCGCTTCCGCGATCGAGCCAGCTTTTCACTTCAGCATAGTGCGTCCGGTCAGCCGCGCCGGGGGTGCTCTTCACCAGTTCGCAGTCGCGCGCCCCAAATTTGGCATCCCCCTGCGGCGTCTGGACGGCCCAGAAATAGGTTGCCTCCAGGAAGTCCTCATAGCTGAACCCCGCGCCCAACGGTCCCTCGGCCCACTTGTCAAAGGGCAAGGCAACGGGCGAGGCGTCTCCCGGGTGGGCGATCTGGATGGAACTCTCTCCGCCGGGCCGCATCTCCAGCAGAATGTGCGACGGGGCGGTTTTTTGCGGCTGCGGCACTGTTTTTGCGGAGCCGGGCATGACTTCCATGGCGACCCGGAGCACACCGGGAAACCAGTGGGCTTTGATATTGACGCCATAGCTGGTCCGCGCGCCGGCCGCGTCCACTCGTACCAGATGCCCGTTGACGCGATAGTCGGCCGATTGCAGGCGCTTTCGCTCCGCCGAAAGGGTCCCCTGCGCTTGCGCGGCAAGCGGAATGAGGATGAAGGCGGCGAGCGCCAGAGTTCTCTTCCTCATGCCTGCACCTTCCCATCCCGAATATGGATTCGGCGGGCCGCGGAATCGGCCACTTCATTTTCGTGGGTAATCACAATCAGGGTCATGCCTCGCCGCTCTTGAATGCCGGTGAGAATCTCCAGAATACGCGCCGTATTCTCGCTGTCGAGGTTGCCGGTCGGCTCGTCGGCCAGCAAGATTTCCGGATCGTTGGCCAGTGCGCGGGCTATGGCCACGCGCTGCCGTTCACCGGCGGAAAGCTCGTTGGGATACTGGTTCATTCGGTGTTCGAGGCCCATCTCCTGGAGCAGTTTCACGGCGCGCCCCGCCCGATCCGCGCGCTTGGGCTGAGACCCGAGCATCGGCACCTGTACGTTCTCGACTGCACGCAATGTGGGCATCAGATGAAATGCCTGGAAGATGAATCCAACACTTCGCGAGCGGTAGGTGTCAAGGTCCATCCCGGAGCCGAGCGGGACGCTCTTGAAAAGCACCTCGCCGCTGGTTGGACTGTCGAGTCCTCCCAGCATGTGCAGCAGGGTCGACTTACCGCTGCCGCTGGGCCCAGTGATGGCGATATACTCGCCCGCGTCGATGGTCAGATCGACGCCGCGCAGGGCCTCAATGCGTCCCTGGTCATAGCTTTTGCAGAGGCTGCGCACTTCCAGTGCCGGCTTAGTCATGTCGCAGCGCCTCCACGGGAGACAACTGCGCGCCGCGCCAGGCGGGCAGCGCTCCGGCGAGCAAGCCGGCGAGGACGGCGATCCCGAGAGCCTCGGCGAACAGCGGCAGTGAAAACGAAGCGGAAACGATGCTGGCGGTCTGGGGCAGAGCGGCGAGTAGATGCAGCGCGCCCCAGCCGACGACGATACCCAGCACGCCGCCTCCCAGGCCAAGCACCACGGCCTCAAGCTGGATGAGCGCCAGCACCTGGCCCCGTTTCCAGCCAAGCGCGCGCAGAATGCCGATCTCCCGCGTGCGCTCGAAGACCGACATGGCCATGGTGTTGGCGATGCCCAGAACGCCGATCAGCAGCGCAATCGAAGAGGTTCCCCAGGCCGAGGCATGCGCCAGCCGCACCAGCTGGTTGTTGCTCGCACGCTCGGCCGCCGGCACCGCCCGCAGCCCTGGCAGCGCAGCTTCGATCTGGGCCTGCGCGCGCTTCAGGTACTCGGCCGGGTTTTCTCCGGCTGGGGCTGGGCGAAGGCGCACATGAATTGTGGAGACCTTCCCCGGCATGGACCCCAACATCTGGAGTTGGTCGAGCGGCAGGATGACCGCGCCGCCTTCGAGCGCCGATCCCCCCTGGTAGACGCCGACCACCGTGAAGGTGGAACCCTGAATTTCAAGCGTATCGCCGGGCTTTTTCTTCAGGTCGCTGGCCAGCAGTTCGCCCAGAATGATCTCCGGCTGGCCGTTGTGAAACGCGCGCCCGGAAAGAAAATTGAGCGACTGAAACTCGTAGGAATCCGCTTTCCAGCCGTAGGCCAGCGCGTTCACCTCCGGGGTGAGATCCATGATGTTGTAGATCATGGGCGCCGCGTCGGCCACTACCTTCAGCGTTTTCAGCTTTGCTGCCGCCGATTCATCCATCGAAGAGCTCAGGAACGTCTGCTGGATGACCGCAATGTCGGTCCCGCTGCTGGAATAAATACGCAGCCACTCATGTTCGAAGGCGTTGGAGAAACCCACCAGGCCCACGAAAGCGCCGATCGCCATCCCGATTCCACAGAGTGTCAGCAAGGTTCTCAGCCGCCTGCGCCACAGATTTTTCCAGACGAATCCCGCGAGCGACAGTTGAGGGGCCATGATGTAGGAGTCGGACCTCGCGTTTTCCTGTATATGGAAGGCTGAAGGCCAGTGTACCCACGCGCGAATGGGATGTCCATGGCAGATTTGTGCAGCATACGGGTTCTGCGCGATTTGCCGAGCCGCGCAGCACGAACTAACCAGCCAGTAACTGATCGCTTGGCCGAAGCCTCAACAGGCTGTGGAAAGACCATCGAAGCAGCTGAAGACGATCGGCACTGTAAAAGGGCACGACTTCAGTCGTGCCGATAAAGCGAATCAAATAAACGGGGCTTCAGCCCCCGCCAAGGTCGGAGTTCACGAAATCTCCCCCGGAATCGACCTTTTCCCCAGGCTGTTCATACCAGGCGACGAATTTATTCGAGGCCTGGCGACCGGCGCGGCCCTCGCTCCATCAAGACCGGACCGAAGGCGTTAGGTATTCCGGGCCCACCGGGTCGCTGACGCACTCCGCAACGATCCGGTCGATTTCGGTCATCGCCGCCTTGCCAAGTCTCCATCCAACCACGCCCGAGACCGCATCGAGCTGTTCGGGGCGCTTCGCGCCCCACAGGGCGACAGAGACGCCGGGTCGGTCGAGCACCCAGCGCGCCGCCAGCTCCAAAACGGCCTTGCCGTAGTTGATCTTTGCAAAAACGTCGAGGCGGGCGACGGCGGCCAGGTACTTGCGAAAGCGCGGCTCCTGAAATTTGGGGTCCACGCCGCGAATGTCGCCGGCGGGAAAGGCCGTTCCCTGCGTAAGACGCCCTCCGAGCAGGCTGCGGCAGAGCGAACTGTAGGTGATGGTTGCGATTCCGGCCTGATGGCACCAGGGCAGGATTTCAGCGTCGATCTCTCGCTCGAAGAGATTGTAGGGCGGCTGGTTGGAGACGATAGGTGCAACGGCGCGGAAGGCCTCCATCTGCGCGACGCTGAAGTTGCTCACGCCAAGCGCGCGGACTTTGCCTTCGCGGACGAATTCGGCGAGAAGCGCCGCGGTTTCTTCGATCGGAATGAGCGTATCTGGCCAGTGCACCTGGTAGAGATCGATGGAGTCGGTTCCGAGGCGGCGCAGGCTGTCTTCGAGCTCCTGACGGATGCGCGCCGCGGTTGAGTCGGCAAAGACGCCTGGCTTTCCGGGAGCCAGATCCCAGTTCAGGCCACACTTGGTGGCAATGAAGAAGGCTTCGCGGCTCCCGTACTCGTGGATGGCCTTGCCGACGATCACTTCCGAGCGGCCGTGGCCGTAGATGGGAGCGGTGTCGATGAAGTTGATTCCACGGTCGATTGCGCCCAGACAGGTGGCCACCGCGTCGGCGTCGGAGACCGCGCCCCATTCAAGGCCGCCGATGGCCCACGTTCCCAAACCGATCCGGGAAATTGACTTGCCTGCAAGTTCCAGAAATTCCATGCACGGAAGCATACCGCATTGAGCTCATCTCCGGGGCGGGGCGCACGGACGCCCCAAATTCGTGCTGAAACGCTGGATTTTCACCACTTAACGCTGGATCGACGGCACGGAAGATCAGTTTCGAGTGAAGGCGGGGCCAGAGGGTGGCTTTCGGAAGACTCTTGACATTGCACGAAACTGCACGATATCATCTGAAAAAGATTCGCTTCGTGCATTTTCATGCATTGGCAGCTTCAATCTCAACCACACCAGGAAAGGACGAACCACCGATGCCCGAGGCAACTTCCGCAACCGAAACTTCTCTGATGATTCTTATCGCTGGCCCCTACCGCTCCGGCACAGGCGACGACCCGGAGCGCATGGCGCAGAACCTGAGGACGCTGGAAAAAGTGGCGCTGCCGCTCTACCGGGCGGGGCACATTCCGCTGATCGGGGAGTGGCTTGCGCTGCCGCTGCTGCGAGAAGCGGGCTCGAAACGTCCCGGCGACGCGATCTACGATGAGATTCTCTATCCGATCGCTCAGCGGCTGATTACTCGATGCGACGCGGTGCTGCGGCTGCCGGGGGCATCGACGGGGGCGGACGAGGATGTGCGGCTGGCGCGGGAACGGGGTTTGGCGGTGTATAACTCGCTGACCGAGGTTCCGGGCTGTGCGCCGGATGGGGAGAGCGTGGGCGCTTTCCGCGTTTGACGATTTGGACGCCGGGGCGGCTCAGCTACGCCCGGATCACTTTGATGCCCATGGCTTCAAAGGGGCTTGTCTGGGCCTCGTCCGCCGTCTTTTCCGTGATGATTCCTGCGATTTCCTGGAGAGGAACGACGGCATAAGGAGAGGCCGCGCCGAGTTTTTCCGAGGAGGCGAGGACGAATGTCTCGGCCGCCGCATTGCTCAGAGCACGCTTGACGGCGGCTTCCTCGTAGTCGCCGGTCGTGAGCCCCGCGCGCGGATGAACGCCGGTGACGCCGAGGAAGAATGAATCCGCATGGATGCCGGCGATGGCCGCGATGGTGACGGCGCCCACCGAGACGACGGAATGCTTGAAGAGCCGGCCACCGAGGAGGATGACTTCGAGGGAGGGGTGGTTGACCAGTTCGAGGGCGATGGTGGGACTGTGGGTGACGACGGTGGCGCGTAAATCCCTGGGCAGATGGCGGGCGATCTGGCGGGCGGTGGTGCCTCCGTCGAGGATGACGACCTGGCCGGGCTCGATCATTGCTGCCGCGGCGCGGCCGATGGAGACTTTGCCTTCGGGGGCGAGAAGCTCGCGGCCGGCGAAATCGGCGACCGCAGGGGACGATGGCAGCGCGCCGCCATGGACGCGCTGCAAGAGGCCCTCGCGCGCAAGCTCGCGCAGGTCGCGGCGGATGGTGTCTTCCGAAACGCCGAGCCCCTCGGCGAAGGATTTGGCGACGACCTGTCCCTCGCGCTGGAGAAGCGCCAGAATCCGCTGCTTTCGCTGCGTGGTGAGCATGGGATTTCTTTCCGCGCGATGAGGGTCGGGAGGCGCCTAGACGAGTTCGTAGCCGGCGAACCAGTAGCCGATCTCAAAGGCCGCCGTCTCTGGGGCGTCGGAGCCGTGAATGGCGTTTTGTTCCAGCGAGCCGGCGAATTTCTTGCGGATGGTGCCTTCCTCGGCGTTGGCGGGGTTGGTGGCGCCCATGAGCTTGCGCAGATCGGCGATGGCGTTCTCCTTCTCCAGAACCATGAGCACGATGGGGCCGGAAGACATAAAGGTGGTGAGCGAATCGAAGAAAGGGCGCGCGCTATGAACGGCGTAGAAGCCCTGAGCCTGGGGCTTGGAGATCGACTGCTTTTTGATGGAGACGATCTGGAAGCCGGCTTTTTCAATTTCGGCGAGAATGGCCGCGGTGTGGCCGTTGCGGACTGCGTCCGGCTTGACGATGCTAAAGGTGCGCTGCGACACGGATGAGGACTCCTTGGACGGGATTTTGAATGAATGCGCTTAACCTCTTCATTGTAACGGGCGTGGAAGTGAAGTTGGATCCCGGCATTGGAATGCGAGGGCAATCGCATAAAAAGGCATGAAGCTGGAATCCGCTGGGTCCGTCGATTGAGTCTGTACGCCCCTGTCCATGCGGGACGGCCGCTTCTCAAGTCCCATTGCGTAGAATTACCCCCATTTGAGGCAGAATGTGAAGAGACGATCCAGCGGCAATCTCACTGGCCGCGTTTGACCGGGAATTGGCTTTCAAGGTAGGCAAAAGTGGTACAAAAGCGCACAAAAAGCGCTCGGTGACACACCGCTAAACAATTCTGAATCAGCGATTTACAGCCAATACTTAACGCAAGTAGGCCACCCCCCCTTGTATCTTGCGAATTGAGGCGTAACGTGGAGTTACGTTTCGGCGGAGAGGCCGTCCCCCCCTTAGGCCAGCGCAAGTTGAGCCTGTCAAAAAGATCGGCCGCCGTCCCTCTCTTTGTATGCCGTGGAGAATCGAAGGCCTTTTGAGCCTGCATGTTCAAGGTCGGCGGAAAGAGCAAGTCCGTTCACAGCGGACGCGGGACGGTGCCGAGGCTCAGATTAACGCCGGAGGATGTTCATGAGCAAGCGGAACGTTTCAGCAGTCAAGCCCACTGCTTCAGTCAACCAATCGGCCCATGGCGATCCCGCGAGGGTATTTTGCGGCGTCGACGTGAGCGCGGAGACGTTAGCCGTGGCTGTTCTCACGCGGGAAGGCGCCCCTCAGCAGCGGGAGTTTTCCAACACCGCCAGCGGTCATAGGGCGCTGATTGGCTGGCTTACGAAGGGCCAGGGCCGGGCACGGGTTTCTTTGGAGGCGACCGGCATCTATTCGATGGACCTGGCGCTGGCACTGGACGAGGCTGAGGGGATTGAAGTTGCGGTGCTGAACCCCAAGCGTATTCACGATTTTGCGCGAACCATCCGGCGGTCGAAGACGGACAAGGCCGACGCTCAGGTGCTGGCCGAATTCAGCTTGCGGATGGACTTCGTTGCCTGGCAGCGGCCCAGCCGCAGCGCGCTTGAGCTGCGGGCGATCAGCCGCCATATTGAGGCGCTGGGGGTGGATCGGACGCGTGCCCATAACCGGCTGCAGGCGGCGCGGGGCTCGGGGAGCACGCCGCGCTGCGTTCTTGACGACCTGAAACGTTCGCTGGAGCGTCTGGCCGAGCGCATCCTGAAGCTGCGGCGGGCGGCGCAGGCGCTGATCGAGGCCGACGAGCGGATGCGGGAGCAGTTCCGGCTGCTGACCGGGATGCCCGGGATCGCCCAGATCAGCGCGGTGCAGATTCTAGGCGAGCTGGTGCTGCTTGCCCCAGACCTGAAGGCGCGGCAGTGGGTGGCCAGAAGCGGCCTGGACCCGGTGCAACAGGACTCCGGCACATCGGTGCACAAGCCGGCCCGGATCAGCCGCCAAGGCAGCCGCCACCTGCGCCGCGCGCTCTACATGCCGGCGCTGACGGCGGTACGCTGGGACCCGCACCTGAAAGCGTTTTATCAGTCCCTGCTGGCACGGCACAAGAGAAAGCTTCAGGCCCTGATGGCGGTGGCGCGGAAAATGCTGCACGCCATCTACGGCATCTTCAAAACCAAAACCGCCTACGACGGAGGCAAACTCTTCCCGCAGTTGAAGATCGCATAAGCGCTAAAATTGCCTCGCCAGGCGAAACGGAAGCTGGCTCTGCTGGGAAGCAACCATGCCGAGGGATAACCTGGCGGGCTCATCCCGACGATGAACCGAAAGCCGGGTGAGGATATCCTCACCCGGCCCCAATGACATCGGAGGGATAGACCCCCTATGCCTCGAAAATCCAAAGCCGGCCCCACAAAAAATGCTTGACCTGCAAGAGAGAATCTTTTTGCCGGA
>Ga0302319_10024634_pt1 | contig 10688 bp, 9 predicted proteins | sample Bog_T0_2_FD_203319 | JGI IMG/M metagenome (GOLD analysis project Ga0302319, IMG submission 203319) | Peat permafrost microbial communities from Stordalen Mire near Abisko, Sweden - Bog_T0_2 | ecosystem: Environmental > Terrestrial > Soil > Wetlands > Peat | place: Sweden: Abisko, Stordalen Mire... | reverse complement strand
TCGTGATCGGGTGGGGTGAACGGCGCCGCGACAAATTGTGGCGCTGCCGCGGTGCCGGTGTTTTGTACCCACTGCGTAAATGGATTCCGCGCTCCCCACGTATTTTGCCTATCGAAATAGAATCCCTGTCCGTGCAGCGAGTTGCCGCCGCGCTCTGTCTCGATCCCGGTGCGCCCGCCCGCCGAGCGCATCCCCTCGGCCTCAACATTGCCCGCGGTCGCCGTCACCTCGTGGATCGCCGACTCGCTCACGCCGAATCCGCGTCCACCGCTCCAGGCCTGGCCCATCGCGCTTTGCCGATCTGCGCTCTCGCCGGCGGGATCGATGGCCCTCGACCCCGAACCCGATCCCGCAGACGCGCCAAACTTCAGCGACGTGCTCGCTCCATCGATCGTGATCTCCGCCGACTCCTGCGAGCCGCGATACGACGCCTCCGCCGAATCTGCGCCCCCACTCGCGGCCGGCGTGTCCAGCAAAAACTCCTGCCAACGCCGTCCGCCCGCGGGCAACGATTCGAGTTGCGCAGCGGTCACCGTAGTCGCCACCACCGCCGCTGCCGGATCGGCCTTTTCCGCGGTAACTCGAACCGGCGAGAAAGCCATCTGCCCCAGCGGCAATACCGCCTTCATGCCGATCCCAGCCGCCAACTCCATGGGCAAACGCGTTGCAGCAATTGGCGCCACGCTGTGCGTCAGTGGAAGTGTGCGCGGCAGTGCAACCGCAAGCACGGGCGCAATGGAAATCGATTCCGTTTCCAGCGCAGCCCGCAACTGCGGTCGTGGCATTGCAACCGGCGCAGGAGCCATCGTGCGCAGCGGCTCGGCAGCAAGCGATGCCACCACCTCCGGGTTCGCCATGCTGACACTCCCGCGCGAACCCGTGAGAATCGGCAAGAGAGCCGTCGGTATCAAAATGCGCGCCGCCGGAGCCATCGTCCGCAGCGGCTCGGCAGCAATCGACGCAACCAGTTGCGGTCTCTCCGTGCTGAGCGCCGCGCGAGAAACGGTGGGAAGCTGCAAGGGGACTATCGGCTTCAATGCGCCGCTCCCTTGCTCCCTCGCTTCTTGTCCCCTTGTTCCTTCGCTCCCTCGCTCCCTTGCTCCCTCGCTCCCTTGCTCCCTTGCTCCTTCGCTCCCTTGCTCCCTTGCTCCCTCGCTCCCTTGCTCCCTCACCACTTCCGGCCCCGCCGCCTCAAACTGCATGGCCGCCTGCACCCGCGCCTCCATGCCTCCGGTCACCAGAATCCCCTCAAGCCGCCCATGCCCCAGTTGCGGCTCATCGGCGTCCAACACGTATTCGCCAGCGTCGAGCCCGGCAAACCGGAACGCCCCATTCTTGCCCGTAACCGCACGCACTTCCGCGCCCGTCGCCGTGTTGTGCAGCACCACGGCAATCCCCGCCAGCGGATACGAACGCAAATCCGTAAGCCGCCCCGCAAGCGATCCCGACGGCGACGCCTGAATTTCAACTCTATGCAGAGGAGGGGAATCAGCCGGCCCAGCTTGCGCGCACGCCAACCCGCAGGCGCCCAGCCCGAGCGCCCCAACCACCAACCACGTCCACCAATCCCGCCGTGCCTCGGCCATTGCCAACTCTGCCGCGGCAGATCATGGGATAAAGCAGGAAAAAATGCAGCAACCGGCGCCGGCCCGCTCTCGTGGCGGGTCCAGCTACAGCGGTTCCGCAGTCACTGTGTCCCGAAACCGCGGCCGCCAGCTGGATTTTTCCTCAAGAAAAATCCAGCTGGCACCCAGGCTGGAAACGGCTACAACCACTGCGGAACCACTCCAGGGACGCGCGCAACCACACACCTACGCCGCCCTCGGTGAGCCTGAAAGAAAGTTGCCTGCGATTCTATCCCTCGCAGCCGTCCCTGAGAAGTAGCCAGCATCACACCCTCATGTTTTTCGCCCGCCCTGCCATACCCAAGTCGCGCCACCCCGCGCCCCCAACCCCATCCGTCCGATACACTGAAGAGACGGCGCAAATCATCCGCGCCCAACAAAGAGGCACAGGCCTCCGATCACGGGCTTTGGCTCTCGAGTCCCTAGTCCCTAAGTCCCTTGTTCCCTTGTTCCCTCGTTCCCTTGCTCCCTTGCTCCCTTGCTCCCTTGCTCCCTTGCTCCCTTGCTCCCTCGTTCCCTTGTTCCCTCGGTCCCTTGTTCCCTCGGTCCCTGTCTTGTTCATCGACGAAGCCAAAATTCGCGTAAAAGCCGGCGACGGCGGCAACGGCTGCATGGCCTTCCGCCGCGAAAAGTTCGTTCCCCGCGGCGGTCCCTCCGGCGGCGACGGCGGCCGTGGCGGCGACGTCCTCATGGAGTCCACGCAGCGCCACAACACCCTCATTCATTTTCGCTTTAACCAGGAGCACAAGGGGCAACGCGGCGAGCACGGCATGGGCTCCAACTGCACCGGCCTCGACGGCCGCTCCGTCACCCTCCAAGTCCCCGTAGGCACCTCGCTCTTCGACGCGGAAACCGGCGAGCTCATCCACGACTTCAAGGAGCCCGACGAGAGCATCGTCATCGCCAAAGGTGGTCGCGGCGGACGCGGCAACCAGCACTTCGCCACCAGCACCCATCAGGCCCCGCGCGAGCACGAGCTCGGCCGCGCCGGCGAGGAGCGCACTTACCGCCTCGAACTCAAGCTCCTCGCCGACGTCGGCCTCGTCGGCTTTCCCAACGCCGGCAAGTCCACGCTCATCTCCCGCATCTCCGCCGCGCGCCCCAAAATCGCCGACTATCCCTTCACCACCCTCGAGCCCAATCTCGGCGTAGTCACCGTCGGCGAGGAGCCCAGCCGGCAATCCTTTGTCATCGCCGACATGCCCGGACTCATCGAGGGCGCGCATCTCGGCGCCGGCCTCGGCATCCAGTTCCTCCGCCACATCGAGCGCACCAGCGTCCTGGCCCATCTAGTCGACATCTCCGACGCCTCCGGCAGCCCCGACCCCGTCGAAGACTTCCGCGTAATCGCCAACGAGCTAGCCAGCTTCACCGTCCCCGTCCGCACCGAGAACGACACCGCGAAAGAGCACGAGCGGGGAACCCACGCGGTGCGTGGGTCGCTTGCTGAAAACAGCGCCGCCAAAGGGCACGACCTGAGTCGTGCCGAGAGCAGCACAAAAAAAGAAGGGGCTTTAGCCCCTGCGCAGGATCACCCACTCGCCTCCAAGCCCACCATCGTAGTCGCCACCAAAATCGACGCCGCCAACCCCGCCAAGCTCAAAAAGCTAGCCGCCTACGCCAAGCGCCGCAAGCTAGAGTTCCACGCCATCTCCGCCGTAACCGGCCAAGGCATCGACGAACTCAAGTGGGCCCTCGCCAAGCGTGTCCGGCCCTAAGCCGCATCCTGATCACTAACCACTGACCATTGACCACCGAAGTGTCATCCTGAGCGCAGGCCGTTCGCTTCGCGAACGGCCGGAGTCGAAGGACCTGCGGTTGCTTTTGTTCTTGCTTTTTGCACGTTCGGGATCGAGTGCGGACCTGCTTTTGCTTTTCGCTTTGTATCAGGGCGCGGCTTCAAAGCCTGCCCTGAGCGCAGTCGAAGGGCGCCGAACCCTGCCCCACCCACGGAGGGAGCGTGGGGCTTCAGCCCCACGAAACCGTGCCGTTCTCATTGAAAAACCAAGCCCGCGGCGAAGCCGCGATGAGCTGAAAGCTCAAGGCTGTTCGGCAATCACGCTTCCTGGATGGCCAATCCCGTGCGCTCGGTAATCAGGCGCGCAACGAGCTTGGGACGGAAGAACGTGTAGGACGAGAATCGGGCTTCGCTGCCGTCTCTTCCCTGCACGTAGTATTGCTGCGCGTTGCCCACGCGTTTGTGCCAGATGGCTGCGATCTGATCCCAGGCAAGAAACAGATCGGCAGGTTGCTTCTTCGTGCCGAGATTGAACATCACACCTCGCCCATCCATCGCGACTTTGTAGTTCGCCATGGCGCGGGACAGCTTCCACATCCACGGGCATCCATATCCGAAAGCGAATGCGCCCAAACCCCACCAGAGCGCGTTATACAGATTCCCGCCGCTCAAGCCGCCGCCCGAAGAAAAAATGGAAAACACCATCAGCACCATGCACACCGCAAAAAATGCGAAGAGGATGCTGCAGATCGACAGCACTCCAATGAGAAATCGGCTATTGACCAGCACCACCGGCGTGGCGCGATGCATTTCCATTGGGGAGTTGAACCCTGCTCCTGGTCCTGGGAATCCTGTTGTACTCATGAGGCAACCTCTTTCTCCATTCGTTTCGGCCAGCAGAGAGCTGATCCGGTTCACGATTCCTGCGGCATTCTCAGTGGGGGATCTGCCCGCAGACGTACATATCCTAAAACTGGCGCGCGCCGCCCGTACAGAATTTTATGAGTCAAGGAAGGAATGAGGAATGAACTTGCTCGATGAGTTCGGGCAGCGCTCGTGGCCCCTGCGGCTAAGGGTTATCTTACCGCGTCCGCTTAGTGTCAAAGCGTCCACGCAGTGCCAGGATGACGCACCAGCGCGGGGCTAGTGTTCTCCCACCCTTTCGCTCGCCGCGGCAACCGCCAAAGAGTGGGACCCTGTGCTGACAACTATTCGCAGTTCACTAATCACGCGCCTGGCACTTCGGCTTCGGGTTCTTGAAGTCCAGCTCGATCGGCGTCCAATCGGAAAGCCGCTTGGCGTTGATCTGATCGTCGCTCGGGTTCGCTGGCAGTGAAGAGCGAGTAAGTGCAACCGAGATTTTGATCTTGCCCTTCATGCAATATGCGCCAAGCATCTTCGAGAGATCGGTGCTCGCCTTGTCCACGTAGTCGGCAGGCAACTGACCCTCTGTGCCTGAGATGTCGACTGCTCCCATCGCCATCTGGTTCGTCACTGGCCCTTGGCCTTTTACGGCGCCTTTGGCGGTCGAGGAGTCGAATTCGGCGACGAGGTCGGCTCGGGTTTCCAGCGATTCGGGATCGGCCACGTACTTGATGGGCGGAATGGTGAGACCCGCTGGATTGGGCTTGCTTGGCGCAGCGCCAAATGAGAGGTGGTAAGGAGCGCCTTGCCACTTGGGCGGAATGATGATTTTAGCTGTGTTGCTGTTGCAACCGGCAACAAGCATCAATGCTGCAAACGAAATGAGGATGGCCTTTTTCATGGCGTTCTCCTGGGACTTTTTGATGACGCGCCAGAATAACACTTTGCAGCGCGAGTGGACAGTGATCGGTGGTCGGTGTTGAGTGGTCAGTTTTGAACGGCTAATCATGACTGATCGGTGGAGAGTGGCAGAAGAAGAGCCAATAGGTTTCTTAGGGTGGCCCGGCACGCTTTTTTACCGGTACCGGCAGTTTTTACCTTCACCCGGCAGGAAGTTTTTACCCGGAAAGCAGCTGTTAGGCCACGAATGCGCATCTATTCAATCATCTTTGGTTTGGCACGCTGGATGCATCAGTCTACGCACTCGGACCACGCGAATCGGCAGGTCGATTCAGCAAGGTCAGGCGAACTCAACCCCCGGAGGTATTCGTTATGCGTTCAATTAAGCGCAATTTAATCGACATCCTTGCTCTTGCCGCGATGGTATTGGCGTTTGCGGTGGCATGGGGAGACCCGTTCGTGAGCAACGGCGCCAGCGCCGCTCTTGCGCAACAGGAACCACAACCGCAACAGCCCGATCAGGCGCAGACCCAGCCCGATCAGAACCAGGCAAAATCCGCGACCTTTGCCGGAACCATTTTGAAAAATGGCGATGAATATGTGCTGCGCGATTCATCCGGCCAGGTCTTCGGGCTGGACGACTCGGGGAAAGCCAGGCAGTACGAGGGCAAAACGGTGAAGGTGACCGGCCAGCTCGACGAGCAGGCAAAAGTGATTCACGTAGAAACCATCGAACCCGCGGAAGCGTGAAAGTTAGGATTACGGGGTCCGAGCGTATCTAAACATGATTGCGCGGCATTCCGAGGCAGCTATCGAGGTTTTGGCTGGCGGAGTTCTTGCCATTTTCATTTCTTGCGGGCGAAATATCGCTCAAAAAGTTCGCGGGAACGCCGCTCGCCCTCCTCGGTTAAAGCCACCGATTTTGCCTTGCGTTGCGGATCGGAGATATAGCCCTTGGCGTGGAGCCGGTCCATTGCATCCCAGTCGTGTCCCTTCCACACGCGGCAATCCTCGTGCAATCCGAGCCAAAGCAGAGCCAGCACCATCTCGTCGATTTTGTCTTCGTCGATTTCCATGCACGTTACTCCACATCAATATTAGAAGTGATCGAAGGTTTCCGGAGCGTTGTCGCTGACTTTGTCCAGAACTGCGTGCAGTTTGGACAGAGAGCCGCGCGCGGCGCGGGCGTACAAGCGCAGTGCCTCGGCATAAAGTTCGTTTGCGTCGGGCAGGCCCATGTCAGCAAAGACGTTGCCGCTGCTTGACCGGTGGGAACCTCGAATTGTGTGCTTCCACAGTGTGGACAAACTCTCGCCTTGGTAGAAACACTACCCGAGCATTCAGGACACTTACCAAGTGCCATCGATCCTCCCGCTGTGCCTGTCTTCCCTCTCCCAACTGCCGAGTGCCCCAGATCCCGATTCTAGGCCTGGGGCTCACAGCTTACCGTGACTACTTCCATTGGAAGACTATTCTTCTTCCTCCTCGACCGGCCGCTTCGCATTCGCCAGAATCTTCTCCGAAGGGCTAGGAGCTTGTAGCGCCGGCCTCCTGGCCGGCTGTGGCGCGGACGGCCCCGTCCGCGCTCCAAACCCAAGTCCAGTTCTTTAATACCGCCCTGGCGGGATTTTCGAGGATATACCTGATGGCGCGGTTAAGTTCGTCTTCATTCCGAATCAAGCGGTCGTAATACTCTCGCTGCCAGAATCGACCCTTACGTCCGAGCGCCTGGTTTGCGGCTTTTGCTGAAAAGTTCTTCCAGGCTTTGACAACCCTGGCAAGCTCCTGGCCTGGGAAGAGTCTCGCCACGACATGAACGTGGTTGGGCATTACGCACCAGGCGAGGAGCCTGTAATGCTTTCCCTCCCTGAAGCGCAAGGCCGCGGCCATGACGCCGGCGATGCGCATGTCGAGGAGCGGGCAGGAGCCGGCGCCAAGGTCGAAATACTCTTCCATGCGCGTGTGGCTATACGCAGCAAGCAATGCCTTCTGCTCGGGAAGCAAATTGGCATTACCCTGTTTGGCGGTCGAGAGAATGCGATGGTGTTCAGCGATTTTCGCAAGAACCGACTGGGGGAGCGAATCCGCAAGATGAAAGGTGATGAAGTAAAGGCCTGCTTCTTTTTCCCAATGCGGAAGGCGGCCGCGATTGCGGATGTGGACTTCGCCGTAACGCGGCTGCACGGCACCGTGGAGTTGCGCGGAAGAGTATTCGCGCGCCATGGCGTGATTTTACTCCGGCTTCTCGAGCGCCGACGGGGGTGTCCACGCTCGAGCAGCCGGGAGGCCCGCGCTACAGGGGGCCTCTCCTCTGCTCGGTGCAATCACTATTCTTCCTCTTCCTCATCCGGCCGCTTGGCGTTCGCCAGAATCTTTTCCGCCACCAGTTGCGGCACGATGTCGTAGTGATCCACTTCCATGCGGTAGCTGCCTTTGCCCTGCGTCATCGAGGTCAGCAGAGTGCCATAGGTGAGCATTTCGGCCATGGGCACTTCGGCGTTGATCACCGTAGTCCGGCCCTTGGATTCCATGCCCTGCACGCGGCCGCGGCGTCCGTTGAGGTCGCCCATCAGAGCGCCGGCGAATTCATCGGGAGCTTCGATGGCAACTTTCATCACGGGCTCGAGCAGGCACGGTTTGCACAGTTCCATGGCCTTCCTGAACGCAAGTCGTCCGGCCTTCTTGAAGCTGAGCTCATTGGAATCGACGTCGTGGTAGGAGCCGTCGAAGACAGTCACTTTGAAATCGACGACCGGATAGCCGGCGAGAAAACCGCGGACGGCCGTCTCGACGATGCCCTTTTCGACTGCCGGGATAAAGTTGCGCGGAATGGCGCCGCCGAAGACCTCATTCTCAAACACGAAGCCTCCACCGCGAGGCATCGGCTCCATGCGGATCTTGCAGTCGCCGAACTGCCCGTGACCGCCGGACTGCTTCTTGTGACGGCCCTGGGCCTCGGCCTTGCCACGAATGGTTTCGCGATAGGGAACCTTCGGCGCCTTCAGCGTCACTTCAGCGTGGTAGCGCTTCTTCAGGCGGCTCACGATGGCCTCAATGTGCGGCTGCCCCGCGCCGGCAATCAGAAATTCGTTGGTCTGCGGATCTCTGAAGAAACGAATCAGCAGATCTTCTTCCATCAGCTTGTGGATGGCGGGCGCGAGTTTGTCCTCGTCGGCGCGCGACTTGGGTTCGATAGCATACGTCATGGCCGGCTCGGGTGGCGTGGCCATTGCCACCTGGAAGTCGGCGCCTTTTACTCCAAGCGTGTCACCGGTAAGCGTGTCGCGCAGCTTGGCCACAGCGCCAATGTCGCCGGCGTGCAACTCGGCAACTTCGACGGCCTTGCGGCCCTGCATGATGCTGAGATGTGCTAACCGCTCCGACGAACGTCGCGCATAATTTTCCAGCGTAGCGTCGTTCTTGATCACGCCGCCAATCACTTTGAAGAAGGTGATTCGTCCCGCAAATGGATCGGCCATGGTTTTGAAAACGATGGCAGTCACGGGCTCGGCGTCGCTGATCTTGCGCGTGGGCGCTTCGGCTTCCGGATCGGATGGAACGCCGGCGATGGGCGTGCGCTCCGTAGGCGCGGGGGTGTAAACCTTCAGGAAATCGAGCAGATGATCGAGCGCCATGTTGGCCAGGCCGCTCGAAAAAAGCACGGGGAAGATGCGGTCTTCGCGGATGGCTTCATGCAGCGCGGCGATCAAGTGATCTTCGGGAATGGTGCCCTTCTCGAAATACTCTTCCATCAGCTCGTCTTTGCCTTCGGCCACGAGCTCGACGAGAGCTTCGTGGCGGGCCTTGGCGTCGGCCGCAAGGGGGGCGGGAATTTCCGCGGAGACTTTGCCGCGGCCGTCGCCGCCGGCGGTATAGGTGTACGCCTCCATGGTGATCAGATCGACCACGCCGTGAAAGCCCTGGGCGTCAACGATGGGCAACTGGACGGGAACACAGTTGCGGCCCCAGCGCTCGGTCAAGTCGTCGAGCAGGGCGCTCAATCCGCCGCCGCCGCCGGCCTTGGGGTGGTCCATCTGATTCACAAGAACGATGCGGGGCACGTTGGCTTCTTCAGCGAATCTCCAAACGCGCTCGGATACCGGCTCGACGCCGGACTGGGCATTGACGACCACGATGGCGGATTCGACGGGAAAGAGCGCGGCGCGGGCTTCGTGGGTAAACATGTGGAAGCCGGGCGTATCGACAAAGTTGATCTTGACGCCCTGCCACTCGGCAAAGGCAACGGCGTTCTGCATCGTAATGCCGCGGGCTACTTCCTCTTCGTCGTAGGCGGTGGCGGCCGATCCGTCTTCCACGCGGCCCTGGGTGGGAGTCATTTTGGCGGCATGCAGCAGAGCGGCAATTAAGGTGGTTTTGCCGCAGTGTGCATGCCCCACTACAGCTACGTTGCGGATCTCACTTCCCTGGTACGTTTTCATAATGTGTTGCTCCTTAGCGATGTGATCAAAGTTGATTCGTGAAAGGGCACGACTTCAGTCGTGCCGATCCGGCCGGCAATATCGATGAGGGCTTTAGCCCCTGAGGGATGCTTTTCGTAGCGATTGCGACCGTCATCAAAGCCAGACACCTCTCCCGCGTCTTCGCGAAATTCGCGAAACGATGAGATGCAGAAACACCGGAACAGGGACTGCGGGGCGACGCCTGAGGGGGCGTCCAAGTAGCCGAATTTCCGGGAACAGGCTCCCGGTCTGCCGTCTTCCTCATCCATACGGAGGTCTCAGGCCGCGCAGGGCGAAAAATAGAGGGATTTTCGCCGGGCGCTTCGTCAAAAACCGGATGCTATCACACGCGGAGTATGAACGTCCTGTGACTGGAGGCACTAAAGACAAGGAATAGGAAGTAGGGAGCAGGGAACAGAAAACGAGGACGAGGGAGCGAGGCAGCTGAGACAGGCCGAATGCACAAAAAAGCCCCGATGCCAATGCACCGGAGCCTCTTTTCTTGTTCCCTCGGTCCCTTGTTCCCTCGGTCCCTTGTTCCCTCGGTCCCTTGTTCCCTCGGTCCCTTGTTCCCTTGTCCCCTCGGTCCCTTGTTCCCTGCCTTATTCCCACCGCCGCATAATCAGCGTCGCGTTGATCCCGCCAAATCCAAACGAATTCGACAGTCCTACGTCGAACGTATGCGCAATCGCCTTGTTAGGCACATAATCCAGCCGGCACTCAGGATCGGGATTGTCGAGATTGATCGTCGGCGGAAGCTGCTGGTTGACGAGCGCCAGCACCGTGATGCCGGCTTCAAGTCCGCCCGCGCCGCCCAGCAGATGGCCGGTCATCGACTTAGTGCCGCTGATCTTGAGCTTGTGGCTCAGCGCGTGCTCGCCGAAGACCTTTTCAATTGCAAGTGATTCGTTGCCGTCCCCGGCCGGCGTGGATGTGGCGTGCGCGTTCACGTAGCCCACCTCTTCCGGCTGAATCCCCGCATCCTTCAGCGCCGCCCGCATGCTTCTCTGCGCGCCCGCGCCTTCCGGAGCGATACCCGTCATGTGATAGGCGTCGGCACTCATGCCATAGCCGATGACCTCGGCGAGAATGTTGGCTCCG
>Ga0302319_10024632_pt1 | contig 10689 bp, 8 predicted proteins | sample Bog_T0_2_FD_203319 | JGI IMG/M metagenome (GOLD analysis project Ga0302319, IMG submission 203319) | Peat permafrost microbial communities from Stordalen Mire near Abisko, Sweden - Bog_T0_2 | ecosystem: Environmental > Terrestrial > Soil > Wetlands > Peat | place: Sweden: Abisko, Stordalen Mire... | reverse complement strand
CCCGCCGATCCAACGTGAAACCATGCCAGACTCCTACAGGCAACCGGCAGATGCAAATGATATTTAATAAAATACACGCAAAGATTAGAAGATAGCTTAAATTTCCAGCCGCCGTCCGCCCTTTGGGGCGGCGCCCCCCTTTCCCCATACAGGCCCCAAAGCCGTTACAAGGTTACAAACCCGCATGAACGCTGGATTCGGGCGCACTTTCGGCCTTCTTCCTGATGGCCCTCCAGCCGTTACAGCGTTACAAACCGCATTTCCCCCTGCTTGAATGAAATTGCGCGATCTCTCCCTCGCTCTCGCCCTGTTTGCGGTCTCCGCCTTCTTCGCGATCGAATCGCCCCAATTCCTCAGCGCGCGAAACCTCTCGCTCCTCATGATCGATTTCTCGATCACCGCCACGCTGGCGATCGGCATGCTGCTCGTGATTCTTCCGGGCCACATCGATTTGAGCGCGGGCAGCGGCGTCGGCTTGATCGGGGGCATCTCCGCGGTGCTGATCACGAATCATCACTGGCCCGCGCCGCTCGGGCTGCTGGCCGGCCTCGCGGCGGCGCTCGCGCTCTGGTGCGCCATGGGAAACCTCATCGTGCGCCAGCGCATCCCCGCCTTCATCATCACCCTCGGCGGATTGCTGGTTTTCAAAGGACTCTTCTGGCTGGTGATCAATAATCACACCATCCCCGTCGTCACAGGGGGGCGGACCAATTTGTTCGCCCTGCTGACCACGCACTACCTGTCCGCGATGGCTGGATATGCGGTCGCCGCGGTGGTGATCGCCGGCCTGGTGAGCGCGCATCTCCGCGCGCGCGCCAAACGCCGGGAGCGCGGATTTCCGATCGAAGACGGCGAATTGACCTTCCTGCGGCTGTTCATCAGCGCGCAGCTCATTCTCCTGTTCGTCATCGTCACGAACCAATTCCGCGGCGTTCCCCTGCCCTCCCTGATCCTCGGCGCGGTGGCGCTCGGCGTCTGGCTGATCGCACAGCACACGGCATTTGGGCGATACCTTTACGCCATCGGAGGCAATGAGGAAGCCGCCTTCCTTTCAGGCATCCCGGTGGAGCGCGTGACCATCGGCGCCTTCACTCTCATGGGCGCCATCGTCGCGCTCACGGGATTCCTGCAAACGGCCTACATTGGAAGTTCCACCACCACGGTGGGCGATCTCATGGAATTGGACGCGGTGGCCGCCTGCGTCATTGGCGGCGTGAGCTTGAAGGGGGGAAGAGGCAGCGTCCCCGGCGTGCTGTTCGGCGCGCTGATCATGGCGTGCCTCCTGAACGGCATGACGCTGCTCAGCGTGGAGCCCGAGAAGAAGTTCATCGCCCGGGGGCTCGTCCTGATCCTCGCGGTCTGGATGGACGTCAGGCTGGCGCGCCCACGAGCGGGATGACTTCTTTTTCGGCAGCGTCAAGACTCGGTCTCTCGCCCAGCTTGAACTCGAAGCTGTCCACGAGCGCCAGCCAGCTTGCTTCGATGATGTTGTCGGACACCCCGACCGTGCCCCAGCTCTCGCGGCCATCCGTCGAATCGATCAGCACTCGCGTCCGGGCCGCCGAACCCTTCTGGCCGTTAAGAATGCGGACCTTGTAATCGTCGAGCTGGATCTCCGCGATCTTCGGATAAAACGGCTTGAGCGCCTTGCGCAGCGCGCCATCCAGGGCATTCACCGGGCCGTCCCCCTCGGCCACCGTGTATTCCGCCTCTCCATCCACGCGGACTTTCACCGTGGCCTCGCACTTGTTCCAGAGCCCCTCGCCGGACCGCCGGTAGCTGCAATGATATTCCAGGAGTTCGAAAAGGGGGCGATGCAGGCCGAGTTGCTTTCGGACGAGCACGTCAAATGAACCTTCCGCCGCCTCGAATTCGTAGCCTTCGCTCTCGAGCTTTTTCACCTCGGCCAGGATCCTCGCCGCTTCCGGACCGCCCTTGGCGAGGTGAAAGCCCAGCTTTTCGGCCTGGACGATGACATTGGATTGACCCGACATTTCCGAGACCGAGATGACGCGCTCATTGCCGACCAGGGCCGGGTCGATGTGCTCGTAGGTGCGCGCCAGCTTCTGCACCGCATGCACGTGCAGACCGCCCTTGTGCGTAAACGCCGCGATTCCCACGTAGGGCGCGCGAATATCGTGCGGCACGTTGGCCAGCTCATCCACGAAATGCGCCAGGTCGCGAAGCCCGGTCAAGTCCAGGCCCAAATCGATCCCCATCTTCAGTTGCAGGGCTGGCATCACCGTGGTCAGGTTGCAATTGCCCACCCGCTCGCCATAGCCGTTGATCGTGCCCTGGACTTGCACCGCCCCCGCGCGCACCGCCGCGAGCGCATTGGCGACCCCGACCCCGCCATCATTGTGGGTGTGGATGCCCACGGGAACTCCCAGCGCCGCGATCACCGCCTTGGTGGTCTCCTGCACGAATTCCGGGAGATTCCCGCCATTCGTTTCGCAGAGCACGATGAGATCCGCGCCCGCGTCGCGCGCGGCTTTTACGGTCCGCAGCGAATACTCGGGGTCTTCCTTGTAGCTGTCGAAGAAATGCTCGGCGTCGTAGAGCACCTCCCGGCCATGCGCCTTCAGATGGCGCACGGTGTCCGAAATCATCGCCAGGTTTTCCTCCAGCGAGACCTGAAAAACTTCCGTGACGTGCAGCGGCCACGTCTTGCCGACGATCGTCACCGCCGGAGTCTGCGCATCGAGCAGCAGTTGCACCTGCGCATCCTCCCCCACCTTCATCCGCCCGCGGCGCGTCATCCCAAAGGCCGTGATCTTCGCGTGTTTCCATTTGCGTTTCGCCGCCTCCGCGAAAAATGCGACATCTTTCGGATTCGACCCGGGCCATCCGCCTTCGATGTAGTGCACCCCAAAGGCGTCGAGCTTCTCCGCGACCCGGATTTTATCGAGCACACTGAACGAAATCCCAGTCCCCTGCGTGCCATCACGCAAAGTGGTGTCGTAGATCGTGACTCGCGGAGTATTCATAATAAGCGGGGCGTTCTTCTTAACGCAGGAGCCGCCCCGTGGCAAGGAGTGGTCTCCACGGCCACCCGCTTCATCACCACTGAATCCGGGAGATCGCGAGAAGAGGCGCGACCAGCCGTCCGGCGCCGCGCGAACTCCACAGCCTCGGGATGGATATCCATCCCCGTCTCTTCGCCTTGGCGGCACGCATGGGAAAGCTCTTGCGAGACATAAACCGCACAAAATGAACCCCTCGCAAGGTTCTCCGGGTCGCCATGTTTCCCTGCTTTTTCTTTGTCCTACGAGTCTTTGAACTGGCCGCCAGCGACATGGCCGGGAATCATCGGCCGCCCCGCTATGAGCTCGCCGGAGATTCCCCAACCGCACGATAGCCTGGTCCGACATACCTTCGGACAGTTGCCACACGCGGCGTCGTTCTTTCGGGAAAATCTCCCGGCCACGCTAGCCTCCGCCATCCGGTGGGATGAACTCAAGCTTCTCGGCGGTTCGTTTGTGGACGAGCAACTGCGGCAAGCCGAAACCGATCTCCTCTACCAAGTCCCGTTGCGGGACGCCACCGAGGGAGCCGACAACGAGCGCTCGCTCTACATTTAGCTGCTCTTCGAGCACCAGAGCACCACGGATCGCTGGATGCCGCTGCGGCTGCTTCGATACATGGGCGAGATTTGGCATAGGCACATCGGGGAGCAACCGGCGGCGGCGGGATTGCCGCCCATCATCCCGATGGTGCTGGCGCAAGTCGCGGGCGGCTGGAAAATCTCACCCCGGTTTCACGACCAAGTGTTGTGGCCGAAAGCGCAGCTCTTGCGAGAGAGCCTGGAACTGCATCAACCGCACTTTGAGCACGCGCTGATCGATCTCGCCGGGATCGACCTCCAGGCCCTCCGCGGAAGTCTCGTGGCGCGTTTGACCCAAGGCCTGCTGAAGATTCGGATTGAAGGGGACGACGGAGTGGTTGCGGACTGGGCCTTCCCGCTTCTGGCCGAAGCGGACCGCGCGAAAATCAGGCCGGATTCGATGCTTCCGCTCTATCGGTATTTGCTGTCGGTTACGGGCTTGAACAAGGAGGAATTCCGAGCGAGGCTCGTTGGCAGCGCAATTTCCAGCGACACTACTCAAAGCATTATGACGCTTGCCGACCAACTCATCAGTGAAGGGCTTCTCAAGGGCCGCGAGGAGGGTCGTGTCGAGGGTCGTGAGGAGGGCGCTTTGATTGGCCAGGTGCAGATGTTGCAACGGCTGCTGGGTCGGGAGGCGGACCCGTTGTTTGCCTTGGCAGGGATGCCAAAGGAGCAGCTTGAATCCATGGCGACTAGATTGGAGAGGGAGGTTGGCGAGCGCTTGAAGTAAGGTTGCGTCTTCCTTTTCTGCTTTCCTGCTTTCCTGCTTTCCTGCCTTCCTCATTCAACCCCTCTTGCGCCCTTTGCTCTCTGGCGACTGTGGGAAGGGCCCTTCCTCCAATATTTGGCATTCTTGTCTAGCCTCAAAGCCAGCCACCTGCCACCATCCAGAAATCCATCATCGCCGTCCCGGGCGCCCTGCCGAGCCATTGCGACCGTTTAGGGCTGTGCCCAAGCTCCCCGCCTCAGCCAGCGCCGAGCCGTCCGTGGATTCGAGAAACTCGGCGGCCACATCGCTCGGGAGAGTGGCAACCGGAATGGAATGGCATTCCCGCTGGCAAACAAAGGAACTTGCGTAGAAGCGGCGCCTTTGGAAGCTTACCCGCCCCATGCCCAGTCCGTCCGCGACTCCGTAGTCGTTCCCGCGCCTGCGGGATCATTCTAAATTCGTCATTTCCCTTCTCCGCCATGCCCAGTCCATCGCCAACGCCCCCTCCCACCGAAATCGGATTCGATCCGTTGGTCTTTTGGTTTCATCACCAGGCCAAAATCCTGATGCTCGCGGGCTTGTTCCTAGTGGCCATGGCGGCCTACGGCGCCTACGAATGGGCGCACACGCGCAAGCTCAACACCTCCGCGGCGGCATTTTCCTCCGCGAAGACCGACGACGATTATCGGAAAGTCATATCCGACTACTCCGGAACGCCCGCGGCCAGCAACGCCCAACTCCTGCTGGCCAATCAATTGCGAAATGAAGGCAAGTTCGACGAATCCTCGTCCGTTCTGCGCGACTTCATCGATAAATATCCCAAGCATGAATTGATCAGCGGCGCCTGGACCGGCCTGGCGGCCAACCAGGAAGCCCAGGGAAAAATCGACGAAGCTCTCGCCACCTACCAAAAAGTCTCGATCAGCTACACCACCTCGTTCAGCGCTCCGGTGGCTCTCCTTGCGCAGGCCCGCATTCTCAAAGCAAAGGGAAAAACGGACGAAGCCCGCCGGATCTACGAGCAGATCATGACGCAATATCAGGACAGCTTCATCGCGCAGCAGGCGGCCATGGGAAACCGCCAGCTCAAGAAATAGCCGCGAAACGCGGGGAAACGCCCGCCCAGGTCTCTTCAGCGCCGCAGCGGGATCGCCCCATTCCGCTTTCCGGTTTGAAGCGACGGATCAAGGAACGCTGCCGCGGAGTGCATTCCGCTTTCCGGTCTCCGGTCTCCGGTCTCCGCTTTCCGGTTTGAGGCTCCGGCCTCTATGCGGTTTGCGCTCCGCGGTTTGGGGTGTTCGCTATCGCGAAGTGCGTTCCCTATGGGGCTTTCGTTGCTTTCACCGCCAGGCACTCAAAGAGGGTGCGGTCAGGTTGATAATTCGAAGAAGAGCGCAGCAGCACCTGAATTCCGCCATGCTCGGCGCGCCCATTTTGAACGAGCTGAGGAACCAACTGCTCCTCCGCTTCCAGGGCTTTCACCAATTCCTGATCCTGAGATAACACCACCGGCTTGGAGCCGGGAATCGCCAAAATCGAAAGCGGGATGATCGTGCGGGCAATTTCCGCGGGCAATCCAACGCCTGCTTCATGGGCTACCGCGGCATGCTTTACTTCGAGCTGAATCATCCGCGCCCTCGCGTCCGGGGCCGCCGCTTCCAAGGCGACGCTCATCGCGTCGAGCAAGCGGTGGCGAACTTCGCTGAGGTCGTCGAGAGACTTGAGATCCTGCAATGCCGGTTGCGTCTGAATCGCCTTCGCCAGGAAAGAGATTTCCTTGAGATAGGCGTTCTTTTGCGTCTCCGGGATGAAATACATGACCAGGATATGCACCGGCTGGCCATCCGCGGAGCCATAGTCGATGCCGGCGGGATTCCATCCCACGGAACAGACCACTTCCCCACCGCGAGGCGTCCGCGCATGCGGGCAGGCCCAGCCTTTTCCGATTCCGGTGTTATGCACCTGCTCCCGCGCCAGCACGCTTTCTGTAATCCCGCCTTCCACTCCAATGTCCGGAACAGCCTCGATCAGCGCGGCAAGATACTCCAGCGCGCTGTTCTTGTCGTTGTCCGGCAATTCAATCAGCCGGCCCTCTTGCAATGCATTAAGAACGCTTTTCATTTTTAATCGATTCCGAATTTCCGGTGGAACCAGACTTTCACCGTATGCGTCAGCGCCATGTAAGCGAAGAGGAAGCCCGCGATCCAGGCCCAATAAATCGCCGGCAGCGGGACGAAGCCAAAATAATCGCCGGCGGGGCTGTAGGGAAGAACGGCGCCGATCGCCATCACCACGAGGGTGGTCAAAAGCAGGACCGGACTGGCAATGCTTTGAATAAAAGGAATCCGGTTCGTTCTGATGATATGGACGATGAGTGTTTGTGTGAGGATGGATTCCACAAACCACGCCGTGTGAAACAGTTTCTCATAGTAAACCTTCATCTCCGGAGAGGTGTGCTCAGCCGAGTAGAGGTTGCACTTGAAGAAGTAAAGCATGAGAAAGAAAGTCGCGTAGTCGAAAACGGAGCTCATCGGCCCGATATAGACCATGAAGCGGCGGATGTTTTCGATGTTCCATTTACGCGGAGTCTGGAGGTATTCCTCATCGACGTAGTCGGATGGTATCCCGACCTGGGACGCGTCGTAGAGCAGGTTGTTGAGCAGGAGTTGAATCGGCGCCATCGGAAGGAAGTCTAAAAACCAGCTTGCGCCGACCATGCTGAACATGTTCCCAAAGTTCGAACTGGCCCCCATGCGGATGTACTTGATGATGTTGCCAAAGACTTTTCTGCCCTCGATAATGCCGTCCTCAAGGACCATGAGACTCTTCTCGAGAAGAATGATGTCCGCCGACTCTTTGGCCACATCAACCGCCGTATCGACCGAGATGCCCACATCGGCGGCGCGCATCGAAGGCGCGTCATTGATGCCGTCGCCCATATAGCCGATGACATGTCCGCGCTTTTGCAGCGCGTTAATGATGCTTTCCTTTTGCGAAGGAGACAGGCGGGCAAAGACGTTATTCTTCTCCGCCAGCTCGCCCAATTGCGCTTCGTCCAGATTGAGCAGTTGATCGCCGGTAATGACTTCCTGGTCCCCCAGGCCGACGTCCTTGCAAATCTTTTTTGTCACCAGGGCGTTGTCCCCGGTGAGGATTTTCGTGGCGACTCCGATCGCCTTGAGCGAGGCGATCGCTTTCGCCGCCGAGCCCTTGGGCGGATCGAGAAACGCGATGTAGCCGAGCAAGATCATGTCACTTTCGTCGGCGACGGAAAATACCTGCTGGCTTTGCGGAAACTCACGGTAAGCGATGGCGAGCACCCGATAGCCGTCACGGCTCAATTCCTCGTACTCCTCCAGCAGATCGTTCTTGATGAGATCGATCATGAGATGGATCTCATCGTCGATCTGGTAGTGCGTGCAAGCCTTGTAGATATCTTCCACCGCGCCCTTGCAGATCAGCACGTTGTCGCCCTGGTAATCCACGACGACCGACATCCGTTTGCGGTGAAAATCGAAGGGAATCTCATCCACTTTCTTACAGCCGTGCTCCACATCCAGATCGGTGTGCGAAAGAACGGAACGATCCAGCAGGTTGCGCAACCCCGTCTGATAGTAACTGTTCATATACGCGTAGCGCAAAACGTCGTCGCTGTCGCGGTTGGTGACATCGACGGCCTTTTCAAGGATCACCCGGTCCTGCGTCAGCGTGCCCGTCTTGTCGGTGCAAAGAATGTCGATGGCGCCGAAGTTCTGAATGGAGTTCAGCCGCTTCACGATGACCTTCTTTTTCGACATGGCCATCGCGCCTTTGGAAAGGTTTACCGTGACGATCATCGGAAGCATTTCGGGCGTCAGTCCCACGGCAACCGAGAGCCCGAAAAGGAGCGCCTGCGGCCAGTTGTGATCTTTGAGGCCGACAATTAAAAAGACGACGGAGACCATGATCACCATGAAGCGGATCATGAGCCAGGTGAAACCCGCGATGCCTTTGTCGAAACTGGTTTGCGCGCGCTGTCCCGAAAGCTTTTCCGCGATGGAACCGAAGAGGGTCCTCGCGCCGGTGTTGATGGCCACGCCGCGCGCCGAGCCGCTCAAGACATTGGTGCCCTGGAAACAAGCATTCTGCAACTCCACCACGCCCCGGCCGGCCACCTCCGCGGGGCCGGCATGCTTCTCCACGGGCATGGATTCACCAGTCAAAGCAGATTGGCCGACGAAAAAGTCCTTGGCGGTGATCAAGCGCAGATCCACCGGGATCAGCGCCCCGGCTTGCAGGAGGATCACGTCTCCTGGAACGAGATCCGCCATCGGGATGTCGATTTCCTTTCCGTCGCGCAGCACCAGGGTGTGGGTTTGCACCATCGCGTGGAGTTTATCCACCGCCTTGCTGGAGCGGTGCTCCTGCACATAGGCCAGGCCCACGCTGAGCAGGACCATGCCCCCAACCACGATCGCCGCGCGGTAGTCCTGCATCAAGAGGGAGACCACGCAGATTACGAGCAACTGAATGACCAGCGGATTGCGGCAGCGCTGCAGGATTTCACGGATGAAGCCGATCTCTTTTTTGTGGCTGAGAATATTGTCGCCGTATTCTTCGCGGGCCGCCTCCACTTGCTCTTCCGAAAGGCCGCTCTCCGTGACCCCGAGACGCTGCAACATTTCCTCGGCCGGGAGCTTGCACAGCTCGACCAGCTTCTGTTCGTGCTCCGAGGTCGTCGTCGAGGCCGCTTTGACCGCGCTTCGGAGGATGGACGGATTGAGTTTGCCGGAGAAAAGAAATCGAAACATGGAGGAGAGGAAAAATCTGTTGGGGCGGCTGCCATCGATCCTGTCGGCTCGACTTTAGAGATCATCCGGCTCGCGGAAGGGATGTCGAGCGGCGAGACGAGTTGGCCGCATCTTTTCACACGATCTCCGAATCCTTCCGAACAATTTCCATGGCATCTCCGTCTCCGCCCAGCCAAAGCTGCTGCGACTCTCAGCGGCGAAAAGATTCGGCGTGGCGAAATTCATGGAGCACGTCGGGAAAAGGCCCGCGACTCTTCCGCCCCGTCATCCTGCCGACAAGTCTGCGATGATTACAAATCCTTAATGCTTTGGCGGCAGTGTAATCTTCTGCGTCCCTTTCGGCCCTGAAGCGGCCGGCGCCGCCGCCGGAACCCTGTCAAATGGGTTGATCGGCGCCGGGAGCGTTGACGGTTTGGCTCGCGTTCCCTGCGAAAGCGGACCGCTTTCCGCCAGCGCCGGTTTGGCCGGAGCCGCCGGCGGATTCGCCTTGGGAAATGGCCGGATTCCTGAACCGCTCCCGGGTTGCGCTTTCGGCGCCGAGCCCGGCGCGAAGGGTTGGGGCTGGGTGACCGTCGGCGCGGCTCGAGGAGCCGGCGGAACGAACGGCTTGGCGGCGGGCTTGAACGCCGGGAGCGTTTCTTCCGGCGCCTGAGTCATCGCCGCAGCCTCCGGGGTGTCCTGCGCCTCGGTTGGCGCGCCCTCTTCGGCATCCCCCGCGGATTCGTCCGAAGAGATGGCCCGCACACTACCCACCGGCGCCGGCGTCAATCGAGCCTTGAGCGCCTCCGCCCGGGCGTCGTCCAACGCGCGCTGCAAATTCCCGCGGTCGCGCTGCAGCACCGCCAGATTGTCTTTCAACCGCTTCACTTCTTCCCCGGACTGGAGCAGGGATTCCTTCAGCTTCTCCAATTCCCCAACGATCCGGACAAATTCCGCGCGGGGAACCGCGTCAGCGTCGCTCCCGGATTCCCCCGCGGGCGCCTTGCTCAGTGTCTCCACTTCCTGCCGCAGCAGTTCCACCTGGTTGCGAAGCTTCGCATTGTCATGCCGCACTTCATTGATCTCCCCGCGCGACGGGAGATTCTCCAGAGACTCGTCCGTCTGGACCGGAGGCAGCGCGGGCGAAAACTCGCATTCAAAAGCCCCAAAGCTGATCCGGCAGGCATCCCGCAGATGGTAATCCGTGACCGCCTCCCCATTCACAAAAGTCCCGTTCGACGACCCGCGGTCGTGCAACCGGTAGTGGTCCCCTTCCCGGATGAACTCCGCGTGCAGCGCGGAAATGGTCCGATCGATAATCTGAATCGTATTGTGCGGCAGCCGCCCCACGGAGATGCGTGATCCATTGAGATTCAGAACCGTCGGAGATTCGTTTTCGGGAAATTGGATTCGGACAGTAGCCATGGCAGGAATGGAATGATGAAAAAGCTAGCGCAATCCTTGGACGACACAAGGGGCCTGCTCCTTCACTGTTTTTATGCAATTTCGGTTCCGGCCCGGATTTCGGACGCATCGGACATGCAATTTCGCGCCCCACGAATTTCCTCCGGAACAAAATGACGAAACCCGAATGACGAATGACG
>Ga0302319_10024630_pt1 | contig 10689 bp, 7 predicted proteins | sample Bog_T0_2_FD_203319 | JGI IMG/M metagenome (GOLD analysis project Ga0302319, IMG submission 203319) | Peat permafrost microbial communities from Stordalen Mire near Abisko, Sweden - Bog_T0_2 | ecosystem: Environmental > Terrestrial > Soil > Wetlands > Peat | place: Sweden: Abisko, Stordalen Mire... | reverse complement strand
TTGACGGTGGAGGCGAAGTCGGATTTGGCGGGGGCGGAATCCGGCGCCTTCACCGGGATGCCGCCCAGCGTGGTTTCCAGGGCATCGAGCGTGGCTTCCACATCCATGGTGCTCCGGTTGCCCATCCTGACTGGCGAGGGGGCGGCGACCGGAGCCTGTCCCATGAGCTTGGCGATGGCGTCCTTGGCCGAGGCGAAATTACCGCCACCGTCGGGGTAGGGCGCGTCGGGGTGGGTGTCGGGCTGGGGTGCCTCCGTGGGGGCCGGGGACCCCATCGGGGCGGATCCGGAATCCAGGGCGAGCGGCTCCTCGACCTCCGGCAGGATGGCCGGGCCTTCAGCCGACTCGTCCTGGACCTCCTGCAGGTCCTCCAGCGTGAGCGAAGGGGAAGGGTCGGGCGCAGCCAGCGGAGGCGGCAGGGTCAACAGGCGGGCAACGACGTCCTCGATCTCGAAGATGGAGGCGCAGCGGAAGCACTTCGCCCGCCGGATCCCGGGGCGGACCCTGGCTTGGCTGAGGCCGAAACGAGTGGAGCAGCCTGGACATCGAACGGTTTCGAGCACGGTCATCTCCAAAGGGTTTCCCAAAAGGATAGGCCCATTTCGCGGATTATGCAGCCGCAACCAATATCCCTGATTTCAGGGCCGCCCAATACCTCGAGCGGATATCCTGGGCATGATTCGGATTGCCGGGAGGCGCATTGGCGGGATTGCTCATCACCATGGAAGGCGTGGAAGGCTCGGGGAAGTCCACCCAGATCGAAAGGCTTGCTGCACGACTGAGGCATGCCTCTGTACCGGTGGAGGTTTCCAAGGAGCCGGGCGGGACCGCCCTGTGCCAGGAACTCCGCTCCCTTCTGCTGGAACCCCACGCCTCCGGTGAACGCTGGGCTCCCAAGGCGGAACTGTTGCTGTTCTACGCCGACCGGGCCCAGCATGTGGCTCGGTTCATCGCGCCGATGATGGAGGCCGGGAAGGTAGTGCTCCTGGACCGGTTCGACGATTCCACCCGGGCCTACCAGGGTGCCCAGGGCATCGGCGATACGGTGCTGGAGCGGCTGTCGGAAGTGGTCCTGGGGCGCCTGAAACCCAGCCTGACCCTGCTCCTGGATGTGGATCCGGAAGCCTCCCTGGTCCGGGTGGCGGCCAGGAACGGAGCGGAGGCGGGTTTCAAGGAGACCCGATTCGACGACGAGACGCTGGACTTCCACCGGAGGGTTCGCAGCCGTTTCCTGGTCATCGCCCAGAAGGAACCCCAGCGGGTGGCTGTGATTCCGGCCGCGGACGTTCCCGACAAGGTGGAAGATGCCGTCTGGGCCAAGGTCGCCCCGTTGATGCGGGTCGCCGGCTACCCGGTGCGATAGTGTTCAATCCTGCTCTGGTCGGTCATCAGGCGGTGCGGGAGCGCCTTCTGGAACGCGTTGGTTCCGGGCGGCTCGGCGGGTCCATGCTGTTCACCGGGCCGGACGGCGTGGGCAAGCGCAGGGTGGCGATGGAACTGGCCCAGCGGGAGCTCTGTTTCCGGCGCACCGCCTGCGGCAAGTGCCAGGGCTGCCTGATGTTCAGGGATCCCCTGCCGCTGGAACTGCCCAACCTGCTCCGGATCACCCCGGAGGGCAAGGCGGGCCTGATCCGCATCGGCGCCATCCGCGGCGACGACCTGGTGGAAGGCGGAGTCATCCAATGGGCGCACCACGCGCCACCGCCCGGATGCCATCGCTGGATCCTGGTGGAGGATGCCCACCGGCTGAACGGGGCCAGCGCCAACATGCTGCTGAAAACCCTTGAGGAACCGCCGCCTGGGACCCACTTCGTGCTGATCACCCACCGCCCCGAAGCCATGCTTCAGACCATCCGCTCCCGCTGCGAGCGGATCGCCTTCCTGCCGCTGGCCGCTTCGGAAACCTGGGCCGTGGCCGTTGGTGCCGGATGGGAGGAGGCCGACCGGGAATCCTGGACCGCCATGGCCTCCGGGACCCTCCGCTACCTCGAGCCTGAAGCCTACCAGCGGGCCTCGGACCAATTGGGTGCGTGGATCGCGCTGGGGGAGGGGGCGTCCTTCACCGAAGCTTCCGGGCCCCTGCTGCCCCAGAAGGATGCCGACGCCAGTCAAGGTGAGCAGGTGGGCCAGAGCCTGGAAATGCTCCTGCTCCTCATGAGTGATGTGGCCCGCTGCCGGGCCGGACGGGTTCCCCGGCTGGGCCCCTGGTCCGACGGAATCCAGCGCCTGGCCGGATCTCCCCTTGCCCTGGAGAAGCCGCAGGGGCGAGTCTTCGAGGCGCTGCGCAACCTCGTCCGCAATCCCAGCCCGGACGCCCTGCTGCGCGAGGTCAGCCTCTCTTTGCGTTAGGAGGGTTTCAGATTGCCGGACTCCCCGGTCTGGATCCTGGTGGGTCCAGAGTGGTAACTTTTGTGCTACTTCTTCCCAGTCAGCGATGAACAACTTAACAATGCTGTAGTTCAGGGGAATATTCCTGCTGTGGGAAGTCGAATTGAGCGAGAGCATTGCGCAGTTGTGGCGGTGCGCCGCGTTCGGCCGGTGGGTCATGACATTCATCCCTGGGAGGGAAAACGAAATGAGATGTGCTCGCGTCCTTCTGTCCGCATTCCTCTTTTCCGCCTTTGCGGTCGGCGTTTCCGCGGGGGACATCGCCGTTGGCATTGTCCTGCCGACCAAGGATGAGCCGCGCTGGATCCAGGATGAGATCCGGTTCCAGGCCCTCAAGGCCGCCGGCTACAACATTGACATCCTGTTCAGCCAGGGTGATTCCGCCACGGAAAAGGCCAATGTGGATGCGCTCATCGCCGAGGGAGCCCGGGTGCTCATCATCTGCCCCCAGGACGGCCAGGCCGCCGCGGCTGCCGCCGAGGCGGCCAGGAGCGCCGGAGTCAAGGTGATCAGCTATGACCGTCTGATCCGCGACACGGCCGCAGTGGACTACTACGTGACCTTCGACTCCAGCCAGGTGGGTGCGAGCTGGGGTCATTTCCTCGCCAACCGTGCCACAGGCAAGGGCAACAACCTTTACCTTTACGCCGGCGCTGCCTCCGACAACAATGCCTTCCTGTTCTTCGCGGGCGCCTGGAGCGTGCTGCAGCCCAAGATCGCTGACGGTACTTTCATCGTGCGGAACTCCAGCGAAGCGGTGGCCCTCAGGGGCAAGACCGAGCTGACCCGGGATGAGGAGGCGCGAGTCATCAACCAGATCACCACCAATTGGAACGCCAACGATGCGAAGGGGAAGGCCGAGGCCAACCTGGCCTCCGCGTCCCGGACCATGAAGGGCAACGTCTTCATCTGCGCGCCCAACGATGGCACCGCCCGGGCCATCGGCGATGCGTTCGCCATGGACAAGGATGTGAAGACGTATTACATCACCGGCCAGGACGCCGAGAAGGCTTCGATCCAGTACATCCTTGACGGTAAGCAGTCCATGACCGTGCTGAAGGACGTGCGCAGCCTGGTCATTGACGCCATCGCCGCAGCCGTGGCCTACCTGAAAGGCGGCGTGCCGCTGCAGACCATGACCTACAACAACGGTGAGGTCAACGTCCCGGCGAGGCCCACCGACATCACGACCGTCACCCGGAGCAACGTGAGGAACACCATCCTCGCCACCGGCTACTACAAGGCCAGCGACTTCAAGAACCTGCCGCGCAAGCCCAAGGCTCCGAAGTCCTGATTGGTCCGGGTTGCAGCCTTAGGTCCGTCCATTCGCCGAACCGGCGACCCTGGCGCGAGCACGGAACACGTTCGCCCAGGGAAACCGGCGGCTCGGCTATTCCGAGACCATGACGCAGCCTTTGCCGTTGGCCTTGGCCCTGAACAGGGCCCGGTCGGCCCGGTCCAGCAGGTGCTCGGCGCCGTCCGCGTCGTGGGGGTAGGATGAGATGCCGATGCTCAGTGAGATGGGCACCCGCGACGACCCCACGGTCAGGGCGGCCTGGCTGAGGGTCTGGATCAGCCGCTCGCCCAGCTTGCGGGCGCCGAAGGCGTTGCCTCCGGGGATCACGATGCAGAATTCGTCCCCTCCATACCGGTAGAGACGGTCCTGGATCCGGATCATCTGCTTGGCCTCCAGGGCCACCCGGGAGATCACTTTGCTGCCGGTAGGGTGGCCGTAGGTGCTGTTGAGGGCCTTCAGGTTGTCAACATCCAGGAACAGCAGGGCGACCGAAGCGCCTCGCACCGAGGCGTCGCGGATGATCTGCGGCAGTTCCACCTCCAGACACCGGCGGTTGTTGGCTACGGTCAGGTCGTCGGCGAAGGAGAGGGCCTGGCTGTGCTCCAGGTTCCAGGCGTTGGTGACCAGGTCCTCCACTTCCCTGAGGAAGCCCAGGAAATGCTCCGGCCCGGTCTGCGGTTCCAGGAGCCGAAGCAGGCCGACCTGTTCGCCCGGACAGAGCAGCCAGGCCAGGCCCGTCCTGACCAGGACGGCCGCTTCGGGCAGATACAGCGGCGCTTCGGCGAAACCTTCGCCGCAACGCTGGAAGAACACGTCATCCTTGCGGACCCAGATGGCTCCGCCTTTGGCGCCGGAGAGTTGCACCGCCCGCATCAGAATGGGCCGCAGCAGCTCGTCCAGGGTGGCCAGGTGGATCATCTGCCGCAGCCAGCCTTCGCTGCCCAGTTCGCGGTGCCGGATCCGGGTCAGGGCGGCATGGATCTTTTCCAGGGGCAGCCCCTGCCGGCCCACCCAGCCGGGCCGGTGGGCGAGGACCTCACTCGCCTGCTCCGGAGTACTATCCACGACCCACCACAGAATCTCGGTCCCCTCCGGAGGAATCAACGCGGGATCCGGGTGGTCGGCCACGATCAGCAGCGTTCCGTCGCCCCGTCCGTCCTCGCACTGGAACCCCCAGTCGGCCAGAGCCTGCCTGAGCGCCGGAGCGGATTCCGAGGGGTTGATGTCCATCCAGCGGATTGTCGACACGGCGGGCCCCTAGTTCAGTGCAGTATCCAGGCGGGAAGCAAGGTGTCCCAAGTGGGAAAGGAGGGCCTCCAGGGGCCCACGAACCTCCCGGCCGCCCCGTTCGGCCCGGACCCACCGTTTCAGGAGGTTGAGCGATTGAGGATCCCGGACCGCCAGAGTCTTGGTGGCCTGGATGAGCTTGTGCGCCAATCGGGTCCGCTCCGGCATCAGAGGCTTGACCCCCCCCAGTTCCATCCCGAGCCGATGGGCTTCCCGTGCGGTGTTCAGGTCCAACCGGATCAGCGGAACCCGGGCATTGATCCGGAGCAGGAACAGGTCCAGGAACCGCAGCAGCTCGCCGGCCATGTCGGAGCCTTCCTTCAGGGCGGGCTCGATCTCTTCGGGATCATCCATGATCTGGATGAACTGCTGGGTGAGGCGGTCGAATTCCTGACGGTCCAGGCTGCGGATCAGCAGGAATTCGGGGCTGCGCCGGAAGGCGACCACCTGGTTCTGGGCCTGGGCCAGGGCCAGGGCCAACCGTGGCCAGTTCTGCAGTTCCAGGTGGACCTGGACCTGGGCCAGCAAAGGATCCAGGTAGATCCAGAGCCGGTAGAGCCGCTGGCGGAGCCGGTCGCCTTCCTCGGTGAGGGAAGGCGAATCCGGGAACAGCTTCTGCCGGAGTTCTGGGGAGAACAGCCCGACCAGGTCGCCCATGAGCTGGCGTTGATGACTCAGCAGGAGCGCCCTGAGGTTGTCCAGGGTCGTGGCAAGCTGGTCCACGTCTTCGTTGGCCAGGGTCTGCTGCAGGAAGCTGTGGATGGTGGCCTGGTCCTGGAGCAGGGAGAGCACGGCCTGGCGGAGGAAGGCCCCCAGCAGGAGGGACTCTTCACTCCCCTTGGGCAAGTGGTCGGCGGCGCGGGGGTGGAAGACCCGGTCCGCCAGCCGCCCCAGTTCCGATTCGATCACCCAGAAATTCGGAACTTCCGCGTACCGGTGGGATATGGATGCATTCACCGCCGGTTCCATGCCTTCCACCAGGTTGAGCAGGGCCAAGTGGCTGGCCAGGGCCCGGGCGACGATGCGGAAGGAGGGGGGATGGCTTTCGCGCAGGAGTTTCAGCAGGGCCCGGACATCCTGGGGCAGGCTCCGTGCCAGCAGATGCTCCTCGATCCGGGGCATCGTCCAGCCCAGGTGGTCCCACAGCCACTGCAGGCTGCCCTTGATCTGGTCGACGGCGGGCCAGTGGACACCCCGGTCCAGGGGACGGAACAGGGTGATGCGCAGGCTGTTGAGCACGTGCTGGATCAGCAGCAGAGGCTCGGCCCGCTGCCGGGTGGCTTCGGGCACGGCGCTCTCCAGGAGCAGTTCCAGGTTCCGGAGGGCCGCAAGGGGATTGCCCGAACCGGTCTGCAGGGTCCGGTTCAGGACTTTCATTCTCGCGTTCAGCTGCTCGACCAGGGGAGGGCCCTGGGTTCCGGTGCCGAGCACCAGGAAGAGCTCGCGGAAATGATCCTTCTCTTCCAGAAGGAAGGCCGTCCAGTGATCCTTCAGCTGGGGCCCCTCCCGGGACTCCGAGCCCAGGGAAATGGCCATGGTCCTTAGGGCTGCGATCAGGTCGAGGAGGTGGATGACCCAATCCGGCTCGCGATTCTGGGCCAGCACGTCCCGGTGGGCCGCCGCCGCCAGCTCGCCGAGCCTGGACAGGCTGTGCTGAAGCACCAGGGCCATGGCGGAGCGGGTCTCGCCCAGGCGCCGGTCCGAGAACTGGTTCAGGAAGACCAGGAACAGTCCGAACGACGAGCGCAGCCGGACCAGATGCAGCGGCTCGCTGGCCGCTGAGGCCCTGGCCGGCTCGAGCAGCGGGAACAGGTCGCCGCCGCCCTCCCGCAGGATCTCATCCAGCAGCTGAACGTCCTGGCGCGAAAGCCCCCTCTCCCGGATGAGCGCGCGGGCCTGGTCGAGGCGCGAATCGGTAGCTTGGAAGGTGGGCATGTTCCTAAGCATAGCTGCTCGAGGACTACTCATGGGTGTACACTTCAGCAACCCCTACGGAGGCCCCATTGGCAAGCAAGCTAGGCGAAATGCTTGTGAAAGCCCAGCTGATCACCGGCGCTCAGCTGGAGGAAGCGATTAACCTGCAGCGCCGGGAGGGCGGGAAACTGGGCAGTACCGTCGTCCGCCTGGGATTTTGCGCGGATCAGGACATCGTCAGCTTCCTGGGCATGCAGTACGGGGTGCCCGCCGCCGACCTGGACCAGTGGCCCCCCATCGAGGCCTCGGTCATCGCCCTGGTTCCCGCTGAATTGGCCAACAAGCACAAGGTCCTTCCCCTCCAGCGTTCGGGGAACGTCCTGACCATGGCGATGTCCGATCCGACCGACATCTTCGCCATGGACGATGTGCGCTTCCATACCGGGTACAACATCGATCCCGTGGTGTCCTCGGAGATGGGCCTGGTGCGGGCCATCGAACGCTACTACGGCGGCTCCTCCGCCCTCAAGCTGCGGGACCGGGAAGGCGGGCGGAGCCCGGAGAAGGACCGGTTCGCCGTGCCGGATTCGGACGAGCAATCGGCCCTCGGCCATGCCCTGCAGCCCTTCGAGGACGGCCCGGACGACGCCTTGGACCTCAAGGGCCTGGAAGAGGAGTTGTCCGGGGCCGAGACCGAATACGAGAACCTGGAAGACGAGGACAACATCAGCGCCGTGGCGCTGGCGAAGGGGAGCGAGGAAGCGCCCGTGGTCCGGCTGGTCAACATGGTGCTGATCGACGCCATCCGCAAGGGCGCTTCGGACATCCATATCGAACCCTATGAGAAGAACTACCGGATCCGGTTCCGCATCGACGGCCTGCTGCAGGAGGTGATGCGCCCCAACATCAAGCTGAAGGATCCGGTCACTTCCCGGGTGAAGATCCTGGCCAAGCTGAACATCGCCGAGAAGCGCCTACCCCAGGACGGCCGCATCAAGCTGAGGGTCAACCTGGGCGGCCGGCAGAAGGTCATCGACTACCGGGTGAGCATCCTGCCTACGCTGTTCGGGGAAAAGATCGTGCTCCGGCTTCTGGATTCGGACAAGCTCATGCTGGATCTTACCAAGCTCGGCTTCGAGCCCGAGAGCCTGGCCCAATGGGATCGCCAGATCAGCAAACCATATGGCATGGTGCTGGTGACGGGCCCGACCGGGTCCGGGAAGACCAACACTCTTTACTCTTCCATCGCCAAGCTGAACACGGTCGACGTGAACATCATGACGGCCGAGGATCCGGTCGAATTCAATTTCGCCGGCATCAACCAGGTCCAGATGAAGGAGCAGATCGGCCTCAATTTCGCAGTGGCCCTGCGTTCCTTTCTCCGCCAGGATCCCAACATCATCCTGGTGGGGGAGATCCGCGACTTCGAAACGGCCGAGATCGCCATCAAGGCCTCGCTTACCGGCCACCTGGTGCTTTCGACCCTGCACACCAACGACGCTCCTTCCACCATCAGCCGCCTCATGAACATGGGGGTCGAGCCCTTCCTGGTGGCCACCAGCGTCAACATCATCTGCGCCCAGCGGCTGGTCCGGAGGATCTGCGCCAAATGCAAGGCCGCTGAAAAGCACCAGCCGCCGGTGGAGGCCCTGCTGAAGATCGGCTTCACGGATGAAGAGGTCAAGCGGGGCATCCTGGTCCAGAAGGGGACCGGCTGCGAGGCCTGCGGCGGCCGTGGCTACAAGGGCCGGGTGGGACTCTACGAGGTCCTGGAAATGTCCGAGACCCTCAAGGACATGGTCCTGACCGGGGCGAGCGCCATCGAACTGCGGGAGCAGGCCCAGAAGGAAGGCATGATCACCCTTCGGCGTTCCGGTTGCCGGAAAGTGATCGACGGTGTCACCACCATTGAAGAGATCGTCCGAGAAACGGTGCTCTGAGCCCGAGGAGTTGAATCATGGCGGAACAGTCGGCCCAATATGTAGTTCCATTGCAACAATTGCTGAAAACGATGGTGGAATATGGCGCCACCGATCTGCACATCACCGTCGATTCGGCGCCCCAGGTCCGCATCGACGGGCGGATGGTGCCGCTCAAGCTGCCGCCCCTGGACGCCGCCCAGACCCGTTGGCTCTGCTACGGGATCATGACCGATCAGCAGAAACACCGGCTGGAGGAGGACCTGGAGGTGGACTTCTCGTTCGGCCTTTCCGGCGTGTCCCGGTTCCGGGCCAACGTGTTCAACCAGCGGGGGGCCACGGCGGGCGTGTTCCGAAGCATTCCCGAGATCATCAAGAACTTCGAACAGCTGGGCCTGCCGCCGGTCGCCCAGACCCTCTGCGAAAAGCCCAGGGGCCTGGTGCTGGTGACTGGCGTCACCGGCTCCGGCAAGTCCACCACCCTGGCGGCCATGATCGACCGGATCAACGAGACCGAGCCCCTGCACATCCTCACCGTCGAGGATCCGGTGGAATACGTCCACCGGCACAAACGTTCCCTGGTGAACCAGCGGGAGATCCACGCTGACACCCAGAGCTTCAAGAAGGCCCTCCGTTCCGCCCTGCGTCAGGACCCCGACGTGGTTCTGGTGGGTGAGTTGCGGGACCTGGAAACCATCGAAAGCGCGCTCACCATCGCCGAGACCGGGCATCTCACCTTCGCCACCCTGCATACCAGTTCCTGCGTGCAGACCATCAACCGCATCATCGACGTCTTCCCGGCCCACCAGCAGCCCCAGATCCGGGCCCAGCTCTCCCTGGTGCTGGAAGGGGTGATCTGCCAGTCCCTCATTCCCAAGGCCTCGGGCAAGGGCCGGGCCCTGGCCCTTGAAGTGATGATCCCCAACTCGGCCATCCGGAATCTTATCCGTGAGGATAAGGTTCATCAAATTTATAGTTCCATGCAGACAGGGCAGCTCAAGTTCGGGATGCAGACGTTCAACCAAAGCCTTTCGGAACTGACGCTGAAGGGCGAGATCACCACCGACATGGCGCTCTCCTACACCTCGAATCCCGATGAGCTGCGGGAGATGATCAATCGGGGGGTTGGCACCATGAACATGACCCCCACCGCCCCCGCCCCGGCCAAGACTGGCGGCGCATCGGCGCTGGGGGGGCGGAACCCCAATATCAAATACACTTAGATGACACCTTGAGAGGAGCGAGCGCTTCCCTTCAGGGGGAACCCGGCCTATGCTGAAACCACTGACCCTTCGCATCTGAGAACGAGGTTCTAATGCCCGCATACGCATGGAAAGGCAAGAATCGTCTTGGAGATCTCCAGGAAGGCGTAATCGTCTCAGATACCCGGGATGGCGCCGCGGCGACCCTCAAGCGCAACGGCATCCAGGTCCTGGCGGTGAAGCCCCAGTCGGCGACCGGGGGCAAGAGCCTTGGAGGGGTCAAATCCAAGGATCTGGCCATTTTCACCCGGCAGTTCAGCGTGATGATCGATGCGGGCCTGCCCTTGGTCCAGTGCCTGGAGATCCTCGGAGCCCAGCAGGCGGACAAGGGGTTCCAGAAGATCATCGCCGCCGTACGCAGCGATGTGGAGCAGGGCGCCACCCTGCAGACCGCGCTTTCCAAACACCCCAAGGCTTTCAATGACTTGTACGTGAACATGGTGGGGGCCGGCGAGGCCGGCGGCATCCTGGACATCATCCTGCAGCGGCTTTCGGGCTACATCGAAAAGGCGGTCAAGCTGACCGGCAAGGTGAAGGGGGCCATGACCTACCCCATCACGGTGATCGTCATCGCCACCCTGGTGGTGGGCATCATCATGGTCAAGGTGATCCCGGTGTTCTC
>Ga0302319_10024628_pt1 | contig 10689 bp, 10 predicted proteins | sample Bog_T0_2_FD_203319 | JGI IMG/M metagenome (GOLD analysis project Ga0302319, IMG submission 203319) | Peat permafrost microbial communities from Stordalen Mire near Abisko, Sweden - Bog_T0_2 | ecosystem: Environmental > Terrestrial > Soil > Wetlands > Peat | place: Sweden: Abisko, Stordalen Mire... | reverse complement strand
GGGGCATTGCCCCCAAGTTGGCAGGGGGAAAGTCCGCTAATCCGACCGCAGGGCAGGAGATACGGCGTGGAAGCGCAATTGCTTACCTCGTTGTGGAGGCTACATGTCCCATTTGAATTTGAAGACGATTCTGCCGGCTGCCATTTTGCTGGGTGGATTCCTGGTCTGTACGACGGCGTCGTACGGCACCGCCGAGTACGCCAAGAACACAAAGAAGTCCTGCACATTTTGCCACGAGAAGACCGTTGCCGATAAGGACGCGATGAGCAAGAACCTGACGGCGCCCGGCAAGTATTACAAGGAGAAGAAGACCCTGGACGGTTACGTCGCGAAGTAGTAGTCGAGTGGAAGGTGGAGGCGTGGAGTCGCTCATGATGCAAACGGTTCAGCTAACGATCGCCGACTGCCAATACGCAGCTACTGTGCGGGAAGCCTTATCCCGCAGTTGCGCCTGGCATATCGAGGCGGTCGAACAGCCGGACCTGTCGTGCCACGGTGTAATGGTCCTGGACGAACTGGCATTCGCGCGGCTGCCCCTCCCCCTGTCCAACCCTGGGCGGGTCGTACTGATCACCCGCCAGGAGCCTCCGGCGCCCCAATTCCTGGCCCAGGCATGGGATGCCGGCATCGTTTCCGTAGTCTCTGCGGAAGATCCCCTCAGTACCGTGCTGCTTGCCATCATGGCAGCGGCCCTGCGTGTTGAAAAACCCTCCACTTCCGCCGGTTCGAGTGGAATAACCCCCACTTCCGCATTCGAATCTGCGCCAATAGCCCCACTAAAACATCATCCACACTCAAAACGTAGCAAAATCCAATAGGTTAGTCGCCTTACCGTCGTGGTCTTCCGCGTGCATTGTCTTTAATTCTGAAAAGGAGATTCCGCCATGGATCGCTCTTTAGTAGAATTAGAGTCCATTGTCCGAAACAGAATTTGCAAAGTGTGCACCGAACGCACCGTGGACGGCCAGTGCGGGCTCGAGGAGCCCTCCAATTGCGCCTTGTTCCGGCTGTTTCCCCAAGTGGCCCAAGCCATCCAATCGGTGAAGAGCGATGACATCCAACTGTACATCGACGCTATCCGCCGCAATGTCTGCGCGGTATGCGCCGACCAGGCGCGCGATGGATCCTGCGAAACGCGACAACAGGTGCAGTGCGCTCTGGACGCCTATCTACTGCTGGTGGTGGACGCCATTGAAGAAGCCACCGGGAAGACATTCAACAAACAGGGTCTGGGCTCCCCCGGCGCCGGTTTTACGGGGCGTCCCGGGCCGCAAGTTCAACTTTGAGAATTACCTGGAGGTATAAGCCGTGAGCTTCATTCCATTTATTGTTTTGTGGTGCCTGTTGGCCGTAACGGTTATGGCGCTGTTTGTCTGGCGCAAAATGGTGGCCAGCAAAGAGGATGACAACCTACACGTTCTGGACGGCGCTTCCGCTGTGAAGAGCTCCGAGCAGGTGGCGGTGGCCCAAAAGCTCGACCTCATTGATAAATGGGGAAAAATCGTTACCGTCGTAGTCGTGGTCTACGGCGTGATCCTGGCCGGAGCATACGTCTGGCAGAGCTGGCTTCAGAACAGCCGCGTAGGAGTGTAAAATGATGACGAACCGGGCACTATCATCGATCGGCCGACGGCTCGGTTCTGCCTTTATCGGGTTGTTACTCGGGGCAGCCGGCGCCAAGGTGTACGCGGCCGATCCGGCGCCTGCCGCGGAGTGCACTTCCTGCCACGATCAGGGGCAGAAGCTGGAGAAGAGCGCTCACAAGGGGCTGCCCTGCGACACCTGTCACGACTCGCACGAGAAGTATCCGCACCCTGCCAACATCCCCAAGCCGCAGTGCGTCACCTGCCATGAAAACCAGGCGGGCGACTACGCCGGCGGCGTCCACGGCCTGGCGCGCAAGGCCGGCAACGAAAGTACGCCCGATTGCGCCCTGTGCCATGGCAGCGCGCATGAGCTGCTGCCCCCCAAGTCGCAGGCTTTCCGCGCCGCCGTGCCGGATACCTGCGGCATGTGCCATAGCGAAGTAGTGGAGCAGTACCGCGCCAGCGTACACGGCCAGGCGCTGGCTGCCGGCATCACCCAGGCCCCGCTCTGCACCGATTGCCACGGCGAGCACAAGATCATCAAACACACCAACGAAGCTTCTCCGGTAAACGCCGCGCACATTCGGGACACGTGCGGCAGTTGCCATGGGGACGTCCGCCTGACGCGCAAGTTCGGGCTGCCCTCCGACCGCCTGGTGAGCTTCGATTCGTCGTACCACGGCCTGGCCTCGAAAGCCGGCTCGCAGACCGTGGCCAATTGCGCCAGTTGCCATGGCGTACACAACATTCTGCCGTCGTCCGACCCCAAGTCGACCATCAATCCCAAGAATCTGCCCACCACCTGCGGCAAGTGTCATCCCGGCGCCGGCACGCGTTTCGCCATCAGCCAGGTGCACGTGGCCGAAGGGCGCGGCGAACCGGCGCTGTTGAAATGGGTGCGGGAGTTTTACCTGCTGCTGATCCCGGTGACCATTGGCCTGATGATGCTCCATCAGGGCGGCGACTGGATCCGCAAGCTCATCCGCCTGCGATTCCAACCGCAGCCGGCGCCGCGCCGCGCCTGTGCGGCCGCAGTCTCCGCCGGCGCCCACGGGGACCTGCGCATGCTGCCGTTCGAGCGCGTGCAGCACGCCGTGATGGCTCTTTCCTTCATCGTCCTGGTCTGGACCGGCTTCGCGCTGAAGTACCCGGACAGTTGGTGGGCACGGCCGCTGCTGGTGCTGGAAAGCACGCACCCCTTGCGCAGCATCATTCATCGCATCGCGGCGGTGGTCTTTATCGCGGTGTCGGTAACGCACCTGGTCTCGCTGATTGTAAGCCGCAAGCTGCGCGCCCACTGGATGGAGATGCTGCCCAACCGGCGCGACCCGCGCGAGGCGGCTTCCGGCTTCGCCTACAACCTGGGGCTGGGTTCGGCGCCCCCGGCGCGTTCGGCGCACAGCTACGTGGAGAAAGCCGAATACTGGGCCGTGGTCTGGGGAGCCGTGGTCATGGCGTCCACCGGCCTGCTGCTCTGGGCCAATAACCTGGCGATGCGATTCCTACCCAAGAGCTGGCTGGATGTGGCCACATCGGTGCACTTCTACGAGGCCCTGCTGGCCACATTGGCGATTGTGGTGTGGCACTTCTACTCCATTATTTTCGACCCCGACGTTTATCCGCTGAACACCGCCTTTCTGACCGGGTACAGTTCCAAAAAGAGCGAGCACTCGAAGGAGCGGCACGAAACCACCCACTCTGTGGGAGACTGACTGAAGCATGCCGACTGAAAATACCGACCACCGTAAACGGGGCTGGTTGTCCCCGCTCATCCATCTATCCAACAACTGGCTCAGCCTGGCGGGAGTAATCGTGGTCACCAGCGCCACGGTCTTCTGGTTGTTCTTGCTGCCCGTCACCTTGCGGGGAGGGACCACCAGCCCGTATATCGGGATCCTGGTGTTTCTGGGGCTGCCAGCGCCTTTTTTCGCCGGACTGATCATGATTCCCCTGGGCATCTGGCTCAAGCACAGGCGCGAGGGCCGCGCCGGAATTTATCCTTCGGACTTTCCGACGCCCAGTTGGGGCAATTTCGAATTGCGCAAGCTGACTTACTTTTTCGGCGCCACCACGTTCCTCAATCTGGCGATCGCCAGCCAGCTTACTTATGGCGCCATCAATTACATGGACGGGGTCACGTTCTGCGGCCAGACGTGCCATACCGTGATGCAGCCGGAATACACGGCGTATCAGAATTCTCCGCACTCGCGGGTGGAGTGCGTGAAGTGCCACATCGGCCCCGGCGCCGGGTGGTTCGTCAAGAGCAAACTCTCGGGAGTAGGCCAGGTGATCGCGGTGACGTTCCATACTTATCCCACGCCCATCCCGACCCCCGTCCATAACCTGCGCCCCGCGCGCGAAACCTGCGAGCAATGTCACTGGCCCCAGAAGTACGGCGAAGACCGTTTGAAGGTGATCCCCAAGTACGCCAGCGATGAAACCAACACCTTGACGAAGACCGTCCTGCTGATGAAGATCGGCGGCGGCAATAAAGGGATCGGCATCCACGGGACGCATTTGGGCCCCGGCGTGACCATCAGCTACGGCCATTCCGACGAAGCCCGGCAAAACATTCCGTGGGTGAAATACGACAACAACGGCAAGGTAACGGAATACGCCACGTCGGACGCTAAACCGGATGGCGCCGGCCTGACCATCCGCACCATGGACTGCATGGACTGCCACAACCGCCCGGCGCACAGCTACGATTTGCCCGAACGGGGAGTGGATAAGGCCATGAACAACGGGTTGATTTCCGCCACGCTGCCTTTCGCCAAGAAGAAAGCCGTGGAAATTCTGAAAGTGCCGTACCTTTCGCGCGATGAAGCCGCGGAGAAGATCCCCGCGGCTTTCGCGAAGTATTATCAGGATAGCTATCCGGCCATCTGGGCGCAGCGGCAGGCGGAAGTCACGGCATCCGGGAAGGAAGTACTGGCGGTGTACGACCGCAACATTTTCCCGGAGATGAAAGTCACCTGGGGCGCATACCCCATGAACATCGGCCACGAGGATTTCCCGGGCTGCTTCCGCTGCCACGACGGCTCGCACTCGTCCAAATCGGGCGATGCGATCACGCAGGACTGCAACGCCTGCCACAACTTGCTGGCCACCGACGAGGCCAATCCCAAGGTGCTGACGGATCTGGGGATCGAAGAGAGTAAGACGCAGAAGTAGGGACTTATTCGAGCGGCAGGCCGGACTCCTTGAGGGCCTTCCAGCCGCCATCGAGCGAGATCGCCCTGGTGTAGCCCATCTTCTGAAGATTGTCGGCCACCAGGGCGGACCGGAACCCCCCGCCGCAATACAAGATCAGCGGCGTCTCCTTGTCCGGGTACCTGGTTTCGATGTCGCGCTCGATGATCCCGCGGCTCAGGTGTACCGCGCCTTGCACGCGGCCCTTGTCCCACTCGTTGTCCTCGCGGGTGTCGACCAGCACGTGCGGCTCGCTGGCGGCCACCAATTTTCGGTAGGCATCGATATCGATCTGCTGGACGCGCGATTTGGCGTCATCTACGAGGTTCAGGAAGCCTGGACTGTGTTGCATTGTCGTCTCGACGATAATACCACCCGCGGGGGGACGCGGCGGCGCGTAGGGGAAATGAGATAATCGGAACAAGGGGAGCCCCACCCAAGGCAAGGAGCCCAACGCGCATGAACATTGACGAACGCCTCGAAGCCCTCACCCAGACCGTCGAACTCATCGCCCACGCCCAAATCAAGAATGACGAGCGCATGGCCGTACTCGCCGAACGCACCGCGCAACTCATGGAAACCATGAACCGCCTCGGAAACATCATCATCGCCCACGAAGAGCGAATCGAACGCCTGGAAGATCGTTAGCGTTAGTCCACGGTTTCACAAATACAGTCTCGTATTTCGCACACACGGGCGAACGCTCCCTCACGGTCACGGCTCGGTATGCAGCCTCGTTCCGAGCCGGGCCCGGAGGGCACCCCGTGAGGGAGCGATCAGGCAGCAGTACGTTAGCGAACTTCTGAAACGGTGTACTTAGCTTGCCCGGCGGCATGCGCTTCGCGTCACAATGTAGCTATGCCCATCCACACACCGGTTCGCATTCTTGCCGCCGCCCTCCTGCTGGCCTGCGGAGCGCGCAGCGGAAAGTGCGAAGCCAAACTGCCCGGGATCCTCAGCAGCCACATGGTGCTGCAGCGCGATAGACCGATCCACGTCTGGGGTTGGTCGGCTCCCGGCGAAAAGGTGGCCGTCGATCTCCACGGAGTTACCCGCGGCGCTGCCGGCGACAGTCTCGGAAATTGGAGCGTGTATCTTCCTCCCGAGGCTGCCGGCGGCCCGTACCAGCTCACGGTCACGGCGACCAACAAGATCGTTCTGGAAGATGTCCTGATCGGCGACGTCTGGTTCGCCTCGGGCCAGTCGAATATGGAAATGCCGCTGAAAGGCTTTACCGGCGCGCCGCTGAAGAACTCCGCGGAGGAAATCGCCCACGCCGGCCAGGCGCAGATTCGGCTGATCCAGATCCCCCACAAGGCCGTGGATCTCCCCCAGCGTAACAGCGACGCATCCTGGACCGTCTGCACTCCCGAGACGGCCGCGAATTTTTCGGCCGTTGCCTACCTTTTCGGCCGTGAACTGAATGCCCAAGAGCACGTACCCATCGGCCTGTTCGACGCCACCTGGGGAGGCACTCCGGCCGAAGCATGGTTGAGCCTGGAAGCCATCTCCGCCGACGCGGCGCTCATGCCCGTGTTCGCCACGCGCGCCCGGATGATGGAGGCGCAAGCCGACGCGGCGGCAATCGCAGCGGCGGAAAGGCGCGAAGACGAGGCCGCCCGGCAGGCGGGGAAGACGCCGCCGCCGCATCCATGGCGCCCCGACCCGGCGTCCTGGGCTCCGGCCTGGCTATTCAACGGAATGATCGCTCCCGCCACGCCGTTCACCATCAAAGGCGTCATCTGGTACCAGGGCGAGTCCAACAGCCGGCTGGCCTTCGCGCCCATGTACGCCAAACTCTTTCCAGCCCTCATCGCCGACTGGCGCGCGCAGTGGCATCAGGGGGATTTTCCATTTCTCTTCGTGCAAATCTCGAACTTCAAATCGAACGCGACTGAGGAGTGGGCCATTATCCGCGAGGCGCAGCGCCGCAGTCTTTCCGTGGCCAACACCGCCATGGTTGTGACCGCCGATATCGGCGACCCCGACAACGTCCACCCCGCCGATAAACAGACCGTCGGCGCGCGCCTCGCCTTGGCCGCGCGAGCTTTGGCATACGGCGAAAAGGTGGAGTATTCCGGCCCGCTGTTCCGCCAGGCGACGCCCGAGAGCGATGGGATACGAATCTGGTTCGACCACGTCGGCAACGGCCTCGCTGCCAAGGGAGACGCTCTGCAAGGTTTCGAGATCGCCGGAGACAATGGCCGCTTTGTGGCGGCGACTGCGCGCATTGACGGTAAGACTGTGATAGTCGGCAGCACCCAGGTGGCGGAGCCAAAGTATGTCCGCTACGGGTGGGCCAACGCGCCGGCAATCAACCTCTATAACTCCGAAGGATTGCCGGCCTCGCCCTTCACCTCGGAAGACGCGATCCCGCTTCCTTAGGAGCCGCGAAGAAATATCCTATGCACTCAGACCCAACCGCTTGCGCGGCATGCGCATTTGACGGAGCCGCGACCGTTAGGGAGCGATTGCGCACGTTCGAGACATTTGGTCAGCTTATTGTTTCGCGGTCCCTTAGGGCCTGTGTGGGCAATAACCTATTCAATCGCCGCCTAACGCTCCCTTACGGGGTGCCCTCCGGGCCCGGCTCTGAACGCGCATCGGAGCCGGGCCCGAAGGGCACCCCGTAAGAGAGCGTTAGGCAAGCTTATCTCTTGACAGCTTCTTACTGATGCACGGCGATGTAGAGCGTCTGGGCGCCGGGTACGCCGCCCAAGCTGAAAGTCAGCGGCACCAGATTGTTGTCGGCTACCGCGGGCACCGTCACGTTGAACTGGTACAACCCGATGTAGGGCGCTTCCAGACCGTCGTAGTTAAACACCGCGGGGACACCGCCGAACGATATCTGGAACGACTGCGCGATCTGATTGCTCTGGGTCACGATCTGCCCCGCCGGTGAGTTCGGCACCACCGTACCGAAGCCGATTCCATATAAGACAATGGGTTCACCGGGTTTGGCGGGACGCGACGCAACTCCGGGAATGGCGCCGGCGGGGAGCACATACGTGACGCCATCGGCGAGCAGCGCCACCGCGTATTGTTTGCCGGAGATCTGGAACGGGGCGGTCGCCAGTAAGCCGGGCGCGGCGACGTTCACCGTCACGTTGAAAGGAGCGCTGCTGTAGCCATTGGTGACGACGACCGGCAGCGGCCCGCCAGTGGCGATGCTGGAAGGCGTCTGCACGTCGATCTGGCCGGGGGAGATATATTCCACGAAAGCCTTCTGGCCGCCAATGGTCACCCCGACGCCATCGAGCGAAGTGGGAGCGTTGTTGCCGCTGAAATCCGCGCCGGTCCAGAGTCGCGAGGTAGCGGCCAGGTTGGAGCCGTAGATCTCCACCCAGGAACCCGGCGCGACGGTGGAGAGACCGCCGAATCCCGACAGGCTGATTACCGCGGCGATGGCGGGCTCGCTACCGGTGCCCCACGCCCACGTATCGTTGAGGTAAGTGCCGATATACCCGCCGAACAGGACCGTCTGACCGTGAGCCGGATCGTAGGCCATGCTGTGAAAGGCCCGCACCGGTGGGCTGGTCTGGGGCGATTGCTGGGTCCAGTTGGAGCCGTCCCAGGTCCAGGTATCGTTCAGGTTGCTGAGATTTTGGTTCTCGCCGCCGAACAGGACCGACTGGCCGTGCGCGGAATCGTAGGCCATTGCGGAATTGGCCCGCGCCGGTGGGCTGTTTGGGGGCGTTTTCTGGGTCCAGTTGGAGCCATCCCACACCCATGTATCGTTGAGGCTGTTGAGGCCCGAACTGTACCCGCCGAACAGGACTGCCTGTCCGTGCGCCGAATCGTAGGCCATGACGGACCTGTCCCTCGTCGGTGGGCTGGTCTGGGGAGATTTCTGGGTCCAGTTGGAGCCGTCCCACACCCACGTGTCGTTGAGGAAGACGCCGGATGCCGTGCCGTACCCGCCGTACACAACCGCTTGTCCGTGCGCCGAATCGTAGGCCATGGTGTGGAGGTAGCGAACCGAGGGGCTGGCTTGAGGCAGTTTCTGGGTCCAGTTGGAGCCGTCCCATACCCAGGTATCGTTGAGGTAGTCGAAAGACCCGCCTAACCCGCCAAACAGAACCACCTGGCTGTGGGCCGAATCGTATACCATGGTGTGGCCGGAGCGCACCGGCGGGCTGTTTGCGGGCGATTTCTGGGTCCAGTTGGAGCCATCCCATACCCAGGTATCGTTGAGGTAGCCGCCATTGTATCCGCCAAACAGGACCGTCTGGCCGTGGACCGAATCGTACGCCATGGCCGTGCCCGACCGCGCGGACGGGCTGGTAAGCGGGGCCATCTGCGTCCAATTGCCGGCAGTCTGTGCACCGGCGTTGACAGCCGCGAACACCATGAGAAGCGACACGTTCCGGAAAGTCATTTTGTTCCCTCTATCACTGGTAGCGGGCCAGAGCGGGGAAATGACTCATCGGAAACGGGCGGGTTCTCCGAACTCCCGATGTCGTGGATTGAGAGTGATCTCTTCGAGTCCGGGCAAAGACATTATTGGCCACGGATAAACACGGATGAACACAAGATAAGAAGACAAAAACGAAGGGCAGAATTCCTGATGTCGTGGAATTTGCAGTGAGCCCGCAGGTGGGGCAGGCGGTGCTCGCCTTCGCTCGATCCTATTCGAACAGCGGGCCTAATTCAGTGCGGGCGGGCGAGCACCGCCTGCCCCACCTGCGAAGCTCTGACCATCGAAAGGAATGGCTCAGTCTGATTCCCCGGCAGTTCCGGAATGCCGGTCACAAGCGAGCTTATTCACCATCCCGTTCCTATTCCACGCGCTCGATCCTGGCGCCCGCGCCGGCCAGTTTCGCCTCGATCCTCTCATAGCCGCGGTCGATGTGGTACACGCGGTCGATCACCGTCTGGCCGCGCGCGACCAGCGCACCCAGCACCAGCGACGCGCTGGCCCGCAGGTCCGAGGCGATGACTCCGGCGCCGGTCAGCTCGCGCGGGCCGGCCACGATGGCCTGCCTGCCGTCCAGACGGATGTTGGCGCCCATGCGGGCCAGTTCCTGGGCATGCATGAAGCGGTTCTCGAAGATGGTCTCCACCACGATGGCGATGCCTTCGGCCTGCGTCATGAGCGCCATGTACTGCGCCTGCAGGTCGGTGGCGAATCCGGGATATTCCTCGGTGGTCATGTCCACGGAGCGCAGTCGCCCGGACGCGCGTACGCGCAGAGTGGCCCCGTCCGGCTGTGTCACATCCGCACCGGCCTGTTGCAGCTTGGACACGAGAGCCTCCAGATGCTCCGGGGCGCAGCCGGTCACCGCGACATCGCCGCCGGTGATGGCGCCGGCGATCAGGAATGTGCCGGCTTCGATACGGTCGGGAATGATGGTGTGCTCCGCGCCGTGCAGCCGCTCGACGCCCTGAATGCGGATTAAGGACGTGCCCGCGCCTTCGATCTGCGCGCCCATCTGAATTAACAGGCCGGCCAGGTCGGACACTTCCGGCTCGCGGGCGGCGTTGCGGAGCACGGTTTCACCTTTGGCGAGCACGGCCGCCATCATCAGGTCTTCGGTGCCGGTGACGGTGATCCGGTCGAAATGGACGGCGGCGCCGCGCAGGCCGTCGGGCGCCACGGCTTCGATGTAGCCGTGCGTTTGATTGATGCGCGCGCCCAGTTGTTCCAGTCCGAAAATGTGCAGATTGATGGGCCGCGCGCCAATAGCGCAGCCGCCCGGCAGCGATACGCGCGCCCGGCCGCAGCGGGCCACCAGCGGTCCCAGTACCAGGCTCGATGCGCGCATGGTCTTCACCAGCTCGTAAGGCGCCTCGGGGCTCGAAATCTGCGGCGTCGCGAGGCGCACCGTGTCGCCATCGATATCCACCTGCGCGCCGATATCCACCAGCAGGCGCTGCATGGTGCGGATGTCGCGCACGCGCGGAATCCGGT
>Ga0302319_10024626_pt1 | contig 10690 bp, 7 predicted proteins | sample Bog_T0_2_FD_203319 | JGI IMG/M metagenome (GOLD analysis project Ga0302319, IMG submission 203319) | Peat permafrost microbial communities from Stordalen Mire near Abisko, Sweden - Bog_T0_2 | ecosystem: Environmental > Terrestrial > Soil > Wetlands > Peat | place: Sweden: Abisko, Stordalen Mire... | reverse complement strand
TTTAAAGCTCTTTGTCCGTTTCATAATGAAAAATCACCGTCCTTCGTCGTTAACCCGGACAAGCAGATATTTCACTGTTTCGGATGCGGTGTCGGCGGTAATGCGCTTGGCTTTTTGATGCGTCAGGAACATTTGGAATTTCCTGAAGCCGTGCGTTTCCTGGCGAATAAGGCAGGGGTTGTCATCCCTGAGGATGAGGCCGTTGTTTCAAGCCCGTCTCGCCAATTGCGCGAAGAGATACTAAAGATTAATGCTTTGGCTGCAGCTTTTTTTCATGAAGCGCTCCTAACAGGCCATGACCCTCAAGTGAAAACGGCCCGTGATTATTTAAAGGCAAGGGGTGTAGATCTAGAAACGGTTAAAAAATTTCAATTGGGCTTTGCGCTCAATGAGTGGGACGCTCTTTTAAAATATTTGAAATCCAAGGGAATCAGTGAAGAGCTGATTGCCAAAGCTGGATTGATCATTGCTCGTGAGGGCAAAAGTGGATTTTACGATCGTTTTCGCAATCGCATCCTGTTTCCGATTGTGGATATACAGTCTCGTCCCGTAGCCTTTGGCGCGCGCGCCATGGCTGACAGTGACGGAGCCAAGTATATCAATTCACCGGAAACACCAGTGTATACGAAGGGCCAGCACATGTTTGGCCTTAGTTTAACCAAGGCAGCGATTGGGCGATTGGATCGGATTATCGTGGTGGAAGGCTATATGGATATGATCATGCCTTACATCCACGGGGTTGAGAATATTGCGGCGTCTCTCGGTACGGCATTGACCACCGAGCAGATCAGATTGATCCGCCGTTATACACCCAATGTGGTGATGCTCTTTGATACAGATGCCGCGGGACAATCAGCCATCGTTCGCAGTCTCGATTTGTTGATTGACGAAGGCATGAATGTGCGTGTGGCCACCCTTGCCCAGGATGAAGATCCGGATTCTTTCATCCGTGCCCAAGGTACTGAGGCCTTTAACGCGCGAATTGATGGTGCGCAGTCGTTCTTAGATTTTAAATTCAATTGGCTTGCAGCCCAATGTGACCCTATGACGGTCGAGGGCAAATCAAAAATAGCCCGTGAATTACTAGGAACCATTGCGCGTTTTAAGAGTGAAGTAGCTAAGTATGAATTGACTAGAGCATTAGCCCAAAAATTGAATATCCCAGAAGGGGTATTACTCAAACAAGCCGGTCAGGCCAAAGGGCAATCAGCGTCAATTCAAGAATCTGTGGTAAAGATTAAGGTACCTGTCCCGTCACAGGCGGGGTCAGCCTCAGCTTCAGCAGGACAGGAATTATTGTTGGCTTTGTTTCTCAAAGATCCAGCATGGGTTAAGGCAGCACTTGAAAGTATCGGTCCTGAAGATTTTCCTGAAGGACTGGTGCGGCAAGTCGTAGAAGTAATTTGGTCATTGGCCAATGTGTCAAGCACTTGGACGATCAATGACCTGTTATTACGATTAAATGATGAGTCAGCACAGAGTTTGATCACACGACTTATCAGCATTGAAGAAGCTAAACTAGGCGAACCAGCCTTGGTTTTTAAAGATTGTATTGAAAAGATCAGGCAGGAAAAGCAAAAGAAAGCTCGCGGGGTCTTGATGGAAGCGATTCGTCAGGCAGAAGCGATGAAAGATACAGAAAAGTTAGATCAGCTTCGTGAACAGTTTAATCAACTGTTAAAAACATAGTGTCAAAATGCCCAATTGCTTCGACTTCGTAATGTTTGTGTCATTGCGAGGAGCGAAGCGACGAAGCAATCTTTTAAAAAAGATTGCCACGCCCTAAAAAGCAGGGCTCGAAATGACAACTTAATGAGGTATTTATGAAAGAACCGATCAAAGAAAAAGATCCAAAAGATCTACAGGGTGATTTGGACAAGTTGGTGACGCTCGGCAAAAAGAAGGGCTTTTTGACCTATGAAGACGTTAATGAAACTTTGTCTGATGCTATTGATTCCTCCGAAGACATCGATCAGGTTTTTGATGTGCTCGACGGACAGGATATCAAGGTTGTGGATTCCGGGGAAGAAACGCCGGTGATTGCTGAAGAAGCGGTGGAAGAAAGCCGTGAGCAGCAAGTGCGCCGTTTGCGTGAAGAGAACAAAGAGGATGATGTTTATTCCGATAAGTTCATTCCTTTGGATGATCCTGTCAAAATGTATTTAAAGCAAATGGGTTCCATCCCGCTTTTGACACGTGAGGAAGAAATTGCCTTAGCCAAGCGTATTGAAGAAGCGGAGATCAGATTTGCAGAGTCTTTATTTAAGACCTATTACGCCCGTAAAGAAGCTTTGTCCATCATCAATCAGGTCCTGCGCGATGAAATCAACGCCGAAGATGTGATCAAAGATGAGTTAGAGCGTCGTGGCCGTTTAATGAAGGATTTGGCCAAGATTCTTGAGCATGTGCGTCATACGCGGGTGGGTTCAGATATTTCCGCAAAATCCATCGCGGAATTCAAATTGACTTCCACCATCAACGAAGAGATTGTGATCAAGATATCTGATTTGATCAATAATATCGAGCGCGTGGAGAAGCATTTGAAGGTTAAGAAATTACCAGCGAATGCGCCTGAATTTAAAAGGCAGTTGACGGCTTTGCTCAAAGAATTAGGCGAGCCAGTCGAAAAAGTAAAAGAGCAGTTGCGTGAGATCAAAACGCGTCAATCGCGCTTCAACAAGGCAAAAAAATTATTGGTTGAAGCGAACTTACGCCTTGTTGTTTCCATTGCTAAAAAGTACATCAATCGTGGATTGTCATTCCTGGATTTGATTCAGGAAGGCAATATGGGGTTGATCCGTGCTGTCGAGAAATTCGAATACAAGCGCGGTTATAAATTCTCCACCTATGCCACCTGGTGGATTCGTCAAGCCATCACACGTTCCATCGCTGATCAGGCACGTACGATCCGTATCCCGGTGCATATGACGGAAACGATTAACAAGATCATCCGTGTATCCCGTGTATTCGTTCAGGAATACGGACGTGAACCTTCGGCCCAGGAAATCGCCAAAGAAATGCGCTTGCCGGTGACCAAGGTTAAGGAAATTTTAAAGATTTCCCAAGTGCCTATCTCCTTACAGACACCGATTGGAGATGAAGGAGACACGCATTTCGGGGATTTCATTGAAGATAAAAAAGCGGTTTCACCCGCTAATGCCACCTTGCATTCCATGCTCAAGGAAGAGATCACATCTGTGCTTTCAACCTTGGATGACCGTGAACGTAAGATTTTGGAATTGCGTTTCGGGATCATGGATGGCACCAGCAGAACGCTGGAAGAGGTTGGAGCTGAATTCAATGTTACCCGTGAACGTGTGCGCCAGATTGAATCTAAGGCATTAAGGAAGTTGCGTCATCCCACACGTTCCCGTCGCATCAAGTCTTTCTTGGACATGGCGTCCAAAGAGGCGGAAGCGGTTATCTAGTGTCAAAAGGCTTTAGTCGTACTTTCTTGCTCTTCGTATGGTTTGTGTCATTGCGAGGAGGGCTTTAGCCCGACGAAGTAATCTTTTATCATGTTCAACATAGATTCAAAAATAGCATTAGTTATCACTGATCAAGAAACCAACGCCCAAATCAAAAGTTTGGGCGTTGGTTTACTTGAAATACGTGTGGATTTGTTTAAAAAACTAGATCCTGCTTATATCCTTGCCCAAATACAAAAGCGAAAGCTTTTAAGAATCCCTTTATTGTTGACGGTGCGCAATCAGAAAAATGAGGGGGCTGTAAAAGAATTTGCGGATGATAAAAAATGGCAGATCATCAACGCCGTTTTGCCTTTGGTCGATATGATGGATATTGAATTAAGCTCTCCTTTATTAAATAAAGTCATAAAAATTTGTCATTCCCGAAAGCTTTTGTCGGGAATCTCAAAACCTGTGAAAGTCATCGTATCAAGTCATTATTTGCAAGATACCCCCAAACATTTAGAAAACATATTTAAGAAATCACTGAGCACCAGGGCAGATATCGTAAAAATTGCGGCCAAGGCAAATTCATTTGATGATGTGATGACGATAATAAATTTCACCCATCGTCATCGCAAGCACAGTTTAATCACAATGTCTTTAGGGCCTATAGGCGCCATGTCCCGCTTAATATTGCCAGCCGCAGGGAGCCTATACACCTACACCTTCCTGAATAAGCCTACAGCATCGGGCCAAGTGGATGTGAAGACTCTTAAATCCCACTTGAAGGTTTATTATCCAGTTATAAAATAAATAAAAAAATATTTCCCCCTCTTTTTTATAAAGAGGGGATAGGGGAGTTCATATCATCACTGCACCGAAGTACACGAAAGAAGAAATTCAGAAATCTATCAGTCTGCTTGAAGACCTGGTCAAGAATTCTGTAGAGCTGGCTCATTTAACTAAAGAACAACGCATTGCGATCCTAAGAGCCGCCGGAGAAATTTCCCGTCCTGACCGCGATGAGATTAAAAAACGTAAAAAAGACAGGATCCGGTTAAAGAAGCAGCGGATTGACGATCATGAACGCAAATTGCGTAAAACCACCGGCATTCGTTCAGCCCGTGAGGCCGCGGTATTTACAGCGCCTAAAGCGATTATCCATGCGGATCGTCAAAGTGCATTCTTAGAACAGGAATTAATCAATCCGCGTGCCTGTTATATCTGTAAAACAGAATTCACCAAGGTTCACTTTTTTTACGACACGATGTGTCCCAAATGTTCTGAGTTTAATTATGCCAAGCGTTTTCAGACGGCGCCACTTGCAGGCCAAGTCGCGTTAATTACCGGAGCCCGTTTAAAGATTGGTTATCAATCATCCCTGATGATGCTGCGCGCAGGAGCCCATGTCATTGCCACCACCCGTTTCCCCGTCGATGCTGCTCTTCGCTATAGCCGAGAAGCAGACTTTCAACAATGGGGCCACAGGCTTGATGTTTTTGGCCTAGATCTTCGTCATACGCCCAGTGTTGAGCTTTTTTGCCATTATGTGGAACGTAAATATCCTCGTTTAGATCTTTTGATTAATAATGCCGCGCAAACAGTAAGGCGCCCGCCAGGCTTTTATGCGCATCTCTTGAGCAATGAATCGCTTGAATTTAAAGATATACCATTGCAGGCGCAGTCCTTGCTTAAGACTTATGGCGAAATTCTTAGTGTCATTGCGAGGAGTGAAACGACGAAGGTCCTCATGTCGGACACTCGCAGTAGCTCGCAATCTCTTCCCCCTCTTTATGATAAAGAGGACAGCCGCCTCTGCGGCAGTCAGGCTAGTAAATTTGCAAAAGAATCGCTCGGTGTTAGGGGGAGTTCTTTAGAACTTTCCTGGAATGGAACCTTGCCAGGCATTGGCATCAGTGCTTCAGCCAAGCTTTCACAAATCCCTTATAACCATGATCATACCTTGGAAGTTCCCAAAGTTTTTCCCAAGGGTCAATTAGATGCGGACCTGCAGCAAGTTGATATGCGGGCGATGAATTCGTGGCGATTGGGCATAGGAGAGATCCCAACCGCAGAAATGATTGAGTTGCTACTAGTCAATGCCATAGCCCCATTTGTTTTATGCAATAAACTATGCACCATGATGAAGCGTGAAAATACAGGGCAAAAACATATCGTTAATGTCTCCGCGATGGAAGGCAAGTTTCACCGTTATACTAAAACAGATAAACACCCACATACCAATATGGCCAAAGCCGCATTGAATATGCTAACGCACACCTCAGCCCGCGATTTGGAAAAATATGGCATCTATATGAATGCGGTGGATACGGGTTGGGTTACCGATGAAGATCCCATTGCCTTGGCAACACGCAAACAAGAAGATCACGATTTTCAACCCCCTTTAGATATCGTCGATGGCGCCGCCAGAGTCTGCGACCCATTCTTTCATGGTATTAATACAGGCACACACTGGTGCGGAAAGTTTCTTAAAGATTACTTCCCGGTTGACTGGTGATTTTTTATAAAGTTTGTCATTCCCGAATGTTTTTGTCGGGAATCTAGTATACGGTCACGATCAAGGAATTATTATTCCCCACACGGAATATTTCCGCCGTCTGCTTCAGTTTATAACAAATCTGTTTTATAGAAGCACTGGTATAGAAACAGATTTATTGTAAAGCCTCGCAGACATTTGGCGGAAAATTCCCGAACGTGTGGAGAATAACAATTCCTTGCTCATGACCTGAGCGATTTCACAATTGTGCTCCAACAAAGAAAGAAGGATATTTTGGATACATCTAAAAAGTTTAGTAATTTACCTTTAAGTCAGGAAATCCTTTCAAACCTGGAATCTCTTGGCTATTTAGAGATGACTCCGATACAGGAAAAAGGATTGCCATTTATTTTGGATAATCGCGATTTTATCGGGCAGGCGAATACAGGGAGTGGCAAGACAGCAGTCTTTGGCTTGGGGATTTTAGCAAAATTGGATGTCAGCCTTCTTGCGTGTCAAGCCTTGGTACTTTGCCCCACGCGAGAATTAGCCGAGCAAGTCTGTGTTGAAATCCGACGTTTGGCGAGATTTACGAATAATATTAAAGTGTTGGCCTTGGCTGGCGGCACGGAAGAGCGTCATAAAATCAAATCGTTAAAGCAAGGGGCGCATATTATCGTCGGAACTCCTGGTCGTATTAAGAAATTGCTTGATAAAGAAGATTTGAAGGTCGATGCTTTAAAGGTGCTGGTCTTAGATGAAGCAGACCGCCTGCTCGAGATGGGATTCATTGATGATATCAATCACATCGCATCCTTAACGCCGATTGATCGTCAAACCTTGCTTTTTTCTGCAACTTTCCCAAATGGCATCAAGACCTTGAGTGCCAGTCTTCAAGAAGATGCGGCTCAGGTGACCATAGATTCTCAGCATCAGCATAACACCATTAAACAATTATTCTTTAAAGTTGACGATGAAAATGGTAAATTCGATGCCTTATTAGCAGTCTTAGGGCATTTTCAACCCAAGTCAGCACTTATTTTTTGTAATAGCAGAGAAATGTGCATCAAGGTTTCAAATTTGTTAAAGCGGATTAAAATAGATGCTCTTCAAATCCATTCGGAACTTGAGCAACAGGATAGGACCTTGGTCTTAACTAAATTTGCTAATAAAAGTTGCAGTGTTTTGGTCGCGACAGATCTGGCTTCTCGAGGTTTGGACATTAAGGATGTCGAGGCAGTAGTTAATTATGATTTGCCTTCAGACCAAGAACTTTATATCCATCGCATTGGCCGTACCGGCAGGGCGGGGCAAGAGGGTTTGGCATTAAGCATTTATACGCATAAAGAACGCCCTATCTTGCTCGGCATCGGTGATTATCTTAAGAAACCTTGTGAGACTGTGGATTTAAAGGAATTAAGAAAATCCAAAGCCTTAAACTTTAAACCATCCCTGACAACGGTTTATATTTCTGCTGGAAGAAAAGATAATATAAGGCCAGGAGATATTTTAGGTGCGCTGACAGGCGAGATTGGATTACAAGCTAAGCATGTGGGCAAGATTCATATTTTAGAGGTCAATAGTTATGTTGCGGTCGACAATGCCTATGTTGATCAGGCCATCAAGGGCTTACAAGCTGGTAAAATTAAAGGGAAGAAGTTCCGCTACGGCAAAGCGTAACTGAAAATAATATTAACCATTCTCACGCTCGACATCAAGAGCAATGATTTCTTGTCCACGCACTTGGAGGCGCACCACAATCGGCGCACAACACACTTCGCAATCCACCACGAATTTTTGGACTAGTCCGCCACTCAGGTCAATCAATAGTTCATTGACCTCACCACAGTAAGGGCATTGAAAATTTTCAAATTCTTCTAAGGACATGGAAGTATAGTAACACCTTTGGCTGGGCTTGAAAATTGGCATTTTCAAATTTATCAGGTATACTTTATAGTATATTTGAAAGGAGCAAGCTAGGTCATGAATCAGTTAGATAAAATTTTCAGGATTATTATATTGCTTATAGGTCTTATGATCATTGCCTTTAATGTGCAACTATATAATCTTTTTGAGCAGCAAAAGAGCACCTTAAGTGCAATAAAAGACAAACAGGATGTAGAGGCAGAATTTAATAGTAATAAATTTAAATATCAGGCTGATCAAATAGAACGCGTTAGTAAGGATTTAGAGGATGCAAAAGAGCAGATCCAAGACCAGAGCGATGCTCTAGCCCAACAGAAAGTAGCTCTAGCGGCTCAGAAGGATGATCTCGCGGCTCAAAAGGATTCCTTGGTTCAGGAAGCCCAAAAAAGGCAAGAATTAGAAAATAACAGTAAAGCCATTCAGCTTTCCTTGGTAGATATTAAGGCAGGCTCAGACGCTATTAAGCAAGACATGAAAGAGTGGCAGAAAGCCTATGTCACTGTTCTGGCCGAGCTTGAGAAAAAGATGGACTCTTCTCAGACCCAGATGAAAAGTGTCGAGACTAATCTACAAGCATTAAATATTCCCGAACTGAAACAAAATATAGAATCCTTAAAGACTGATGTTGAAAAGATTTCCCAGGCATCTCAAGCAAATACATCCAATTCGACTGTAACTCCTGAAAAAAAGGTTGAAGAAATCGATTACCATTCGCAGTAATCATTAAGGCCCCAGCATGAAGATAGAAATCAAAGATTTTATGATTAAAGAAGGTTCTCGTATTGACCTTAAGAAATACCCTACAAGCATTAAGCCGTTTTATAAGTCCGAAGATCAATATAAAGAAATCTTGCATCAGCACATTAAAGAATTAAGCGATATTCAAAATGTCCTTTATGCGGATAATCGTTATGCTATTCTGTTGATTTTTCAAGCCATGGATGCCGCTGGCAAAGACGGAGCTATTAAACATGTGATGTCAGGGGTTAATCCCCAAGGATGCCAAGTTTTTAGTTTTAAACACCCCAGTCCTGAAGAATTAGACCATGATTTTCTATGGCGTACCACCCGAGATCTGCCCATGCGAGGTCAGATTGGGATTTTTAACCGCTCTTATTATGAAGAGGTGTTGATTGCCCGGGTGCATCCAGCAATCCTTCAGGGGGAGCAAATACCTGCTGAGCTTTTAAGCTCAAAGACAATTTGGGAAGAACGCTACCGTTCTATCCGGGATTTAGAAAAACATCTTTATTACAATGGGACAAGGGTGATTAAGTTTTTCCTGAATATTTCTAAGGAGGAACAACGTAAGCGATTCCTTAAACGGATGGATGATCCTGCCAAGAATTGGAAAATCAGCAGCGCTGATATTCAAGAGCGGAAGTTTTGGAAAGATTATATGAAGGCTTATGAAGCTTGTTTGACTGCCACAAGTACGACTAAATCTCCTTGGTTTATTGTTCCTGCTGATGATAAGGAGAATGCTCATTTAATCATTTCCCAAACCATTGTGGATACATTAAAAGGCTTGAAAATGTCGTATCCTCAATTAAATGCGGAGCGTCAGAAGGAACTGCTTCAAATGCGTAAAGATCTCATGCGAACCAGGTAGTTCAAAGTCTAATTTATCCCATGACAGTTTCCATATTTATGATATAATCACCGCTCTTATATTCAAAGCAGCTTTAAAGGGGGTTCTATGAGTAAGTTGTCAGGGCACGGGGAAAATGTGACACTCTCCAAGGAAGATATACTTTTAGCTAAGGAAGCTCAATATTGCTCTCGCGGTGACACTGTTCATTACGCCAAAGAGTTAAAAATATTCAATCGTTCTGAGGGAAGTTATGTATATGACACTCACGGAACCGGATACCTTGATTTGCAAATGTGGCACTCGGTAGCAAATTTTGGATATAAGAATGAATATATCAATAATATCGTCAAAGAACAGATTGACGTCCTTCCGGGACTTTCTTGCCAGTATTTGCACGAAGAAAAGATTTTATTAGCTGAAAAAATAGCCCAGAATATTGAAAAGACTTTTGGAGAAAAAGGTCGCGTTCATTTTAATATCGGTGGGGCCTCAGCCATAGAAGATGCAATTAAGTTGGTCCGTAACTATACTAAGAAAAATTCAGTTTTTGCTTTTATGGGTGGTTATCATGGCCGTACCTTAGGGGCAACCGCCATTACATCCAGCTACCGTTACCGGGAACATTACGGGCATTTTGGGGACAGGGCGCATTTTGTACCCTATCCTTATCAGTTCCGTTGCCCTTCCAATCGTGGGGCAGAATGTTGCGACGGGACTTGTTTTAAGGATTTCGAGAAACTATTTGAATCTGAGTATTATTCATTAGTTAATCCTAAAACAAAGAATTGTGAATACGGGGCATTCTTCGTTGAGCCAGTTCAGGCCACGGGAGGTTATATCGTCCCTCCGAAGGGTTATTTTAAAGCATTGAAAGGTTTGTTAGACAAGCACAATGTTTTATTCGTGGCTGATGAAGTCCATATGGGCTTTTATCGGACCGGTAAAATGTGGGCGATTGAACATTTTGATGTGGTTCCTGATATTATTGTTTTTGGTAAAGCATGCACCAATGGGCTAAATCCGCTTTCAGGTATATGGGCCAAGGAGCATTTGATTGCGCCAGATGTTTTCCCTCCGGGCTCTACTCACTCCACTTATTCTTCAAATACGATAGGTACGGCCGCGGCTTTAGGGGTTATGAATCTGATCGAAAAGTCAAATTTTGACCAAACTGTTCCTGAAAAGGGTAAGTATTTCTTAGATCGTCTCAAGCTTTTAAAGGCAAAATATCCTCAGATCGGTGATGTGGACGGTTTAGGTTTG
>Ga0302319_10024624_pt1 | contig 10690 bp, 5 predicted proteins | sample Bog_T0_2_FD_203319 | JGI IMG/M metagenome (GOLD analysis project Ga0302319, IMG submission 203319) | Peat permafrost microbial communities from Stordalen Mire near Abisko, Sweden - Bog_T0_2 | ecosystem: Environmental > Terrestrial > Soil > Wetlands > Peat | place: Sweden: Abisko, Stordalen Mire... | reverse complement strand
TTTCGGCGAATGTTCGGCCCGCCATTCAGCTTCAACGCCGCAGGCTCCGCTCCGGCTTCGCAAAAACGCCAGCCATAGAGTCTTCCGGCCGCGACCGAACTCGGTAGCGTCCTTTGTGTGTCGAAGAGTCATCGAGCAGAACGATGACATGACCGCGCAGGTGGTGCAGCAATTCACGCAAAAACACACAGACCTCGTCCTGCCCGATGTTGTCGTAGAAAAGCAGGTAGTAAAAACCAAAACGCGGCCGCCTAAGATTTACGGAAACTCCCGAAATGACGGAGATATTGTCCCGCCGTCCCTGACGGTGACGATGGATGGGAGTTTGCCGCCCAGGTTCTGACCACGTTGGGAATCAGCAGAAAGCCCGATTCATCGGCAATGACGATATGGGCGCCCAGCCTTGCGGTGTTTTTTTAATCCGCGGTCAGTCCTCTTGTTTCCAGCGTTCGACCTCTCCTTTGTCCCGTTCCAGAGCGCGCCGTTCCGGTTTCTGCGGAGTTCAGCCCAGGCTGTGCATCAGGCGGCCAATATGGTCCGGGTGATAGCGAACTCCGAACTCACGCTCGACCATCTCGGCAATGCGGGCCGTGGTCCACAGATTGGTTCGGTATCCCTGCGCCATCGACCCCTTGAGCAACAGGCCGCCCAGACGCTTTCTCTCGGCAGCAGCCAGCTTCAAGGGACGCCCCGGAGAGAAGCGTACTTGAAGCGCTCCGATTCCTCCCTGTCGCCGGGCATCACGCCACCGTACCACGCTCCCCTTCAGCCTGGGCATAGGTCTTCAGAACCTCAATATTTACTACTGAATTATTTATACAGAGATCAATAAGACCGCAATTCACGGCTCGGGCGTCGGCTCCGGGCTATCTGAGCGCCACACATTCGACCTTCTGGAGACCATGACTCCGCCACGCGGCCAGTCGCACCGCCGCTTTCCCTCTATGCGAAACCGGCGGGTGCTGCCTGCGCCCGCCCCCCGCCGGCTATGTTCCTGCCATGTAACCCTGCGGCCTTATTGGCCGCCCCAGTTATACGCCGTTAGCAGTTCGCCATCAGAGCCCACCAGCAGAATCGCCGCATGTCCACTCGCAAGTTTTCCGGCAAACTGCTTTCCGCTCCGCGCATCCACGAAATTCACCTGCTGCTGATCTGACTCCGACGTAATCACGTACAGCGTCGCCTTGGGAAAACGCGTGGGGCAAATAAGAATTCCCGGATCCTTTAGCGTCGTGGTATACACCGGCGTCGCGCCCGCTGCCTTCAACGCGTAACGGTAGACGTCGCCCACCGCCTGCAGATTGTCGTTCAGTTCCAGCGGAAGCGGTGCGAAGAGAATCTTCCCGCGTCCCAGCGGCATCTCGATCCAGTCTTTGCCGCCGGGCAGTGTCGCGGTGCTCAGAAATGTGGTCTTGTTGCCTGAAAAAATCACCCGCTCATCGCCGCCTGGAAAATGCATCAGGTGCTCGCGAATCGTCAACGCTTCAGTCTTGTAGGGGAGCCCGATCGCGTCCATCCTTCCGGTCGCGTGCAGGTGCGCGTCTCCGTCAAAGGGCCCGGTAACCAGCAAAACCGCCCCCGCCTTCACGTGTTCCTCGATCGCCTTCCATGCGTCTTCGTTCAGACCATATGGCGACGGAAGAATAATCAGCTTTGGTTTTCCCAGCAATTCCGTCTGGTACTCGCCCACCGCGTAAGCCTGGCTGCGCGCATATCCGTAAAGAGCGCGTACTGCTGTCTGCTGCGCCTGTAGCGCATATGCGTTTCCGGTCGACATCTGAAACGACTGCGGTAACACAATCGCAACGTCCGGCAGTTCCAGGCTCGTGGCCAGCGGCGCCGCCTTCTGTGCAAACGCGCCCAGGTCGCGCATCATGTTTTCCCACACCTTGGCCGAGCCGTCGCTCCGCTGCATCCCGAAATCGACCTCGCGCGCCCAGTCCCACTGCATGGCCCCGCTGCTGCCGGCGGCAAAGCCGAGCGCCCATTTGCGTTCCGTGAGCCCCAGCCCGGTCAGCTCGTCATAGCGCCATGTGCCGTCCGGCGCCCAGGCCGGTTGATAGCCTGTCTCTCCCGTGATGTTTGGAACCCCAACCCGTTTTGCTGCCACTGAGTCCCACAGCAGCGCATCGTCCTGCCAATAAGTGTGATTGGTCGTGAACGATACTCCTGCACCGCCATAAAACTGGTTCAGCACCCGGTCGGTGACTCCGCCCTCGTCCTGGCCCACATCGACCAGTTGCTTGCTCCCCGTGGCCCGGATCAGGCTAACCATCGAGCGCACCCAACCGCTGAACATATCCTGCGCGAACAGGTTATAGTCGACCGCGCGCACCCCGTTTACGTTCCCTGACCTTCCTCCCGTCAGGTCTCCAATCGACGGCAGCGGCACGGTGTCGAAGCTCCCCAGCTGTTCTGGAGTCACGTGCCAGGCATTGCCCAGAGCATCCAGCTTCCCGTCGTATTTCTCGCGCAGCCACTTGCGCCACGCCGCAGTCTCGGTGTCATCGCCGTTCGGATAATTGCCCTTGAACGTGTGGTGCGGGTTTGAAAAGCTCGGCTCGTTGATCAGGTCGTACGAAAGCCACGGCACATCCTTGAAGTGTTCCACCACCGATCGCACATAAGCCTGATTTGCCTGGATCGAAGCCGGATCCAGATAAGGATTGGGCGCCGCCACATCGGGTTCGTTGCGCCCCCCTCCGCTCGCACGAGGAGAAAACCCAAAAAACGTGAAATTTACCGCAATCTTGTGCCGCTTCGCGCACAGCAAATATCCTTCCAGGTTGCGCAGAAACCGCTCGTTCACTCCCCCGGTGCTCGCATCGATAAACTTCCCATACGGCATCCACACGCCGGTCCTCACCAGGCTCACGCCGTGCTTTGACATCTCGTCGAAGTCCTTCTCCCACAACCACGCGTTCCTGGGCCCGGAGAAGTCCCATCCGTTCTCCTCTGTCGTGAAGTAGTTGGTCCCCACCGGAAAGAACGGTGCGCCGTCGCGCGTCAAAAAATCCCCATGCACGCCCAGCACCGGCCCTGATGCCACAGCCGTTGCCTCCTCAACCCAAAAACCATTCTGATAAAACTCGCGGAACTTGCCGCCCGCACTCAATATTCCTGTCACATTGTAAAAACCGGGATCGAGCGCCTTGTTGAACGGAACAACAACATCCGAGATTTTTCCGTCGGGGATCGGCAGCGTTGCCGTATCCACCACGCCTTTTTCGGAACTGAGCGTAATCTGTGCTTCAACCCCCGCCGTGCTCCCCGGCTGCTGCTGGCGCTGGTTGCGTACATGCACGGTGATCTGCGGCGGTTCGCTCGGCCTCAGCGCCGTGTAGAGCTCCTCAATCGAAAAGCTCACTGCGCTCTGGCTTGCGTAGGCGGCGGACTGCCGGATCAGCGCGATCCCGTCCGTGCTTTGCCAATAACCGGGCACTGGATCGAAATCGAGCGCCACAATGCGGCTGCCCGCCATTGGCCCAAATCCACGGTTGATCACAATCACTGGAGCCGCAGTCAGGAGGCCCGTGCTATCTACCATGTAACCCAAACCGTCCAGGCGTCCCTCCACGGCAAAGAATCGCCGCGCATGTATCTGTGGCGTCTGGGGAAACGCATACCCAAACTTCCACGCAAATCGCGCATCGCGAGGAACCGGAACCTCATATGTATGGCGAATATCGAGAGCGCGAGAGTACGTGTCCTGGGCTAACGACTCTTGAAAACTTCCAGCCACACCGGTTACAGGCACCCGCAGCGGCTGCCCGCCCATCACCAGCAGGTTTCCGCCCGTGTGCAGGTAGTCGGAGATCGCCTTCCATGCGCTCGCCGGCACGGCTGAACCGTAAGGCAGAATCAGCAAGTCGGCATCTTTGAGTGTTGCGGGATCGTCCAGGCTCTTCAGGTCCGCGAATTGCGCGTCCATTCCATCCAGCGCCTGCGTCAGCGAGCTGCGGTCCACGGGCTCGCTGCCCACAGTCGGAAATCCATCCTGCCAGAAGACAACGGTCTTGGCATGCGCGAGCGCCGGCAGCAGGGTGGCAATCAAGGCAACGGTAATCAACCGGCCCAAACGGCGCGGCTGAGCAATTCCTACTACGCATTCGTTGTTCATGTGGGAACTCCAGGCCTTCGAAACCGCCTTGGAGTCTTGCTACGGCCACAGGCGCCGCTGGCTCAACTCCAGGCTCATCCACTGGGGAGGTGTTTCGATGGTTGTCATCGTTCCCACCAAACGTTATCAGATGGCCCATTCACTGGCAAGCGGTACAGGGTTCTGGTTGTGTGTCAGTTTGAAGGGCACACGCTCCAGCCTCAGGGGGAACATTGGTTCAACATGAGAGCCCCTCCAGGAATTCCCCGGTTCAGCTCATCAATTTCAAGTCGAGGCGGCGCGAACTGGCCCTATGCCGTCCCTTGTGCCGAAGCAACCCCGGCGGGCGCCACAGTGCCGTTGCATCCATTGAACGACGCCACTCCGCAACCTACCAGAGGCGCACGGTCCTTGAGTTCCGACACCCGCAACAGCAGAGTCTCATCGCTGATCTGGCTCTGCGTCACCGGCAGGAACAGGTGCGCGGAGCGGGAAATCCCTCCGCCAAGCACCACCACATCCGCAGCAAAATCGGCCAGCAACACTCCCACGACCCGACCCAGGTGTTGTCCAAACTCCTCAAAAGCCGCCTCTGCATCCGGATCGCTGGGCGCTACGGCTGCCAGTTCCGCCACGGTGCATTTCTTGCCCGTGCGGCGTTCGTAGTTGCCTGAGACTGCCCTCGCCGACACAAAGTCTTCCACAATCCCGCTCTCGTATGGGACGTTCCAGATCTCGCCGTCCGCCGGAACCCCAGGGCCTTCGGTCACCAGCCTGCCGTCCACCGTAAACGCAGACCCGATTCCGGTGCCCAGCGTCAGCCCCACAGCGCGGCGAAAACCGCGCGCGACTCCCGCGCCTACTTCTCCCAGCAGGTAAGCGTCTGCGTCGTTCAGGAATCGCACCTCGCCGGGCTCGCAGCCCAAGCGCCCTGACAGCGCATGGCGCAGATCCACTCCGTAAAGATAGGGCAGTTTGTGCTTCATCAGGCTGATGCCGGCTTCGAAATTGAAAGGGCCAGGCACCGCCAGCGTCGCGCCCATGCCGCCTTCGCACCCGGTCGCTGCTTTCGCCCCCAGCGCGCACAGAAGATCCACGAAGGCGTCGCTGGTTTCTACGTCCGCATAAAGCGCGATTGCCACGGGCCCAAGCTCGTACTTCTCCCCGTGGCAGACTGCTGCGGAAACATGGCTGCCGCCAACGTCAAAAGTCAGCACGCGACTCGATCCAACGTCTGCCATATGCACGTCGCAAACCCCAACAGTGAAATTGTTTCCACCCCAGTTGAGATTGTTACCATTTGTACCACAGGTCCCATTCGACAGTCCCGTGATTCGCAGGAAAATTTTTCACACCCTGTGCAAATAGCCTGAAATGCTAGCAAATTCGATTTACTAAACCTTCTGCAGCCCGCTTCAGGGCCCACGCGCCTTCCATCCGGAAGCGCAAAAATGGTAACGATCTCTTGACGCGCGCAAATCCCTCGCCCCAGGGCTCCCGCCAGGCACATATACGCTCCGGCTGATCCTGCGCGAGCCGCTGGATGTGATTGTGGATTGTCCGTGGAGTGGAGCCCGAATGTACGCAGGAAGCCGGCCGCGCCACAGGACTCCCATGATTCCGCGGCCGACCCCTCGTTTGTCCTCCGCCGGGATCCGAACCCCGCGAATTCCTAGTGGATGACCACCGGCGTGCGGTGCTTGCAGCCGCAGGAGCGGCGCAGAACAATCTCTACCGGCAAAACGATCCGATTACCGGTGTGCGGAATCTCGCCCCGCGCAATCCGGTCAAAGAGCAGGCTGGTCGCTACCCGGCCCATCTCCTGCGCCGGCTGCCGAACCACCGTGAGCGGCGGCGATGTGAACTCCGCCAGCTCGAAGTCGTCAAAGCCGGCAAACGCAAGATCGCTCGGAATCCTCAACCCCATGTGCGCGATCGCGCCCAGCACATACCGCGTTGCCAGCGTGTTTGACGTCAGGATCGCGGTGGGCGCATGATCTCCGCTCATCTTCTGCTTCAGGATCCCCAGCGTCACTTCCTCTGAAGAGCAATCGAACGCCGCATCCACCCTCAGGCCCGCGTCCTGCATCGCCCGGCGATAACCGAGAAATCGCGTGTTGATGGTAAACAGGCTCCGGCTCAATGCCATATACGCGATGCGCTCGTGCCCGTGCTCGATCAGGTGCTGCACAATCCGCCGCGCCCCGGCCGTGTTTTGCACCAGAACCACGTCCAGTGACGGGTCGGGAACCGGCCGATCGAAGGCCACCACCGGGGTCTTGCCAAACAGCGCCCGCGTCAGCCGCGTCTGCCTGAAGTTCGATGGGATCACCACCATCCCGTCCACATGCCGTTCCAGCATGTGTTCCGCCTCGACGTACTCCGTCTCCGGATCTTCCGCCGATGTGGTAATGATCACCGAATAGCCGTGCTCCTTGGCTACCGTCGTCACCGCTTGCGCGCAGTTGGCAAAAAATGGGTCGTAGAGGTAGGGAATTATCAGGCCGATTGAGTGGCTGCGCTGGCCCCGGAATGCGCGCGCCAGTTCGTTGGGGCGGTACTTGAGCTGGTCGATCGCCGTTTGTACCCGCTTTGCCGTATCCGCTGAAACTCGAACGGTACCGCTCAGCACCCGGGAAACGGTCATCGTGCCCACCCCGGCCAGGCGGGCTACATCGCTCATGGTGGGCTTGCGGTGCGCAATTGGCACTCGATCCCGCTGTTTCAACTTGTTCACGTTTTCATTTTCAGGAGCTTCGGACACTTGGCTATCTCCAGCAACCGCTAGCGTTTCGCGTCCTGGCCCGAAGTCTCGAAGGTGAAGCAGGCCCATTCCGCAGCGCTTTTACCGGCCCAACCCCAGCATCTTCTGCCGGACAGTTCAGCGGCGCCGTCTATTAACCACTTGGAATGCTGCCAAAGCTGCACTATAGCAGCCGTAATGGTTTGGAGGCAACCAATCCCTGCGCCGATTTTCCAAATTCTATTGCTTCTCAAAATCCAACTCCTGCCCCGCATCCTGACTAGCCACCAGCGCCGCCTGACGCACAGCCATTCCCGCAATAGGGTTGGATGGATTCATTTTGGCTGCCCCGGTCCTCGCGATCGAATGTGTGCGACGACTTCTTGCTACTACGGCTGCGCAATCGAATCGGTTCCCTGGCCGCGGTGCTTAAGGAGGGTTGAGAATGCCGGCGTCGGAGCTATGCTGCCCCAGGCCTCGAAACAGAGACCTGGAGCGCGCGGCATTCGAACAGAAGCAGGCTTTAGAACTGCAACTTGGCGGCGAACTGAATCTGGCGCGAAGTAGTGGAAGTGGCCGTGACTACGCCCGCCGTGGGTGAGATTCCCGAGGTCGCCGATGTGTACACCACTTCGTTCGGCGTCAGGAAGTTTGTGTGGTTGAGAATGTTGAAGAACTCAGCCCGGAACTGCAACCCCAGGCGCTCGCTAAGTTGCGAGTTCTTCACCGCGGAGAAGTCCAGCTCCGTGAGCTCGGGGCCGGTCAGCGCGTCACGGGATACGTTGCCGTAGGTTCCCGTGGCGGGCGCAGAAAACGCAGCCGGATTGAAGAACTCGCCCGCCGTGTGCGGATGCAGGTTGCCGCTGAAGGCCGGGTTCCAGTTGGGCCGCACCGGGTTGCGCGTGTCGCCGTTGCCGGTGGGGTTGTAACCCAGTTGCGGCGTGAACGGGAACCCTGTCTGCACACCCAGGATGGCGCTTGCGGTCCAGCCTGAGGCCACAATGTTCACCGGAGTTGAAGCGTGATTCAACAGCCGCTTCTCGGGCCCGAACGGCAGTTCGTAGCTTCCGTTGATTGACGCTCCCTGGCGCACGTCCGTTGCCGCCGGACCCCAATCCAGCTTGGGATCGAGCGGAAACTCGACAAACGCCGGCGTATTCCCGCTTACGCTGGTGTTCCACGCCGAACCGTCGTCGAGATTCTTCGAGTAAGTGTAATTTCCGCGGAACTGGAAGCCGCTTCCGAAGCTGCGCCGCAGGTCCAGTTCGAAAGCGTTGTAAAGACCCACGCCCTGCGAAACCCACGAAGTCGAGTTGGCCAGGGCCGGATTCGCGTCCGTTTCGCCGCTGGTGTAATACGGCGCGCCGGCCGAAGTGTAAAGCGGCACTGGCTCGTTCATGTCCTCAGAAAGAATTTGGTGGTAGCTGTGCCAGCCCACATAGCCCGCCGTCAGCGTGGTTCTGGGCGCAATCTCCTGCTCGATGCGCAGGCTCCAGGTCAACACCGCGGGAGTGGAAATATCCGGCTGCACGTTGCTCGGCGAAACCAGCGTGCCGGCCGGCGGCGGCGTTCCAGGCGTGATATTCAGCTTCGACACCGCGATTTTCTTGATGGATTCGGCAGTGTTGAAAGGCGCGGTCTGGTCCAGCCGGTAGTCAAGGGTATCCAAAAGGCCGTGATAGAGCCCAAATCCTCCGCGCACGGCGGTTTTGCCGTTGCCCCACACATTCCATGCAAAGCCCACGCGCGGCTCGGGCAGAAACTCTGCGCGATTCACGGCCAGCGCCGAATTGCCCACCACCGGCTGGGTTTGCAGCACGCCGTCGACGAGGTCGTAATTCGAGGCCCGGCCCTGCGCCTCGTTCCATCCGTTTGTTGACTCCGAGCGGAAGCCGGCTCGCACCTCGAGCCGCGGCGTCACCTTGATCGTGTCCTCGATGAACGCCGCCCCTTCCAGCGAACGCCAGCCCAGCTCGGTAGGCGAAGGCACCACTGTGAAAGTGGCCACCGTACCTTGCAGGAACGTCGTGAGCGTGCTGAACGAAGCCTGCCCGAACTGGTCCTGCGCCAGCAGGTCGTTCGATTGCACCCGCTGCAGCCAGGCGCCGGCCTCCACCTGGTTGCGCCCGTGCGACCGGTAAACGTGGTCGTCCACCGTGAACAGGTTGCGCGCCGTCTTGTTGTTGCTGCCCACGTTGGTCCCCGCTGTGGTGATGGCCGACGCCCCGTTTGAAGCTGTGCTGCCGCTGATCACGATGGCCCCAATCTGCTCGCCTGACACCCAACCGGTCTCGCTCACCGGCGTGTACCCGGTAAAGAAGTAGCTGGCGCGAGAGTAGCCGAACCGCGCGGTGTTCAGAAGCGACGGCGAAATAACGTGCTGCTCCTGCACGCTGCTTACCTGCTCGCGCAGGCTCTCGTTCACCAGGCTCAGCGGATTGGCAGACGGCGTGGCGGCCGCGCTGTCGTCAACGGTGTAGGCGGCGAAGAGCAGATCCTTGCTGCCCAGGTTATCGTCGAACCGCGTGGTGCCGAAGTCCTCCCTTATGTGTTGCGGGGGATGGCTGAACGCCTCCGCGATGCCGCCGCCCAGGTCTGGCCCGTTCTCGGCCGGCCAAAGATTCAGCAGCGGGGCAACCGCTGCGTTGACGCCCACATTCGTCTCCCCTCCCGACGAGTTGGGCAGATAGCCCTGCCGCGCCTCGTTATCGGGAACCAGCGTCACCGCGCTCAGCCCCCAGTTTTGCCTGAAGCCTTCGTAGTTGCCGAAGAGAAACAGCTTGTCCTTCTTCACCGGGCCGCCCAGCGACGCGCCAAACTGGTTGCGCTGGAACTCCGGAATCGCCGCCTGGTCAAAGTAGTTGCGCGCATCGAGAGCGCTGTTGCGCAGAAATTCAAATACCGTGCCATGCAGACTGTTGGTGCCGGAGGTGGTCACGATGCTCACCTGCGCGCCGTCGCGCTTGCCGTAGCTGGCGCCGTAGGTGTCTGTCACCACGTTGAACTCGCGTACCGCATCCACTCCCAGCAACTGGCCGCTGGTGCCGCCCGGCGTCACGTTGATCAGCGATGCGCCTGTGTACTCAATGCCGTTCAGCAGAAACAGATTATCTTGTGGACGCCGCCCGCTGACTGAAAACATGTTGCCCACCGATGAGTTCGACGTACCGACGCCGCCCGAACGTTCCCCGCTGTAATTCACAGTGGCCGGATTCAGCGTCAGCAACTCGTCATAGCTGCGCCCGTTCAGTGGCAGCTCTTTCACCGCATGCTCGTCAATCAGCCCCGACGTTTGCTGCGACGTGGTGTTGACCCCGGACACCTCGGCCTCCACCAGCACTTCCTGGCGGACAGTGTCCACTCCCAGTTGGAAATCGACGACCAGGCTCTCGGCCACCACCAGCGAGATTCCCGTCCGTTCCTGGGCCGCGAAGCCTTCGTGCGAAGCCGTCACGGTGTAGCTGCCCACCGGCACGCTCGGCGCAGCGTAGCGTCCGTCGGCGCCGGTCTTCAGCGTTCGCGTGGCTCCGGTTTCGAGCTGTTTCACGGTCACCGTGGCGCCGCTGAGCGCAGCGCCGGTCGAGTCGTGCACGGTCCCGCTCAGTGTTGCGCCCACAATCTGCCCATGGGCCGCGGCGGCGAACATGCCTGCCAGTAAAACCAGAATGAATCGTTGCAACCTTCCCGAACGTGTCACCTGCGCCTCCTGAATGAATCTGCTGCGCCCGTTCCTACAAGCTGGGCTGGATGAGAGCGCGGTCGCCAGGCTGGACCTGCGGCCCTCTCGCGTACCGCAAAACTGAATGGGGATGGAAAATGGAATCAGCGGCTACAACAACAACCGGCCC
>Ga0302319_10024623_pt1 | contig 10690 bp, 7 predicted proteins | sample Bog_T0_2_FD_203319 | JGI IMG/M metagenome (GOLD analysis project Ga0302319, IMG submission 203319) | Peat permafrost microbial communities from Stordalen Mire near Abisko, Sweden - Bog_T0_2 | ecosystem: Environmental > Terrestrial > Soil > Wetlands > Peat | place: Sweden: Abisko, Stordalen Mire... | reverse complement strand
GATGGACCTCGCCAGTTCACCCTCTTTGCGGGTGAAGAAACCCTGCAGGCGGGGCCTCGAATCACCTTTCGCACTCCGGCCCCGCAGTTCTTGCTGGGTGTGGCCGTGCAGGAACGCTTCGGATCGCGCCTGCACGTGGGCGTGCGGTATCTCGGGCTTTCGAGCAGTGAGAGTCAGGTGGAAAGTAATCCGTTCTTTTTCCCCGCCGGCTCCGAGTTTCGCCGTACCGATTCGCTCTCCGTTCAGGCCGCCTACAATGCCGGTCGGGGACTGACTCTGTGGGCCGACGAAGCCCTCTCGCACGAGCAGTACGCAGCCATCGCTATCTATCCCCACACCGAGCCATTTTCTTCGCTCGCCGGCATCAGGTGGCAAACGAAGCGCCTAACAGTAATTGCTAACTATGGCAGTCTCAGCCGTTCCGCGCTGCCCGTAGCGGGTTATTACTTCGGCGACCGCAGAGGGCCCATGGCGGAGATTCGTTACAAACTCATCGGCACCCTTGAGTTATTCGGCTCAGGGGTAACTTCCCGCAATAACCTGGAACATGATCCGGCGATCGTTAGTTTGTCCACCGAGAGCTTCACCGCTGGCGCGAATGCTGCGCTGCCCGGCAGCTTTGGGATCTCCGGCCAATATGCGAAGATTTCGCTGCGCGGTGAACTTCCTTCGGACCCCACTCAGAATCAGGACCAGCACAGCACGCAGTCGCAGCTTTCGCTCAATAAGTCGATCCATCGGCACAACCTGAGTCTCACAGCCCGCAATCTCGGCTTGTCGACCACATCGCTGCGGCAGAAGCAGGACAGCCTGGAGCTCGGCGACAATGTGCAGTTTTCTCGATTCCTGATCGGCGGAGCCGCGCGCATGCAGCAGGAGAACACCGCCGGACAGTTGCAGAACTCTCTGTTCGTAAGAGGCTCCGGGCAGATTCGCCTGGGGCGTTTCTCCGTTTATGGGCAGTTCGAAAAAGGCAATGATTTGGTCAATAAATCGCTGTTCTCCATTAATAGCGTGCACACGTTGGTTGCGGGTGTGCAGATCCCCGTCGTCCACGGCTGGACGGTGCAGGCCGAAGCCTTCCGAACTACACTGCTGGCGACGCTGAACCCGGCCAGCATTCTGGTGCTGCAGACACAGGGCGGTGGCGCGGCCGATATCCTGAACAACTTCAACCAGTGGAGTTTTTTTATCCGCCTGAATCATCGCACGCAATGGGGCGCGGCCCTGCCGAGTGACGATGTTTCAGGCAACGAGGTGGTCTACGGCTCAGTGGAAGGTTTTGTTTATGGCGACGACAACGCTGTTGCCACCGGGGTATCGGTTCAGCTCGATAAAGCCCGGTCCGTGGTCACCGACCCCACAGGCAGATATCGATTCGAGGATGTTCCGGAAGGCATGCATGCGGTCTCCATCAATATTCCGGAACTTGCGGCGGATCTTTCGCCCGGCCCGACGGCTCAAGCGGCCGCGACAGTAAAGCCGAGAGCCACCGCGCGCGTGGATCTGAACGTGGTGAGAGCTGGGTCTTCGATACGCGGGCTGGTGAAGGGTCTCGCGACTGAGGATCAGGGCGTGGTTCGGCTGGAGAATATCGTTATCGATCTCAGTGGTGAAGGCAGAGACGATATCTACACCACTTGCGACGGCAATGGGGAATTCGCGTTTTTCAATCTTCCCGCGGGCCAGTACACGGTGCGCGTGGATCGGGCGACTGTTCCGGAGAATTACGGGCTGCTCACGCAGGGCGAGTTTCAGGCTCAACTGGGCTCGGGGGCGGATCCGCCGCTCATGATCTTCCGTTTGGAGAAGCGAGTCAAACAACTGCCGGTTCGAAGAGTTTTTGAAGGAGTTGCAACAAAGCAGTAGAACGTCGACAGGATTGTCGACGCTGCACGTTGGTTAGGGCAGCTTAGTCGACTGTCGGGCGACTAACTGCCAGCCGGCCCCCGTCTTCAGCCAGACCATCAATGTATCCAGATGATTCAAGACCCCTGAGGCATTAGTGAAATCTCCCTTGCTCTTCACAAGCGCCGTGTTGCCATAAACCCGAATCGCGATGTCGCGCAGCTCCAGCCCCTTCAAAACCATTCCCGGACCGGTGGCGCCGGCGATCGCCTCGGCTTTCGACTCGTTCTTAGCCGTCGAATGCTCGTAGGTAAGGTCCGGGTGATAAAGCTTTTCCAGCACGGCCGCATCGCCCTTCAGCATCGCCTGCTTCCAGGCGTCCATCGCGGCCGTCACTTCTTTCTCGGCTTTAGTGTCCGCAGCATACGCCGGGACCATTAACATCAGTAGCGCAAATACGAATTTCATACGAACTACTCTACTACCGCCGCGAACCCCTCTTTGCTGGTCACGAGCGCGCCCATTCGCGTCACTGAAAAGAACCCGTCCTCGCTCTTCCCCGCAAAATGCGCGTCGTCCTGGCGAAGAATCTCTACCTGCTTCCACTTCGACCGCAGCACCTTCTGATAAGCGTCCAGATAAGCCGTAGCCGCCGCTTCGTCATCCCATTCGGAAACGTATGTCAGGGTCATACGATGATCCGACTTCGCCTCATCGATGCGATACGCCCCACCCTTCAGCTTCGGCGCCAGCGCTGCCGCGGTCCGCTTATTCAGATACTGCTCCAGGAGAATCTGCTCATCGAGTTCCCCCACCGACCCTTCTACGAACCCCTTCGTATGCGGCAGCGGCTTCGGCAAAATCGGCGCCGTTTCGCCCACATGGCTGAAGTACCGCTCAGGATGCATGATCTGCGCCGTAGTCACCGGGGGATTACGGAACACCTCTGCAAACCCGTCCTTGCCGTCTTTCAAAAACACCGCCTGCTGAAACAATTCGCCTTCGTCATAGGGAAACATCAGCGTACGCCGGATATAAAGCGGAGCGTTGCTGAACACGGGATATTCCTTGTCGCCCGCGCCTTCATCCGATTCGTCCTGTTTCAGAAACTCCTCGGCCGCGGCGGGGTCCTTCAAACTCCTGCCGATTCGCCGAGCGGCGTATTCCAGCATCAGCCAGGAAGCCTGACCCTCCACCACGGCCTCGCGCGCCGCGGAATCCTCACTGTCGTCGCTTCCCTTCCCCAGGAACTTCTCGAGAGAATAATTCTGATCCGCGAGGGCGTGACCCAGCTCATGCACTAACGCTGCCTGGCGCATATTCTGCGCCGCCCAGTCCGAGATGAAGAGCTTCTTGCGATGGAAATCGTAAAATGCCGCGGCCTGTTCCGTCAGCAGATCGATGGTGTTTTTCCTCAGATCGAAATCCTTCGGCACGAACCCGAATTTCTTCAGGGTGACTTCTTCGGCGCGAATCTCGTCGGGCTTGACGTTATGCCTGATCTGGTCTTTCAGGTACTTGTTGACCTGATCGCGGGTCACCATCGCAAAGGGAAGCTGCCGGTGGATTTTGAACCCTGTAATATCGGAAAGATCTTTGAGAACAGAATCGATCTCCGCCGCTGTAGGCAGGCTGGAAGAATCCTGCGCTGGGAAGAGGCTGAAGGTAAAAAGAAAGAAAAGGCAGGTCAGGCGCAAGGTCTAATCGATGTTCCCACACCGGCTGTTACAATAAGGGTTCGCATTTCGAAACGGAGAAAGCATTTGGCCGAAGCAACGCAGGAAAAGTCAGCAACGACGAAGGCAGACAAGCTTTATAAAGCCGAGTACATCGGCAGCGGCACCTTCATCATCAGCAAGCCGAAGCGCAAGAAAATCAAAATGCGTCAGACGCAGCTGAAGAACCCGAAACGCGGTTCGCGGAAGTAGCTACATCCGAGCGGGTGACGGTCAAGGCCTTCAAACACATGGCCAAAATCGCCCGCTGAATCACCCACGCGGTCCCCAAACTCCCCGCAAAAGCCGCGCTCACCACGATTGTATCCACGCCTGTAACCTCACACGGGCTTAAAGCAAGAACCCTGCCAATCGAAAAAGGCACTATTCCCCAATGAATGGCGACTATTAGACTCGAGATGGTGGTGCTATTCAACCATTGCTGGCCGAATCAGGCCTTCTTGCCTGCCATCCGCCGGTACAACTCCGCCACCACGGCAACCGACTCCTCAGCCGCCGCGCGATCCGGCGTCTCATTGCTGTCGTTATAGCCCTCCATCTCGCCCTTGCCTATTCCCTGCACGACAATTCCATCCCGCCGGCCCAGGATATAGACGCTTTTATACTGCACCCCGTAATTGACTTCGGGTTGAGGAATAAGCCACGCAATCTGGCCGCGCACCGGCACTATCGACTCATCCTTCCATAAAGCCCGCGCCCCATAGCCCGTACAATTCACGATCACCTTCTGGGGCAACGGCTGCAAATCCGCGGGCGCCCGGTATTCGGCATGCTCGATCTTTCCGCCTTCGATCAGGAAATCGTTGAGCAGCTGCCGAGAATACCCGGCAACATTGAATGCCAGACTGGTGGTTCGCCGCGCATACTTCGTGGGAAATGGATGGGTTCCGGGAGGCAGATCGTGCGACCGCGGAGTCAGGTCGCTCACGCGGTTCTGATACCTTGCGAATTCGAGCGAGCCGGCCTCGCTGGTTCGAGCGCGCTGCGGCTGTTCCGGATCTTCGTCGGAGAGCGAATACCGATCGGTCCACTCGATGGGATTTCCCGCCATTCCCAGATAGCTTTCATAAGTATGGAAAGAATAACGGCACATTCGTTCCCAAAGCGCGGGAAATCCCGCGTCCACCGACCCGGCTAACGCGATCCGCGAATCGGGGGTCCACGACCCTGTCGCGCGCGCCGACCGCACCTCCGGGGGCCGTTCTTTGGCGTAAATCGTGACCTTCGCGCCGGCCCGCAGCAGCAGAGTTGCCGAGGTTAGCCCCAAAGCTCCGCAGCCTATGACCGCAACTTCGCGTTCGCCGATCGACATGGCTTTTTCGGCCGCGATCGCGCTCGAACCCCAGGAGAGCGACCACCCGCTTCCACCGTGTCCGTAGTTGTGGACAACTGTCTTATCGCCGACACGTTCGACATCCAGGCGAGGCCCCGCCGCGCGGAATGGGCGAAGGCAAACCGTTACCCGGAAGATGCGGTCCGTCTCCGCCCGGATCGGCGGGATCTGAAGCATCGGAGAAGCGGGGACCGCGGTCGTGTGCGGAGCCCGAATGCATCCTGTCAAACCGTAGGCAGCCGCTGCTGCAAGAAAATTTCGTCGTTTCATAGAGTTTGCGCGTACGGATCAATGTAGCAAAGCAGATCGGGTCGAGTGCCGCAGGATCTGATGGCATCGGGAAACCGGCTTGCCGAAGGACTGCATTGCGTCCGCCGCATCGGCACCCCCAATTACAGAACTAAGACAATTTCAGTCCGATATCATCTGATAGAATCTAGTTGCAACTCAGTTGCCGATATGGTCCAGACCTTCATCATCACTTTAAGAGAAGGCGTCGAAGCCGCGCTCGTCATCGCCATCGCCGTCGCGTGGCTCCGCAAAACCGGTCGCCTCGAACTCCTCCCCGTGGTCTACCAAGCCCTCATAACTGCTGTGTTTGCTTGCTTTATAGCCGCCTGGGGCTTCACCAAAATCGGCATCTCGAGCGACTCGTACGAAGGCTACACCCTCCTTGCCAGCGCCGCTTTCGTCTTCTCCATGGTCGTCTGGATGAACCGCCACGGCAAGCGCATGAAAACCGAAATTGAAACTCGCTTGCAGGAAGGAGCCTCTTCCGGAGGGAACAAATCCGGCCTCTTCCTCTTCGTTTTTCTCATGATCTTCCGCGAAGGCGTCGAGACGGTCCTGCTCCTCTACGCCGTCCGCCTCAACACCTCCGGCCTCATGGAATGGTTCGGCGCCATCGCGGGCATCGCGCTCGCCGTCCTGTTCGGCGTCAGCTTCGTCCGCGGCACCATCAAAGTCAACCTCCGCCAGTTCTTTCAGATGACCACCGCCATCCTCATGGTGGTCGTCGTGCAACTCACCATCACCGGTCTGCACGAACTCTCCGAAAGCGGAGTCCTCCCCGCCAGCACCGGCGAAATGCGCATCATCGGACCGGTCGTAAAAAACGAAGTCTTCTTTCTCATCACGATTCTAGCGCTCGCCGCCGCCATGCTGCTTCTCGAATGGCGTAAACGCCGGGCCCCTAAGACAGAAGGCCTTGCCGGAGCCGCGCTAAGAAAGGTCCGCTGGACCGCCCACCGCGAGCGCATGTGGATGCAGGCCTCCTGCGCCGCTTCCTGCGTCTTCATCCTCCTGATCACCGCCGAATTCATCTACGCCCGAGAGAACTCTGCGCTCTCCGCGCCCATCCCCGTCACGTTCACCAATGAAGCCGTCCGCATCCCGGTCTCCGAAGTCTCCGACGGCAACCTGCACCGCTTTGAGGTCGACGACGACGGAGTCCACGTCCGCTTCATCGTCATCCAGAAGGCCAATAAGTCCTTAGCCGTAGCCCTCGACGCCTGCGCCATCTGCGGAACTCAGGGCTACATCCAGAAAGGCGCCGAAGTCATCTGCCGCAACTGCGCCTCAGACATCGTCATCGACACCATAGGTACCCCCGGAGGCTGCAACCCCATCCCCCTGAAATCTCATATCGACGGAGCAACCCTGGTTATCGACGAAGCCGCCCTAGAGGGCGGCAAAGCGACGTTCGCTAAGGGCTGACGATGATCCTTCGCTTCGTAAAAGACTCCATTAAACGAGCCCCGCGCCGCAAAGCTATGATCATTGCCGCCATCGCCATGGGAACGGCTGTCGCCACTTCTATGCTCGGAGTCATGCTCTCCATAGGTGACAAAATCAACCGCGAACTGCGCCAGGCGGGAGCCAACATTGTAGTAACCGAGCGAACCCCTGAACTGAAAGGAGGAGCCGGAGGAATCACCACAGAAGTTCTGTCTCAAACCTACATCAACGAAACCGATGTCCCCAAAATCAAATCCATATTCTGGGCCCTCAACCTAACCGGAATCTCACCCTCCCTCACCGGCCACGACTCCGACACACCAATCCAGGGAGTGTCTTTTCCGGACCTGAAACAAATCAACCCCACCTGGTCCATCGCAGGCCAATGGGCCAACACCGATCCCAACGTCTGCATGATAGGACAGGGCGTAGCCCAAAAACGCCACCTGAAACCTGACGACGACCTAACAGTCTTGGGCGCCCCCTTCAAAGTCAAAGGAATCATCTCCGCCGGAGACGAAACCGACGACCGGATCCTGATCCCTTTAGCCCGCCTCCAGCAACTCACCAACCGCCTCGGAGCAGTAGATCGCATCGACGTAGCCGCCCTCACTAAACCCGATGACGATTTCGCCCGCAAAGATCCCAAAACCATGAGCCGCACCGAGCTCGAACGCTGGAGTTGCACCAACTACGTAGCCGTCATAGCCGGAGAAATCCAGGACGCCATCCCAGGAACTCAAGCCCGAGCCGTCCGCCGCGTAGCCGATTCCGAAGGCAAAATCCTCGACCGCATCGGAGGCCTGATGGGCCTCATCAGCCTCGCCGCCCTACTCTCCGCCGGCCTGACCGTCTGGAGCCTCACCGCCACCACCATGATGGAGCGCCGAGGCGAAATCGCCATTATGCAGGCCATAGGAGGAACCCGCTGGCTGGTAGCCACCCTTCTCTCGGTAGAAGTCGCTTTCATAGGACTAGCCGGAGGCCTGTTAGGAGCACTAAGCGGAGTCTGGCTCGCCAGGTACGTAGGGGCATCGGTATTCCACGACGCTATAGACATCTCCCCTGTCCTCCCCTTCGCCATCATAACCGCGGCAGTCTTAGTAGCCTTAGCCGGAGCCGCACAACCTTTATCCAGAACTCTGAAATTAGAACCCGCCCAAATCCTAAGGGAGGGAGTCTAGCCCACTAATGTTTCTCCGCTTCATCTACCGAGCCCTCCAATACCGAAAACAACGCCTAACCCTGGCCTTCGCCGCCCTTGCCGTAGCCGCAACCCTCGCCACAGTCCTCTTCGGCATCTACGGCACTGTCGAAGCCAGAATCAGATCCGAATTCCGAGCCTACGGAGCCAACATAGTAGCCGTCCCATCCAACGCCCCAACCATCCCCACAACACTGGCCGAAGCCGCCAGAAAACAAGGAGCCGAAGCCGCCCCGTTCCTGATAACCTCAACCACCATTAACGGCCAACAGGTCGCGGTAGCTCAATTCGACCCACAAACCTCCCAACCCTTCACCTCTTACTGGCATGTCAAAGGAACCCGCGAATGCCTGGCCGGCGAACTTCTCCACCTCGATATCGGAACCCATACACCCGTCTGCACCGTCACCGGCATTGTCTCTACCGGAGGCCCTGAAGACACCGAACTCCTCACCCAACTCCCCGCCGACACGGCCATCGCCAGCTTCATCGAAATCCGGGCCCCCGGCGACCGCCTCGAATCGATCCGAACCACCCTCGCCAAAGACTTCCCCGAAGCTTCCCTCAGAACGGTCCAATCCGTAGCCGCGACCGAATCGAACGTGGTCTTCAAAGTAAGAGCCGCCCTGCTCCTCCTTACCCTCCTGATCCTTGCCATAACCACTCTCTGCGTAGGCAGTAACTTCAGCGAAATGGTCCTCGAACGCTCCAAAGAAATCGGCATCCTCAAAGCCCTCGGAGGCGCCGAGAGCCGCATCGCCGCCTTCTTCATCTCCGAATCCGCCGCCCTCGCCATCCTCGCCTCCATCGCCGGCTACATCCTCGGAATCTTCGCCGCCGCCGCCATCGGCAAGGAAATCTTCGGAGGCGATTTCCGCCTCGAAACCACCTTGCTGGTCCCCCTTTCCGTCACCGCAGTTATGCTCGCAGTCGCCGCGCTGGCCACCGCCGTCGCCACATCCAGGATCTGGGGCATCCAGCCCGCCATAATACTGAGAGGGGAATGACCCCACACCCGATGCAGCCCTTCATAGAACTCATAGATGTCGCCAGGACCTACGGCAACGGCACCACCGCCGTCCACGCCGTAGACCACATCTCCCTCCGCACCAAACAAGGCGAATGGATCGCCATCATGGGCCCCTCCGGCTCCGGCAAAACCACCCTCCTCAACCTCATCGGCTGCCTCGACCAGGCCACCTCCGGCGCACTCCTCATCGGAGGCACGGACACCTCCAAACTCTCCAAAAAAGAACTAGCCCGGTTCCGCTCCGAAACCGTGGGCTTCATCTTCCAGCAATTCCACCTCGTCCCCCACCTCACCGCTCTCGAAAACGTCATGCTCGCCCAGTACTTCCACAGCATGACCGACGAACCCGAAGCCCTCGCGGCCCTCAAACAGGTCGGCATGGAGGCCCGCGCCAGTCACCTGCCCTCTCAACTCTCAGGCGGAGAACAACAGCGCGTAGCCATCGCCCGAGCCCTGGTCAACGACCCCAAAATCATCCTCGCCGACGAGCCCACCGGCAACCTCGATGCCGAAAACCAGAGCATCGTCTTCACCCTCCTCAGCCACCTTCACTCTCAAGGCCGAACTATCGTCATGGTCACTCACGACGACAAAGCCGGACGCCTCGCCGACCGCCGCATTCTCCTCGATCACGGCCGCATCCGCCACAACGTCGTCTTCAGCGCCGAGGAAAACCAGGATTTCGACGAAGTCCTCGAGCAACTCTGGACCCGCGGCGAAACCCAGGGCCATATCGATTCCCACGAATACACCGAAGTCCAGTGGCGCCGCCTGGTCAACACTATGACGGAAATCGGCCTGCTCACCAACGAAAACGGCCAGGCCGAAATGACTCCCAAAGGCGAGAAGCGCGCCCGCGACGTCATCCGACGCCACCGCCTCGCCGAGCGCCTCTTTTGCGACGTCCTCTCCATCAGCGACGAAGCCGAAATCGAAGCCAGCGCCTGCAAATTCGAGCACATCCTCAGCCCCGAAGTCACCGACCGCATGTGCTCCCTGCTCGGCCATCCCGAGGCCTGCCCCCACGGCAGCCCCATCCCCCGAGGCGAGTGCTGCGCCGAAAACCGCACCCTGAATCCGCAGGATGTGGAAAGCATCTTAAGCAGCGTCAGACGCATCTGATAGGCTCAAAAATTAACTCATGCATAACGTCGTAATCATCGGTTCCGGCTGCGCCGGAAACACCGCCGCGGTCTATACTGCCCGCGCCGGCCTCAAACCCCTCGTCGTCAAAGGCAGGGAAGCCGGCGGGCAACTCTCGATCACCTCCGAAGTCGAAAACTTCCCCGGGTTCCCCGAAGGCATCAACGGCCCCGACCTGGTCGAGAACATGAAAAAACAGGCCGAGCGTTTCGGCGCTGTCTATATCGATGGCGAAGTACAGGGGGCCGACCTTACGAAGCGCCCCTTCGAGCTCAACATTGAAGGCGACACCATACAGACCCGCACGCTCATAGTCGCCACCGGCGCCAGCGCCCGCTGGCTCGGCCTCCCGTCCGAACAGCACTTCATCGGTAAGGGCCTGAGTTCCTGCGCCACCTGCGACGGCTTTTTCCATCGCGGCAAGGAAATCATCGTCGTCGGCGGCGGCGATACGGCCATGGAAGAAGCGAACTTCCTGACCCGCTTCGCCAGCAAAGTCACTCTCGTCCACCGCAAGGATACGTTCCGCGCTTCGAAGATCATGCTCGAACGGGCAAAAGCCAACCCGAAAATCCAGTTCGTCATCGACAGCGTCGTCGAAGAAGTCATTGGTGGCGAACATGGCCAGGTCATTGCAGCCCGTCTGAAAAACCTGGTCA
>Ga0302319_10024622_pt1 | contig 10690 bp, 8 predicted proteins | sample Bog_T0_2_FD_203319 | JGI IMG/M metagenome (GOLD analysis project Ga0302319, IMG submission 203319) | Peat permafrost microbial communities from Stordalen Mire near Abisko, Sweden - Bog_T0_2 | ecosystem: Environmental > Terrestrial > Soil > Wetlands > Peat | place: Sweden: Abisko, Stordalen Mire... | reverse complement strand
GATTTCCGGATATGAAGGCCCTTGCCGATTACGTCCATAATAAAGGTTTGAAGATTGGCTTGTACTCTTCGCCCGACCCGAAGACGTGCGCTGGTTATGAAGGCAGTTACGGTCATGAAATGCAGGGCGCCAAACAATACGCCGCCTGGGGCTTCGATTACCTGAAGTACGATTGGTGGAGCGCGTCGGCGGTTTATCAGGACGCGGACATGCACGCCGTTTACCAGAAGATGGGCGATGCTTTGCTCGCAAGCGGCAGGGCGATTGTGTTCAGCCTTTGCCAGTACGGGCGGGCGAACGTGCAGGAGTGGGGATCGACTGTGGACGGCAACCTGGACGGCAACCTCTGGCGCACGACGGGCGACATTTCCGACAACTGGCGTTCGATGTCGACCATTGGCTTCGGCCAGAACGATCTGGCGACGTGGGCGGCGCCGGGGCACTGGAACGATCCCGACATGCTCGAGATCGGTAATGGCGGTATTACGGCGGTGGAATACCGGACTCATATGAGCCTTTGGTCAATGCTGGCCGCGCCCCTTCTGGCGGGCAACGACATCCGTTCGATGAACGACGACACGAAGGAGATTCTGACGAATCGGGAAGCGATCGCGGTCGATCAGGATCAGGCCGGGCATCAGGGACATCGGGTGTCGCAGAGCGGGGAGACGGAAACCTGGATTAGGGAACTGGCCGATGGCGGCGTGGCTGTGGCGTTGTTTAATAAGGGCGACCCGGCGGTGGCGATCTTTGGGCGCATCGGGATTTGACGGATGCGGCCGAGGGGTATGGGGCGACGGTGCCTCCGCATGGGGTGGTAGTGCTGCGGGTCAGCGTGCCAGTGAGGCTATAGAGTCGAGGTCGTAGACGCAGCCCCCCCAGGTTCCTCCGCTGGCGTTTTGGAGGATGGCCCAGATTTTGGTGTCGGCGGGGAGCAGCGGGTCGGGCGCGAGGTCGGTTCTGGGTTCGCGGGCTGCCAGCACTTCGTCGCCTGCGACCAGGTTGACGGTCCCGTGGAGGTTGTTGCGGTCGATCACGATTTCGATGAGGTCGCCTTCGAGCACTTTGCCAATGGGGCCGCCGGCGAGGGCTTCGGGCGTGATGTGGCCGATGCAAGCTCCGGTGGATACACCGCTGAAGCGGGCATCGGTGAGCACGGCGATGTGTTTGCCGAACGAGAGGTGTTTCAGGGCGGAGGTGATCTGGTAGATCTCCTCCATGCCGGAACCCATGGGGCCGCGGCAGATGAGCACGATCACATCGCCTTCTTTGATGCGGTCTTCGACGTTGCTCTTGATGGCCTGAATGACGGCGTGTTCGGATCGGAAAACCCGCGCCGGACCTCGTTTGCGGTAGACTCCGTCGGCATCGACCACTGAGGGATCGATCGAAGTGCTCTTGATGACCGAGCCTCCAGGCGCGAGGTTGCCTGTCGGGAAAGTCACGGTGGAGGTCAGGCCGTTGCGGCGAGCGGCGTCGGGGCTCATGATGACGTCGTCGGGATCGATACCGTCGCGATCACGGAGGCCTTTTCGGACGGCGATGCGGCGCTCGGATTGTTCCCACCAGTCGAGCATGGTTCCCAGTGTTTCACCGGAGACGGTGAGGGCGCTGGTATCGAGCAGGCCGGCTCGGCGGAGGTGGAGCATGACTTCGGGAACTCCTCCGGCCATGAACACCTGGACGGTGGGGAAGTATTTCGGGCCGTTGGGCAGGGCGTCGACAATGCGCGGGATCTCCCGGTTGATGCGCGTCCAGTCTGCGACAGTTGGGCGGCGCAAACCCGCTGCGTGAGCAATGGCGGGGATGTGGAGGATGAGGTTGGTGGAGCCGCCGAACGCGGCGTGAACCACCATGGCGTTGCCGAGCGAGGCATCGGTCAGGATGCGATTCATGGTGAGGCCCATCGATTCGAGACGCAGGGCAGCGCGGGCCGAACGCCGCGCCATGTCGAGCCAAACGGGCTGTCCTGAAGGCGCGAGAGCGGTATGGGTGAGCGACATGCCGAGGGCTTCGCCGACCACCTGCGAGGTGGCCGCAGTGCCGAGGAACTGGCAGCCTCCACCGGGGCTGGCGCAGGCGCGGCAGAGGAATTCGGCGGCGTCTTCGAGAGAGAGTTCGTTATGGGCGAAGCGGGCCCCTACCGATTGCACGCGGCCGGCGTCTTCGCCTTGTTCGGCCAGCAGCGTGGTGCCTCCGGGGATGAGAACGCAGGGCAGCGTGGGCGTGCCGGCGAGGGCCATCATCATGGCGGGCAAGCCTTTGTCGCAGGTGGCTACGCCGATGACGCCGCTACGGGTCGGGAGGGAACGGATCTGGCGTCGGAAAACGGTTGCGGCGTCGTTGCGATAGGGCAGGCTGTCGAACATGCCGGGGGTGCCCTGGGTGCGGCCGTCGCAGGGGTCGGTGCAATAGGCGGCGAAGGGGATGGCGTTGTGCGAGGAAAGCTCTTTGGCAGCCTCTTCCATGAGAAGGCCGACTTCCCAGTGGCCGGTGTGATAGCCGAGGGCAACGGCGGTGCCGTCGGGGCGGCGAATGCCTCCGTGGGTGCTGAGGATGAGGATTTCTTTGCCCCCTAGCTTCGAGGGATTCCAGCCCATGCCGGCGTTCTGAGACCAGCCGAAGAGGTCGCCCGAGGGGCGGTTGAGGAGCATTTCGGCGGTGATGGGGACGCTGCCGGAGGGGCCGGCGGCTTTGGAGCGAATGTCGTAGACGGACGGGTCCGAGGCGGTGAGCTGGTCGAGCGAGAAGGTGGGCATGGGAAACCCCGATTGTATGCCCTCGACGGTTGCGCTACTGCTTCGCGAAGACCCACTTCTCGGAAGGGCCGACGGGACTGACGTGAAGGACCTCGATCTCCAGGGTCTTGCCATCGACGCCCATTTTTAGGCGCTTCTTGATGACGCGGTCTTTGTCATGGCCGAGGAAATCGGTCTCAACCAGCATCTCGCCGTTGTAATAGAACATCACCTCGCCGGACTCGCCTTGAGGTTTGGCCTTGCAGTTTTTGCCGTCGGTTCCGCATTTCATCGAGACGGTGCGGCCTTTGATCTGTTCGTCGATCGCGATGGAAGTGTCATCCTGGCGGATGGCCCACGAGGTTAATTCCACTCTTGAGTGGATTTCGCTCTTAGCGGTATCGAGATTCCAGGTACCGGTAAAGTTCGGGTGAGAGGAGCCGTCGGCCAGGAAGGCACACAGAAGTAATAGTTTCATGATCGCGACTGTATTACTTATTCGGGGGCGCTTCAATCCTGTCAAGGCCGTATGGAGTGGCCTCAGATTCACTCAGAGGCACCCAGATAAGAAACTCTTTGGGCGCAGTTGTGGTTTCGATCGGGGCTTGTGGGTGGATTTGGGTGGGTTTTGGGGGCTTTAGGCGGCGTTACGGGGGAAATTCAGAGTTGCGGGGGGTCTGGGCAACGCGGCTTCCGCCGCGTGTACCGGGGTTTTACAAAACGAAGCCGATTCTTCGCAACCTCTCACTCCTTTATCGAGGCGGTATTGGGCGATGAGGGCTTGGTGGGCTTTGGCGGTGTCGGCGAGCGGGGGGAAGCCGAGGACTTCTTCGACACCATGCTCCACCAGTGAAGAGGCCTGAGATCAGGCGTTTTTGGCGGAGGCGTTATTTGCCTCAGAAGATGCCGGTCCGGTGGATTGGGATGCGTTGATGCGGTTCGCGTCGATTTGGGATTGCGTTGACAGATAACTTCAGAGGAAAAGACAAGGGTGTACTGAACAGTGACAAACGCGGCTTATCGCCGCGTGTCCCTCGAAGGCCTTCTGTCCGGTTATTTCGTGGACGACACTTTACTAGTTGTCGGTCGGAGTCTTATCGGCTGAATCGATGACGATCACTTCGAGCGGCGCTTTGCGGGATTCCATTTTCAGGCCCAGTGCCTGCATGGCGCTGGCAACGGAATCGCCGGAAGAAAGTTCGAGCAGGCGCATGGCCTGCGGCGGCAGCACCACACCGGCTGAAATCGCCGAGCGGATCTGCATCGCCCGGTAGTCTTCTTCGGTCATTTTGATGACGAAGTCGTAGTTGCCGGTAAGTCCCGTCATGTCTATCACAGGCTTGTCCGAGAAACGCGCCAGCATTTCCGCGAAGCGCTTCATATCCATTTTGGTGACTTCGATTTTGTTGTCGGCGAAGGTGAATGAAGTGCCGTTGCCCATGTTGACGTTGACGCCCTGAGGGCCGCCGGTGGCCTGCGCGTTGGTTGCGGTAACCGGTGCGGGGTCGGCAGCCGGATCCACCGGCGTTTCTTTGAGTTTCGCTCCGCCTTTCGCAACCTCGAGAGCGTAAACCGGAAATTCCTTCGATTCCTTGTGGACCTTGAGGTGGAAGCGTTCCATCAGCAGAGCTTTAACCATTTCGCGCACCTGATCGCGGTTCGAACCTTCAGGCAGACGGCCCTTGATATCGAAGCGGGCCGAGGCCATCCAGTCCGGCGCAATCACCTGATACTGCTTTACGTCGTAGGCCGTTCGGACATAGTCCACCAGGGAAAAGGAGTTGCAGCTGAACTGCGCGCCATCGATATGGATGCCGATGTTGACTGTGTTATTTGCGCCTTCAACCGACGGTTTGATCGAAGCGACTTCGAATTGCGGCTGCGCCTGGCTGAAAGCCAGCGGCGCGAAAGCGAGGGCAAGGAATACACGGGTCGGCTGCATGTGAATTGTTACGAAAAACCCTTTCCAAAAGTTCGGTTAACGTGTTTGTAGCTGAATGAGCTTATCGCCGTTGTGCTGCGCGACGTTTGCCTGCGCGGCGGGCGGCGCGGGAATGGTTTGCGGAGCGCGCCAGAAATCCATGTAGGACGTGTAGTGGACGCAGGCGACGGTGCAGCGCGGCGCACAGCCCTTTTCGGTAATGAATTCGCGGCGGATATCGTCGACCGTGTAGTCGGCCAGAGGCTTAGCGGGATAACCGCGCTGCTGCGAGCAGTAATGAACGAGACCTTCCTCGCAGACATAGAGGTAGCGCGCGCCTGCGCGGCATTTCCACTTATTTTCAATGCCGTGAGCGATATTGTCCTGGAAATAATTCAGGCGGGCGTAGTTCTTTTTGCCCATATCGCGAACCTGCAGGAAGATGGCCTGCTCGGCTTCGGAAAGCGGCTGCAACTGGCCGTCGCTGTCGTGAATGATTCCCACCGTTGAAGTGAAGCCAAGTTCAACCGCGCGTTTTGCAACCGCGATGGCATCGTGCGGATCGTGAATGCCTCCGCCCACCACCGAGTTAATATTGACGTGGAATTCGGCGTGTTCGGCGAGCAGTCTGAGACGGTAATCGAGGGTCTTGAGGCTCTTCTTCGACACGTCGTCGGGCTTCGCGTTGTCGATCGAGATCTGCATGTGATCGAGGCCGGCGTTGTTGAGCTTGCCGATCACCTCTTCATTGAGCAGAAAACCGTTGGTGATCATACCGGCGAGGCGGCCGTGATGACGGATGCGAGCGATCAACTCGGGCAGGTCGGGATGCAGCAGCGGTTCCCCGCCGCTGAAAGAAACGATGCTGGTGCCGAGGGCCGCGAGACGGTCGATGCGGCGGAGCATTTCATCGGCCGGGACGGGTTTAGAGAAGTCGTCGTACTCGTTGCAGTAGGTGCAGGCCAGGTTGCAGCGCCGGGTAGGAATGATATGGGCAAGGACGGGATGGTCTGTGGAGCGCACCCCATCGGCTAGCATGCGGTATTCGCGCACCTTGCGCTGTGCGGCGATCAGACTTCTCCGGACTCGGGTGCTGAGTGTCGCCATAAAGAGCGGAAACACCTATTAGAGCATATGAACGAGCGGGGTTAGGCGTCGTCGCGGTGGGCGGCCTCGAGGGTGAAAGCGGGGTGGCAAATTGCAACGTATTCGGCCCCTGAAGCATCTGGAGTAGAGTAACGAACCCATTGGCCGCGGGCCGTGATCACGGCTTGTCCGGCATGCACGTCCATGGCCGAAATCGTGTCTCCGTCCCGGTATTCCACCCGCAGCATCCCCTTGAGAACAAGGGTGTATTCGTCGAAATCGGGAGTTTGGCCAGGCTCGATCCAGCCGCCGGGACTGCGCATGTGCGCGACGCTGAGGGCTTCGGTTCCGCTGTTAACGCGGCCGATGTATTCGTCGATCAGCTTGGGTTTCGTGCCGGCGGCGGCTACTCGGCTGGGTTTGGATAAAAGAACCGGTTCCATTGTGAGAAGGATACTACTTGATCCGGGAAGCATTTCATGCCTAAAATGACCTTTTTAAACATGGCTCCTGAGCACATGACCGTCCGGGACGACTCCGACCCGCTTGCGCCGCAGAGAGAGGCCGCGTTCTTTTACGGACTGTTCCTGCGCGGGCATTCGGCCGATTCGCTGAGGCAGGACATCGACGTCCCGCGCACCGTGGCCGACAAGTGGGTGAGGGCCAGGGATTTTGCCGGCGCTTTCCGGCAGGATCTGGATCGGGTCTACCAGTACCGTAAGCAGGTGCTGGCGATTTTCGACGGTCTGGTATCGAATCAGACGGGACCCGTCCGAATTCAATAGCCTATACTGAGCGCAAGCTTACATGCGCACGGTCACCCTCGGTTTCTTCCTTCTTTCCTCAGGCGCTTTCGCGCAAACTTTCGATACCTCAAACAACGGCGCTTTGCACGGAGACTACTTCGTCCGCGAGGTGATGATTGTGGGACAAACCAGCAATGGGTCGATCACTTCAGCGAAGAGCACGATCGGGCGGGCGACCTTCAATGGCCAGGGCGGTTATCAGTTTGCGGGGCCGAACGGGATGACGGCGACGGGCACCTATGGCGTGGGTTCGAACGGGCTGCTTTTCATGCAGAGCTTCGTCGACAGCACGCAGCTGGCTTATGGCGGGCTTTCGGGGATTGGGCCGACGGCGTTTGTGGCGAGCGCAACGGAGGGGGTTAACGCCGATACCATCGTGGCGATTCCGGCCGGGACTACGACTTCGGCGGCATCGCTCAAAGGGAATTATGCGGCGGGTTATATGGCGTTTCCGAGCGCTTCGGTGACTTTGGTGCGCCAGGCCGCGTTTACGTTTACTTCAGATGGAGCGGGCAATCTGACTAATCTGGCGTTGACGGGCTCGGCTTTGAACCTGGGAGGGACAACGATTTCGCAAAGCGTCACGGGCGCGAACTATGCGATTGCGGGCGAAGGGATCGGGACACTGAATCTGGGGGCCGCGTCGGCGACGCAGATCCTGAGCGGGTCGATGAACCTGTATCTTTCGGGCGACGGGAATCTGTTTATCGCGGGCACACCGGGCGGGTATGACCTGGTTGTGGGGATGAAGGCGCTGACCGCGCCGGCGTCGAATGCGACGTGGCAGAACACGCCACTTTATTTCACGAGCGCTCTTGAGGATGCGGTGACCAACGGAACGAAGCCGCTGCACATAATCGATGCATTCTACGGTTCGTGGAACAACAGCGCGGGTGTTTCGACGGTGCATGACCGGCTTCAGTTCCTGCCGGGTACGCCGGGGGCGTACGATTTCACGTTCTCGAATACCTGGTCGGTGCAGGCAAATGGCACGGTGGCGCCGTCGGGCGTGCCTTCCTATCAGATCACTTTGGGCGCGGGCGGGCAGGCCTTTATCGGAACGGGGGCGGGTGGGCTCTATTCGCTGATTGTGGGGTTTGCCGCGCCGAACTTCAGCGGTCCGGGGGTGTATCTGAAGCCCACCGGGATCGTAAACGCGGCGAGCTTCGCTCCGGTTACCAATCCCATCGCTCCGGGCGAGTTGATTACATTGTTCGGAACGGGTTTTGCGGCGGGACTGGTCCTGGCGCCGAGCGTGCCTCTGCCCCGTACGCTGAGCGGCGTTCAGGTCTTCATCAATGGCCAGGCGGTGCCGCTTGTGTATGTCTCGCCCACCCAGATTGTGGCGCAGGTTCCGCAGGCGATTACGCCGGCCAACATGGTGAATTACGCGGCGCTTCAGGTGGTGAATAACAACGTGAAGTCGAATACTGTAACGGTCCGCACAAACTATACGTCGCCGGGGGTCTTTTCATTCACCGGGAACGGCGTGGGATTCGCGGCGGCGCAGCGTCAGAATTATTCGCTGATCACAGCGTCGAACGCGGCGCAAATCGGCGAGACGATCGTGCTTTATGCGACCGGGCTGGGGACGACGAATCCGGCAGTCGCGGACGGGGCCGCGGCTCCCTCGACTCTGCCTTTGGCGATGACGTCGGATATGGACGTGGTCAATCTGGGGCTGCAGGCGGGGAAGGTTGTGTTTAATGGGCTGACGCCGACAGATGTGGGCCTGTATCAGCTGAATACGACGGTTCTGCCAGGGACTCCAATGGGGACGATTCTGGCCGATATCTCGACACCGGACGCCTATACATCACAGACTACGGTGGCGGTGAGCGGGGTTGTGGGTATGGTTCGCAAACCTCGATAGTTATTGGACGAGCGTGAAGTTGATGTCGACGGTGGTGACGACTTCTACCGGCTGGCCGTTGAGCAAAGTGGGTCTGTAGACCCACTGCCGCAGGGCCGACATGGCGGACTGGATGAGCAGCGGCGGGCCGGAGATCAGCTGGATGTTTTGGACAGTGCCGTCCTTGCCGATGACGATTTCAAACTTCACGGTTCCCTGTACCCTTGCCGCTTTAGCGAGGGGCGGATATTCAGGCGCGACTTTGGTCACGATGTTGGCTTCCTGAACGTTGGCGCCAATTCGGAGCGCGCCGGCGGGCACTGAGGCGGGACGGGAATACGGTCCGGTAATGAAGATGCTGGCTTTGCCGGTGGCTTTGTCGGTCCCGATGTTTACGGTGAAGTGCTCGTCGTAATCCTGGACAACCTTGTTGAGGCTGGAGCGCAGTTCGGAAGTCAGCATGTCTCCTACATGGACCGGAATGCGCGCGGCCAGCTCGTCAGGGCCCATTACATTGAGGGCGCCGATCTCGATGGGTGGAGCGTCGGGCGATGCCGGCCGGACGATCACCTGCCTTCCGTCTAAGCCGGTCGGGATCGTGAAAGTAACGGTGACCGTGCGGACGGCATTGGCCGCGTCCGAAGTGAAGTGCCAGCCAAGAACGGACTGCAGAACGGTTTTGCGGAGTTCGTCCGGGCCCGAGACGATGCTCGCATCGACGACATTGCCTCTTGCATCGAGCCTGACCTGAGCGGTGACGACGCCCTGGATGCGGTTCAAGGTCGCTTCAGGCGGGTAGGCGATGCCGGAGCGATGCATGAGGCGTGCTCCATTCGTTTCGACGGCAACGCCGGGGGAGTCGCCAAAGTCCTGGGCCTGCAGGACGCAGGCCAGGACAAGGATGAGTGCGGTTCGCATTGTTACTATCTTAGTTCGAGTCGTTGAGGGTGAAGTTAACGTCGATGGTGGTGGCGACTTCAACGGGGTTTCCGTTCAGCAGGGTGGGTTTGTAGGTCCACTGTTGAACGGCCTGCATGGCAGCCTGGACAAGCAGCGGCGGACCTGAGATCAGGTGGAGGTTTCGAACCAGGCCGTCCTTGCCGATGACCGCGTCGAACGTCACGGTGCCCTGAACTCGAGCAGCTTTGGCGAGCTCGGGGTAGATGGGCTTGACCTGATTGACAAGGTTGTGAGCCTGCACTGCGCCACCGATCCGAGCGGGCTTCTCGTCCGAGCTTGCGGAATCTGTCGACCTTGTGAGTTCCGGCCGCTGGGGTGTGGGCAGGAGGTTCGGACCGGGGACTTGGAGACGGAGTGTGGCTCCCTCGGCAGTGATGGTTGAGCCCATCATGATGTGTTCGTCATATTCTTTCGCAACTTTCAATGTGGCGGCTCGGAGTTCGGGCGTGAAGAGGTCGCCTTCGTGGATCGGCAACTTCGGCAGCAGGTCGTCCGGGGCGATGATCCTGACGATTGTTCTCGCGTTTGCGGTGACGGCAGCCGGGGCAGCTGGCATCACTCGGAAAACGGGCGCGGGTACGCCTTTCGGAAGAGAGAAGCCGACGGCGATCTGGCGCGTGCCGTTAGCCGAGTCGCTGGTGAAATGCCAGCTCAGTACCGACTGGAGGACGGCCTTGCGGAGCTCGTCGGGACCGGAAGTGATGGTGGCGTCGATCACGTTGCCTTTGCTGTCGAGCTTCACCTGAGCGGTGACGGAGCCCTGAACGTTGGCGGCGATAGCGCCGTCCGGATAGATGATGGGGGAGCGGTGCATGAGGCGGGCTCCGTTCATGTCGACGGTAACGCCTGGGCCGTCAATGACCTCCTGCGGTTGAGCTTTGAGGGGCAGCGCCCCGGTGATGAACCAGCACGACACGGCCATGGCGGCGCAGGCGGTGAGGAGTGCGGAAACGGATTTGGTCTTCGACATACGGGACATTTGGGCCTCTCTGAAAATGGATATGACGCGGCGCTTGAGATGGCTGCGGCGCAGGAAGAACGGAGCGGTGGCGAGTTCGGGTCCTTTAACGGCTTTGGCGACGGCGAGGAGGGCGTCGACGTAATACTCGCGGGCGTTCATGGTAGTGACGACTTCGCGGTCGACGGTTTCTTCGCGGGCGAGCTGGATTTCGCGCACGGCGTACCAGATGCCGGGATGAAACCAGAGCAGGGATCGCAGCGTTTCTTCGGCGAGGGCGAAGAGCCAGTCGCGGCGGCGGACGTGCAGGATTTCGTGGAAGAGGATGGGCTCGCGGAGGGCGGGGTCGAGTTCGGCGAAGCTGATGGG
>Ga0302319_10024620_pt1 | contig 10691 bp, 7 predicted proteins | sample Bog_T0_2_FD_203319 | JGI IMG/M metagenome (GOLD analysis project Ga0302319, IMG submission 203319) | Peat permafrost microbial communities from Stordalen Mire near Abisko, Sweden - Bog_T0_2 | ecosystem: Environmental > Terrestrial > Soil > Wetlands > Peat | place: Sweden: Abisko, Stordalen Mire... | reverse complement strand
TGTGCGGCAGAGAGACCTTCTTGAATTTCATGCCGAGCGATTTTAATTTCTCGATCACGGTTTCAACTTCGCGGGTGACGATCTGGTCGGTGCCAGAAATGAAATATTCCTCGGGGAGTCCGACCGTCAACTGCTTAATGTCTTCGAGACGTGGATCGGTAAAGTTTTTGTAATCGACATCCACACTTGTGGCGTCCTGCGGATCTTTTCCTGCAATGGCCCTGAAAAGGACGGCGGCGTCCTCGACGGTTTTGGCGATAGGGCCGACCTGGTCAAGGCTTGATGCCATGGCGATAACGCCGGACCGGGAGACCGCGCCGTAGGTTGGATTCAGGCCAACGACGCCGCAGAAATTCGAGGGTTGCCGGATCGAGCCGCCGGTATCGGAGCCAAGGGCCGCGACGGCGAAGTGCGCGGCGACCGCAGCGGCGGAACCACCCGATGAACCGCCCGCGACCCGGGTCGTGTCGTACGGGTTCTTGGTCGTTTTGAACGCGGAGTTTTCGGTCGAGGCACCCATGGCGAATTCGTCGAGGTTTGTCTTTCCGAGAAAGACGGCTTTTTGGAGCTTTAACTTTTTAATGACACCCGCGTCATAAGCGGCGATATAGTTTTCAAGGATCTTTGACGCGGCGGTTGCCGGGAGTCCTTTGATCAAAATATTATCTTTTATCGCAAGTGGCACGCCAGCGAGGTCGCCAATGTTTTCATCTTTCGCGATGGCGACATCCACTTCTTCCGCGGCTCGGAGCGCCGATTCTTCGGCCAGACTCAAATACGCGCCGATCTCCTCGTCCTTTTCTTTGATGCGCGCGAAATATGTCTGCGCAATCTCGAGAGCGCTGAATTCTTTATTCAACAATCCCGCGTGGAATTTTTTAATGGTAAGATCGTGCAACGCTTTCATATCATTCTTCGAATACGGGAGGCACCTTTAAATAGCCATGTTGCGATTCCGGAAAGGCTTCGACGCCTGCGCCGCGGTTGGTATTCTCATGCTCCATATCTTCGCGAAAGATGTTCGTAAGATCCGTCCCGCCGGTCATGGGGGCGACGCTTGTGGTGTCGAGCGCCTGCAGCTCCTTAAAGTATTCCAGGATGTCGCCCAGGTCTTTGAGTAGTCGCTCCTCTTCTTTTGGGTCGAGCTCGATGCGCGCGAGCGACGCGAGGTGTTCGAGCTCGTGCTTTGTGATGGATGATCCAGCCATGCGAAAAGTCTAGCGCAGACGCCCCCTTTTTTCAATCACAACTTGCCGCGTTTATCTATAAATTAAGCACCATTTTCCTGAATTGATCTCCGCGATCATACTCGTTTTTAAAGATGCCAAAGCTTGTCGCGCCCGGGGAAAGAAGAATAACATCGCCTTGGTTTGCGGCTGCGAGCGCGGCTCCGAAGGCCTCCCCCATGCTCGAGACGATCTTGGTCGGAAACCCTTCCGGCAAAAACGGTTGTAATTTTTCCGTCGCCTTTCCTTGAAAAAGGATCGCGGTCTTTGCAGACCTCACTATCTCATCAGCGAATTCCTTGAATTGCAGTTCCTTGTCGCTGCCGCCGGCGATGAGAACGATTGGACGTTTCATGGCCGCGAGAGTTCGGAGCGCCACAATGCCCGCTTCCGGCGTGGTTGAATTCGCGTCATCATAGAATGCGATCTCGTTCTTTTCGCCAAGAGGTTCAAGGCGGCCAGGAAGCCCCGCGAAATTTTCCAATACTTTTTTTATGACCTCATCTGAAATGTCGAGGCAGTGAGCCACCGCGCGCGCACAGGCAGCGTTTCGCCGGTTGTGTTCTCCGGGCAATTTTATTTTCCAATCATCCGGAATCGCGGCGTCGGTGACGCAGGTTCCCTGGAGCGGACCGAACTTTGTTTCCATCTTCTGTTTGATTTCGGGTGTTGTTATGAAATAATCGCCTTTACGCTGGAAGCGCGCGATGGCTGATTTATCTTGAAAATATCGGTCCATATCGCCTCTGTAATAGTTCATGTGATCGGGCATGAAGTTCGTCCACGCCGAAATGTGCGGACTAATTTTACCGCTCTCAAATCCTTGGAGTTGCCATGAATCAAGTTCAAGGATCGCGAGATCTCCTTTTTCTGTCGTCTTGAGCAACTGGAGTGTCGCCGTGTCCCGTTCATTTCCGCCAAGGTGAGGATTTTTCCCTGCTGCCTTTGCCATTTCATAAATGAGGTGCGTCACCGTCGATTTACCGCGCGTTCCCGTGATGCCGATGATCGTTGCGCCCGATAGCTTGGCAAAAAGCGAAGCATCCATTTCTATGGGGATGCCGCAGCTGCGGGCGTGCGCGATGAAAAGGGAGTCGAGCGGCACATTGGGCGCCCGCAGGACCATATCCCGTCGCTCGAAATCTTCGAGCCGATGGCCACCGAGATGATAGGTGATATTTGGAATTTTTTTGAGGCGAAGGACCGAAGGCGCAAGGTCGGTCTCATTTTTGAAATCGGTCACAATAAGCTCCGCGCCGGCTTCCGCAAGAAATTCCGCGTCACCCACGCCACGGCCCAAAAGCCCGAGGCCCATGAGCGTTATTTTTTTTCCGGAAAATATTTTTTTGATATCCTCTTCCTTCATGACGTCTATCATGACATTGATTTTTGCTTTTGACAATTTTGTGCCGCAAAGCGTACAATGTGAGAACATTTTGCAGATTGTTCTTCCGAGGAGAGGAACGAGTCTCGCAGCATGTTCCCAAAGTATTGGAAAACGGTCGCGGCCCTCCTTCGCCCCTTCAGGGCTACGAAGGACTCGCAGCATTTTTTCCAAACTTTGGAAAAATGCTGCGGGAGGGTTGGGAAAGGTTTTCCGGGGAGCCCCATAAGCTCCCGAAGCAAGTCCGAGTCTTGCCCCCGCAACAGCCAAGGCGCAATCTTTAAAGACCTACAGGCCTCGTTTTTGCTACATTCTCAAAATCACTTTTTGCCAAGAAACGAGGCACCCAAGCAGGACTCGGACCGCTGAAAGCCCCGTGGTTATTAGTTGCAGGAGCGCATATCTCTAGATTTTTCGATATCGTGTCGCACGGCCAACACCAACACGCTCAATTCGTTTGAGCTTTAAGAGTTTCGTGATTGCCTGACTTACCGTTGGACGGGGGACGCCCACGGCTTTTGATATCTCGAGTGGTGTCGCTTCATGAACACTCTCCAGATATTTCCATACAATCTGCTGTTGACGGGAAAGAAGCTTATCAATTTCTTCTTTGGAAATGAGTGCGGCCGCGCGCTTTGATTGGTCAAGTAATATCATGAGGAAGAAATTAAGCCATGGCGCGAGATTTTCATTTTCCGTTCCGAACGTCTTTTGACTCTGCCGTAAGGCAACGTAATATTCCGGCTTGTTGTCCTCAATTAATTTCTCATGCGAAACATACGGCATATAGCTATAGCCGTTCTGGAGAAGGAGCAGATTGGTGAGGACGCGCGAAAGCCGTCCATTACCGTCTTCGAACGGATGGATTTTCAAAAACTCAACGACGAAATTTCCGATGACGAGTAAGGGATGAAGTTTTTTATCGGTGAGCGCTTCTTGCGTCCATTCAACCAACTCTTGCATTTCCTTTGCGACAAGATGGGGCGATGTCGTATCAAACAATATCCGCATATCGCCGCCAACCGGGCTTATCATCGCCACCTTATTTTCTTTCTTTTTATATTCTCCCCGATGCAATTCATCTTTCTCGGTATATTTCAGAAGCTCGCGATGAAAAAATTTTATCGTGCTTTCGGAAAAGGGGATTGATTGCCAGTTCTCAAAGACGTTGCTCAGTAATTCGTGATATCCTTTTACTTCTTGTCCGTCGCGGTTTGAGAATTTTTGGATCGAAATCCCGTGCATCATGCGCTCAATATCTTCATCTGAAAGCTTCGCCCCTTCAATACGCGTTGAGGCACCCGTTGAAGTGATAAGTACCGATTTTTTTAGCCCGGCCAAAATCTGTGGATCAAGCTGAACGCCCGCAGACCAATGGGACTTTATTTTATCTACCTCGCTAATTTTCTCCAGAATGCGGGAGTCGATGTCTTGGAGTCGATGTGAAAATTTATTATCCATGGGTTTATAATCTAATATATCCTATATATGAGATTATATGTGATAATATGAGAAAAAGCAAACATAAGATAGAGATTTTGATTGTGCGGGGAAATGACTTTATAAAGTTGAGATTTTACGGGCATGGCGCAAGGCTAAATCTTTTAAGACCGAGACGCGTCCGAGTCCCGCCGCCCCAACACGCAAGGTTCAATCTTTTAAGACCGACAGGCCTCATTTTTGCTACATTATTAAAATCACTTTTTGCCAAAAAATGGGCGACCCCGACAGGACTCGGACAATAACGACTCAAGAGCAGCTAAGACGGTTGTCTGGCCTCCTGCCTCGAGTGGTTAGCGCCTACGATCTTTTGAATTGTTCCAGCGGAACCGACATTCTCCATGCAAGTTCAAAAAGCGAACGGAACGTATCGGCGACCTCTTTGCTTTCAATAATCACGGCAAACAGCTCTTTCTTGATGGAGAGTATCGCCACCTGATCTCCGTAGACGGCGCCATCGATATAAAGATCGAATTCTTTTGGTACGATGCGGCCTTCGTAATTGCGACCGATCGCCGCGAAGCCAAAGTCGAGGTCTTTGGGATCGTGCGTGAGAAGATCGCGCACCGAGATATCCTTTGACTTGATGATCTCTTTCAGTTTATCTGCTCGCCCGACGAATTCTTCGGAAAGATTCTTGAGCGATCCGAACAGACAAACGGATGGGCTCGCGTAGATCTCATCGTATACTTTTTCAATGCCGCTTCTGCCTTCATAGATTCTGATTTTTGGTTTTATTTTTGATGATGCCATGCGCGCATGGAGCAAGGGTAATGCTTGCGCAAGGAGCTCTTCTTTTTCTTTGAGCGCCCGCAGGATGATGTCGGGCTTTTCAGCGGAATAAAACGCGCGTCGTTCGTGGTAGGTTTTTATGACAAAATTTTTCGCGTAGAGCTGTTCAAGAATAACATACGCCGTCGGGCGTTTAATGCCCGCCTTTTTCGCAATCTCGTGAACTTTTTCGCTGCCGAGATCGAGGAGTGCGATATAGACCTTCGCCTCCTTTTCGTCCAAGCCGACTTTCGTGAGAATTTCTTCTAAATTCATGTTTTTGGTATTTTTCGGGTTGAGTTATCCACAGGGTAAAAAAATGAGATTTTCGACGCAGAGTTCGTGAAAATAATGAGTTGTCGTCGGCTTTTGACAACAATCCGAAACCTTTAGTCATTGAACAATCATTTTCAATATCAAATTTTAGTTCTACGGCAAATGATTGTCAAATATTCTGACGACAAACTTTCAGAGACCAATTTTATGCTGAAAATAACGAAAATATTGCAGTTATCACCGTTGACAATAATCCAGGGCACGCTATATTTGCCTAGATGCAAGATTTATTTTTCATCGCCATCATTATCATTTTCTTCGCGGCGTGCCTGGCGTATCTCAAGGCCTGCGAGAAATTATAACCATGATCAACCTTATCATCGGCATTATTGCGATTGCGCTCATCGTATATCTTTTTGCGACGATGATCCGGCCGGAAAAATTCTAAACAGACATGCCCATCATCGACTGGCTACAACTCGGTTTGTTCATCGCGGCGCTCGTGCTCGTCACGAAATACCTCGGCGCATACTTAGTGCGCGTTCTTGACCCGGCCGGCAAAACATTCCTTGATCCGATTTTAAAACCACTGGAGAGATTGACCTATCGCTTGTTTGGGCTCGATCCTCAAAAAGAACAAAATTGGAAGCAATTCAGTGTTTCTATGCTGCTCTTTAGCTTCGTAAGTCTGCTGTTCACCTATATCATTCTCCGTATCCAGCAATGGTTACCGATGAATCCGCAAGGGTTTCCCAATCTCTCTCCGCATCTTGCCTTCAATACCGCCGTGAGCTTCACGACGAATACGAACTGGCAAAGCTATGTGCCGGAAGCAACGATGTCGTATTTTTCCCAAATGGTCGGTCTCGTGATCCATAACTTTGCCTCGGCGGCGACGGGAATCGCGCTCGCGGCCGCTCTTGTGCGTGGCATTGTACGGCATACGGCACAGACCATCGGTAACTTCTGGACCGATCTTGTGCGGTCAACCTATTATTTACTTTTGCCGATTGCACTCGTCTTCGCCATTTTTCTTGTGTCGCAAGGCGTAATCCAGAATTTCCGTCCTTATGCGACGGCGAACGTGCTACAACCCACGGCGGCCGTTACGACGCAGTCGATCCCCGAAGGCCCTTTCGCGTCGCAGGAAGCGATCAAAATGATCGGTACGAACGGCGGCGGATTTCTGAACGCCAATTCCGCACATCCTTTTGAAAATCCAACGCCATTTTCGAACTTTTTTGAGATGCTCGCGCTTATCGGTATTCCCGCGGCTCTGACCTACTGGTACGGCCGGATGGTGAAAAATCAGAAACACGGATGGGCGATCTGGACGGCGATGCTCATAGTGTTTCTCGTCGGTTTCGCGGTTGCGTTTCACTATGAACAAGCCGGCAATCCGATCCATCAGCAGATGGGCGTTTCGGCCGTGGGCGGGAACATGGAAGGCAAAGAGGTTCGGTTCGGTATTTTCAATTCATCGCTTTTTGCTACGCTCACGACCGACGCCTCGAACGGCTCGGTAAATTCAATGCACGATTCATTTACACCGCTTGGCGGTCTCGTCCCGATGGTGAATATACAACTTGGAGAAGTGATCTTCGGTGGCGTGGGTTCGGGGCTTTACGGAATGCTTGTCTTTGCGATTCTCGCGGTCTTTCTTGCGGGGCTCATGATCGGCAGGACGCCGGAATATCTTGGTAAAAAAATAGAAGCGTACGACGTGAAGGTCTCCATGCTTTCCGTGCTCGTGCCCGTGTTTAGCATTCTCGGATTCACGGCGCTTGCGTCGGTAAGTGCTTGGGGTCTTGCGGGGTTGAATAATAGCGGGCCGCACGGATTATCCGAGATCCTTTATGCATTCAGTTCCGCGACTGGAAACAACGGAAGTGCGTTTGCGGGGCTTACGGCGAATGCGATGTGGTACGACACGACGCTTGGCCTCGCGATGTTCTTCGGAAGATTCCTCGCGGTGATTCCAGTGATGGCGCTCGCGGGATCCTTCGCTAAAAAGAAACTCGCGCCGCAGGGTCCGGGGTCATTTCCGGTTACGGGACCGATGTTTGTGATTCTGTTGATCGGCATTGTGCTTTTGGTCGGCGCTCTTACATTTTTCCCGGCGCTTACGCTCGGCCCCATCGTCGAACACTATCTCATGCACGCAGGAACCCTATTTTAAACATCCATGACCATCAAAGAACACAACATTTTCGATAGCTCAATCGTCGTGCCGGCGATTGGGGATTCTTTCCTGAAGCTCAATCCGCGGCGGATGGTCCGCAACCCGGTCATGTTCGTAACGATGATCGGCGCGATCCTTACGACCTTCGAGATATTCGTGAGCCATGAACCGCGCCTATTCGTGGTTCAGATCGCCATATGGCTGTGGTTCACGGTGCTCTTTGCGAATTTTGCCGAAGCAATGGCGGAAGGCCGCGGAAAGGCGCAGGCGGATGCGCTTCGCAAGTCGCGCACGCAGCTTTTTGCTTTGAAATACAAAAACGACGGAACGTTACAGCAAATTACCGCGGAAGAATTGCGGAAAGGGGATGTTGTGCTGGTCGTCGCGGGCGAAATTATCCCGGGAGATGGCGAGATCGTGAAAGGTGCCGCGACCGTGGATGAATCGGCTATTACCGGAGAATCCGCGCCGGTCATTCGAGAGGCGGGTGGTGACCGGAGCGCGGTAACGGGCGGCACGAAGGTTCTCTCGGATCAGATCGAGATCAGGATAACCGCGAATCCTGGCGAAAGCTTCCTTGACCGGATGATCTCTTTGGTCGAGGGCGCAAAGCGCCAGAAAACGCCGAACGAGATCGCGCTCACTATTTTACTTTCGGCGCTCACCATCATTTTCCTCGTGGTCATTGTTACGCTTATGCCGATGGGCATGTACAGCGGCACAACGTTCTCGATCACCATGCTCGTTTCGCTTCTCGTGTGCCTTATTCCAACGACAATCGGCGGATTGCTTTCCGCGATCGGCATTGCGGGTATCGACCGCCTGGTCCAGCATAACGTGCTTGCGATGAGCGGCCGTGCAGTAGAGGCGGCGGGTGACGTTGACGTGCTGCTTCTTGATAAGACGGGGACCATCACGCTTGGCAATCGCGAGGCGGCAGAGTTTATCCCTGCGCCCGGCATAACCATGGAAGAGTTCGCCGATGCAGCACAGCTTTCGTCGCTCGCCGACGAAACACCGGAAGGAAGAAGCGTTGTCGTTCTCGCAAAACAGTTCGGTATCCGTGGCCGGGAACTAACCGAAATGCCCAAAGCGATATTTGTTCCGTTCAGCGCGCAAACCAGGATGAGCGGTCTCGATATGGAATTTACGAACTATCGCAAGGGAGCGGCGGAAGCGATCAAGAACTGGTCGCACGGAAAATTCCCTGAAAAAGTTCAGGAAGATGTCGAGCGGATAGCGAAGCTTGGCGGTACGCCGCTTGTCGTCGCGACGCAGGATAAAATTCTCGGCACGATCTATTTAAAAGATATTGTGAAAGGAGGCCTTGTTGAGCGGTTCAAGTTGTTCCGCGAAATGGGCATCAAAACCGTGATGATCACGGGAGATAATCCGCTTACCGCAGCGGCGATTGCAAAAGAGGCGGGTGTTGATGATTTCCTCGCGGAGGCTAAGCCGGAAGACAAGCTTGCGCTTATCCGCAAAGAACAGGCGGGCGGCCGGATGGTTGCGATGACGGGCGACGGCACGAATGACGCGCCGGCGCTCGCCCAAGCCGATGTGGGCGTTGCCATGAATACTGGGACGCAAGCTGCGAAGGAGGCGGGAAATATGGTGGACCTCGATTCCAATCCGACCAAACTTATCGAGGTCGTGGAGATCGGCAAGCAAATGCTCATGACGCGTGGCGCGCTCACGACGTTCAGCATCGCGAACGACGTAGCGAAATATTTTGCCATCATTCCGGCAATGCTTCTTGCCGTGTTTCCCGTCATTGCGCCGCTCAATATTATGGGTTTGCATAATACCTATAGCGCCGTTCTTTCCGCCGTGATCTTTAATGCCGTTATCATCATTCTGCTTATCCCGCTGGCGCTGCGAGGCGTGAAGTTCCGTCCATTGCCGGCTTCGGTGATCTTGCGCCGCAATCTTTTGATCTACGGCATTGGCGGCATCATAGCGCCCTTCATCGGTATCAAGCTCATCGATCTTATTATTACCGCGTTCCACCTCGCATAAATCCATGAAAGAATTCTTTCAGCAAATAAAAATATCGGTCGTTGCGACGTTGGTTTTCGCTGTCGTGCTCTGCGGCATCTATCCGCTTGTCGTTTGGATTTTCGGCCAAGCGATCTTTCCGTTTCAGGCGAACGGCAGTTTGATCACGAACAGCTATGGACAAGTGGTCGGCTCAAGGATCATCGGGCAAAATTTCACGGGTCCGCAATATTTCGAACCGCGTCCTTCATATGCCGGCAATGGATATGATCCGACAGCTTCCGGCGGAAGCAACCTGGGCCCGACTTCGCAGAAACTTGCGACAAACATAGAGCAGGCCATTGCGGCATATCGAACAGAAAATGAACTTTCTTCGACGACTGCTGTTCCCGCGGATGCCGTGACCGGTTCCGCGAGCGGCCTCGATCCGGATATTAGCATCGCAAATGCGGATATTCAGGCACCGCGCGTGGCAAAGGCAAGGAACGTGAGCTTGGCGGACGTTCAAGCGCTCATGAACAAAAATATCGACGGAAGGAGCTTGGATATTTTCGGTGAATCTGGCGTGAATGTGCTGACGCTCAATATCGCACTGGATCAAAAATATCCAATACAGAAATAGGTTCAAAGTTGCTATGATGTGACTATGAATCAAGGACATTCTCCGGAGGATTTTCTAAATCTCATTAAACGCGAAGAACGCGGGAATCTTAAGGTCTATATTGGTTCCGCTGCTGGGGTCGGAAAGACCTACCGCATGCTTCTGGAGGGAAAATATCTCAAGGAGCGCGGTGTTGATGTGGTGATCGGTTATATGGAGCCACACGAACGTCCTGAGACTATCGCTCAGGCAAAAGGATTAGAAGTCATTCCGCCGAAGATCGTCGAATACCACAATTTAAAGCTCCGGGAAGTGGATGTTCCTGGTGTCGTGGCGCGGCATCCGACCATCGCTTTAGTGGACGAGCTCGCGCATACGAATGCCCCTGGAAGTAAAAACAAAAAAAGATATGAAGATGTCGAAGAATTGCTGGATGCCGGCATCAACGTCATCACGACACTTAATATTCAGCACATCGAGTCGCTCTATAACGTTGTGGAAAAAGCAACCGGGGTAAAGGTTGCCGAGCGGATTCCCGATGCTGTTGTGGCACGGGCTGATCTCATCGTAAATGTCGACATCGAAGCGGATGATCTTATTGAGCGCCTCCGGGCCGGAAAAATATACAAACTTGACCGCGTGGATGCCGCACTCAACAATTTTTTCACAGTACAAAATCTTACGCGGCTACGGGAGCTCTCTTTGAGTGAAACGGCGAATCTGCTCGATAAGAGGCAACGGGAAAAATTCGAT
>Ga0302319_10024619_pt1 | contig 10691 bp, 6 predicted proteins | sample Bog_T0_2_FD_203319 | JGI IMG/M metagenome (GOLD analysis project Ga0302319, IMG submission 203319) | Peat permafrost microbial communities from Stordalen Mire near Abisko, Sweden - Bog_T0_2 | ecosystem: Environmental > Terrestrial > Soil > Wetlands > Peat | place: Sweden: Abisko, Stordalen Mire... | reverse complement strand
GTGTTGCAACGGCATGTCCAGGTAGCGGCAGATGCGTCCCGAGGAGGCCATGAGGTCCAGCAACTTGTCGTCGACGAACTGGGGATAGGCGTAGGTGAGCCGGATCCACTCGATGTCCGTCTCCGACAGGATCCGTCCCACGAGACCGGAGAGGGAATTTCCGGAACCCAGGTCCTTGCCCCACCAGGTGAGATCCTGGGCGATCAGGACCGCCTCGCGGATGCCCTGCCTCGAAAGGTCGCGGATGTCCTCCACCACCTCTTCGGGGGTCCTGGATACGTGCTTGCCGCGCATGCCGGGGATGGCGCAGAACGAACAGACCCGGTCGCATCCTTCGGAGATCTTCACGTAGGCGTGGTGGACGCCCTTGGCCAGGAGGCGGGGCACGCGGACCTCGGAGGAACATTCGGGCTGCTGTCCCCAGGCGGCCGCGCGCACCTTGGCCACCAGCTCGCCGGGCCTGTAGGTGCCGGTCCAAAGATCGACTTCCGGGATCTCCGCGCGCAGGTCGTCCAGGTACCGTTGGGAGAGGCATCCCGCGACCAATATCTTCTGCCCTTCGGACCGTTCGGCCACGCGGGCCAGGATCTCGTTGACGGATTCCTCCTTCGCGGCTTCGATGAATCCGCAGGTGTTGACCACCACCAGGGAGGCCTGCTCGGGGAATTCCGATGCCCGGAAGCCCGCCGTGAGGAAGTCTCCGTAGATGCGTTCGGTGTCCACGAGGTTCTTGGAGCAACCCAGGTTCACCACATGGATGGAAGGAGCCCGCATCAGGGCGTGCCGTCGGAGCGGGATTCGTTGCTCTTGCGGTCGATCCAGGGCTTGAGCCCTTCGGGCACCAGGTGCTTGTCCGCGAAGGCCTGCGCGGCGGCCCGCGACGTGAACCGTCCCACGCGCACGCGCCAGTATTGCCCGGCCAAACCGGCACCGTCCGTAGGGACCGGGATGGCGTAGGCCGGAACACCTTCCGCCGCGAACTTGGCGATGTGGGCGTCGGCATCGGCCTTCGTCTTGTGGATGCTCACCTGGAGGACCCAGTCGCCTTCGGGGCCGGGATCGCCCTGCCCCTGGACCGCGACGGGGGCCTTCGGGGGCGGTGCGGGAGCGGTGGCCGGAATCGGATGCGTCGGAACGGGTTTCGGGGCGACAGCCGGAGGAGGGGCATGCGCCACCGGTGCGCTGTCCGGCTTCGGATGCGGAATGGCGGTGGCCGCCGCGGCGACGGTCTGGACGGAATCTGCCTTGGCTGTGTCTCCGGATGGAGCGGACCGCAGGATTTCAGGCGGAGTGAAATTGGTGTCGCCCGTCGGCGCGGGAATCTGCGCCACGGGCTCGAACGGCTCGATCTCCTTCTTGCATCCGCACAGGGCCAAGGCCCCCGCCGACACCGCTGCCAGCCCCACCGTCGTCCATCTGTTCATCGCACCTCCGACGGCCTCCGGTACCCACCGGAGACCCCAATGGCCAAAGGTACGTCCATCCGATTTCGGGAACCGGACGGCGCACCTCCTGCCGCAGCAGGTCACCCGTTCAGCTGTCCCAGCGCACGCCCGCGTACATCTGGCGGCCGCGAAGGGGTCCCCAGATGTGGCTGGTGCCGTAGTTTCCCCGGGCGTCGAAGTACTGGGGTGGATCGCCGCCGGAGACGGTCTGGGTGTAGTTGAACAGGTTTTCGGCACCCAAGTACAAGGTGATCTCCTTTCGCACCTTCCAATCCAGCTTGGTGTCGAACACGGCGAACGCGGGAGCGTGGTCCAGCTTGGGATCGAAGGCCGTCGCGGTGGTGGGATCGTAACCGTTGTACTGGGTTCCGTAACCGTAGGGGCCCAGGTCCCGCGGTGCCGTCCAGACGACGTCTCCCGACCAGTCCAGCGGACCGAACTGCACGTCGAACCTCCCCGTGACATCCGTTTCCACCGCCGCCACCGGCTCGATGGCCTTGTAGCGGTCCGGAACCTCCTGGTGTTCCACACCCGCGCCGAGCTTCAGCCAGGGCCGGGGAAGGATTGCACCCTCGCCGTCCAGCGACAGGAAGGGAAGCGTCGCCGGATCGTTTCGCAGGACCGGGATCGGACCGCTCTCGTCCACGTAGGCGAGGTTCGAGAGCAAAGTCCCGTAGACGCTTCCCGAAAGGTCCCACTTCGGTCGCTCCACCGAAAGCACTCCGCCCCCTCCCCAGGCCTTCTCCAAGTCGTGGACTTCGATGTCGAACCCGTTGTTCAGGATGTTGTGGTCGGTCTCGAAGAAGGTTTCCGGGGCGTGCCAGCCGCGACCGGCGGAAAGCCGTCCCGTGAGCCCCTCCACGAATTCCCAGCGGAGGTTGGCGCGCGGCGATACCAGCCAATCGTCGATCTGGGGGCCGCCCGGCTTGTCGATCCAATCCACGCTCGCGTCGTCGGCCCGCATCGCCACGGAAAGATCGCGTTCGCGCCCGAAGTTCCAGACATCCTGCGCGTAGAGGCCGCCCATCAGCGAGTTGAAGGAGTCCGGCGTGATGCTGTCCTGCACGAAATATTTCTGGGACTTGGAACGCATGTATTCGTAGGTGCCATCGGTACCGAGGGTGACGGTGTGGGAACCGGCGGTTCCCACCCAGCGCAGATCGGCCACCATGGTGTTGTCGTCGTTGTAGTAGTCGGCGGCGTCTTCGTATTCGGAGCCCTGCGATTGTCCCGCCCAGCCCGCGCGCAATTGCCAGAGTCCGGATCCCGGGGAGTCCCAGGTCAGGGATCCCGCCGTTTCCGTCCGGTCGGTGGTGATCCACTCCACGATGGAGCGGGGGGAGCCGTCGTAGGCGTTGCGGACGTCGTTCCCCGCGAAATGGAGGCTGTCGGGCGACGTGGAGGTCACGGCGGGAAAGTCGCCGGTGACCGGTCCCCCGAGCACTTCGGAATGGCTTTTCACGACGCGCGCGTCCCAGTACCAGCCCCGGCCCAGGGTTCCGTCGAGCTTGACCAGTCCGCTTTCGTCCTTCAGCGACGGGGATTCGGTGAGCCCGTTGTCGTCGGCGTCCCACTGGCCCTGCTGGAAGAAGTGACCGGCGGCCACCAGGCCCAGGTTTCCGTCGTCCGTGCGGGTGGTGGCGGAAAATGTCAAGCGCCTCCAGTCGTCGTTCCCGCCCGCGATGTCCGATGTGAACCCGGGGCCCCGCGGGTTCTGCAGGCGGATGTCGATGGCCCCTCCGATCGCTCCCGGAGCCAGGAGCGATGCGCCCGGCCCTCGGGAGATGTCGATCCCCGCGAGTCCCGCCGTGGTCAGCGCGTCCACGCCGTAGAATCCGGTGACGGTGGAGTAGAGCGGCAGCCCGTCCACCAGCACCGTGGTGTGCTCGGCGCCCAGTCCGTTGATCTGGATCTGCTTGAAGCCGCACGAGGAACAGGCCGTGAGCACATCCACTCCGGGCTCGTTGGAGACGGCCTGGGCGATGTCGTCGGCATTCTTGCGCTGGATGGCTTCCGCGGTCACCACTTGGGTGGGCTGGATGGCGTTTGTCAGGGTCCCCATCCGGTCCAGGTCCCGCCGTTTGCCGCGGACCACCACGGCGCCGCTTGCCGAAGTGTTCTTGAGAAGCGCGGGAACCTTGCCGGTGTCGACGACCTGGGCGGCGAGGGTGGAATCCGCGACCACGGGAGGGCCCGGGGGCGGGGTTTGCGCATCGGATTGGACTCCGACGGAATCCGGAGTCTTCGGGATGGAATCCGAGGTTCTGGCGGCGGAATCCAAGACGACGGGGACCTGTGGCGGAGCGGTCGTCGATCGAATGGAATCCGTCGCTATCGGATCTGCGGCGGCGAGGGCCGCGGACAAGAGGATCAAGTTCGTGAAGTTCAAGGGATCTCCTTGGAAGAATCGTTTGGGCAGAGTTGCCGAAGCTGGGTTTCGGGACGCCAGCCGATCCAGGAATCGGCGAGTCGTCCGGACGCTTGGAAGACGAGGACCTCGGGAAAGGCCCGGGGCCGTTCCACGCGGGGGCCCGCGATCAAGGCGTGGAAGGATGACGGAATCCGACGCAGCGCCTCCCGGCGATCTCCGGGCTGGGCGTCCAAGCGAAGCGTCGCCAGCGACAGGTGGTCGGGGCAGCGCTCCCCCACCCGAGCCAGGGCCGCCATCTGGGCGTCGCACCACGGGCATTGCGCGTCCCACAGGACCACGGCGAGAAGTCCGTGCCCGGGCACCTGAAGGGTGTCCGGCAGACGAGTCCGTTCGCTTCGGCCCACCGAAGGCAGAGCCAACGGACTCGCGGCGGTTCCCGAGGGCAACGTCGCGATCGCGGCCAAGCACAGGACGCGGAGCATGGATCCCGTCAAGGGATGCTTCCTCCATGGAAGTGACGTGTTTCGCGCGCACCAGCCCCGAGCCACGACGCATTGCGCCGATCACCGGTGGGTGTTTGCAGTTTTCAGGGGATTCCGTATTCGGAACCGCCGCGTCAAGCTTTCAACGGCTCAGGCGACGACTCCGGACGGGGCATCGGGAGGTCCACGGCAGGTGGCGGGAAGGGGACGAAGTTGCGGAGCCCAGAGGACAGGGGTCGCCACATCCGCGAATCCGACGAGCTCGCCGAGCACCACCGGAGGAGACGGCGGTCCGAGTCGGGCGGGCGCATGCAACACTTGGCAGACGGGGCAGTCGTCCTCGTGTTCGTCTCCAGGAGCATGGTGGTGCACGGCCACGAGAGCGGCCATGCACAACTGCGCGATCAGCGCGATCAGAGAAATGAACCGGACCATGGATTCCACTTGGTAACATACACTCAATCTCATGCTTGACTTGCCGTCTCCAGATCGCGGGTGGCGACGTTCTCATGGCGCGGCAGTGACTCCCCGATCCCTGCTGTTCGGACTGATGCTCCTTTCCGCGACCTCCATCCCCGCCTCCGGGATCGTCCACCACTGCGGATTGGACGCATTCCCCAAGGGTTGGAAGCCCGGGCCAGCTCCGGTTCGGGGCCAACCGACCAACGCGCAGGTGGCGGCGCGCGGTTTGTCCTCGACCTCGTCCCTGCAAACCGACCATTACATCCTGTGGTGGACCCTGACCGGGTCCGACGGGATCACCGGCAATGGTGCCACGGATGCCGCCGGAGATTCCGTTCCAGGGTTGGTGCGTTCCGCAGCGACGGCCCTGGAGGCCGCCTGGCACTTGTATGTGGACACATTGGGCTACCTCCCCCCCATTCCCGCCGTCCGTGGTTTCCATTGGGGCCTCGACGCGCCACCAGGCAAGTTCCCGGTGGAATTGTGCGAGGTGGGCCAGGCGCTTTCGGCGGCGGGCTACATCGTGCAATCCACAGACCTGTATTACGGCGTCACGGTCCCCTACCAGGGTGGTTCGAGCAACATGATGTTGGCCTCCGACCTGGCCACCTTCCCCGGTTGGTCCGACCTGCGCGACGACGGTGCCGGAATGGAAGGATCCGACTACAGCGCGGTTTGGCCCGTGGTGATGCAGGCGACGGCCTCCCACGAAGAGTTCCACTCGGTCCAGTACAACTACGAGACCGATCTGAACCATTTCCTGTTCGAGGCCTCCGCCGTCACCATGGAGAAGGTGGCCGTCCCTGCGGAATCCGATTACCTCGTGTTTCTGGCTCCGAATTACGGGGGGCTGTGCGGCCTGCAAAACCTCACCCCGCTCCTCGAATCCGACCATTTCTCGGCCTATCCCCATGCCTGGTACGTCAAGCAGCTCGTCGAGGACCAGGGGATCTCCATTCTCCATCAACTTTGGGCAGCCCGGGCGAATGCTTCGGCGCCCATCAAATCCACTTTGAATGCCGTGCTCGCCCTGCACGGACTGACCTTCGACACGACCCTCGCCCGCTACGCCCTGCGCCTGGGCCTGAGCGGTCGCCGCTCGAATTGGCTCCTGCCCGGCTTCGCCTCCTTCCCCGACGACACCCTTTTCCCCACCCTGGTCGGTTCACTGAAGGACGCCTCGCAGCCCCGCTCCCTTCCCCTCGATTCCAGCCAATTCGCGGAATGGATCGACACCCTCGGAAACACCGCGGACCGGATCGTGGTCTGGATTCCCGACGCGGGCGCGAACCTGGCCCATGCCTGGAAATCGGGAATCACCACCGGATCGGAACGCCTGCGCGGGTCCATCCGGCAGGCCGCGTCGACCACCCGACAGGATGTCTGGGCCTTCTCCAATCCCGGTCCTCTCGCGGCCGACCAGGCCGGGGCCACCAGCGAGGGATCGACATCCTGGCTCTGGACGGCGACAGCGCCCCGACGGACCGGGGTCATCGCGACCCAGACCTTCCGGTGGACCGACACCTCGCGGAGCGCGACCGGTGGATCCATCCTGTCGGGAACAGCCACGGTGGACACCGTCTGCACTCCTTTGCTCCACACCGACATCTGGACGCCCAACCCTGCCGAGGAGCCATTCGCGGATTCCGTGGTGGCGTCCACCGGGAGCCATTCCCTGGTGCTGGAGGATGCCGACCGGATTCTGTCGCTGAAGAACGCTTCCCTGGCGGTTCCCTATCCCGTGAAGGCGGCCTGGGTCGGTCGAGGTGACGGCGTTTGGACCCAGGACATCGTATCCATCGATGGGTCCGGCTCCAAGATCGAGCTGGGTTCCCTCGACCTTTCCATACCGCTGCGGATCCTCGCTTCCGCGGGAAAGTCCGCCTCCGTCGGGGGCGCCTCCGCCCCTTACCCCAACCCTTCCCGAGCCGGAGCCTCCATCCATTTCCTCGTCAACTCCACCAAAGGAGCGACCTTGGAGATCCTGGCGGCCGATGGAACCTGCATCCGTCGCCTTCAGGCCGCGCCGGGAGCGACCTCGGTGGACTGGGACGTGCGAAGCTCTTCCGGAAGCCGGGTCAAATCCGGAGTCTACTGGTACGTCTGGACCGGAGTGGGGGGTGCCGATAGGGGCGAGCTGATCGTGGCGCGCGACTGAGGGATCAGGGAGCCACGCGCTGGACCAGATCGGCGCGGATGGTCCCCAGCTTGACCTTGGATTCCATCCGCACCGGTACGTGCCAGGCGTCGTCGGTGACCCACATCAGCATCCGGCCCTTGGAGGCGAAGAGCGCATCACCGTGGATCTTGGGCTCGATCACGAGGGTCCGCACGGTGCCCTTGCCGGTGTCCAGGATCTCGCGGCGCAGGCAGATGATCTCCACCGAGGCGAAACGCTTGCGGTTGTCCACCATGGACAGGAACTCCGATTTCCCCGGTTCCAGGTCCGAGGCCCTAACGTGCTGGAAAGCCGAGAGGAGGTCGAACTCGCCGCCCGAAAGGTCGATGGTCGTGTCTGGCTTGGCGTCGCCCTTGATGGTCGCGGAGACCAGCGCCATGGACTGGGCGCGCCGGAAGTCGATGCGGACATCCGCGGAATAGAGGCCCTCCCGCTGGCATTTGCGGAACCGCACGGGCAAGCCTGTGCGGGGGTCCACCAGGGACTGGACGGTGTCCTGCACCGGATACATGGATTGGATGGTCTCGTTGGCCCGGGCGGTGGTGCGCACGGCCAGCAGCCCAGGATCCGACGTGGGCAGGCACTCGATGGAGGAGTGCCCCACCAGCATCCCCCCCCAGAAGACGTCGAAATACAACCTCTCCCCGCGGAAGGCGGTGATGGGAAGTCCAGCGACCACGCCAGAAGCCAGGAGGGCCGCCCAGGCGATAAATCTCACGTCCCGGTCCGGGCTCCGGCCAATCCTCGGGCCGCGATGTCGGTGCGGTGCTGCAGGCCTTCGAAGGTCACCGCGGATACCCCTCTGTAGGCGTTGTCCACGGCCTGGGCCAGGGTGTCTCCGGATCCGACCACGCTCAACACCCGACCTCCGGAGGTCACCAGACCTCCGGAATCGTCCAACATGGTACCCGCGTGGAGGACCTGGACGTTCTCCAGTCGTGCCGCGGTCTCCACGCCTTCGATGATGCGGCCTTTGCGGACCGCGCCGGGGTAGCCTTCCGCGGCCAGCACCACCACAGCGGCCGACCGCCGAGGGGCCGGCACGTGGATGTCGCCCAGACGCCCGGCCAGGGCGGCCTGGCAGAGGTCCACCAGATCGGCTTCCAGGACGGGGAGCATGCACTGGGTCTCGGGATCCCCCAGACGGCAGTTGAACTCCACCACCTTGGGCCCCGTCTTCGTCAGCATGAGTCCCACGAAGAGGATGCCCCTGTACGGACATCCTTCCTGCTCCATCGCCTTGAGGACGGGCTCCACGATGTTCTGGCAGACGGAAGCGAGGATGGCGGGCGTGACGCAGGGAGCGGGCGAATAGGCGCCCATTCCACCCGTGTTCGGGCCCTGGTCGCCGTCCCTGAGCCGTTTGTGGTCCTGGGCGGATGGAAGCAGCACGTAGCGAACTCCATCGCAGAGAACGAAGACGGAAGCCTCCTCCCCCTGCATGAACTCCTCCACCACCACCTCGTCTCCGGCGGCTCCGAAGATCCGCTCCTCCCCGAGCATCTGGCGCGCGGCGGCCATGGCCTCTTCGCGGGTCATGCAGACCACGGCACCCTTCCCCGCGGCGAGTCCGGAGGCCTTCACCACCACCGGGACCGGGCATTCGGCGAGGTGCACGAGCAGAGGTTCCAATTCCGCGAAGGTCTGGTGCGCGGCCGTGGGGATGGAATGGCGCACCATGAGTTCCTTGGCGAAGGCTTTGGAGGATTCCAGCCTGGACGCCGCCCGGCTGGGACCGATGGCCGAAACTCCGGCCTCCGTCAGCCGGTCCACCAATCCCAGGGCAAGGGGAATTTCGGGTCCCACGAACACCCAGTCGACGGACTCCTCCACGGCCAGGGAAACCAGGCCCTCGACATCGTCCAACGCCACCGGGACGCATCGCGCCAGCTCCCCGATTCCTGGATTTCCGGGAGCCGCGACGATCGCCGGGGAGTGGGTGCTTTCCGACAACTTTTGGACGATGGCGTGTTCGCGACCGCCGGACCCGACGACGAGGATCTTCATGGATGGCGTCAAGGTAGAATCCCCGTGGTCCACTGGAGATCGCCCCAGACGGCGGTGCCGGAGCCCGCGGGACCCCAGCCGGCGCGGAGACCGGCGGAGAAGGTCCCCGCGGGGGTTCCGGGTCGCCAGCGGAGACCGAATCCCACCCTCTGCTCGAACTCGTGGGCGATGGGGAGGTCGTTCCTCCACAGTCCGACGCCGGCACCCAGGTCCCAGGGAAGGTGGAGCCAGCCCTCCAGGCGCGACAGGACCACCAGGTTCTTCCGGCCGAACTCGTCGGATTCGATCTGGCCGAGAGCCTTCCCGAACCGGGCCTCGGCCGCGGAATCGTTCCCGCCGCCCGCTTGCGCCAGGGTCAGTTTCATGAATCCGCCGGAATCCGTCAACAGGATCCCCTGGTTCAGCCAGGCCAGGACCTCCCCCTCGAAGCTCCAGGGCAGACCGGGTCGCGCGGAAGCCGTCGCGGAGATCCGCGCCATCACCCCGCCGGTCAGGATGTCGGAATTCGGCACGCGCAACGTGAGACCCAGGTCCCCCCCCAGGGAGTTGCCCTTCCTGCGCTCGTCGGGCCCGAGGAAGTCCATCCCTCCGTACACGAACGGCCAGTCCTGCCGGACCAGGGAGGTCCAACCCAGCAGCCGGTCCAGGTCGGGCACGAAGAGTCCGATCCGACCGCTGCCCAGGCTCATTTCCGCCTCCCAAGGGGCTGTTCCCGCCTCCCACCTGTGCCGCACCGCGACCACGGAGTTCGGGTTCGCCTGGCTGCGGAATTCCACCCATTGCTCGGCGATCTGGTCCAGGGTGTCGCGGGCCTCCAGACGAGCCGCCCACGCGCCCGGTCCGTCGGGGGCGGCGACCAGATCCCGGCCATCCCAGGCCAAGGGGGCGCCCGGCGGGATGTCCGCGAAGACGTGGACGGGGCCCCCCTGCGGATCCAGCGCCACCGGCCGGTAGGTGCGAACGGAACCGTCGGCCACGCCCGAGCCCCCCAGGCGACTGAGGAAGACGGGCGGACGATACGCCTTCACGGGCTTCGAAACCTCCACGACCCTCCTGGAGCCGCGATCCGCGAACACGAACCCGAAGTCCATCCGGCCCGGGCGCGTCGGGCGGAAGGAGAGGACGCTTCCGTTCCACGAGATGTCGCCGTCTCCCCGCACCGAGTCCAGCGCGACACCGGCATCCTCCCAGTCGGAACGCACGCGACCCGGATCCCATGTGTACCAGCGCCTCTCCAGCAGCGTATCCCACGGAAGCTGCACCAGCAGCCCGTCCGACGAGATCAGGTCCCTGCGCCGCTGCACCCGCACGCTCCATGTCCTGGACGCGCTCGCGCCGGTCGGATCCACGACGCGGAAGCCCAGATCGACGGTCGCGCCGCAGACGGAATTCGTACCGACCGCGCCGGAGTCCGGGGGCGACCAGGCCACGCTTCCGGCCGCGGAGTCCCAGCGGGCACCCGGCGGAAGCGAGACGGGAACCACCTCCAGCGCCGATCCGGGCCACCGGCTCGACCACGGAACCGGGGTGAAGGACCAGTTCCCGCCGCAGCGAGGTTGGATCGGTTGGCCCTCCAGCCTCGGAGGCTGGGGACGCCGGACGACGGGGTGCCAAGCCAGGGTGTCGCCACCGCGTTCGCCGACCACCGTCCACCTCACGTCGGAGGTGCCGGTGTCCAGGGGGGCGCCCTGCAAGGTCCTGGATACCTTGTCCCAGACCAGACCCGCGGGAAGGCTCCCGAGGTA
>Ga0302319_10024616_pt1 | contig 10692 bp, 8 predicted proteins | sample Bog_T0_2_FD_203319 | JGI IMG/M metagenome (GOLD analysis project Ga0302319, IMG submission 203319) | Peat permafrost microbial communities from Stordalen Mire near Abisko, Sweden - Bog_T0_2 | ecosystem: Environmental > Terrestrial > Soil > Wetlands > Peat | place: Sweden: Abisko, Stordalen Mire... | reverse complement strand
CGCTGGATGCGAATTTGCGGCGGCAGATGCAGGTGGAATTGAAATCGCTGCAGCGCGAGGTCGGCATCTCTTTCATTTTCGTGACCCACGATCAGGAAGAAGCGATGGTGATCTCGGACCGCATCGCGCTGCTGCGCTCGGGCGAACTGGAACAAGTAGCAACGCCGCGCGAAATTTATGGCCGGCCTGCCACGGCGTATGCGGCGCAGTTTATTGGGCACACGAATTTGTTGAAGGGCGAAGTGCGGAGTGGAATGGTGCTCTGCAGTTCGCTGGCGTGGCCGGCCGCGCTGCCGGACGGGCCGGCGCTGTTCTCGCTGCGGCCGGAGAATATCCGCTTAGTCAGTGAGCACGCGGCAGACTCTGGCAGCGCGCGGGTGCGTGGCAGGGTTCTCCAGCGGGCGTTTCATGGAGCGACGGAGTTGATTCGCGTGGAATGCGGCGACGGGTTGGTGCTGGTGGTGCGCACTCCAGGCAGCGGCGGAACATTGGGTCAGGTTGAACTGGAGTTCAATTCCGCCGATGCAGTGCCGGTGCGCGAGTCTCCGGAAAGAATCTGAATGTTTTCCCGGGCTTACAAAGCGGCGGTCACGTTGCCTCCCCTGGTGTGGGTGACGGTGTTTCTGCTCGCGCCGTATTTGCTGATGTTCTGCTACAGCTTCTGGTCGGTGTCGGAGTCGCAGACCATCGTGCATTCATGGAGTCTGGCCAACTACGGCCAATTGCTGCGGGTTGACGTTTATTGGCAGACGCTGCTGCGCTCCATGTGGATTGCGGCGAGGGTTACGGGGTTCTCGCTGGTGCTCGGGTATCCGCTGGCTTATTTTCTTTCGTTTTATGCGGGGGCGAAAAAAGATCTGCTGTATCAGTTGGTAATCATTCCGCTCTGGGTCAGCTACCTGGTGCGGGCGTATGCGTGGAAGACGATTCTGGGCTCCGACGGCGTGCTGAATACTCTGCTGCAGTATGTGCACCTCACCAGGCATCCGCTGGAGTTTTTGCTGTACAGCCCGTTTGCTGTGGTGCTGACGCTGACCCACATCTACACGCCGTTTGCATTCTTGCCGATCTACGCGGCGTTGGAGCATATTCCGCGCAATCTTGTGGAAGCTTCGAACGATCTCGGCGCAACTCCGGGGCAAACTTTTTGGAAAGTGATTTTTCCGCTATCGATTCCCGGAGTTGTGGCGGGCGCGACGTTTGCCTTCGTGCTGAGCCTGGGCGATTTTCTCGCTCCGTTGCTGCTGGGTGGACCGAGCGGCATCATGATCTCGAACATCGTGGTCAGCCTGTTTGGCGCGGCCTACAACTGGCCCCTGGGCGCAGCGATTTCATTCTGCATGCTTCTTCTCGTGGTGGGCCTTCTGTTTTTCTCCGAGCGGCTGGAAAAGAAATGGAGCTTCTCATGAGCGACAGTCGATTCCACTCCGGCTCGCGCTGGTTGCTCGTCCACACCGTTGCCGTATTCGGGTTCTTGTATTTGCCCATTGCCGTTCTCATCCTTTATTCGTTCAACGGCGAGGGAGTGGGCGGATTCCCGCCGCATCATTTGACCCTGGACTGGTACCGCACTCTCTTCGCCGACGGGCCTATCTGGGATTCGGTGCTCAACAGCCTGCAGGTAGCGCTGGCCGCGATGGTCATCTCTCTGACCTTCGGAGTGCCCGCCGCTCTGGCGCTCGAGCGGGCGGAGTTTCCGGGGAAGGCCCTGTTCCGCCGGCTAGTGTTGTTGCCATTGATCCTGCCGGGAATTATCACGGGGCTTTCGCTGCTCATGCTGTTCAACGTGGCAGGAACCAAGCTGAGCCTGCTGACAATCATGCTTGGACATGGAACCGCTCTGATTGCCGTGGCTACCACCGAAGTCTTCGCAGGCCTGCAGAAGCTCGACCGGGCGCAGGAAGAGGCTTCGCTCGATCTGGGCGCGAACTACTGGCAAACCTTCTGGCGCATCACCGTGCCGAACTTGAAGTTGCCGATCATCGGCGCGGCATTGCTGATCTTTACGCTTTCGATGGACGAGATCGCGGTCAGCTTTTTTCTGATTGGGCGCGACAACACTCTGCCACTGGAAATCTGGGGACGGCTGCGGCGCGGCATCACGCCTGAGATCAACGCCGTTTCGACGATTATTTTTGCGTTCTCTCTGGTGGCAATCGTGTTCTGGTACCGGCTGCGGATGCGCGGCAAAGGTGGAGCGGACGCGGGCACGGAAATTGTGGAAGCGGTGGAAGGGAAAGCGGCATGAGCGCAAATCGCAGGGACTTTATCAAGTTTGTGGTCGCAGGCGCGGTAACGGCGGGATGTCCGATTGATCTCTCGCTGGTTTCCGCGCAATCTGGCGAAGCGAAACATCAAGGCGCGGATGTAGATGGCGAGGACAACCGAATCTGCCATCGAGTGCGCGACCAAGGCAGCAGTTCTTTCGCGCGGCCTCCGGCTTCGGCGCGGCATGACGTGGTGATCGTAGGTGGCGGCGTAAGTGGATTAGCCGCGGCCTACCGTCTGCGGCACCGCGATTTTCTGCTGCTCGAAAAAGAGCCGCACTGGGGCGGCAACGCGTATGCCATGGAGTATGAAGGCAGCACTTACGCGACTGGCTCGGCGTTCTTGACCCAAGACGAATACACCTACACATTTGCGAAAGAGATTGGGCTACAGATGTTGCCCGTCAACAGTTCCGATGCCAGCATCATCCGCGGTGAATTGGTTCTGGATACCTGGGGCGAGGGGCTCGATAAGTTGCCTTATCCTGCGCCGGTTCGCGAGAGCTTCAAGAAGTTCAAGAAAGAAATGCTGGCGATCGACGTGGAGAAGCGCGGCAAAGAACTCTACAACAAGCCGTTTTCGGATTTCCTGAAGGGACATCCGGCAGAACTCACGCAATGGTGGGATAATTTCGGCCCCTCGAACTGGGGCGCAACCAGCGAGGAGACGTCCGCGGCCTTAGGCATCGAGAACCTGCAGGAGATGGCCGCGGAGAGCCGTGAGGACGACCGCTACACCTGGCCCGGAGGCCTGGGCGCGATCACCAAAAAACTCGCGGAGCTTCTGCAAGCGCACAACGAGCGCATGCAAACGGGCGCGACCACGGTGGCCGTGGTCTCGGAAAAAGAAGAAGTACATGTGACCTATATGCAGGGCGGCGAATTGAAAACAGTCGCAGCCAAGGCTGTGATTATGGCCACTCCCAAGTTCATCACGCGCCGCATCGTCCAAGGCCTGCCCGAAAAACAAAGCGACGCCATGCATCAGATTCGCTACATTCCTTATCCGGTGGTGAATCTGATTTTCGACAAGCCGGTTTTCAATCAAGGCTATGACACCTGGTGCCCGGGCAACGCTTTTACCGATTTTGTGGTCGCGGACTGGGTCATTCAAAAGCAGCCCGGCTACCGGCAGAAGTTCAACATCATTAGCTGCTACACGCCGATGAAGGAAGAAGACCGGGGTTATTTGTTGAACGAGGTCGGGGCGCGAAAAATCGCAGCCCACGTGCTAAGCGACTTTCAAAAGTTGATGCCGAGTTTGAATGTCGATCCAGTCGAAGTGCACATTTACCGGCGCGGACATCCTTTGTTCATGTCGACGCCGGGGCTTTACACGCAGGTTCAGCCACTGGCGCGGCAGGCGATGGATCGCGTCTTCTTCGCCAACACGGATTCCGAAGGCCCGGAATCGACCACAAACGGGGGAATCCTGGCAGCGCAACGGGCGGTAAAAGAAGTGGAAGCGCGGCTGGCGGGAAAGCCTCTGCCAAAACAGAAGGCGATTGCGGGTTGAGGTTGGCCCGCTCTCGGCGCTCTTATTTCGAATCCGGAACAATTTTCTCCAACTGCGCGACTTGCTGCTTCACCGTATCGGCATTCTGCCCACTCGGCAAATAGGTTAAACAGTTCTTCAGGTGGGCCAGCGCGCCGGCATAATCCTGTTTGTCGGCGAGAATCACGGCCAGCAGTTGCTCGGTGTTGGGCTGAGTGTGCAGTGGATCCATGGCCAACGCTTTCGTGGCGCTGGCCTCGGCAACATCTTTCCTATTCAACTTGTAATTTGCCAGCGCGTGGTAATACCAGATTTGCACGGTACCGCGCGGATTGAATTCCAACTCGCGTGCGGTATCGTCCGCAACTTCCTGCCACTTCCCAGCCTGGGCCGCGAACGGAACCAGATGCTCGTATGGGGGAACAAATTTCGGGTCGGCGGCGACCGCTTTGGCGAACGAGGCCCCGGCGTCCTTTGGGCTTGATACCTGTTGCAGCTTTGCCAACTGATACCAGGCTTCGGCAAATTGCGGATAAATCTGGACCGCTTTTTCCAGATCGTGTTGTGCCCGGTCTGGCTTCTGCTCCTGCCATTCGCTGCGGGCCTTTTCAAAAGCCTTCATAGCTTCCTTGGGAGCCGCTGTCGTGGTTACGCTGACCGCGCCGCCCGCCGCGCCTGCTTCCCGGCTCAACTTGATGGTGCCAATGTCCGTGCTGTCGGCGATGGTGCGATTGGCGATGGTGATGGGGGTGGAGTCGAAGCCCGGCAAAGTGGCCGCGACCGTGCAACCCACGAATTCAGTTACAGGCTTTGTCTTCGAGCCCTCGATGCCCAGCGTCGTAGTTTTCGCAGCAGCGGCGATCTCGAAGTTACCCTTGGGGTCGGCATCGGCGGTGGAACTAATTTTTCCATCGCAAGTCACTGTGATGGGAATTGGATCCCAGGGGAGTTCGCCGCCAACCACCACCACATTGCCCACCAGATAATCTCCGCTGTGTCCCTGGTGCGAGAGGTTGTCCCACTTGGCGGACTTGCCGACATCGGTGGAGGTTTCGGGAGTTTTGCCGCTGCCGGTCTGGGCGACGGCCGGAGCATGAAAGATTAAGAAACCCAAGAAGAGAGAAAACAGTCCTGCTTTCACTTCCGCTCACCTCCGAATACCGGCAATTCTATCAACTTCCCGAAGGCGAAACGCGCCAGATCAGGGGAAATTCTCCATATTTTACCCGCTGCCCTGAGTCTCTTCGTAGGGAATTCCATCCACCCATAGTAAAGTAGGAGTAGACGCTTTTGGGGAAGGAATCCTTTTGAGTTTGAGCATCCGCAATATCGCTATCATCGCGCACGTGGACCATGGCAAGACCACTCTGGTCGATGCCATGCTGCAACAGAGCGGCACCTTTCGCTCCAACGAACATCATGTCGACCGCGTGATGGATTCGAACGAGTTGGAGCGCGAGCGCGGCATCACTATTCTGGCCAAGAACACGGCCATCTTTTATCACGATGTGAAGATCAACATTGTGGATACGCCCGGCCACAGCGACTTTGGCGGCGAAGTGGAACGCGCGCTGAAGATGGTGGATGGAGTGATGCTGCTGGTCGATGCCAGCGAAGGTCCGCTGCCGCAGACCCGCTACGTGCTGACCAAAGCTCTGGAGGCGAACCTGCCGCCCATTGTGGTGATTAATAAGATCGACCGGCCCGATGCGCGCGCGCAGGAAGTGCTGAACGAGATTTACGATCTGTTCATCGATCTTGACGCGAAAGAAGATCAGCTCGACTTTCCGGTCCTGTACACGAATGCGAAGGCGGGTACGGCATCGACCGACATCGCAGGCGGCGGAGAAGATCTGCGGCCGCTGTTCGATGCGATTCTGGAAACGATTCCGTTGCCGCAAGGTGACCCCAAAGGGCCGTTGCAGATTCTCGTTGCGAACCTTGATTACAGCGATTATCTCGGCCGTCTGGCGATCGCACGCGTCTTCAACGGAACCATGTACACCGGCGAAGACGTGGTGATCGCCAAACTTGACGGCACCATGCACAAGACCAAGATCACGAAATTGTTTTCCTTCTCCGGTCTGAAGCGGACCGATATCACAGAAACGGTGTTGGGCGATATTGTCGCCGTCGCTGGAGTGGAGGGAATCACCATCGGCGAGACCATCACTGATGCCGAGAATCCCGCGCCGCTGCCGCCCATCGTCATCGACGAGCCGACTATCGCGATGATGTTCACGGTAAACAATTCGCCATTCGCCGGGCGCGAAGGCACCTACGTTACCTCGCGCAATCTGCGCGAGCGGCTGGCGAAAGAGTTGCTCACCAACGTTTCTCTGCGGGTCGAAGATATGGACACGACGGATTCGTTCAAAGTTCTGGGGCGCGGCGAATTGCAACTTTCCATCACCATCGAAATGATGCGGCGCGAGGGCTACGAGTTGATGGTGGGCAAGCCGGAAATCGTCACCAAGCGCATTGACGGCAAGCTGATGGAACCGGTCGAGCATCTCACCGTCGATGTGCCGGAAGGCTTCGTGGGCGTGGTGATGGAGCAGTTGGGATCGCGCAAGGGTGAAGTCACGAACATGCACAACCACGGCTACGGACGCGTGCGCATTGAGTTTCGCGTGCCCAGCCGCGGCTTGATCGGCCTGCGCAGCCAGTTGCTCACCGATACGCGCGGCACCATCGTCATGAACTCGCTGTTCGATGGTTACACCGAGTGGCAGGGCGACATTCCGCACCGCCCCACCGGCGCCCTGATCGCGGACCGCGCCGGCACTTCCACCGCGTACGCGCTGTGGGGACTGCAGGAGCGTGGCGAGCTGTTCATCGGCTCTGGCGTGGAACTCTATGAAGGAATGATCGTCGGCGAGAACGCGAAGGATGACGACCTCGACGTGAATGCGGTACGCGAAAAGAAGCTGACGAACATGCGCGCTTCCACGGCCGATGAGGCCATTCGCCTGGTTCCGTTCCGTTCTCTGAATCTGGAGCAGGCCATCGAATTCATTTCGGACGACGAGTTCGTGGAGATCACGCCGAAATCGCTGCGCTTGCGGAAAAAAGTCCTGCAATCGAATAAGCGGAAGAAGAGGCAGATGGCGACGGTGGAAGAGGGTTCCTAACTTACCGACGCCGACCGTTGCGTGACCTGGAGAATTCTCCGGGCGCGGCGGCAGGAACGGCTGCAGCGTGCTGGTTGTAAACGTACACCCAACAAGCCAGCGTTCTGTTTCCGCTTCTCGTCACCGGCAATTGCTTGCGCACGAAAAGACTCCCGTCCGGTTGGGCGGCATCGAACTCTTCGTATTCGTCAAGGCGCTTCAGTTGGGCGACCTTGACGAGGGTGTCCAATCCCATACTGCCCAGATTGTATACTTCTGATGGATTCTCCGATGCCTCGATCTAGCCAACCGCCGCTGCGCATGTTCATGGTCCCCTGCAGTTGCGGCACGACCTTCGCGGTCGCGGAAAATTACGACCACCAGGGCACGGCGTGGAGCCGCTATTTAGTCTGCCCCAACTGCGGCAAGCGTCACGATCCTAAGAACCGGCTGCTGCAAGTCGGCTATCACCGCGAGGGCTACTGGAAGGTGGATGCGTGTTGAGCGGCGCAAAGCCGCATCAAGCCGCGAGCTGAATCGTACGATGAATCCGGAATGCCAGAAACCAACCCAACCGAAGAATCCCGCCCCGTTCGCGTAGCCATCGTGGGCGTGGGCAACGTGGGTGCCACGTTCGCCTACGCTCTGGTGCTGAGCGGGCTGGCCGCGGAGATCGTCCTCATCGACGCCAACCGCGCCAAGGCCGAGGGCGAGGCCATGGACCTGAACCACACCGTGCCCTTCGCCGACCCCACGCGCATCTGGGACGGCGACTACGCCGATTGCGCCGGAGCTGCGATCACCGTACTGACCGCGGGCGCCAATCAGAAACCCGGCCAGTCGCGGCTCGATTGCCTGCAGGCCAACGCGCGCATCTGGCGCGAGATCGTTCCCCAAATCTCGCGCCATAATCCGCGTGGCATTCTGCTGGTGGCGACCAATCCCGTCGATGTTCTCACCTACGCGGCGTTAAAGCTCTCCGGCTTGCCCTCGGCGCGCGTTCTGGGTTCAGGAACAATCCTCGACACCGCGCGCTTCCGCTTTCTGCTCAGCCAGCATTTCGGCGTCGATGCCCGCAGCGTTCATGCTTACATCATTGGCGAGCACGGTGATAGCGAGGTGCCGGTCTGGTCGCTGGCCAACATTGCCGGCATGCATTTGCCGGAATACTGCCGGGTGCAGGGCCAGCCTTACCATCCGGAGCAGATGCAGAAAATCTTCGAGTCCACCCGCGACGCCGCTTATCACATCATCGAACGCAAGGGCGCGACCTACTACGCCGTGGCCGCGGGCCTGCTGCGGATCACCCAGTCCATTCTTCGCCACCAGAACACGGTGCTGTCAGTTTCCAGTTGGATCGATAATTACTACGGCATCGGAGGCTTGTGTTTCAGCCTGCCCACGGTGGTCGACCGCGGCGGCATTCAACAGGTCCTGCGGCTGGAACTGGACGAGACGGAAACCACCAAGCTGCGCCATTCCGCGGATGTTCTGCGGCAAACCATCGCCGCCCTGGACCTGAGTTGACGAATCCCTACCGCACTTGACACGCGACCCCCGCCGCACTATATTTTGCTTGCCTCCCCAGGTGAGATCCGTTCTTACGCGTCCTGCTCCGATTTCAAATTCACTCACCCGCTGTTTCGTACCCAAGGAGGTTTCCCGTGCCCAGCAAGAAGCTTTCCATCGCAGCAACCGCGGTATTGGCGCTCTTTGTGTCGACTGCGCTCATCACCAGTGCGGCCCAAACCGAGAGCGTGTTGCGCAGCTTCAACAGCATAGGAATAGGCGGCTATTACCCTTACGGAAGCTTGATTTCCGATTCCTCCGGAAATCTCTACGGCACCACGTCCTGGGGCGGCACCGGGCAGTGCACTGACGACACTGGCTCCGCGATCGGCTGCGGCACGGTGTTTGAGCTGACGCCCGCCGTGGGCGGGTCGTGGACCGAGAAAGTGCTGTACAGCTTTCCCGGCACGGGGCAGAACGGAGACGAGCCTGAAGCCAGCCTGATCTTCGATGCTTCCGGCAATCTTTACGGCACCACCTACTACGGTGGCCTTTACGGGGATGGCGTAGTCTTCGAATTGTCGCCCAGGGCGGGTGGGGAGTGGACGGAGACGGTCCTGCACAGTTTCGGCCAGAACGGCACGGATGGTGCCCTGCCCTGCGCCGGCTTGGTCTTCGACGCCGCCGGAAATCTCTACGGCACCACCAACGGCGGCGGCGCGTACTACTACTGGGGTACGGTTTTCGAACTGACACCCCACGCGGGCGGAGAGTGGACGGAGACCATCCTGCATAGCTTCAACGATGCCGGCACGGACGGTTGGTACCCGCTCGCCGGACTCGTCATCGACTCCGCCGGCAATCTCTACGGCACCACCTACAACGGCGGGGTTAATTACTACGAAGGCACGGTTTTCGAGCTCACGCCCACGGCGGGCGGGGAGTGGACGGAAACGGTCATACATTCCTTCGACAACAACGGCACGGACGGCAACAACCCCTTCGCCAGCCTCACCCTCGATTCCGCCGGTAACCTTTACGGCACCACCATCTTTGGCGGAGCTGAAAACAATTCTGGCGCGGGCACCGTCTTCGAGTTGACGCCGGGAACCGGCGGGAACTGGACCGAGACGATTCTGCGCAGCTTCAACGGCAGCACGATCGGGGGAAGGTTCCCCCGCGCCGGCGTGATCCTTGATGCCTCCGGGAACCTCTACGGCACCACTACCGAGGGCGGAACCGCCGGCTTCGGTACCGTGTTCGAGTTGACGCCCAAAGCGGGCGGAGGGTTCACCGAAAAGCTGCTGCATTCCTTCGGAGCCAATGCCAGGGACGGCAAGGACTCGCTCGGCGGACTGCTGATGGATTCTTCCGGCAATCTCTACGGAACAACCTATGAAGGCGGCGCCTACACCTATGGCGCCGTGTTCAAGATTAAACCTTAAGCCGCCGCGAAACCCGGCTCCAGGCACTGGGTCAGTCCCCGTTGGAATTGGCCCGGCGGCCTACCTGCGCGATTTCACCTGTCCCCCTTGACAAACCTGCTATACTTCGTGCCGCATTCGACTGTTCGCCAGCTCCGGTCTCGATTTTCAGGAAGGTTCCCCCCGACCTGCCAGTCTGCCGCATCGAGCTCGCAACTTCGACAGCGCGATGCAGAGGCAGATGCTTGAAAAATATTTTTGTAGGCAACCTGAGCTTTAACACCTCGGAAGACGAACTGCGGCAGATGTTTGAGCCGTTCGGGCAAGTGGACCGGGTCAGCATCATGACCGACCGCGATACTGGACGCTCCCGCGGTTTCGGCTTTGTAGAAATGGCCGTCAACGAAGACGGAGAAAAGGCCATCACCGCGTTGAATGGTTCGCAAGTCGGCGGACGCACCCTCAACGTGAACGAGGCCCGCCCCAAGACCGAACACGCCGGCGGCGGCGGACGCGACCGCGGCGGACGCAGCGGGGATCGTGGAGATCGCGGCGGCGACCGGGGTGGCCGCGGTGGCGGAGGCCGCGGCCGCTATTAGCCGCTCATCATCGTTCACGGAAGCGCGGCCCTCAGTCTTCGCGAGTGCGGGCGGATCACTGCGCCGCGCGACCCAAAGCCTCGCAAAGTCCAACCTGCCTGCGCTGCATTTGGCAATGTCCTAGTACTGCCTGCATTGATGCTTCTCCGCCAACCCATGTAAACTGTGTCTAACCGTCAGGCGCCCGTAGCTCAGATGGATAGAGCGATTGCCTCCGGAGCAATAGGTCGGGAGTTCGAATCTCTCCGGGCGCACCAGACTTTCTTTTCTGTCCTGTTGACTCGG
>Ga0302319_10024615_pt1 | contig 10692 bp, 9 predicted proteins | sample Bog_T0_2_FD_203319 | JGI IMG/M metagenome (GOLD analysis project Ga0302319, IMG submission 203319) | Peat permafrost microbial communities from Stordalen Mire near Abisko, Sweden - Bog_T0_2 | ecosystem: Environmental > Terrestrial > Soil > Wetlands > Peat | place: Sweden: Abisko, Stordalen Mire... | reverse complement strand
CGGTCGAGCCGCCAGGCGTGTGTTCCCTGTTCCAAGGATTGCGGGTAATGCCGGTCAGCGGACTATGGCAGACGCCGATCCAGCCATGCTCGGGCATAGTGGTTTTGCCGATGATGACCGCGCCCTGTTCGCGGAGGCGAGCGACTGCCGGTGAATCGGCAAGTGCCGGCGATGTGTCGGTCGTCTTGGAGCCGCGGCGCGTGGGCAGACCCTTAGCCCAAATATTATCTTTGATCGAAGCAGGCACCCCATCGATGGCGCCCAGTGGCGCACCTGCCCGCCACCGCGCTTCAGAATCCCGGGCCAGCGCGAGTACCGCATCCCGCTCGATCGGCAGAAAGGCATTGAGCGCCGAATTGCGCTCGATGTTGGCAAAAACGTCTAGTGCCACATCCACTGGCGAGAGCACGCCGCGCCTATAGGCTTGCGTCAACCCGATGCAAGTCATTTCGGCAATGGCATTCATCCGCGAACCTCAAGGTGGCCGATCGGCCCGCCCGCGCCTTTGCCGAGCGCGATCGGATTCAGAGCGGACTTTCGGACGGTATCTTTGTCATCGAGACCGATTTGAAGGGCGGCACGATGCACACTGTGCGATTTTCCCGAGACCAGAATAGACCGCTCGCTTGCGTCGCCCATCCGAAAAAATGGCTTACGGAAGAAAAGACGCGCGGAAATCAACAGATGATTGCAGACGGATGGGCAACGCCAATTGAGAACGGACCAGCACTGATAGCCTTTCTTAACGCCACCCCTGCGACAAGGCCGAAAGAAGAGCAGACTGAGACAACCAAAGAACCGCCCGCACAAGGCTCGCTATCGTTTTGACCATGATCATATTCGATTTCGACCAGACCCTTGTCGACACCAGCCCCGTCAAAGCTCTGCGAGCCGCCGGAAACTGGCGTGCCGTGATGGCACGAGCGGGAGCGAAGGCGAATGAAACGTTCCACATCGGCGACCAACCGGAAGACACGGAAGCGTCGCGTGCGGCAGCCGTGACAGCGCTCGGCGCCGCCTGGGGACTTGAAGACGATTCTCTGCTGGTTGCCTCAAAGCCGGATCAAATTTTTGATTCAGTAAAGAAACTGAGCAAGTTCTTCGACGCTGCTATCTGAACAAGTTCTTCGACGCTACTATCTGAAGTCGCGAAGAAAGGGTGTTTCGGGCCGAACACTCGTGAGCTTTTCAGTCTTTCTTCACAAGTGCTCTAGGGCCTCGCCCAAGGCGACGGGCATACCGAGCTGCGCAGGCGTTGAGCCCACCTCGCTCTTTCACAAACTCGCCCAATGACTGTGCTGGGTCTTTATACCTGGCCGCGTATCGCAAAACCCGCGACCATTTGCTGATCATTCGTTTGTCGAGAATTGTTGGGTGCGCAGCGGCAATAATCACAGCGCCAAATGGCTCGGTCACCTCAGGCGGTTTGATGCCTTGCCGAATTAGTATTCGCCGAGCCCGACCTTTGGCTTTGCCGTCAGACATCCACCAATCGACCAGGTCGAAAACTACGGTCAAAAACTCATACACCGAATCGCGCGCACGACTTGATTGAAGCGCCGCCCAAGCGCCGGTAAGGCGAGTGAGATCCTCATCAAGCGCCTCATTCGAATACTCCATTTTAGGCCGCAGCCGAAAACGCGTTAGGCCTGGAGAGAAAGTTGGACTCGAAAGCATTTCAAAAGCTCCATTAAATTTTAAATCGAACGGTAGAAAGATGGGCTGCTTCTAAAAATCGGCGTGCTGCAAATCGTCAGTTGCATCGAGTTCGGCGTCGGATAAGTGCTGACTAAATTTGGGGGTGGCCTTCCAGCCCAGCGTGCCATTAGCTCTGCGATATCGCATCGCGAGGCCTTGTTCTTCGAATTCGCATAGGACAGATTGTAGCAAGATTTTCCTTCTAACATTGGGCGAGTGAATCTTTGCCATTTGAACTTCAACGTCCGCCCAAAGAGCGAGCGTCTTATCCAAGTGAAATTTCATTTAGTTTCTCCGCATTAATTCAGATCGGCGCGTAATTCGTATTTCATTGCGCTGATTTAAATTAGCGTCGCGTTGAATTTATTAAATATGCTGAAAATGCCTAGTCGCCCGAGGTGGACGAGAAATTAGCTCGAATCGATCAATATACGGATTGGGTTTATTTCGGGGATTTGCAGGAACCAGATCGGGCTTTTTCATAAAGCCCGATCTGGTTGTTGAATTGAGACTTGATGACATTAATATTCGAGAGGCCAAGTCGCCTGCCGATTTGCAGACTCTCGCCGCGTCGGGAATTCCCGGACCAATTCGCCATCAATCAAACCGCCGCCCTTCCCGAATTTGTCTAAGCCCTTGGCCTGATCGATACTCAAGCCGTACTTCACAACGAGGGGATTATTCGCGTAAGACCCCCACTGCTTATGAAACACGGCGACGCAATGCTGACGGCAATCCGCAATTATATCGCGAATCCACCGACGCTTTACGGGCCGGGCGCCGCCCCCGCTTTCCCCACCTGATATAAGCCAGTTTGGGAATGGCCCGTCAGAAGGCAACCGCAAGGGCCCAAGTGCCGGTTCATAGGAAATGAATTTTATTATCGCGGGAATTTCCTGAAGGTGTTTCCACCGCTGGTCGAAATGCGGCTGGTCCTCAGCAGTCGTCCCAAGCCATACATTTGGATACCCGTCGCCCCAGTCTAGGGGCAGCATTTTGAGAATATTCTGCGGTCGCTTCGTCAGCAGGAGCCAGTCCAATCGATCGCACTCGCGTATCAAGAAAAACAATTCCTGGCGCCACGCCGAAGGAGCCTGATTATCAAAGACGTCGGCAAGAGACGCGCAAAACACGCGTGGACGGTGGCCATGCTCTTCTTTAAATACCCCGGCATCATTATTCCATTTGATGGGGTTTTTCCAGTTAGCATCTGATGTTCGCTTCCGCGGTGCGTGTGGACCCCACGTACCGCCATTCCACTTGCGGAATGCATTTTGTGCTTCGGCGTAACAATGATCGCAACCCGGCGATACCTTTTGACAACCGATCCACGGATTGAACGTGTTATCACACCATTCGATTTTTGAGTTTTCACCCATTTTGTCTTCCTTTGAGTTTGATTTTGATTTGTGATTGAGCAACGATGCTCGTGATTATTTACAAGATTGCTTTTCTCGCTAAATGCGCAGGAATCGCCATTCTTTGATAAAAACACCCAACACTTTGCGTTCTATCGAGGCGCAATTATTCGCTGTGCATTAATCGATTGAGCCGCTTAATTGGATCCCGACTCATTTTCTGAAATAAGAAAATGAATGGGAGCGACCACAGCAATTCGCTCGCAATGACTTTTCACTTAAATAGACAAACAAGAATTAGCGCGTAGAAGCGTTGTCGCCTGAGACGACAGTGATTTGGTATTTTGCAGACAGAGATTATCTGCCCATTAAGTACCAAATAATTTTCGCCGAGTTGGAGATATTCCCACGCCGGGCTGTTTGCACTCTTCGCATCGTCGGTTCAAAGATCCATTATTTATGAGCCGTGATTTCGCAATCGTTTGTTGAAATGCATTCCCGCAATCTGGGCAGTGACTTTCCATTACAAGCAGTCGAACTGTTCTGTCGTTCTCAGTAATGTATTTTTCTCGCCCAACGCATTTAAATCGCTGATAGCCAAAGAACACCACTATTCTGTTTTTCATATTCATTTCCTTTTTGTGTAAGCGAGGACGCCTGTTGGCGACCTGCGCTACTGGTTATTTACAAGATTGGTTTGGTTCGAAGATTGGCCAAAGGACGGCTACTTTGGCCTGAAATTCGCGTTAAACAGGCCCAAGGATTAATCCGTCGATATTTGCAAAAGGGATGTGCAACTAAAATGGAGTAATCCCGTGAGAATACAATTCACACGGCCGATTAATATTTTCGGATCACACAACACATCTAACCATAAGAAATCTTCATTCTCCGAACCGTGAGTCGTTAAGGCAATTTCCCGAGCGAACAAAAAGCCACCGAACCAAGATTTTAAGACAAACCTGTCGCCCAGAACTCATTGACGTTATTGCAGCAAAACCGAGGAATTGTTCAAATTGCGATACCATTACATTTCCATTGTATTTCACCGAATTTGGGCTTGTCGTCGGGGCAAGCATCCTTGAGGACACATAGAATTCCTGTCGTCCAGACAAGCGTATTGTGGGCACAACAACTATTGTCGTCGAGGCAAGCGCCCTGGGAGACGCAGAGAATTCCTGTCGTCCGGGTCATTTCCTAGTAAGACATAGTAATTATTGAAAATATTATCAGGAATCTGTCGTCGAGATTTTCGATTTAATCGCCGAAAGATTGAAAGAATTATGTCAAAGACGACGATTTAAGATCAAAAGTCGAGAAGTCCGTTTTTAAGATTGGCAACACTAATCGTATTTCTCTTCTTCACTCCCGCACCATTCACCACACGCTGCTGTCTCCATTCTCTGGAAGACGCACCTTTTTGCTCGCCGAATCACAGAAACACAATCTTGTAAAGTAATTTTGCACGCATTGGCTGCGGCAAGAATTCACTAATTTTTATTGGGAACTAATAGCTACTGAAAGGCCCAAATGAACAAGTCTTCTCCAAAATACAAATCCGAATATTTGCATGGTCTAAACCGTCAACAGCGCCGCGCCGTAAAGCATGGACTTAAAAATGGTGAAATATCCCATACACGGTCGCTGCTTGTTATTGCCGGCGCGGGCTCCGGAAAGACGAAAACATTAGCCCATCGCGTTGCCCATCTCGTTGTTTCCGGAATGGATCCCCGACGCATCCTGTTACTTACGTTTTCGCGTCGGGCCGCGCAAGAAATGACCAGCCGAGTGAGACAAATTACAGAAATCGCCCCTGATCGCCAAATTGATATGCCGTGGTCTGGCACATTCCACGCAATTGGCGTCAAGCTTATTCGAGAATATGGACCGCAAGTCGGCCTAGGGTCCAATTTTTCAATTTTAGATCGGTCGGATGCTGCAGATTTGATGAACTTCGTGAGACAAGACCTCGGTTTCTCAAATGCCGATACTCCGTTTCCTAATAAGAATACGTGCCTGGCGATATATTCGTTTGTAGTGAATTCTCAGCTATCCCTAAAGGTAGTCCTCTCAAAACATTTCCGTTGGTGTCGGCAATGGAGATACGAACTACGAAGACTGTTTCGCGGTTATAAAGCCGCGAAAATCGAACAAAATGTCATTGATTATGATGACCTGCTGCTACATTGGCTAGAAATAATGAATGATAAGAATATTGCAAAAGACATCCAAAATCGCTTTGACCACGTCCTAGTCGATGAATTTCAGGATACCAATCGTCTGCAGGCGGATATTCTGCTGAAATTACGTCCCAATGGGGATGGTATGACGGTTGTTGGCGACGACGCACAGGCGATTTATTCGTTCCGAGCCGCTACTGTTCGAAATATCCTCGACTTCCCAAACCAATGCAGTCCCAAGGCCAAGATCGTCACGCTGGAGCGTAATTACCGTTCTACGCAGCCGATTCTTGACGCTTCGAACGGTGTTATCGGTTTCGCAGCGGAACGATTTACAAAAAACTTGTTTTCGCGGCGAAAATCTTCGCAGCGACCGCTCCTTACTATGGTTGCCGATGAAAGGCAGCAGGCTCGATATGTTGCCGAACAAATTCTTGAGGCCCGAGAAGGCGGGGTGCCTTTAAAGTCTCAAGCAACACTATTCCGTGCATCGAGTCATAGTGCGGCCCTAGAGCTTGAACTCGCCAGACGAAAGATCCCGTTCGTAAAATATGGTGGCGCTAAATTCCTGGAAGCCGCACATATCAAAGACGTAATCAGCACTCTGAGATGGTGCGAGAACCCTCGGGACCAGGTTGCTGGGTTTAGAGTTCTTCAGCTGCTGCCCGGGGTTGGGCCGGGAACGGCGAAAAATATCCTCAACGGCATTGAGGGCCGGCAAGATATCAAAAAGGCCCTGGCCCGAATTAATGTACCTGATCGCGCCAAAGAAGCGTGGCCAAGCTTTAAACGGCTTGTCGGTCGAATGCATCTTGCGAAGGACCGCTGGCCGTCCCAGCTGCGATATATTCGAGAATGGTACGATCCTTTGCTGCACCATAACTATGACGACGCACAGCTACGAGCGCCCGACATCGCCCAATTGGAGCAAATTGCCGCCGGATATGAAAACTGCGATTCTTTTCTAACCGAACTTGCGCTTGATCCACCGGGCGACACTAAAACACCGTTCAGACCCAATGGTCGCGACCAAGATGACGACTACACAATACTCTCAACGATCCATTCCGCAAAAGGCCAAGAATGGCGGGTCGTCCGTGTGCTAAATGTAGTTGACGGCTGCATCCCGTCAGCCCAGGCAAACGATATGGAAGAAGAGCGACGGCTTTTATACGTCGCAATGACCAGGGCCAAGAATAATTTGGATCTAATCGTTCCTCAGAGAATTTTCAGTTATCAATCTAATCAATTTGATGATCGAAATGTCTATGGAATAGTTAGTCGTTTTGTACCCGTAAGCTTGCGTAAGGGGTTCGACAGTCGGACGTGGCGTGATCGAAGTGAAGCTCTATCTCATTAAGCAAGAAGTTAGCGTCGGTGTGATCGATAAGAACCAGCGGCATAATGCTGGCCACACGGGTGACGATGACGGTCAGGTGAATGCCAAACCATAGGAAATGAGATCACCTAGGTGGCAAGTGTACGCGAGCAGTGCTGGTGAGTCGGCGACATGATACGACGCCGACTCACCTAATTATTTTACCTACCGACGGCGATCGACTGACGGCGCCGGGGAAGACTTCGAGACCGTAAAAGTTAGACGTTGGCCGTGACGCCGAACGCCCGCCAGTATCAAACGTGCGCCGACTTTGTGTTTCGACAAAAATTGTAGAAGTTCTCGCAGTTCAGCGTCCTTGAGCGGTTGGATTTTTGTCCGATGGTTGCCGTCCTTGCCGACGAAGCCCGAACGACGGCTGAACAGCGACTTATAAGCGTAAGTAGCTACCTCAACAGGATCGTCAATGTCGGAAAAATCGTACGGCTGGAGCGCCGTTTGTTCCGGCGGGAACGCGCTTTTTACCTGTTGCTGAAGGGCTGCATCGTTCTCGCCTTCGACGAGCATGTAAAGGTGAAACTGCCAGCCAACCAGGGCGTTGTTTTCGAGATTCAAAGAAACGTCGAGGCCGCCGAGAACAGCGCGCCCCTTTAACGCCGACCTAGCGATGCGCTTTCTGAATCGCTTGATCTGCGCGGGGAGGTCAAACGTCGATAATTGCCCGGGGGGCACGAGCAGACCAGCGGGGATAATGGAGCAGCGCGTCCAATTGGGCCGTTGCAGCACAATCTTTACCGCTTCGCCGGTCCAGTTGATTCTGAATTCGCGAAGGCACACGCGACACGTTTCTGTGCCGCAGCGATGTCCCCTGCGGCATTTCTTTAATGTGCGCGCAGCTAGTCGCTGGCTCTTGTTGCCCGCCGCGAGCTTTTTACGCTGAATTCGGCGCCATTGGATGGCGTCGCCGAAGGTTTCGAAGTTCATTGAAGTGTCTCCTCGGTTAAACGACTGAATGGAGCCGTAATGACCCCATTGTATCGACCGGAACGATCGATAAAATCCGCATACGCCTGCGCGACAAGGATGCACGCAAAAACCGTCGCGTTAATTCGAGAAGATGTGAGGGAATTAATCAGATGAAAAAGTTGAAAAAGGGACTATCAAAGGTCTACTCAACTGACCCGGCCTTTATGGAACGCAGCGGCGAACTCCAACGTTTGAGAGATAAATTTCCAGAAATCATCGAACCGATGATTAAGCTTCTAGTTGACGCCAACAGGGATTGTGAGAATCACCTGCACGAGTTTGCATTTGAATTTTCAGGCATCGGCAGTCTGTACGGACGCCGATTTAACTCGCCTCATGCTAATATTTCCGGCTTTAAACAAAATACTGATTATTTAGGCAATCAATACGAGCGTCGCGAAAAGCTCGCGAAGGCCACGCAACTTCTGGCCGGACTTATGACGGACGTCGCTCAACTGGACCTGTATCACGCTAGGAAGGTTTATACGTCCTACCTGGTTTCCACGGGGCGCACCAAATGTGGCGATGTATCGGAGCTAAACACTGAGATCCAGCTCGCAACCCACGTTATAACGGCCTGTCAAGAAGCTTACTCAGCAGTTTTCAAAGCAGTTCCAAAAAAAAGAGGCCGTCAGCCGCTTCCTTATGTTGAGGCGACGCGAGAGCTAATGGATCTTTGGAAAAGACTTACCGGTAAGCAGGTTCCGAGCTCCAAGACTGATAAGGGGTCCAAGACCCATAAGCGCCAAATTACTACTAATGCAGGCCAATTTGTTCGACTTGGAATATCAATTATTTGCCATGGCGCTTCAGACGCCAATGTTGTTACCGCAATCAACAACGCTCTGTCGCAATCTCGTGGGGCAAAACCCGGCAAGAAACCAAGCGGTCGGTCATCCAAGAAAATCGAGGTTAAACAAGCCATTTAATCCGCTCGATCCATTTTGATTTTGATTAGCTACTAGGCTTCTGTCGCCTTATGAAAGTCGCTGACAATACTGGTCGGGCGCCGACTCTAGACACTATCGATCCGGACTCTCCACTCCGTCTCGCGCTTGCCGTCAAGATTGCATTCCCGGATGGGTCGATGACGGCATCTGGTCTTCGGCGTGAAAACGCTCGAGGTCGGCTCGTCATAGAGCGCATTGCAGGCAAAGACTTCACGACGTTAGCAAACATCGATAGAATGAGAGAACTATGCCGCGTCGAACACAGCCACCCCGGCTTTACCTCCGCCCTGCGCGCAGGAACAAGCAAGGCAAACTCCGAGCAAAGGCGATCTGGATTATCCTCGATGGCGGCAGGCACATCGCCACAGGATGCATTAAGGGCGAAGATCGAGCAGCGCAGCAGGCGCTCTCAGCCTACATTACGGGAAAACACGAGCCTGCCAGAAAGGAGCGGGACATCGAAGCGATAGACGTTGCTGATGTCCTGTCGATCTATGACGATGATACTCGACCTCGGCAGGTCAACATTAAAAAGTTTGATGAACGATTGAAGCGCCTTAATAATTTTTGGGGCGGCAAAATGCTCTCCGATGTGACTGGCGAGACCTGTCGCGAATATGGGAGAAATCGGGGAACTGATGGCGGCGCACGGCGTGATCTTGAGGACTTGCGGGCGGCCATCAACCACCACGCGGCCGAGGGGTTTCATCGAGGCATTGTCAGGGTGGTTTTGCCGGCCAAAGGTCTTCCGCGCACCCGATGGTTGACCAGAGACGAGGCTGCCAAGCTGCTTTGGACCTGCTGGCGTCATCAAGAGATGCAAGTCCGCCATCGCGGCGCAGATAAGGGCCAAAAGCTTCCGACCGACAAACGTCCGTTACGTCATCTCGCGAGGTTTATCCTGATTGGGCTTTATACCGGCACGAGGGCGGCGGCCATTGCGTCGGCCTCTCCAGTAGCGCAACAAGGCCGTTCCTTCGTCGACCTAGACCGGGGTCTTTTCTACCGGCTCGCACAGGGCTCGCAGGCGACCAGCAAAAGGCAGCCGCCGGTCCCTCTGCCGCCCCGCCTTCTCGCTCATCTTCGCCGCTGGCATGACAAAGGTATCGCGAAGCAGCATTTTGTCGAGTTCAACGGGCAGCCAGTGAAGTCGGTCAAGACGGCCTTTAAAAGAGCCGTCTCGTTATCCAAGCTGGAGGGCAAGGTTAGCCCACACACTCTGCGTCACACAGCAGCAACTTGGCTTATGCAGATCGGGGTTAGCACGTGGGATGCGGCGGGCTTTCTCGGCATGTCAGAGAAGACGCTGCGAGATACTTACGGGCATCATCACCCCGACTATCTGCAGGGCGCAGCGAAAGCGATTGGGACCAAGAAGCCCGTATCGTTGGTCAAATCGTTGGTCAGCTCACATCAGCGTCGACCACTATCACCACAACATATTGAAAACGTTGGTGGGCCCGGGAGGACTCGAACCTCCAACCAGACCGTTATGAGCGGTCGGCTCTAACCATTGAGCTACGGGCCCGGCACCAGGGAACGCACCCTTCTATCAATGGGCGTGGGCGATGCGCAATTGCCCGTTTTGCGCCCCTCTCCTGCATGGCCGCCAATTGCGCTAGGCTTTGGTGCCATTACCGCCTGGAGATCGGTCGCCATGAACGTCTTTAGCCTCGAACGCGAGCAGCAGTGGGACCCCAAGCACCACGTCGAGAAGATTCTGGGCAAGGTAGCCGATGGCGATGTCACCGTGGCCTGTTGGGAGCCGGGCCAGATCAGCCCCTATCATTGTCATCCTTTCGCGACCGAAATTTATTTCTGCTTCTCCGGCGGCGGCATCATGCGCACGCCGAAGGAAACCATTGCGGTCACGCCCGGCTCGTTCGTCGTGCATCCGCCCGGTGAAGTGCACGAATATGAAAACGGCCCGGACCGCACCTTGCTGTTTCGCGTGCGCTACGGCGCCGACATGCTGTCGCGCCATTGCGCCTGGCGTGGCAATGCGGAATGGACGCAATCCTCGGACGACGCCGAATATTATCGGCAGCACCCGATTCACGGGTAAAGTCTAGATCCGCAACAGCCGCTTGGCATTGCCGCTCAATATTTTGACTTTGTCTTCGTCGGATATCGGAATGTCCTTG
>Ga0302319_10024614_pt1 | contig 10692 bp, 7 predicted proteins | sample Bog_T0_2_FD_203319 | JGI IMG/M metagenome (GOLD analysis project Ga0302319, IMG submission 203319) | Peat permafrost microbial communities from Stordalen Mire near Abisko, Sweden - Bog_T0_2 | ecosystem: Environmental > Terrestrial > Soil > Wetlands > Peat | place: Sweden: Abisko, Stordalen Mire... | reverse complement strand
TCGGATATCCGTAGCCAGAACTCCTACGGCATCGGTATGTTCAAGTCGATCGATGCGGGCAAGACATGGAAGCCCATCGGCCTTGAGAAAACCCGTCAGATCGGCCGCGTCGTAGTAGATCCCAAGGACCCCAATCGCGTCTACGTCGCAGCCCTCGGTCACATCTATACCGCGAATCCCGATCGCGGCGTCTATCGCTCGCTCGACGGCGGTGCCACGTGGAAAAAGATCCTGTTCGACAAAGACCATCCCAACGATGTAGGCGCCGTCGACCTCGCCCTCGATCCTAAGAACCCCCGCACCGTCTACGCCGCCCTGTGGGGCACGCGCCGTCCGCCATGGTCGGTTTACGCGCCGACGAATCTCCCCGGCGGCGGCCTCTTCAAATCCATCGACGGTGGCGAAACCTGGAAGCGTCTCACCGGCGGTCTGCCGGTCGACGAGTTTGTCGGCAGAATCGGCATCGCGGTGTCGCCCTCCAACCCCCGGCGTCTCTGGGCCGTCGTTGACGATCTCGGCAGCGCTTCTCCGCCTCCGCGCGTCGGACGTGGCCCCGATCCCAATCCCGCCGCCAAGCCCACCGGCGGTGTTTACCTCTCTGATGATGCCGGCATAACCTGGAAGATGGTCAACGCTGAGAGCCGCCTCGGAAGCCGGGGTTGGTACTTCAACGGAGTCGCAGTGGACCCCGTGAATCCCGACCGCGCTTACATCATCAACACCGCCACTTATATGACCACCGACGGCGGTAAAACTTTCCTTCCGGTGAAAGGCGCGCCCGGCGGTGACGACTATCACCAGCTTTGGATCAACCCCAAAGACGGCAACCGCATGGTCCTCAGCAGCGATCAGGGGACTGTGGTGAGCGTGGATGGCGCCAAGACCTGGAGCACCTGGTACAACCAGCCCACCGCTCAGCTGTACCACGTCACCGCCGACAATCGCTATCCCTACTGGCTCTACGCCGCCCAGCAGGATAGCGGCGGTGTTGGCGTCACTACCTCCTCGCCCGAAGGCGTCCTCTCGTTCCGCAACTGGATACCGACGTGCGAGGCCGGCGAAAGCGCCACGCCGTTGCCCGATCCGAAGGATGGCAACATCCTGTACGGCAGCGGCAATGGCAAGTGCGATCAGGCCCTGAACGTCGCCCTCACCGGCAATGGTCCGTTGCCGTCCCCCGATCCGAGCGATCCGGACCGCAAGACATGGACTCTGCCGGAGGTCTTCTCCGCCGCCGATGACGCGCTCTACTACGCCAATCAGTTTGTGATGCGTTCTCGCGATCGCGGCAAGACCTGGGAGAAAATCAGCCCCGATCTCGCGCGCCTGAATCCTCCCGTGCCTGCCAATCTCGATCCCCTGACCGCGAAAGATATCGACGAAGTGATGACTACTCGCTTCGGCGTCGTCTATTCTCTGGGTCCTTCCCCGCTCGATGCGAAAACCCTCTGGGCGGGCACCGACGACGGCCTCATTTACGTCACGCGCGATGATGGCAAAACCTGGAGCGACGTCACGCCCCCGCCCGTGACGCCCTGGAGCAAGGTCACGCAGTTGGACGCGGGCCACTTCGATGCCGGCACGGTCTACGCTTCCGTCGACCGTCACCGTCTGGCCGACGACAAGCCCTACATTTACCGCACCCACGACTTCGGCAAGACCTGGCAGAACGTCACCGCCGGAATTCCCGAAGGCGCTTACGTCAACTGCGTTCGGGAAGATCCCAAAGTCAAGGGACTGCTCTACGCCGCCACCGAACTGCGCGTTTATGTTTCTTTCAACGACGGGGATCAGTGGCAGCCCCTGCAGAACAACATGCCTGTGACGTCTATCCGTGACTTGATCGTGCACGGGGACGATCTGGCGATTGCCACCCACGGCCGTGGTTTCTGGGTGCTCGACCAAATGACCCCGCTGCGCGAGATGGCCGCGAAGGGCAACCAGATTGTGTCGTCCAACGCTTATCTGTTCGCCCCGGGCGAAACGTATGCGATTCGCCAGGGCAGCATGAACGGCACACCCCTGCCGCACGAGGAGCCACAGGAAGCCAACCCGCCTGCGGGCGTGGTTGCCTACTATTGGCTCAAAGCTCCCGCGGCGAAACCCCTCAAGCTCGAATTGGTGGATAACACGGGCGCGGTTCGGGCCTGCGCCGCCAGCGATACGCTCGTGAAGCCAGTGGACACCGAAGCCATCAACGTGCAGGCCTATTGGGAGCAGCCCGCGGCTCCGCCCTCAGCGGGTGCGGGCATGCATCGCTTCGCGATCGGCGGTGGCGGAGGCCGTGGCGCGGGCGGTGGTGGTGGCGGCTTTGGAGGTCGCGGTGCGGCGGCAGTTGCTCCGCCTCCCGATGCCTGCTCCGGTTCCCAGTCCGCTCCATCCGGTCGCGGTGGACGCGGTGCCGGTGGCGGCGGTGGTGGCGGACGCGGTGCGGCAGGGCTTCAGGCCGGCGCCTATACGGTGCGGCTGACGGTGGATGGAACTGCGTACACCAGTGCGGTCACAGTCAAGCCGGATCCACGCTAATCCGGGTCCATTTCTGTGGACCTGCGGTTGAAGGTTTTTCTGTTCGCGTAGCGGCCGCGCCGTGAGGCCTGAGAACTCAAGTGATATGATTTTTCCGGGCCGCCCTCGTGCGACTCACCGGGTCCAACCCAACCGGATTTTGCACTCAGAAGACAAGGATTCCCCATGCTCCGCCGCTACAAAATCGCGTGCCTGATCGCCCTTACGACAGGCGCATATTCCGTCCAGGCACAGGCCCCCGTCCCCGGCGGCGCACAAGGTGCCTCAGGCGTAGTCCGTCGTCCCGGCCCGCCCACTCGCGATCCCCACACCCCAGGCTACGTCACCGCCACCGAACTGCCCGATGGCACGAATCCTTCCCCTAAAGCCGACGGCAACTTCATCATCGGGCCGACCCACCCCGCCGCACCCGAAATGGCCGCGCAGGATGGCGTCCCACAGGGAGCGGTATTTAACTTCACCATGGCCTCCACGGACAGCAAGATCTACCCGGGCATCATGCGTGAAAACGCCACCTTCGGCACGCCCGATCCCAGCAATCCGGCCAAACTCGACGTCACCACCAGCCACGCCGCCCCTTACACTCGCCGCGTGTCGGTCTACGTCCCGAAGCAATACGTTCCGGGAACCGCCGCGCCGTTCATTGTGGGTGCGGACGGTCCCGATCCCGCGCTGTTCAAGGCTCTGGACAATCTCATCGCGCAGAAGCGTGTCCCGGTGATGGTCGCGATCTCGATCGGCAACGGCAGCGGTGACGCGCAGGGCAGCCAGCGCGGCATGGAATACGACACCATGTCCGGCCTCTACGCGGAATTTGTGGAAAAGGAAGTGCTGCCACGCGTTGAGCAGGAAGCCAGCGTCAAGCTCACCAAAGATCCCGAGGCCCGCGCCACTATGGGCGGCAGTTCAGGCGGTTCGGCCGCGCTGATCATGGCCTGGTACCACCCGGAGCTCTACCACCGCGTCCTGACCTATTCGGGCACTTATGTCAATCAGCAGTGGCCGTGGAATCCGGCGACTCCGCACGGCGCATGGGGCTTCCATGATCAACTCATCCCCAACTCACCCGTCAAACCCATCCGTCTCTGGATGGAAGTGGGCGATCGCGACAATTACAACCCCAACATCATGACCGACAACATGCATGACTGGGTGCTGGCGAATGAAAACATGGCGAAGGTCCTGGCTGCGAAGGGCTATCATTATCAGTTCGTCTTCGCCCGCAACGCCGGCCATACGGACCGGAACGTTAAGACCCAGACTTTGCCGGAAGCTTTGGAATACATCTGGCAAGGCTATCCGATTGCCGGAAAATAGTGCATAAGTCTCGCCGTTTAGTACTGCGACCAGGAAAAAACAGTACTTCTGGACTTCGCATTTTTGTGATACAACCTATCTCGTAGTGTGTTCCGCCGCAGTCGTCCGTGCGGGATCGCGCACAGGCCCCGGAGCCAGCAAAGGAGTGGGCAGCATGGATATCGGGTCGAGAATTGTAAAGGGCACCGGTTGTATAACCGTGGCCGCAGCTTTGATCTTTCTGATCCCGCCGCAAGCCGCGCGTGCCGATGGCTTGGTCTTTTGCGGCCAGACGGAACTCCCCGGCGATCACACCGTTGCCGGCAACTGCATTCTGGCCGGTGGCGCTAACGTCACCGGTAACGCGACTGAAACGGTAACCGATAGCTCGGACCTGATCGTCTCTACTTACACCGTCACGAACACCACCGGGGTCGAGGAAACAGGCGTCGACGTGGTGGCGCACAACAATTACAGTTTTGTGGGAGAAGGCACGCTCACAACGAGCTACTTCGGCGTATGGGTCGGCACTTTTTCCGATGGCACCGATTCGGTCGCGTATTCTTCCGTCGCCACATCTTATGACAACAATCCGGCCGTGGCTCCCACCACAACTGTGCCCGCGGGTTTCTTCATCGCCGGAGGCTTCCCGCTGGCGGGATATTTCCAAAACAACGGTGATTACACGGGCCAGGGCACTTTGACCCAGTACATCAAGTACACGCTGGAACCAGGCACGAGCATGACCTTCCCGGTCGACTCCGATGCCGTGGTGCCGGAACCCGCAACGTTGACACTGGGACTCTCCGGACTCCTGCTCGTCGGCGTCACGCGCGGGCGCAAGCGGTAACTTCCAGCCTGGCGCGGGCGTTTATGACGGCATTTTTTGTTCAAGCTTGCGCCCCGCAATGTCTTACAGATCTTTACTAACCTCAGGGTTACTCCCGGCGTCCTTTCTTATGAACCCGGCCGCTGGGATTGCGATAACCCCCTCCATTGCTTCCCTACCTGTTTACAGGAAGCGGCCGATTCAACTTGTTTGATCCAGGGCTGGCAGGCCCCCTCCTGCCAGCCCTCCCCCCTTCCGTTTTTCAGTACCGCTCCCCTACGGTCCCACACCCGGTACAAATAAAGAACTAACAACCTTCGCGGTCCACAGTCTAAACTGACAGCCGGATGGAATATGGCGATGATGTGGCTCTGGATCGGGCGCGCAGCGGTGACCGCGACGCCTTTCGTGTGCTCGTAGAGCGCCATGCCACAGCTGTGTTCCGGCTCGCTTATCGTATGACAATGAACGAAACAGACGCCGAAGACATGGTTCAGGAAACCTTCCTCCGGGCCTGGCGCGAAATTCCGCGTTTCGACGGACGCGCGTCGTTCGGGACCTGGCTCCACCGTATCTGCGCCAATCGCACCGTGGATTTTCTCCGGTCGAAGAATCGCTGGCAGCCCGCCGGCGCTCCCGCATCCGGCGCTGCCGATAGCGATTACGACCCGTTCCGCAACATGGCATCATCCACGCCTTCGCCCGAACGTTCCGCCCGCAGCGGAGAAGCCCGTGCCCTCCTGCAACCCGCCCTCGCCGCCCTGAGCGAAATCGAGCGCTCCGCCTTCGTGCTCCGCCATTATGAGGGGCTGCCGATCGATGAGATCGCGACCGCCCTCGGCGTCCAGCCCGGCGCGGCGCGCCACAGTGTTTTCCGTGCGGTGCGCAAACTACGCCACGCCCTCGCACCGTTAGGAGGTGTTTCGCACCTATGACGCACCTTACCGAACAAGACCTCATCCTGCTCTACTACTCGGAACCCGGCGTTCCGGCTGACGCGCCGAAACATCTCGCCCAATGCCCGGAATGCCGGGCGGCCGCCGAGGCTCTCGCGGAGACGCTCGGCGTTTGTAACGAGTGGACCCTTCCCGAGCCATCCGCCGATTTCGGACGAGACGCATGGAACCGCCTGGTTCCGGTGCTCGATATTCCTGCAATCCTGCCGAAGCCCCGCTGGCATGCGGTGCGCGTTTGGGCCGCAGCCACGGGTTTGGCCGTTCTCCTTGCCGCCGTGTTTATGGCTGGCCGCATGTCGCGCCCTGCCGAATCGCCCGTAGCCGGGCTTTCCGATCAGGCCCGGGACCGCATCCTCGAGAACGCCGTCGCCGATCATCTGGACCGCGTTCAGATGCTCATGACCGAGATCGCCGACGATCGCATCCCGGATTCCGGTGGTCTGGCCATCGAAAAGCAGCGCGCCGAAGACCTCGCACAGGAAGGGCGTCTGATGCGCCAATCGCTTGCCGCTCGTGGGGACACGGCCACCACCAGCTTCCTCGACGAAACCGATAACTTCCTTGTGGAGGCCGCGCATACGCCCGATTCGGCTTCCGGTTCCGTTCCGGATCCTGGACTGCGAGACCTGCGCGAGCGTCTGGATTCCGGGTCCCTTTTATTCAAAGTCAGAGTCGTCGAATCGAACCTGCGCGAAGCCCTTGGCCGCGCGGAAGCGGGCGGCAACATAGCAAAGAAGGAGCAAAAATTATGAAAATGTACATTCCAGCAGCATATGTCGCGGTACTGGCCGCTCCGGCCTTCTGCCAGTCGGTGTTGCCGGATACACCACCCGTGCCTCCGCCTCCGCCCGCCGCCGAAATAACTCGCGACGATTCCCGGAGCGCACTTGATGCCCGCATGGCCGATCTCGACGTTCAGATCGCAAAGATGACCTCTCAGATCGATTCCGGCCGCTTCCAGGCAATGGTGGACAAGGCCTCTGCACTCGCCGATCAATTTACCACCCAGGCGGACCTCAACCTGGATCTCGACTTGCGCGATCTGACGGTGCAAATGGGCTCCGCGGATCTTGCCGGCCTCACCGGGGCCGCTGCCAGCGTGGCCGCAGGCGCGAAGATGGCGTTCCTGCAGAATCCCAACCCCAATCCGAATCCGAAGTTTGGGTCGGTGGATGTTGCCCCTCCCGCGCCTCCGCGTCCCCCCAAGGCCCCCACCACGTATTCGCTGCGGGCCGACTCGGCCTACAACGCCGGCACGCACGCTCTCGACGCGCACCTCTACGATGAAGCCGTCCGCCGTTTCGACAGCGCGATTCTCCAGGAACCCACGCATGCCGATGGCGCGCTCTACTGGAAGGCCTACGCTCTGAATCGGCTGGGCAAACGCGACGATGCCCTGGCCGCCCTCGCGCAGTTGCGCAAAGATTTCGCCACCAGCGCCTGGCTCAAAGACGCCCAGGTGCTCGAAGCCGAGGTGAAACTGGGTTCCGGCAAGCCCGTCGCCCCCGAGCAGGAGACGAACGACGATCTCAAGCTTCTCGCCATCAACAGCCTGATGAATGCCGATGCCGAGCGCGCCATTCCGCTCGTCGAAGGCATCCTCAAAGGCAGCGGCACGCCAGCCGTCAAGGATCGCGCCCTCTTCGTGCTCGCGCAGAACAAATCGCCCCGCGCCCAGCAGGCCATTTTCGACTATGCCAAAGGCGGCGGTAATCCCGATCTTCAGTTGCGCGCCATCCAGTACCTCGGCATGTCCGGGTCGAAAGAGGCGCAGCAGCAATTGGTCGCAGTCTATGGCAGCACCTCCGACGCGCATGTGAAGAGCGCCATCATCCAGGCCCTGATGATGGCCCGGGCCAGCGATGCGTTGATGAACCTGGCGAAAAGCGAGAAGGATGCGTCGCTCCGCAATGCTGCCATTCGCAATCTCATCGTGAATAAGGGCGTCGCGGCCGAGGGTTTTGCCGAGATGTACAACGGCGCCGACGCTTCCACGAAACGCGAGATCGTCAACGGGTTGGTGGCCAGGGGCGACGCAAAGGACCTTGTGAATCTCGCCCGCAGGGAATCCGATTCGGCGATGAAGAAGACCATCGTGGAACGTCTGAGCGCCATGCGCGATAACAAAGACGCGCTGGACTACATGATGGAACTCCTGAAGTAAGTCGAAAAATGGGACCAGCCGAATGCCCTCACGGAATCGCCCGGCGCACAAACGAACCATCGCATTTCTGGCCTTGAGTGTCACGATGCTTGCGCAAGCCCCGTCTCGCTTCGACGTGGCGACCGTCAAACCGTCCGATTCCGATGGCGCGCGCGGCGGCTTGAACCTCACCAGCGGTGGACGCCACATCGAAATCGCGGGCTTCACCCTCACGGAACTGATCCAGCGGGCTTACGGGGTTGCCGCGTTTCAGGTCGCGGGCGGGCCGCCCTGGGCAAAATCCCGGCCCTTCGACCTCGCGGCGAAGGTGGCAAGCGATTCCGAGGTCACCCCCGATCGGGTCAATCTGATGCTCAGGCAACTCCTCGCGGATCGCTTTGCCCTGAAGCTCCGTCATGAATCCAGGCAACTGCCTGTCTACGCCCTGTCCGTCGCCAGATCCGGAATCAGGTTTCACGAAGGCACGGCGCCCGAAACGAATTTCGACATGTCTCGCGGCCGCATCAAAGCCGACATGGTGCCCATGTCGATGCTGATCCGCATCCTGAGCTCTTATCTCGGCCGTCCGGTAATCGACGAAACCGGTCTCAAAGGCGCCTACAACTTCGCCGTGACATGGACGCCTGCTGAGACGGAGCCCCGCCTGCCGGGGGACGATTTCTCACCCGATCCTTCCGGTCCCTCGTTCGTCACCGCTTTGCGGGAGCAGTTGGGCTTGCAACTGATCGCGAAGAAAGGCCCGGTGGAATCGTTGGTGATCGACCACGCCGAGCCGCCTTCCGCGAATTGATCCCGACCTGGCATGAGGCGGCAGGGCGGAGAATCGGCACAGCCCGTCGCTTGATAATGTAAGAAAACGAGCGATGGGCGAGAGCGTTTACGAAGCTATGGGCGGTGCCGAAGGATGCCGGAAGCTTTCCACCGCGTTCTATGCGCGTGTCCAGGGCGATCCCGTGCTCCGGCCGCTGTTCCCCGGCAAGTCCATGCGGTGCGCCGTGGAAGCGTTCGCGGCGTTTCTCTGTCAGTTTCTGGGTGATTCGGCGGAGGATTCGCAGTTTCGCTGGTGGTTGAGTCTTGAGGAATCGCATCGGCGCTTCGGAATTGGGGCAGAACACAGGGTCGCATGGGTGGAGAATATGCGGGAAGCGCTGAGCGACGTGCCGATGGCTGAGACTGCTCGCGTTGCGCTGCTGGATTTCTTTCGCCATTCGTCGGCTTATGTGGTGAATCAAGGGGACCGGCCCGCGGTTGCGGGGATCGATGGCGAATTGGACAGGCGCTGGAATGCGCAACTCGAACTGGACGCGATAGTCGCCGCCGTTCGCAACGCCGATGACGAACGGGCCGTGGCGCTGGCCGGGAAAGCCATATCGGAAACCCACAACCGATCGGTGATCGTGGGGATCTTGTCGGTCATGATGGGAGGCAACCGCGATCCGTTGCGCCGGTTCGTCGGCGAAAGAGTGGTTGACGATCCGGCATTGGTTTACGAGCGCAGGGCGGGCCGCACCCTGCTGCACTTTGCCGCGGCGCAGGGTGATGACGTGACGGTATCCTTACTGCTGCATTCGGGCGCGGAGGCCGACGCAAAGACCAGCGGCGGGCACACTCCCCTGTACTGCCTCGCCAACGAGTGCGGCACTGCGGGGACTGAAAGGATTGTGCGCCTGTTGGTGCAGCACGGCGCGGACGTTAATGCCGCCGATGGCGTGAAGCGCTGCACTCCGCTGCACATGGCTGCACGCCGCGGTTTCATTGAGACCGCGGGAGCGCTGCTCGATTGCGGGGCGGATATTGAGGCGCGGGACAGTCTCGGTGAAACGCCGCTGCGCAGAGCCGTGAACTGCAACAAAACGGGCGTGGCAGCACTGTTTCTGTCGCGCGGCGCGGATCGCCACTCGTGGGGCCGCAGGGGGCTCACACCTCTGTTGGCCGCAAGGAGCGAAGCCATGAAGCGGGTACTTACTGCGGAATCAGGTCGAGAGGCCGATTGACGGAATCGCCTTCGCGCGCTGTTGCCGCGGACGCGTTGTGCCATGTGACCGGGTCGTCGAGGTCGAGATCGAATCCGCTGAGCAGGCGATAGCTGCCCGGCGGGAGACCGCTGAAAGTGTACCTGCCTTGTGCATCGGCTCTGGTGTTCCAGCTTTGAATCGGTACTTCGAGGGCCTCGGGATTGAGAAGCTCCAGATAGACGGGCGCGCCCGGTTTCGCGCCTGCCGGGGAAGATACAACGCCTGTGATCGAAGCCGGTTTCGGCGACAGCGTGACCTTAAGTGCCGGCGCGTTGCCGATATCGAGCGCGAACCAGCCATCGTAGGGCGGCGGGGGCGGGGTAGCCGCAGGCGACGAAGAGGACGCGTCTCCCTGATTCTGAATCGCCACCAGATATTCGGATGACGCGGGGCGAACCGTGAATTCCCAGTGCCCCGGTCCGAGTACATCGCCCGGCGCGAGCGTGAGTTCGGGGCCGGGTCCATCCCGATCGAGACGGCGCGCGATGAGGGTATTCGATCCCAGGCCTGTCACGACGGGCGGCGCGTACTGTCGGCAATCGATGCGAGAGTAGATGTTGCGATCCACGTTGAGGCGTTGGTAGGCTGCGCAGGCGATGCCTTCGACGAGCAGTTCGGCAGTGCCCGGCGGCACGCCGGTTGCCGCAAACGGTCCGGCTGCGTTTGCGATCAAACGGCGGCCGGTATCTGTGATGAGTGTCAGTCTGACCGGCCGCGATTTCGAGCCAGGGTCGTCCTGCGTCGTTATTTCGCCTGCGATGTCATGGAGCGGGCCTTCCACGGTGTGAATCACGATGAGCGATTGCGTTTCGCCCAGGCGCACGCGCACGAGTTCGGCGGAGGTGACCGCGGTTCCGTATTTGTAGTAAGAGGGCACGAGTGTCGTGACGTCGTCGAGTCCTCCGC
>Ga0302319_10024612_pt1 | contig 10693 bp, 5 predicted proteins | sample Bog_T0_2_FD_203319 | JGI IMG/M metagenome (GOLD analysis project Ga0302319, IMG submission 203319) | Peat permafrost microbial communities from Stordalen Mire near Abisko, Sweden - Bog_T0_2 | ecosystem: Environmental > Terrestrial > Soil > Wetlands > Peat | place: Sweden: Abisko, Stordalen Mire... | reverse complement strand
CTGCGCCCCGGGCCGGCTGTTCCACCTGCCCAGCAGCGGCTACCCGGCCCTGGTGCCCATCGCCGAGCCGGATTCGGCGCCTCCGGGGCCGGGCTGGGTGGCGGGGGAGTTCATCGGCTACGGCGACGAGCACGCCTTGAACCTCGCTCTCCAGGACCTGGATCAACTCCAGGACGTGGAGGGCGAGTTGTTCGAGCGGCGGATCCTGCCGGTGCTGCTGGACTCGGGACACCACTATCTGGCCTGGGTCTATGTCTTCCCCGAGGACCGGCTGCACCGTCTGGAAAAGGAAGCGATCGAGCTGGAACACGGGGACTGGCGGGACTACCTGGAAGATACGTAACGGTTGCTACCAGGGCCTCAAAACCAGCACCAAGGTGATGCCCAGCAGGATCAGCAGCAGATTCCAGCCATCCAGATAGGTTCGGATCGATGGCCCTTCGGTGGACGAGCCAGTTGTTGGGTTCGACATGGTACCCCCGCGGACGGCACCCGGAAGGGCGCCATCCACGGATAACGGGTGCCGGTAAAAACGGCGCCCCCCCAAGGTAAATTCCCTGGGCAAACCCATCCTTTTCTCAGTCCAGCACAGGCTTGAACAGCAGGACCAAGGCGATACCCAGCAGGATCATCAGCAGGTTGCCGATCTCAACGGAGTAGGCGGAAAGCGGGTGGTGCTGGAACGGATGGAACGTAGTGTGGAGGTGCATAACGGCCCCCTCGGTTCAGCCCCCGGAAGGGGCCACCCTTAATATAGGTCATCCGCGGCTCGGGGCCTTTGGCTGGGACCGCCCTGAGCCCCGGAGTGGGAGCACGGCGGTAAGGGATTCATTCCGCCCTTGTTTGTTTGTATGTTTGTTTTATAATTTGGGACGTTCCCGCGGGGTGCTCCCATGTTCAGAACCTTGGCATACCCAATTCAGGCCACAGTTCTCGGGTTACTCCTAGGGATCCCTGGTGTCCCGGCGCCGGCCGAGACCCCGGCGCCCCTCCAAAGCCACCCCGGTGCCCCAGCCATCACCCTGGTCTATTTCCACCCGACCGTCACCCTCAGCGTCAATGCTCCGATCACGGCCGACTATCTGACGGTGGCGCTGTTCGGGAACCCGCTCCCGGGCGGATTCGCCAACCTCAATCTGCCGGACGTGACCTGCACCATCACCCCCGCGCTGCCCACCGGACTGAGCCTGAGCCGCCACAACGGCACGGTTACGGGAACGATCCCGTTCCCGGCGCCGGCGGCGGTGCTGGGAACCCATAGCTATGTCACCACGGTTTCCACCGATGACTTCGGCTCCTTCAAGGTTCCCTTTACCCTGACCGTCAAGGACCTGCCGCCCACCCTGAGCTACCCCCCCATTGCCGCCACGGTGGGCGTCCCGATCCTTCCGGACAACCCGACCTTGGCCGGGGGGGCGGTACTCAGCTATGGGGCGACCCTGCCCGCCGGCCTGGCGGTTGCCGCCAATGGTTCCATCATGGGCACCCCAAGCGCCCCGGCCAACCCGGCCATTCTGGGGGTCGCCACCGCCTACCCGGTGAGCGCGACCAATTCGGGCGGAACCGCCCATGCCACCGTGACCATCACCCTGATCGCCGTGGCTCCCCCGGTCATCAGCTATCCGAACCCGACCGTGACCCAGTTGATGGGGATCATCCTGCCCCCCCAGACGCCTTTTTCCACCGGGGGACCGGCGGCGTCCTACACCGCCACCGGCACGGCCCTGGCCGCCGGCCTTGCCATCGTCCCGGGTACCGGGGTGCTCTATGGATCCATCGCCAACGCGGGAACCTATTCGGTCCAGGTCACGGCCCACAACAGTGGCGGCGATTCCCAGCCGGTCACTGTCACCTACACGATCCTCCCGCCCATTGCCATCCCCACCCTTTCCATCAACAATCTTGGCGGTGAGTACATCACCACCGGAAACACGGGGTCTGCCCTGGTCAACCCGGCGGTCACCGGGGTCACCTACCTCTGGACCATCAGCAATGGAACCATCATCGGGTCGGCGACCGGCCCCGTCATCACTTTCAGCGCCGGCCCAGCCAGCCCTCTACCCGCGAAGCTGACCGTCAGCTGTCTCGCGACCCAGGGCAGCTTGAATTCCCCGGGCCTGGGCACCGCCTCCCTTACGGTGGTGGCGAAACCCAATGCCCAGATTTTCGCCCAGCCGGTCATGCCCCCCAACAGCGTAGTGGGGTCCCAGGTGTCCATGCCGCTGGGGAATCCAGCCTGGAGCTACACTTGGTCGGTTGCCGGTGCCGGCAATCCATACCTGCTTGGCGTCAATGGGCCATCCAACGTTGTCTATTCCGGCGGCCAGGGGACCATCCAGATCACCGGCAAGGCGAGCAACGCCGCCGGCGACAGCGACACCCAGACCACCTCGGTGCAGGTGCTGCAGAACGCCTTCACCAACCCGGGCGACGTGGTGACCCATTGGGGCTGGGCCTCGGCCACTGCCCTGGACAACGGCTGGGTGCTGCTGGCAGGAGGCGTGGACCCATCGACCGGTCAAGGATCCACCCGAGCCACCCTGTATGATCCGGTCTCGAATACCTATAAGCCGGCCACCCCCATGGCTTCCGCCCGGGTAGGGCACACCGCGACCCTTTTGGGTAACGGTCAGGTCCTGGTGGTGGGGGGGTGGACCCTGGCACCCATGGCCTTCTCTCTGGTCACCTCCGCCGAGCTCTATGATCCGCTCACCAACACCTGGACCGCGGCTGGGACCCAGCCCCCCCAGGTGGGGTACCACACCGCCACCCGGTTGGCCGACCCGCACCAGCGGGTGCTGGTTCTGGGCGAGTCCGGCGGTATCAACCAGTTCGCCCTCTACGACCCCGTGAGCAACGCATGGACTGCCGCCACCAACCTGCCGGCCGGAGGCCCGCTGGACTTGCACACCGCCAGCCTGCTGGGCAATGGCCAGGTGCTGGTGGCCGGCGGGGCGAATGGGGCTGGCACCGCTTCCCTGAATACCACCTGGCTTTACACTCCCAGCAGCGTCCCCGGCGGCGACGCCTGGCTCCAGGTGGGCAACCTCGGCACCGCCCGCCAGGGCCATAGCGCCACGGTCATGGCTGATGGCAGCGTTCTGGTGACCGGCGGCGCCGATGGTGCCGGAGGTTTCCTCGCCAGCGGGGAGTGCTTCTCCCTCTCCAGTTCCCAGTGGGTTGCCGCCGGCACCTTGCAGACCCCCCGGGCCAAGTTCGGCGCCACCCTTCTGGCCACCGGCAAAATCCTGGTGGAAGGCGGCCTGAATGGCTCCGGGGACGTGTCCGGCGCGGAACTGTTCGATGGCACCACCGACACCTCCCTGCCCCCCCTGGGCACGGCCCGCTCCGGTCATGGCGCCACCCTGCTGGCCAACGGCAAAGTTCTGGTCAGCGCCGGGGGGGCCAACGCCTCTTTGCCCTATCCAGGCGCGGGCCTCAACAACGGCGAGGTCTACGACCCTGCTGCTCAAACCTGGACTCCGGCCGGAACCAGCGCCATCGCCCGATCGGGCCACACCGCCACCGCGCTGCTGGACGGCTCGGTCCTGGTCGCGGGTGGTTCGAACCAGTCATCCTTCCTTTCCAGCGCCCAGATCTACTCCACCTTGCTGCCCCAAACGCCCTGGGACACGGTGGCAAGTCCCGGAGTGGCCAGCCTGAACAGTCCGCGCTCCTTCCACAGCGCAACCCGCCTGGATGACCCGGCCGGCAGCGTGCTGGTGACTGGAGGGATCACCTCGTATTCCCCCTACACGCCGTTGGGAAGTTCGGAGATTTATGATCCCGGGAGCCATACCTGGACCACCACGGCCAGTTCCTTGGCCATCCCCCGATCGCTCCATACGGCGACCCTGGTCTCGGCGCTCAACTCCAGTCAGCAGTCCTTCGTGCTGCTGGCCGGTGGGGTGGATATCAATCTTCTCCCCATCGGAGAATCAGAAAAATTCACCCAGGCCCCCGGGAACCCCGCAGCCGGGACCTGGACCCAGGTTTCGGCGCCCATGCAGGTCGCCCGAGTCCGGCATACCGCCACTCCCCTCATGGCCGCCAATGGCACCGAAGCCACCGGCGAGGTCCTGGTTGTGGGCGGGTTGGCCACTAATGGGTCCGCCCTCAATAGCCTTGAGTACTATGACTCCGGGTTCCTGGCCGGGCATACCGCCGGCCAATGGAATCTCTGGCCGACTGCCGCCGCCCCCCTGACCCTGATCACCGCCCGCCACGACCATACCGCGACCCTGCTGCCGGACGGCAGAATCCTGGTGGTGGGTGGCGAGAATTTCGCCCAGGGCCTGGTCTTTGCCACGGCCGAACTCATTGACCCGGTTGCGCAAACGGTGGTTCCCGCCGGTGCGCTCGCCGCCGACCGGTATGACCACACCGCCACGCTCATGCCCGACGGGACGGTGGTCGTCATCGGCGGGCGGGGCGACTTCGGCCAGATCCTTGACTCTGCGGAACGGTTCAATCCCCAGACCCTGACCTGGACGTCCTATGCCGATGTCAGCCAGTTCCCGTTCGCTACCCTGGAGTCAGGACGCAGCGGCCACACGGCGACACTGCTGGGGGATGGATCGGTACTGGTCTACGGCGGGGATCCGGTCCAGGCCAACCCGGAGTTCTGGCAATAACCCCAGGTGCAGGCAGAAAAAGAGGGCCGAGTGATCGGCCCTCTTTCCCTCTTGTTCAGCCGGCATGGATCGCCTAGTCGAAGCCCAGCTTGGGCTGTTCGCCATTCTCGCTGGGGGCCGGGTTCGCCAGTTCGGCATCGCCCACCAGATCGATGTCCTCCTCGTCGTCCAGGGCCTGGGCGCCGGAATCGATCTTGGCCAGCCCCACCACCCGGTCGCTTTCCGAGGGCAGGTTCAGCAGGCGGACGCCCATGGCGGCACGGCCGGTCTTGCGCACCTCGTCGATGTTGAAACGGATGACCATGCCTTCCTGGGAGATGAGCAGGCAGCCTTCCCCGGGCTTGACCAGGACGCTTCCCACCACCTTGCCGTTGCGGACCCCGGCCCGGATGTTGATGACCCCGGTGCCGCCCCGGCCCTGGAGCCGGTAGTCCTGGAGCAGGCTGCGCTTGCCGTAGCCCTTTTCGGTGACCGTGAGCAGCATGCCGTGGGCGGCGGTGCTCTCGTCCGGCTCCTCGCCTTCCTCCAGGTCCGGCAGGGGCTCGGCCACTTCCATATCGACGATCTCGTCGCCGAAGCCCAGACGCATGCCGCGCACGCCGGTGGCGGTGCGGCCCATGGCCCGGATGTCTTCTTCGGGGAAGCGGATGGCCTTGCCCAGGGCGCTGATCAGCACGATCTGCTGGTTGCCGTTGGACACCCGTACCGACACCAACCGGTTGCCCTCTTCGATATTCAGGGCGATCAGGCCGTTGCTGCGGATGTTGGCGTAGGAGCTGAGGCTGGTCTTCTTGACGGTGCCGTCCGAGGTGGCGAACACCAGGTGGTTCTCCTCGGGGAAGTCCCGCAGCGCCATGAGCGTGACCACCTTCTCGTCATCCTTGAGCGAGATGAGGTTCTTGATGTGCTTGCCCCTCGTGCTGGCCGCGGCCTCGGGCAGGTCATAGACCTTCAGGGCATAGGCGTAGCCCCGGTCGGTGTAGACCAGGAGGGTGTCGTGGGCCTTGGTGAGGAACAACCGTTCGACGAAATCCTCGTCCTTGGTCTTCATGCCCAGCTTGCCCTTGCCCCCGCGCTTCTGGCGCCGGTAGGCCACCAGGGCGGTGCGCTTGATGTAGCCGGCCTTGGACATGGTGACCACCATCTCGTCATCGGGGACCACGTCCTCCATGCGGATGTTGCCAGCGAAGGCGGCGATCTCGGTCATGCGGTCGTTGCCGAACTGCTCGCCAATCTGGAGGAATTCCTCCCGGATCACGGCCATGAGCTTGGGATCGTTGTCCAGGATTTCCTTGAGGGCGGCGATGGTCTTCTCCAGTTCCGCCAGCTCTTCCAGGATCTTGTCCCGCTCCAGGCCGGTGAGGCGCTGCAGCCGCATGTCCAGGATGGCCTGGGCCTGCTTGTCGGACAGGGCGAGTTCGGGCTGCCGTTCGAGCTGGGCGGGGTTGGCGAACCGGCCGGCCATGAGGCCCTGCTTCGCTTCCTCCGGCGACTGGGAGGCGCGGATCAGCTTGATCACGGCGTCCAGAAAGTCCAGGGCCAGCTTCAGGCCCATGAGGATGTGGTGGCGGTCCTCGGCCTTGTGCAGCTGGAACAGGGTCCGGCGGGTGACCACTTCCCGGCGGAAGCCGATGAACTCCTTGAGGATCTCCCGCAGGGTGAGGATCCGCGGTTGGCCGTTGACGATGCACAGCATGGTGATCGGGAACGAATTCTGCAGCTGGGTCTGCTGGTAGAGGTTGTTGAGGACGATGTCGCTGGACTCGCCCTTCTTCAGTTCCACCACCATCCGGATACCTTCCCGGTCGCTCTCATCGCGCAGGTCGGAAATGCCGTCGATCTTCTTTTCGTGCACCAGCTCGGCGATCTTCTCCAGCAGGGTGGCCTTGTTCACCTGGTACGGCAGCTCGGTGAAGACGATCTGCTCCCGGTCCCCGGCCCGCTTGATCTGCTCGACGTGGGACTTGGCCCGGACCACGCAACGGCCGCGGCCGGTGCGGTAGGCGTCCAGAACGCCCTCGGTGCCCAGCATGAGGCCGCCGCCGGGGAAATCGGGGCCCTTGACGTGGGCCATGAGCGCATCCAACCCCAGAGTGGGGTCATCGATCAGGGCGACCAGGGCGCCGATGCATTCCCGCAGGTTGTGGGGCGGGATGCTGGTGGCCATGCCCACGGCGATGCCCTGGCTGCCGTTCACCAGCAGGTTGGGGAAGCGGGTGGGGAGCACCAACGGCTCCTCCATGCTGTCGTCGTAGTTGGGACCCCAGTCCACGGTGTCCTGTTCCAGGTCGGCCATCATCTCGCTGGCCAACCGGGACAGCCGGGCCTCGGTGTACCGCATGGCCGCCGGGCTGTCGCCGTCGATGGAGCCGAAGTTGCCCTGGCCATCCACCAGCACGTGGCGCATGGAGAACGGCTGGGCCATGCGCACCAGGGTGTCATAGATGGCGGAGTCGCCGTGGGGATGGTATTTGCCCATCACGTCGCCCACGGTGCGGGCCGACTTCTTGTAGGCGCGGTTCCACTCGTTGCCGCTTTCCTTCATGGCGTACAGCACCCGCCGGTGCACCGGCTTGAGCCCGTCGTGCACGCTGGGCAGGGCGCGTCCGACGATGACGCTCATGGCATAGTCCAGATAGGACTTGCGCATTTCCTTTTCGATTTCGATGGGTTCGACGCGCTGGGTCTCGTTCATTCGGCTTCCGTTGGTTCCACGTGGAACAATGCGATCAGGGGGGTCCCTGGTCTAGACATCGAGGTTTTCGGCCAGGAGGGCGTTGCTTTCGATGAAGCGGCGGCGGGGTTCCACGGCATCACCCATGAGGATCGTGAAGATCTCATCGGCCTCCACCGCATCGTCCACCTGCACCCGCAACAGGGTGCGCAGGGAGGGATCCATGGTGGTCTCCCAGAGCTGTTCAGGGTTCATCTCGCCCAACCCCTTGTAGCGCTGGATGCCGACCCCGCGCTTGCCCTCTTCCAGGACCATGGCCAGCATCTCCTCGGCGGTCTGGAAGCTCAGTTCCTTGGCCTGCTTGCCCAGAACCCCTTCACCCGCCTCTTCGCCCTCGCCGGTGCCCTCGGCGGCCTGGGCCGCCGCTGCCGTGGGGGTGGTGGCGGCCGCGGTACGCCTGAGCTTCAGGATCCCGCCGGTGAAACCGGCCAGGTCGCCGCGCAGGGCCATGAGCCGGCGGAACTCGCCCCAATGGGAGACCTGTTCGTCGATCCAGAGGGTGATGGGCCGGGACAGGTGCATGCGGGTGAGCCTCAGCCGGTGCACCGCGGGAATGGTCTCGCCGTCCACTTCCATGGCCTCGATGGACTCCAGTTCGCACTCGCCCATGGACTGGTCGGTGAGGGCGGTCATGAAGCTGCCCAGGGACTCGGCGGTGAGAAACCGGCCTTCGTCCAGCAGCCCTTCGTTGAGCATGGCATCCACCAGCTCACGGGCGTAGCCGCGGCGCTCCAGCTTGCCATAGAGCTGCTTCACCTCGCCCCACTTCTTCATCTCCCGGACCAGGGTGGGGCCCTGGTGCTCGCCCCCCCCGGGCAGGGTGAGGGTCCAACCGTCCAGGGCCTTATGGAACAGGTACTCCTCCAGCGCCCGCTCGTCCTTGAGGTAGCGCTCCTGCTTGCCCTTCTTGACCTTGTAGAGCGGCGGCTGGGCGATGTAGAGGTGGCCCCGCAGCACCAGTTCCGGCATCTGCCGGTAGAAGAACGTGAGCAGCAGCGTGCGGATGTGCGAACCGTCCACGTCGGCGTCGGTCATCAGCACGATCTTGTGGTAGCGCAGGTTCTCGATCTTGAAGTCGTCGGAGCCGATGCCGATGCCGGTGCCCAGGGCCTGGATCAGGATGCGCAGTTCGTTGTGCCCCAGGATCTTGTCGAACCTGGCCTTTTCCACGTTGAGAACCTTGCCCTTGAGCGGAAGGATGGCCTGGGTGCGCCGGTCCCGGCCCTGCTTGGCCGAGCCGCCGGCGGAATCACCTTCCACCAGGAAGATTTCCGAAACGGCGGGATCCTTCTCCTGGCAATCGGCCAGCTTCCCGGGCAAGCCGGCGCTGTCCAGGGTGCCCTTGCGCCGGGTCAGTTCCCTGGCCTTACGGGCCGCTTCCCTGGCCCGCGCCGCCTCGATCGCCTTTTCCAGGATGGCCTTGGCCTCCCTGGGGTTTTCCTCGAAAAAGCTGGTGAGGCGGTCATAGACGATGGTCTGCACGATGCCCTTGACCTCGCTGGAGACCAGCTTGTCCTTGGTCTGGCTGCTGAACTTGGGGTCCGGCACCTTGGCCGAGATCACCGCGGTGAGCCCCTCGCGCACGTCCTCCCCGGACAGGGTGACCTTGGCCGATTTGAGCAGGTTGTTCTTTTCCGCGTAGGTGTTGATGACCCGGGTCATGGCCGCCCGGAACCCCTCCAGGTGGGCGCCGCCGTCCCGGTTGCGGATGTTGTTGGTGAAGCAGTAGAGCGTCTCCTGGTAGGTGTCGTTCCACTGCAGGCTCACTTCCACCTGGATGTCGTTCTTGGTGTCCTCGATGTGGATGGGCGGCTTATGCAGCGAGGTCTTGGTCCGGTTCAAGTGTTCGACAAAGGCGTCGATGCCGCCAGCGTTGAAGAAATCATGATTCTCCCCGTTGCGCTCATCGGTGATGCGGATGTGCACACCCTTGTTCAGGTAGCTCAGTTCGCGCAGGCGCTGGCTGAGCACGTCGAAGGAGAAGTCCAGCTTGAAATGGAAGATCTCCGCATCAGGTTTGAACCGGACCCGGGTGCCGCGGCGGGTGGTGACCCCCACCAGCGCCAGAGGCGCGTCGGCCTTACCCCGGGTGAAGGTCATGGCGTGTTCCTTGCCGTCCCGCCAGATGGTCAGCCAAAGGCGTTCGGACAGGGCGTTCACGCAGGAGACGCCGACCCCGTGGAGGCCGCCGGAGATCTTGTAGGAGTTGTCGTCGAATTTGCCGCCCGCATGGAGCACGGTCATGATCACTTCCGCTGCGGAGCGGTTCTCCTCCTTGTGCAGGTCGGTGGGGATGCCTCGGCCGTTGTCCTCCACCGAGCAGCTGCCGTCGTCGTGGATGTAGACGTCCACCCGGGTGCAGTAGCCGGCCAGGGCTTCGTCCACGGCGTTGTCCACCACCTCGTAGACCATCTGGTGCAGTCCGCTGCCGTCATCGGTGTCGCCGATGTACATGCCCGGCCGCTTGCGCACCGCTTCGAGGTCCCGAAGCACGGTGATGTTGTCGGCGGTATAGGTGTGCTCGACTTGCTTCGGTTGCGCGGGAATAACTTCTGGGGTCATTAAAACTCACTTTTTTCAGGTGCTGGGGGGTCATGCGCCGAGGGTCTGGGGAAGAAAGGGGAGGCTCAGCTGGGGTTGGCGAATTTGACCGGCATGAGGATGTAGCGGAAGCTCATGTCCTCGATGCTGGGGGACATGAAGATGCCCTGTCCCACATCGTCCTTGAACTGGTAGACCACCTCTTCGCCGGGGATGCGTTCCAGGAGTTCGGTGAGGTAATCGATGTTGAAGGCCAGTTCCAGGGGTTGCTCCTCGCCGGAGAAGGCGAGGGTGCCCTGGTTCACCCCTTCGTCCGGATGCTGGAAGAACACCCGCAGGTTGGGAAACTCGAAGAACAGCCGGACGTTCTTGTTGTAGTCGTCCTTCTTGAGGCCGACGACCCGCAGCGTCTTGAGGAAATCCTCCCGGTCGACGATGACTTTCTTGGGCAGTTCCGAAGGCAGGACCTTTTCGTAGGCCGGATAGTTGCCGGTCACCCGGCGGGTGGAGAACTTGAGGCCGGGCTGATCCATGAACAGACTGCGCTCATCCCAGGTGAGGGTCATCTGGCCGTCATCGGCCAGGGAGGTGGGGAGCAGGTCCAGGGCCCGGCGCGGGACGATCAGCCGGGCATCGGCTTCCAGTCCGGTCTCGCAAGGCACTTCCACCACCGCCAAGCGGAAGCCGTCGGTGGAGACCACCCGGATGAAATGCTTGCTCAGGTGCAGGAGCACGCCGGAAAGAGCCGGCTTGGTGGCGTCCTTGCTCACGGAGATGGAACCCA
>Ga0302319_10024610_pt1 | contig 10693 bp, 9 predicted proteins | sample Bog_T0_2_FD_203319 | JGI IMG/M metagenome (GOLD analysis project Ga0302319, IMG submission 203319) | Peat permafrost microbial communities from Stordalen Mire near Abisko, Sweden - Bog_T0_2 | ecosystem: Environmental > Terrestrial > Soil > Wetlands > Peat | place: Sweden: Abisko, Stordalen Mire... | reverse complement strand
ACCCATCTCGCCACCATGCTGCGGCTCAACATCCAGTACGACGTGCTGCCGCGCGAAAGCGAGATCCTGCATCTGCAGTTCTGGGCCTCGGCCTTCGAGCTCCTCAAAGAGCGTAAGGCCATCTACCTTGAGACGGAAGGCAAGAACGCCGGCTGCTGGGTCATGCCGTCGTCGGCATTTCGAGGCGAAGGCGATGCCAACGAAGACTCCAAAGTCATCGTGCGCTCGAACGGCACCGTGACCTACGTCGGCAAGGATATCGCATACCAGCTCTGGAAGTTCGGCCTGCTCGGCAAGGATTTCTATTACTGCGTGCTCACCCGCTACACCGATGGTAAGGAAGTCTGGGTTTCCACCGACCAGCCGCAGCCTCGCCCCGCGCCTGCCTTCGGCAAAGCCAACACCGTTTATAACGTCATCGATACCCGCCAGTCTTATCTTCAGGACGTCGTAGTCGCCGGCCTCCGCGCGCTGGGCTTCAACGATCAGGCCGACCGCTCGATTCACTTCTCCTACGAAATGGTCGCGCTCTCGCCGCGCTCCTGCGCCGATCTCGGCATCCCGCTTTCCGAAGAAGACTCCCGCCGCCCCTATGTCGAGATGTCCGGCCGCAAAGGCCTGGGCGTCAAAGCCGATGACCTGATCGACAAGCTCATCGACAGCGCTCACAAAGAGGTTGCCTCACGCCACCCGGAAGACAATGAAGCCGCGCAACTCGCCGTTGCCACCGAAATCGCCGTGGGCGCTCTGCGCTATTTCCTGCTGAAGTTTACCCGCAACACCGTGATCGCTTTCGATTTCCAGGAAGCGCTCAGCTTCGAAGGCGAAACCGGGCCTTACGTGCAATACGCGGCCGTGCGCGCGCGCCGCATTCTGCTCAAACTCGAAGAACGCGGCGAATCCCTGCCGGATTTCCGCGCCGCGCTGAACCGCGAAGCGATGGCGCGGCAGCTTGCCGATGAAGACTGCTGGCAGGTGCTGCTGGCGGCCTCGAAAGCCGATTCGGCGCTCGAGCGAGCGGTCGTCGCCGGCGAGCCCGCGCATGTGGCTCGATACGCCTTTCAACTCGCCCAGGAGTTCAGCAATTTCTACCAGCGCTTCAAGGTCCTCGACGAACCGAACCCCGAGCGCCGCACTTTCCTGCTCTGGATGACGCAGTTCTTCGCCCTGCAGCTCGAACGCACCCTCGCCGTGCTCGGCATCGCCGTCCCGGCCTACATGTAAACTGATCCAGACAAGATGCTGCTTGCCCTCGACGCCGGAAACACCAACGTCACCATAGGAATCTTCCGCGACGGCCACCTCGCCGATAATCGCCGTCTGCGGACCGTCAGAGAACAAACCTCGGATGAGTGGGGCATTTTGCTGATGAGCCTGCTCCGTTACGCGTCGCTCGATCCCGGCGAAATCCACGGCATTATCGTTTCGTCCGTGGTGCCGCCCCTCAACAGCGCGCTCGCGGAAATGGCGCAGCGATATTTCGGTATCGAGGCGATGTTCGTCAATTCCACCACCGACACCGGCCTGAAGATCCTTTACGAAAACCCTTCCGAAGTTGGCGCGGACCGGATCGTCAACAGCGTAGCGGCGCTTCATAAATACGGCGGCCCCTGCGTGATCGTCGATCTCGGCACGGCCATCACGTTCGACGCCATCTCGGCGCAGGCCGAATACCTCGGGGGTATTATCGCTGCGGGAATCGGCATCTCCGCCGAAGCGCTCTTCAGCCGCACCGCGCGTCTGCCGCTGGTCGATTTCCGCAAACCGAAGAGCGTGATTGGCACCAATACCGTAGCCAGCATGCAGTCGGGCCTGTATTACGGAGCGATAGGCGCAATCGACGGCATGATCGAGCGGTTGATCGAGGAACTGGGCCCCGACACTAAAACCGTTGCGACCGGAGGCCAGGCGGCGCTGATCGCGGGCGGCTCGCGCTACATCCGGCACGTCGACGAAAACCTGACGCTGGAGGGCCTGAAAATCGTCTGGGACCGGCGCAAGTGAACGACGCGGACTTCAATTACTTCAACTATTTCACAGAGATCGAGGAACACTTCCAGCACGCCCGCGGCACCGGGCTTTTCCTGCTTTCGCCGCTCGACTGGGCGCTGATCGAAACCTGGAAGAACTCGGGCGTTCCGCTTGAGGCTGTGCTGCGCGGAATCGACGCGGCGTTTGAGAAGTGGCGGGCCCGAAAATCGCGCGCCCAGATGGTGAATTCGCTCGCCTTCTGCTCCCAGGCGGTGATGACGGAGGCGCAACGGCTGGCCGATGCGGGCACGGTACGGGAACCCGTGAAATCCGAATCGGCGCCTTTCCCGGATCGGGATCTGCGGCGCTACATCCAGGAAAATTCCGACGCCATTCGATTAACTACGGTATCCGAATTTAATGCTATTGCGGATTCTCTGGACCGGATTCTGGCGGAACTCCCCGATATTTCCGCGGACCTGGAGGCACTTGAACAGCGTCTCGCCGCGCTGGAGCAGAAGCTGATCGCGGTGGCGCGGGCGCGCCAGTCCGACGAACAGGCGCTGGGCGCGCGGCGCGAACTGGAGTCGTATTTGAAGCCCTACCGGAGCCGGATGACCGCGCCCCAGATTGCCATGCTGCAGGCGCAGTTTCTGGAGCGCTCGGCGCTGGAATCCGCGAAACTGCCGCGGCTGAGCCTGTTTTATCTTCGGTAAAAATAAAGAAGACATTTTTGGTGACGGGAAGGTGACTACCAGTACTCACTTGTGTTAAGGTGACTTTTGTAGGGGTGCTGTGGGTTGACCAATGTTGGTAACCATCCGGTTTGCGCCGCGTCTCTATTGACAGGGGTGATTTGCCCCGCGATTTTTGACAGTTCTTACCTAAAGGTGCTGCGACCCGCTTGAGAGATCCTGTCGAGTTGGCGGCCCGGTCTTCAGATACAATCCTCCGAGTGTCTGTGGGCTCTTTGGTATACCGGCAGGCGTATTCCTCCGATTCGCCTGCCGTTTTTTTTCGTATCCGTCCGGCTTGAAGGTGCGTATATAATCTGAAGACGGCATCTGCCATCTTTACCACAACCTGCGGCCGCATCCGGGCCGACAAATCGTGAGGAATCATTTGAATAGCCGTCCTTTCCCTATCTGTCTGGTTGCCCTTCTGTTCCCGGCGGTACTGGTTGCGCAAGACCCGCCCGTGGCTGCTCCTCAGGCCGGTGAAACCACTCCGCGGGCGCAAACTCCGCTTCCCCCGCCGAAGAAATCGACCGTCCCCGATTACCCGGATCCGCGTACCCTGACCATTGGCGCGTTTTTCTGGCTCACTTTGCCGGCCCCACAGCCGAATCTGATTGGGGGCGAGGCGGCCACCGGTTATTCGACTCTGGACGGACTGGGCAAACAGCATCCCACGTCGGAAGGACTCGATATCAGTTATCCGATCACCCGAACCGGCGAACTGCATCTCGAAGCGTTTGAGGCCAAGGGCGACGGAACCCAAATCGCTCCCGCCGCTACTACGCTGTTTTCGACCGGTTACAACAAAGGCGATTTCCTCTCCACTCAGTATCAGATCCAGGGCGCGAAACTGTATCTCGACGATCTGCTTCATCCCTTCAAATTTCCGGTTGAGAAGTTCCGCCTGAAATCGCTTTGGGAAGTTCAGTATGTGGGGATCCAGACCACCATAGACGCTCCGCTGAAGACCACGTCGACGTCGACCGGAACGGTGGTGTCGAACGCCGTATCGGGCACCCGGCAGGTGGTGCTGCCGACCTTCGGAATTGCGGCCGAATATGCCTTGAGGCCGCATGTTCTCCTGCGGGCCGCCGCTACCGGTTTCGGAATTCCTCATCATGCCGACCTTTGGGATGCCGAGGGGACCGTTTCATGGCGCCGCAGCAAAACCTGGGAAGTCAAGGCGGGGTACAAGATCATGTACTTCAAGAGTTCGCCGAAGCGGGACGAGTACAACACCGATACGCTTTCCGGCGTATTCGTGGGATTGCGGTATCACTTTTAGGGGATTAAAGGCAAACGGCGCTGCGCGGATGCCGATCCGTTAATATTGGTTCAAAACGCCCATGCCCGCGATATTCATAAGCTATAGGCGCGAAGACGCTAACATAGCCGGACGGCTTTCCGATCGCCTCAAGAAGGAGTTCGGAGCCGATCAGGTTTTTATGGACATCGACGGTATTGAGCCAGGCGAAGACTTCGTCGAAGTCATTGAGCGCACCGTAGATTCGAGCAACACTGTGCTCGTCGTAATTGGAAGCAATTGGCTCACTATAACGGACGATCAAGGTCAACGCCGCCTGGACAATCCTGAGGATTTCGTCCGCCTTGAAGTCACGACCGCGCTGGCAAAGAGAATCCACGTGATCCCTGTATTGGTGGGAGGTTCGCGTATGCCGAGGTCTGACGAGCTGCCCGAACCGATGGCGGTTCTTACGCGCCGGCACGCCTTGGATTTGCCGAGTAATCATCTGTTCCACACCACGGTCGACCACCTCATCACCATCTTGCGTAAGCGAGAAGAGGAGGCACGTAAGCGAGAAGAGGAGGCACGCAAGAAAGCGCAAAAAGAACCTCCGGTCGAGCCGCCGGTGGGCCCTCGCAAAGGTCGGATAATCAACCGCTGGAACTGGGAAAAGTTCGAGAAAGACGCGGAGCAGAGAAGTCTGGGGAGCGAGCGGATCAAAGCAATCAGGGATTTTCACGACCACCTCCGCACGGATCTTCGGGCCGACATCAAATGGGGAAATGGCCAGGTTGCGTGGTTTGGAGCCCGGTGGGAATTTTGTTCGATGGCGCCCATTGGGGTTAATTCCAAAGGCCAGCTGAATTTTGCCTTTGGCAACTTGAGTGGGTCCGACGTACAGAGGCAATTTCGAGAACGGTTGCGGAAACTGGCTGTTGATGGCCTTGGCTTGAGTGTAGAAGAAGGCTTTGAGAGAAAGTTCCCAAGTTACGACTTCGATGACTGGGCCGGGAAGGTAGATTTCCTGCTCGAGTCACTGAAGAGCATACTGCCTTCCTGATCCGACTGCTTTCCGGCGTATTCGGTTCAGAGGCAGACGGCGCTGCGCGGATGCCTGCTTGTAATCCCTCCTGAATGCTCGAAGACGTTGAGCGACTGGTCGTAGAGGGCTTCGGTGATTTCCGTGCTGCCGCTCCAGGTGCCGAGTTTCTGATATGCCTCGATGGCGTCGGCGAGATCGTTAACGCTGACGGCCGGGAAGAAGCTCGATTCAACCACGGCGACGTCTTCGGGCGCGGCGGTTCGCACCCAATCGCGTGAGGCGTTGTAGGCCGCGACGAAGTCTTCATACGCGGGTGTTCCAATGAATTCACGAGCACAGCAAAGCGTGCTGAAGGCGACTTCGGGCACCGACGCGCCCACCGAAGCGACGGGCCGCCAGGGACCGGGCGCCTGGCGATGGATGTAATCGGCATCTCCCTGGTCGACGATATAGATCTTGTTCCAATCGACGCCGTTGAAGGCGACGGCGTACTTCAGCATCGCCAGCGGCTGCCCGCCGCGATCGGCCAGCAGAGTGCGCCCCTGGAGCTTCTTCCATTCGAACGCCTCATCGGCCCCCTCCGGCGCGGCGATGAAGAAACCGTCGCGGCGGTTGATGAGCGCGAAGTGGACCGGCAAGGGGCCTTCGCCTCGCTCCATCGGCTGCCAGTTCGATGAGACGGCGGACTGCATGATGTCCACCACGCCTTCACGAATCAGATCCTGCGAGCGCTGGCCGGCCTGAAGCACCGAATACGTCGCATCGAAGCCGCGGCCAAGCGTGGCCAGCAGCGGGCTGTAAAAGGCGGAATGGCGCGAGGCCATGATCCTGAGTTTCATGTGTTTATCGAAAGGTCGAACAGTCGGCAACGCGGCCGTTCTCGAGCCCGCGCCGGAACCAGTGTACGCGCTCCGCGGAGGTTCCGTGCGTGAACGTTTCGGGAGTCACGTAGCCTCGGCCCATACGCTGAAGCCGGTCGTCACCGACAGCCGCAGCCGCGTGGATGGCCGATTCGATGTCTCCTTCGTTGACCAGATGCCGTTGCTCGGTAGTGTGCGCCCAAACCCCGGCGAAGCAATCGGCCTGGAGTTCAAGCCGAACCGAGAGCGGGTTCGCCTCGCGGGAATTCTCTTCCTGAAGCCGGTGGACTTTCGGCTCAATGCCGAGGATCTTCTGCACATGGTGGCCGAACTCATGGGCGATCACATAGGCCTGAGCGAACTTGCCGGGCGCACCGAATTTCGTACGGAGCTCATCGAAGAAGGCGAGGTCGAGATAGACCTTCTCGTCTTCGGGACAGTAAAACGGGCCGGTGGATTTACGCGCCGTGCCGCAGCCGGAATAGGTCGAATTGCGGAAGAGAACGAGTTTGGCGTGGCGATACGGGCGGTGTTCCTGGGCGGGAAGGATCTTGTCCCAGGTGTGCTGAACGTCGTCCAGGAGGGAAGAGACATAGCGCACTTCCGGCGCCTCGCGATCCTGCGCGGGAGCAAGCGAAAGGGCCAGAGCCAATCCCGTAAACTGAAGTAACCGGTTTCCCGCCTTTTGAAACGACATGAAATATTACCTGACCACGCCTATCTATTACGTTAACGCCGCGCCCCACATCGGCCACACCTACACGACGCTTGCCGCGGACACAGTCAAGCGGTTCAAGCGCATGCAGGGTTACGATTCGGTCCTCACTACCGGCACGGACGAGCACGGGCAGAAGGTCGAGCGCTCCGCACAGGCAACCGGACGCACTCCCGAAGAATTCACGGCTATCGTCTCGAACGAATACCGCACGCTGTGGGACCGGATCGGCATTCAGTACGACCACTTCATCCGCACCACGGAGCCGCGCCACCACGAGACGGTTCGCTGGCTCTTTCAGCGGTGCCTCGACAACGGCTACATCTACAAGGGCTCTTACACCGGTCAATATTGCGTCTTCGACGAGGCCTATGTCAACGACGCCAAACCGGGCGACCCTTGCCCTACCTGCGGCCGGCCCACGGAAACCGTCACCGAGGAGAACTACTTCTTCAAGCTCTCGGCGTTTGCCGACAAGCTGCTGGCTTACTACGAAGAGCATCCCGAATTCATCCAGCCCGATTCGAAGCGCAATGAGGTTCTGAGCTTCGTGCGCGGCGGGCTCCAGGACTTGTCCGTGTCGCGCACGACGATCAAGTGGGGCATTCCTCTTGAGGGTGCGCACGTGGCATACGTATGGTTCGATGCCCTTGTGAACTACATCAGCGCCGTGAAAGGCACCGATCTTTGGCCTGCCGATCTGCACCTGATCGGCAAGGAAATCCTGCGCTTCCATGCCGTCTTCTGGCCCGCCTTCCTGATGGCCGCCGATCTGCCGCTGCCGAAGCAGATCTTCGCGCACGGCTTCCTGCTCTTTGAGAACGACAAGATGAGCAAGTCCCGCGGCAACATCGTGCGCACGGGGCCGATCGTCGATGTGATGGGCATTGAAGCTCTGCGCTACTTCCTGTTCCGCGAGATCGTCTTCGGCCAGGATGGGGCGTTCTCTTATGACGCGCTGGTGAACCGCTACAACTCCGAACTCGCCAACGGACTGGGGAACCTGGCCAGCCGCACGCTGACGATGATTAAGCAGTATCGGGAGGGCGTGATCCCCGAGCCTTCAGGTGCGGAAAGCAGCCTCGCCGCGGTCGCTCGAAACACCATCGACGCGGCGACTATCGCCTTCGATAAGCTCGAATTCTCGAAAGGCCTCGAAGCCATCTGGACCCTGCTTTCGGCTACCGATAAGTTCATTGTGGAGCAGGCGCCCTGGAAGCTTGCCAAAGACCCGAACGCTCAAAGGCAACTCGACGACGCCCTTTATGCTTCGGCTGAAGTGCTGCGCGTGGCCATTGCGCTGCTTCATCCCGTCCTACCTGAATCCACCGCTAAGATCTGGGAGCAACTCGGGCTGACGGATTCGCTATCGCAGCTTCAGCTCGCCACACTTGCCTGGGGCCAGCTTGCGCCGGGCATGAAGATCGGCCTTATTGGCCCGGTGTTCCCGCGCATCGACGCTAAATCCGCCATCGACAAGATGCGCGAGCTTGAGATCGAAGAGACGGCCCGGCAGCAGAAGCTGCTGGGCACAACTCCGGCGGCGCCGGCGGAAGAGGCGTCGCCTAAGATCACCATCGACGACTTCGTGAAGGTGGATCTCCGCGTGGGTTTGGTGGTCTCCGCCGAACCCGTGAAGGGCGCGGACAAGCTCCTGCACCTGAAGGTCGATATCGGCGAAACCGAGCCGCGCACCATTCTCGCGGGCATTGCCGAAGCCTATAAACCCGATCAAATGCTCGGGCGCAAGGTCGTGATCGTCGCCAATCTGGCGCCGCGCAAACTGCGGGGCATCGAATCGAACGGCATGATCGTGGCGGCCTCGCGCGAAGGCGAGAAGCCGGTGCTGGCGGGCTTCCTCGAAGACGTCCCGGTCGGCGCGCGCCTGAAGTAGAGATGCTGACCGACTCCCACTGCCATCTGGACGACCCGAAGTTCGCCGCCGATCTCGATGCCGTTCTGGACCGCGCCGCCGCAGCGGGAGTTACGCGCATCCTCACCATCGGGACCGGCGATGGACCGCCAGGGTTGGACCGCGCCGTGCGGCTTGCGGAACGGTATCCTCAGATTCACGCGACGGTTGGGGTTCATCCGCACGACGCAGCCAAAGCGACGGCTGAAACGATCCCACACCTTCGTGAGCTGGCTCGGCATCCAAAGGTTGTGGCCATAGGTGAGATCGGTCTGGACTATCACTACGATTTCTCGCCGCGCGAGGTGCAGCGCCGCGTCTTTATCGAGCAACTCGAACTGGCAACGGAGTTGAACCTTCCCATCTCGATCCACACTCGCGAGGCGTGGGATGACACTATAGCGATGCTCAAGTCCAGCTGGCGCGGCGAAGGGATCATGCACTGTTTCACGGGTACCGCGGAGCAGGCCCGCCAGGCGCTCGGTCTGAACTTCCACCTCGCTTTCGGAGGCGTAATTACGTTTAAGACCGCCGAAACGATTCGGGAGGCCGCGGCCCTTACACCCGACGACCGGCTGCTGATTGAGACCGACGCCCCGTATCTCGCGCCCATCCCGTGGCGCGGTAAGCGCAATGAGCCGGCCTTCATGGCGCAGACGGTTTTGAAACTGGCCGAGGTGCGGGGAACCACGCCCGACCACATCGCCGCCGTCACGTCCGCCAACTTCGAACGGCTCTGTTTGCGCCCGCGAAAACCGAACCGTTACACTGGGGTTTCCGATGAAAACTGAGCGCGCAGGCCAGACCCTTACTCCGGCCGAGATCTTCGATCTCGTGCGCGAGGACCTGCTGCTGGTGGAGGAGGCGATCGATGTGGAATCGGTCGCCTCGGTGGATACCGTGACTGCGATCGGGAAGTATCTGCGGCAGAGCGGCGGGAAGCGCCTGCGCCCTGCCCTGCTGCTGCTGTGCGCGCGGTTTGCCGGTGGCGGCGGCAAGACCGCGATTCAGCTGGGCGCGGTGGTCGAGATGGTGCATGCGGCCACGCTGGTTCATGACGATGTAATCGATGTGGCGCAGACGCGCAGGGGCCGGCCTTCGGCCAACGTTCAGTGGGGCAACCACACCTGCGTGCTGGGCGGCGACTGGCTTTACATGCAGGCGTTTCAGGTGGCGCTGCGGGAACGGAATTTTCACGTTCTCGATTTGCTGATCGGGCTGACGCAGCTGATGGTGGAAGGCGAGCTGATACAGCTGGACCGCATTGGCCGAATCGGGATCACCGAAGCCGACTGCATGGAACTGGTGGACCGCAAGACGGCCTGCCTGTTCTCGGCCTGCGCGCGGCTGGGGGCGGTGGCCGCGAACGCCCCGACGGCGATGGAAGAGAAGCTGGGCGATTTCGCCTGGAATCTCGGGATGGCCTTCCAACTGATCGACGACATGCTGGACTTTGTTTCGCGCGAAGCCACGCTGGGCAAGCCGGTGGGCGGCGATCTGCGCGAAGGCAAGGTCACGCTGCCGCTGGTTTATGCGCTCGAGGCCGCGTCGGCGGCTGAGCGGCGCATGGTGGAAAACGTGCTGCGCGATCGCAATTACGATGCGGTTCCGTTTGCGGAGATCCTGGCGATGGTTGAGGAGCACGGCGGCATCCGGCGCACCCGGGAGCGCGCGGCTCAGTTCACCGATCGGGCTCGGCAACTGGTGGGCGAGTTCCCTGAGAGCACGTGGCAGCGAGCGCTTTTCATGCTGACGGATCTGGTTACCGAGCGCGACCGGTAATTTTGCAAATCACCCATCCTCTGAATTAAGCGGCTTTGTCCTGGGCTATCGCTCCGGCTGTCCGGACGTGGATTTCGTGGATCTGGGCGGGCTGCGCCTGGGGTTGACGCTGGTGGCGCTGGGTCTGGCGCTTCATGAAGAGGTCGAGGTTCTTTTCGATGGAGCGGTTGAGGCGGGATTCGCAGAGCGAGAGGTTGGTGAGGGACTTGTGCTGGTTGATCCAGGTCCACGCATGGCCGATGGCGTTCTCGATTTCGAGGACGTCGTTGGTGAAGACCTTCGTGGGTTTGGCGAGGCCGTGGGCGAAGATGTTTTCTTCGACGGTTTTGAGGCGGAGAACGCGCCAGTTGTCGAGGGCGATGTTGCGGGCGAGGCGGAGTTCGACGACTCCGATGGGGTCGAGGTCCTGGACGTATTCACGGACGAAA
>Ga0302319_10024608_pt1 | contig 10694 bp, 8 predicted proteins | sample Bog_T0_2_FD_203319 | JGI IMG/M metagenome (GOLD analysis project Ga0302319, IMG submission 203319) | Peat permafrost microbial communities from Stordalen Mire near Abisko, Sweden - Bog_T0_2 | ecosystem: Environmental > Terrestrial > Soil > Wetlands > Peat | place: Sweden: Abisko, Stordalen Mire... | reverse complement strand
CGGCCTCGGCGTCGGTGCGGTCCAGCACCTCCCCATGTTCGTAGAGCCAGGCCAGCCTTGCGCCGTCTTCGGGCGGGATGTCGTAGTTGGTTTCTTCCATGCCGGCCGCGATGCGGATGTCGATCGCGTCCTTCAGGGCGCCGAGTCCCTCGCCGGTGATGGCGGAGGCGGCGACGCTGCCGGTCCGGGCGGAGACCCGGTCGGTGCCGCCGAGCAGGTCGGCCTTGTTCAGCACCTCGATGCTGCGGCCCCGCCACTCGGCGTCCAGCGTGCCGTCGCGGACCATGCTGTCCAGGACCTCGATGACATCGGCGCGCTGGGCGGTGGTCTCGGGATGGACGGCGTCGCGGACATGCAGGATGACGTCGGCCTGGGCGACTTCTTCCAGCGTGGCGCGAAACGCCTCGACCAGTTCGTGCGGCAGGTCGCTGATGAAGCCGACCGTGTCGGACAGAATGGCGCGCCGGCCAGAGGGCAGGCGCAGGCCACGCATGGTGGGATCGAGCGTGGCGAACAACTGGTCGCGCGCCGCGACATCGGCGCCGGTCAGGGCGTTGAACAGCGTGGATTTGCCGGCGTTGGTGTAGCCGACCAGGGCGATCACCGGGAACGGCACGCGCCGGCGGGCCGAGCGGTGCAGGCCGCGCGTGCGGCGCACCTGCTCCAACTCTTTCTTCAGCTTGACGATGCGGTCGCCGATCAGCCTGCGGTCGGCCTCGATCTGGGTTTCGCCGGGGCCGCCCAGGAAGCCGAAGCCGCCGCGCTGCCGTTCGAGATGGGTCCAGGACCGCACCAGGCGGGAGCGCTGGTATTCCAGATGCGCCAGCTCGACCTGCAGCGTGCCTTCACGGGTGGCGGCGCGTTCGCCGAAGATATCCAGGATCAGCCCGGTGCGGTCGATGACCTTGCACGACCAGGCGCGTTCCAGATTGCGCTGTTGCACCGGGGACAGCGTGGCATCGACCACGACCACCGAGATGTCGTTCGCGGCGATCGCCTCCCCCTGCAGTGCCACCTGCCCGGTGCCGAGCAGCGTGGCGGGGCGGCGGGCGCGCAGCGGCAGGGTGGCGGTGTGAGCGACGACCAGGCCGATGGACGCGGTCAGCCCGACCGCTTCGGCGAGCCGGGCCTCTGCGGCACGCGCCTGCTCGCCGTGGCCGGCATTTTCCCAGGGGAGAATGACGGCCGCGCGGGTCGAGACGGCGCCGTTGCCGTCCGCCCGGCCGGTCATTGCAGGACGGTCAGCTTTCGTCGCCGGCGGAGCTCATCTCGCGCGCCGTCGCGGATGCGGGCGCGTCGTTGGCTGCCTTGGTAGCGTCGAAGAGCTGGATTGGCGCGCCCGGCATCACGGTGCTGATCGCGTGCTTGTAGACCAGCTGGGTGTGCCCGTCGCGGCGCAGCAGGACTGAAAAATTGTCGAACCAGGTGATAATGCCCTGGAGCTTCACGCCGTTGACCAGGAACACGGTCACCGGGGTCTTGTTCTTGCGGACGTGGTTCAGGAACACATCCTGCACGTTCTGCGACTTCTCGTTGGCCACGGCCTGATCCTTCTTTTTTTCGCTTACTGTTCTTGCTTCGGAACCACACGGGCGTGGCACGGCCGCGAGGTCCGTCACACTCTATCAGCGCACTCCCCTGACGCAAGCTCCCGAAGACGTGCAGCCAAGGCAGACGCGGAGCAGAAATGCAGATCGGGGCTGGCTCGGTCAATGCCGCCGTCGTGCTCGGCGTTGCCGACAAGAACCGCGGTGACGCCGGCAGCCCGTGCGCTGTGCATATCCAACGCAGTGTCACCCAAATACCACACAGAGCGGCCGGCAGCACGACCGAGCTGATCGAGCGCAAGGTGGAGCGGCGCGGGGTCGGGCTTGTCGGCGGCGGCGTCTCCTGCGCCGATCACGGCGCCGAAATGGGTGGACCAGCCGAGATGTGCCACTTCGGCCCGCAGGAAGCGCCCGGTCTTGTTGGAGACCACCGCTTGCGGGAACGCTGCGCCGGCCCTCAGCGCGTCGGCGGCTCCGGGCATCGGATGGACGTGCTCCAGGTGCTGTTTTTCCAGCGCGGCGTAGAACAGGTCGCGGGCGTGTTCCCAGTGTTCGCCAAAGGTAGCGGGGAACGCCTCGCGGACCGCGACGCGGGCACGCCGGCGGGTGTCCTCGACCGTCCAAAGCGGCAGGTCGAAGGCGGCGTACGCGGCGTTGAGGGCGGCTGTGACGCCAGTCCACGCGTCAACAAGGGTGTTGTCCCAGTCGTACAAAAGAGCGGTCGGGCGGGAAATGGGAAGCTCCTGGCTGCGGCGGTCGGGCATTTAGACTGCCGGGCGACCCGAGGCCATGCCCTGAACGGTCTGGTGTAGGGTGGACGAGCCGATTGCGCCGTCCACCGCCCGGCCGTCAGCGGAAGGCCCTGCGCCCAGGCCCTACGTGGCTTGGCCGACCTGCTGGCGCATGGCGCTGATCAGGGAGTCGATATCGTTGTTATTGTGTGCCAAATAAGACGCGTAGTCGCTGCGCTGGGTCAGCCGCATCGAGGTGCCTTCGGCCACGACGTCGATGATCTTCGGCGTGGCGGCGGGGTTACTGATGACCCAGTCCACGTTGGTGGGCGGATTGTTCGGCCGCTCGACGATCGAGCTGACCCATGCTTCCTCGTCGCGCATCTGCGCCTTGCCGACCGCGATCCGCACGCCCTGGTAATCACCGATCTTGGCCGTGATGCTCGTTACCAGGACCTGATGGAACAGGTGCAGGTAGAGCTTCTGCTGTTCGGCAGACGCCTGGCGCCAGAACCGGCCAAGCGAGAATTTCGCCACCGCGTCCACGTCCACCGCCGTGTCGATGATATCGGTCATCGACCGGCGCTTGTCTTGCGCCGACCCGGGCCCGTTCACGACCGCGACCAGCTTGTCGCTGGTCGCCTTGATGAAGGCGCCGGCGCGATCAACGCCGGAATCGGCGAACGCGCTGCGAATCCCCCGCCCGCCGGTCAGCAGCAAGGCGGTGGCAAAGGTCAGGACGGTGCGACGATCGGGCATGCTGGTGTCTCGCGGCGGTTCAACGGTCAGTGGAAGCAGATTGCGGGAACCATACAGGAATCGTGGCCCGGTTGTCGTTGCGAACCGCCTCGATCTGGGATCGCCGGTGCTGGCGGAACAGGCTGCGGAAGGTCGCATAAGGGTCCAATGCGGTTTTCTTGATCGAATCGATGGCATCCAGCGCCCGCTCCCGCTGATCGACGGCGTTCAGTCCGAAGCGGCTCCAGTCGAGCGCCCTGACGGCGGTGCCTCTTCCCAACCAGGTAAACGGATCGGATGCAATGTCTACCCCGAAGCCCGCTGCATCGCGAGGATCGGTCGGGCCAAGCACGGGCAGGAACAGGAACGGCCCTTCCGGCACGCCCCAAAGCGCCATCGTGATGCCGAAATCGGAATCATGGTTGGGATAGCCCCAGCGCTTCGCCACGTCGAAGATGCCGAACACGCCTACCGTGGTGTTGATCACGAAGCGCATATAGGTGTCGCCGGCGCGCCGCGGCTTGCCTTCCAACATGTCGTTGCCGAGCTGGACCGGCGTGCCGAGATTGTTCAGCACGTTGTGTACCCCGGTTCGCACCGGCTCCGGGACGACGTAACGGTACGCCTGGGCGGCCGGCCGCAGCACCGCGGTGTCGATTCCGTTGTTGATCGCGTAGAAAACGCGGTTGGTCGGCTCCAGCGGGTCGTTGGTCTCGTTGAAATCGGCGACGGCATCCGGATCGCTGGCCGGCGGCGGCTTGGCGCATCCGGCCAGCAGGTACGCCAGGCTTGCGGCGCACAGGATTCCTGCCAGCAGCCGGGGAAAGCGGGGGGCTAGGCGCATCATGGTCCTCGGGCGAAGGATAGGGACTGTCGGGTCTTGCTGCTGGGCGGGAGAGGGGACATGGCAGCCCTGTTGCCAAATTGGAACAGGGCGGGGTTAAGGATTCCGTGAACAACGCGCAGCATGGCCTCCCGCAGGCTGGCGCGCAACGCGCTACCGCGGTTTCAGGCTTGCGCTGTTAGCCGTTTCCGGGACATGGACCAGCAATGAACCACGCTCCGCCCCCGGCTGACCCCGCCCGCCCGACGCTGGAACGCTGGCTCACTGGCCCGCGCGTCGCGGCCTTGCCGGTTCCGGACGCGCTCACCCCGCCGCTCCTGTCGTTCGAGTTCTTCCCGCCGAAGACCGAGGCGCTGGAGCAACAGCTCTGGGCGTGCATCCGCCGGCTGGAGCCGCTGCAGCCACGGTTCGTATCGGTGACCTACGGCGCCGGCGGCAGCACCCAGGCCCGCACGCACGAGACGGTGGCCCGTCTGGTGAGGGAGACCAGCCTGACGCCGGCCGCGCACCTGACCTGCGTTGGCGCGAGCTGCGCCGAGGTGGACGAGGTGGCGCGCCGTTATTGGGAGGCCGGCATCCGCCACATCGTGGCGTTGCGCGGCGATGCTCCGCCCGGCACAGAGTACGCACCGCACCCCGAGGGCTACCCCTATGCCGTGGACCTGGTGGCCGGGCTGCGGCGGGTCGGGGATTTCGAGATTTCGGTCGCCGCCTATCCTGAGATGCATCCGGGGGCCGTCAGCGCGGAGGCCGACCTCGATAACCTGAAGCGCAAGCTGGACGCTGGGGCGACGCGCGCCATCACGCAGTACTTTTTCGACGATGCGGTTTATCTGCGGTTCCTGGACCGCTGCCTGGCGGCCGGGATCACCGCGCCGATCGTGCCCGGAATCATGCCAGTGTCCAACTTCGCGCAGGCGGCGCGGTTCTCGGCGATGTGCGGCGCCAGCATCCCGGGCTGGCTGGCTCGCCTGTTCGAGGGCACCGAAGACGACCCGGAGACTCGGCGGATGGTCGGCATGGTGGCGGCAGCCGAACAGGTTCGCCTGCTGCAGGCCAACGGGGTGGACGAGTTCCACTTCTACACGCTGAACCGGCCGGACCTCACCTACGCGATAGCCCATGTTCTGGGAGTCCGAGCGGTCCCGGCGGGCGGCGGCGTAGAAGCCTGAATCCGACGAGGATTGCGGCCGTCTCGCCCGTCGTGACCGGCGCGTCATCCGGCCGGAGGACCTGAAGGACGAAGAGATCGCTCTGATCGCGGTGGCCAAGGTTCCGCCGGAATACGACCACCTTGATGCGGAGCTGGTCGACTGGCAGCCGTGACGTGACAGGCGCCCAGCCGGGCCCACGACGTCGATTGGCCCGGTTCACGACTCGTTCTATATCCTCCTGGTGCCCGCCCGCATCCTGACCCCATGACCGATTACCTGGCCCGCCTGAACCCCGAGCAGCGCTCCGCGGTGGAGACGCTGGACGGCCCGCTGCTGGTGCTCGCCGGCGCCGGCACCGGCAAGACGCGCGTGCTCACCACGCGGTTCGCCCATCTGCTAATGACTGGCCGCGCCATGCCCGGCCAGGTGTTGGCCGTTACCTTCACCAACAAGGCGGCGCGCGAGATGCGCGAACGGGTCGCCGCGATTCTCGGCCGGCCGGCGGAGGGGCTGTGGCTCGGCACCTTTCACGCCCTGTGCGCGCGCATGCTGCGCCGCCACGCCGAGCATGTCGGCCTCAGCCCCGGCTTCACCATCCTGGACACCGACGACCAGCTTCGCCTGCTCAAGCAGCTGATGGAGGCCGGGCGGATCGACGCCAAGCGCTGGCCTCCGCCGGCGGTGATGGCGATGATCCAGCGCTGGAAGGACCGCGGCCTGACGCCCGACCGGGTCGGTCCGACCGAAGACACCGAGTTTGCCGGCGGCCGCGTGCGGGAGCTGTATGCCGCCTATCAGGCACGGCTTGCGGCGCTGAACGCGGCGGATTTCGGCGACTTGCTGCTGCACGTGACCGAAATCCTGCGCACCCAGCCGGACGTGCTGGCGCAATACCACCGCATGTTCCGCTACATCCTGGTGGACGAGTACCAGGACACGAACCTGGTGCAATACCTGTGGCTGCGCCTGCTCGCCCAAGGGCATCGCAATATATGCTGCGTCGGCGACGACGACCAGTCGATCTATTCGTGGCGCGGCGCCGAGGTCGAAAACATCCTGCGCTTCGAGAAAGACTTCGAGGGCGCGAAGATCGTCCGGCTGGAGGCGAACTACCGCTCGACCGCGTCGATCCTGGCCGCCGCGTCGGGGCTGATCGCGCACAACGAGGGACGCCTCGGCAAGACGCTGCGACCTGGGCGCGCCGACGCGCAGCATGGCGAGAAGGTCGAGGTGATCGACCTCTGGGATTCCGACGAGGAGGCCCGCATGGTCGGCGACCGCGTCGAGGCGCTGCGGCGGGACGGCCATGCCCTCGCCGAGATGGCGATCCTGGTACGCGCCGGCTTCCAGACCCGCGCGTTTGAGGAGCGGCTGATCATCCTCGGCGTGCCGTATCGCGTGGTGGGCGGCCTGCGCTTCTACGAGCGGCAGGAGATTCGCGACGCCATCGCCTACATGCGCGCGACGGTGCAGCCCGCCGACGACCTGGCGTTCGAGCGGATCGTCAACGTGCCACGCCGTGGCATCGGCGAGGCGGCGTTGCGCGCCATGCACGAAGCCGCTCGCGAAGATGCGGTGCCCCTTTCGGAGGCCGCGTCCCGGCTGGTGGCGAGTGGCGGGCTCAAGGGCAAGCCGAAGGAACAGGTCGGCGAGTTGTTGCGCTGCTTCGCCCGCTGGCGCGCACTGCTGCAAAGCGACGGCCACGTCCTGACCGTCGCCACCATGCTGGACGAAAGCGGCTACACGGCGATGTGGCAGGCCGACAAATCGCCGGAAGCGCCCGGCCGGCTGGAGAACCTGAAAGAACTGGTGCGCGCGCTGGCGGATTTTGAAACGCTGGGTGGGTTCCTCGATCACGTCTCCCTGGTCATGGAAAACGAGGAAACCGCCGAGGGCGACCGGCTGTCGCTGATGACCCTGCACGGCGCCAAAGGGCTGGAATTTGACACGGTGTTCCTGCCCGGCTGGGAAGAAGGCCTGTTCCCCAACCAGCGCTCGCTGGACGAGAGCGGCGCGAAGGGGTTGGAGGAAGAACGGCGGCTGGCCTATGTCGGGCTGACCCGGGCGCGGCGGCGGGCGATCGTCAGCCATGCCGCCAACCGGCGCATCTACGCCAACTGGCAGTCCAGCATCCCGAGCCGCTTTATCGACGAACTGCCGGACGATCATGTTGCGCGCACCGGGTCTGCCGCGCTGGCGCGGGATGCGCGGATCGCCGCGGCCACGGGATTCACGGGGCAATTTCCGGCCAAGTTTTCCTCGAACGTGCAGTTCCCGCTGGTCGCGCGACGGCAGAAAGTGCTGGATTTGTGGGAGCAGCCGGGCCGCCCGGTGCGCAGCGACGCAATCCCGGTCGGGACCCGCGTCTTCCACCAGAAATTCGGCTACGGCATCGTGACCGCGGCTGAGGACGACCGGCTGGACGTGTCGTTCGACAAAGCGGGGGCGAAGCGCGTGCTCGATCGGTTCGTGGAGAAGGCTTGATGGTGGTCGAGGACCCGGCATGGTGACCCAGCGCGCGGTGCCATTGGAGACGATTGCCGTTGACGTGCCCGAATCCGCGCTGGAAACCTACGAAGCCGCGCTGGGCAGCATCTGCGCCACCGTCGGGTTCTTCCGCGACGAGGCCACCGGCCTTTGGCGGGTCGAGGGCGTGAAGGAGGTCGGGGTCAACGACCCGGCGCTGGAAGCCGCCTTGGCGCTCGCCGCCGCGGCCAGCGGGGTCGCTGCGGCGGCGACCCGTACGCCGACGCCGGTCGAGGGCTGGCTCGCCCGCACCTATGCGTCCTTCCCCGAGCAGCGGATCGGCCGCCGCTTCACTGTGCGCGGCACGCATCTGTCAGGGCCAGGCACGCCGGGGCGGATCACGCTGACGCTCGATGCCGGCATCGCGTTCGGCTCCGGCGAGCACGGCTCGACGCGGGGCTGCCTGCGGGCGCTGGAGCGCGTGGCCTATCGCCGGCCGCGACGGATTCTCGATCTCGGCACCGGGTCGGGAATTCTGGCGATGGCGGCGGCGGGGCTGCTGCACCGGCGAGTGCTGGCCACCGACATCGAACCCTGGTCGGTGCGTGTGGCACAGCAGAATGCGGTGCTGAATCGCCTGGGGCCCATGGTGCGGACGAAGTTGGCGGACGGCTGGCGTGCTCCCGCGGTGATGGCCGGGCGGCCTTACGATCTGGTGTTCGCCAACATCCTGGCGCGCCCGCTGTGCCGCATGGCCAAGCACCTCGCCGCTGGGCTTGCCCCGAGGGGAACGGTGATTCTGGCAGGACTGCTCGACACCCAGGCGCGCGGCGTGTTGGCCGCGCATCGCAGGCAGGGGCTGCGGCTGCAGGGCGTCCTCCGGGAAGGCCCCTGGACGACGCTGATCCTGCGGCGCGCCGCCTGACGCGGCGGCGGCTACGCTGCGACGCGAGTCCGCTGGCCGCGTCCGGTCAGGCGCCGGACGTAGGCGCGATCGAACACGTGCGGGATATCGCCGCGGGCCAGGCCGATATCGGCCAACTCACGGTCGGTCATCATCTGCAGCTCGTGCATCACCGCCTGCTGCCGCGGCCACGCCACCAGGCCGGCCACGCGCTCGGCGATCCAGCGGCCCAGGCCGCCATGGGATTCGTTCGCTGCGGCCGGCGGCGCGGCGTAACCCGGCGCGGCACGGCTGATCAAGCGAGATTCGTTGAAGTCGAGATTGGTGGTTGAGGTCGAGGCGTTCATCAGTTCAGTTCCCAGTTCGGCCGCGAGACCCGCGCAGTGTTGTGAGGCGGGTCACCTTGTCCGTTGCTATGCAATATAGGCCTCGACATGCCGCTGGATGACTGCCGTTTGACCCCGCCAGTCATGCGCCTGGAACATGAGGAGTTAAGCAGCCATGAAGTTTCGCGCGATCTGGGCAGCGGGAAACGCTCCATGAGCCTCGATCCGGCTGCCCGTCTGCAAAAGCTGCGCGACGAGCTTGGCCGCCAGGGGCTGGATGGCTTCATCGTCCCCCGCGCGGACGAACATCTTGGCGAATACGTGCCCGCGTCGGCGGAACGACTGGCCTGGCTGACCGGCTTCACCGGCAGCGCCGGGCTTGCCGTGGTGCTGCCCGACCGCGCCGCCGTGTTCACCGACGGCCGCTACACGCTGCAGCTCGCGACGGAGACCGACGCGTCGCTGTGGGAGCGGCGCCACATCACCGAAGATCCGCCGCCGCAATGGCTCAAGCAGGCGGCGCCGGCCGGCGCCCGGATCGGCTACGACCCGCTGCTGATCAGCGAGGAAGCGCTGGCGCGCTACACCGAAGCCGGGCTGGCGATGCAGCCAGCGTCGCCCAATCCGGTGGATGCGATCTGGACCGACCGCCCTGCCCCGCCGGCCGCGCCCGCCTCGCCACATCCGCTTGCGTTTGCGGGCAAGCCATCGGCGGAGAAGCGGGCCGAGATCGCTGCCGCGCTGACCGCCGCGCGGCAGGATGCGGCGGTGATCAGCGACCCGGCTTCTATCGCCTGGCTGCTGAACATCCGCGGCGCCGATGTGCCGTTCACGCCGTTCGCGCTCAGCTTCGCCCTGGTTCACGCCGACGCGCGGACCGAGCTTTTCATGGACCCAGCCAAGCTGTCGGAGGAGACCCGAGCCTGGCTGGGCAACGCGGTGACGACCGCCGACCGGGACGCGCTGGCACCCGCGCTGGCGCGGCTGGGCGGCAAGCAGGTGCGGGTCGATCCGGCTGGCGCGCCGGTCTGGTTCGCGCAGACGCTGCGGGCCGCCGGCGCGACCGTCGTGGCGGGACCAGACCCGTGCCTGCTACCCAAAGCCTGCAAGAATCCGGTGGAGCAGCAGGGCGCCCGCGCCGCCCATGCGCGCGACGCGGTCGCGATGTGCCGCTTCCTGCACTGGCTGTCGGAGACCGGACCGAGCGGGACGCAAACCGAACTGACGGCGGCGACCAAGCTGCTGGCGCTGCGCGGCGCCTCGGACCAGTTCCGCGGCGAGAGCTTCCCGGCAATCTCCGGCGCCGGCGAGCATGGCGCGGTGATCCACTACCGCGTCACCCCGGAGTCCGACCGGCCGATCCGGCCGAATGAACCCTATCTCATTGATTCCGGTGCGCAATATCCGGACGGCACGACCGACATCACCCGTACGGTGTGGATCGGCCCCGCCGACCCGCCGGCCGAGCTGCGCGACCGCGTCACCCGGGTGCTGAAGGGCCACATCGCGATCGCGTCGCTGGTGTTCCCGCAGGGTATCTGTGGCGCCCATGTGGATGCGTTCGCCCGCCGCGCGCTGTGGCAGGTGGGGCTGGATTACGACCACGGCACCGGCCACGGCGTGGGGTCATACCTGTCGGTGCATGAAGGCCCGGTCAGCCTGTCGCGGCTGGCGCGTCCGGTGCCCATCGCGGCCGGGATGATCCTGTCGAACGAGCCCGGCTTCTATCTGCCCGGCCGCTACGGCATCCGGCTGGAGAACCTCGTGCTGGTGCAGCCGGTGAACATGCCGGCCGCCGGCAAGCCGTTCCTGCGGTTCGAAACGCTGACCCTCGCGCCGTTCGACCGCCGGCTGATCGACCCGGTGCTGCTCGACCGGGAGGAACGCGCCTGGCTGGACGCCTATCACGCGCGGGTGTTGAAGGAGATCGGGCCAAGTCTGGGCGACCCGGCGCGCGCCTGGCTCGCCGGGGCGTGTGCGCCGA
>Ga0302319_10024607_pt1 | contig 10694 bp, 7 predicted proteins | sample Bog_T0_2_FD_203319 | JGI IMG/M metagenome (GOLD analysis project Ga0302319, IMG submission 203319) | Peat permafrost microbial communities from Stordalen Mire near Abisko, Sweden - Bog_T0_2 | ecosystem: Environmental > Terrestrial > Soil > Wetlands > Peat | place: Sweden: Abisko, Stordalen Mire... | reverse complement strand
TGAACGGATCGGCGGGGCAGAGCCTGGGCGCGTTTCTGGCGAAGGGTGTGACGCTGACGCTGGAAGGCGACGCGAATGATTATGTGGGGAAGGGCTTGTCGGGCGGGCGATTGATTGTGTATCCGCCGAGAAAGTCGACGTTCGCTCCGGAAGAAAATATTTTGATTGGTAACGTTGCGCTTTACGGTGCGACGAGCGGCGAAGCGTTTTTCAATGGAGTTGCGGGTGAGCGTTTCGCGGTACGGAACTCGGGAGCGACGGCGGTCGTCGAGGGAGTTGGCGACCATGGCTGTGAATACATGACAAAGGGGACTGTCTTGGTGCTCGGTAGATGCGGCAGGAATTTTGCGGCTGGCATGAGTGGCGGAGTGGCCTACGTTTTTGATGAGCGTGGGGATTTTACGGAGAAGAGATGCAATCTGGACTCCGTGGATTTGGAGCCGCTGGTGGAGGATCCGCTGTTTGCGGCGCCGGACAAGTCGCGTGACGAAAGCCGCGAACTTGAAGCCAAAGTGGTAAAGGATTTGGTGGCACGGCATTTTGAGTTGACCGCAAGCCCGCGGGCAGCGTGGATTCTTAACAATTGGACGGAAGCGCTGGCGCGGTTCATTAAAGTTTTCCCGCACGAACACAAGCGCGTGCTGGGCATGACAAGACGCCAGCAGCCGTATATTCCAGGCGCTGCGCTCGCGGTTGCGGCCCAGTCAGAGCAGGTGTCGCATGGGTAAGGAAACCGGATTTCTGGAATATACGCGGGAGATGGCGCCGCGACGTCCGGTGACGCAGCGCGTCAACGACTGGTTTGAAATTTATCTCGATTTCCCTGAGCCGAACCTGCGCACGCAAGGGGCGCGCTGCATGGATTGCGGCGTTCCGTTTTGCCAGACGGGATGTCCGGTGAATAATCTCATTCCCGACTGGAACGATCTGGTGTATCACGGGCGTTGGAAAGAAGCGGTGCGGCAGTTGCACGCGACCAACAACTTTCCTGAATTTACGGGAAGGATTTGTCCCGCGCCGTGTGAAGCGTCGTGCGTGCTGGGAATCAATCAGCCTCCGGTAACGATCAAGCAGATCGAAAAAAATATCGTGGAGCGCGGGTTTGCGGAGGGATGGATTCATCCGGAACCGGCGAAGCATCGCTCCGGGAAAAAGGTGGCAGTTGTTGGTTCTGGTCCGGCGGGACTGGCGGCGGCGCAGCAACTGTGTCGCGCGGGACACGAGGTAACGGTCTACGAAAAAGCGGACCGGACTGGCGGTTTGCTGCGTTACGGGATTCCGCAATTTAAGTTGGAGAAGCAAATCATCGACCGACGTTTGGAACAGATGTCGGCGGAGGGTGTGCAGTTTGTGACCAGCGCGGAAGTGGGCAAGAACATCGCGGTCGAAGATCTGAGGAGCGAGTTCGACGCGATTGTGCTGGCGGGAGGTGCGGAACATCCGCGGGACTTGAATGTTCCGGGACGGGATTTGCAGGGAATCCATTTTGCGATGGAGTTTTTGCCGCAACAGAACCGGCGCAATCTGGGTGACGCTCTGGAGCGCGATCTGGAAATCTTGGCGGCGGGAAAGCGGGTTGTGATTATTGGAGGTGGCGACACCGGGGCCGATTGCCTGGGGACGTGTCACCGGCAAAAGCCAGCTTCGGTGTATCAGTTCGAGATTATGCCGAAGCCTCCGGACGAGCGATCGCCGCAGACGCCGTGGCCGCTGTGGCCGATGCAACTTCGCACAGAAGGCGCGCACGAAGAGGGCGGAGTGCGTGACTGGGGCCTGGCGACGACCAAATTTACGGGCGGAAGCGATGGACGCGTGCAGCAATTGCATGGGGTGCGCGTGGGACCTCCGCCGAAGTTCGAGCCGATTGCGGGAAGTGAATTTACGATGGACGCGGATCTGGTGCTGATCGCGATGGGATTCATGGGGCCGGTGCGAAACGGAATGATCGAGCAGTTGGGAGTGAAGCTCGATGGACGAGGCAATGTCGCGACGGATGCAAACTACATGTCATCGGTGGCGGGAATTTTTGCGGCAGGCGATATGCGGCGCGGACAGTCGCTGGTGGTTTGGGCGATTGCCGAAGGGCGCAAAGCGGCGGCGAGCGTAGACGCTTACTTGAGAACGAGTGAAGCGACCGTGGTTCTGGGAGCGCCGAGCATCCCAGCCCGGCAAGACGGGGCAGGTGCCCGTCTCTCCATCGCGTAAGTCATCCGTTATCCGGTGATCGCTTCTTTATTCTTATTTCCCCATTCCATCTAGCTGACGAGATGCCGATTCGATTTGTGAGGAGTCGTCTTCGAGGGCTTTTGAGACACGGACGATTTCCTGCTCGGCTTCTGCGTAACGCTTCTGTTCGATTCCTTCGCGGACGCCGGGGACGGTTTTCACGCCATAGCCGCTGTAGACGCCGGGAGCATAGAGTAAATGTTTGTACCAAGGACGGCGCGGGAGTCCGTCGGGATTGGTGAGACGGCGCTCGGTTTCCATGAGTTCGCGATTCAGCACGCGAAGTTGGGCGACAAAGTTTTCGTTATCCAGGTTTGGCTGCACAGCGGATAACGATTGCTGGTAGTGCTTTGAGGTGCGAGTTAGAGAATCGAGGGCGTTCTGCATCGGGGCAAAATTGAGATGGGGGGGGACTTCCGCCTTCTCGGGTGCCACGGTTGGACGCCTTGGATCGAAAGTGGCTTTGAACATTCCTTCTTCAATTTCCTGATTGCGTTCGCGAATCTCGTCTTGCTTGTCGGCAAGCAATTTTTGCAGTTCTTTCGTGTACATGCCGACCGTGTCGGCGAAATCCGTGAAGTCGAAGGGCAGAACCTGCGCGTCGGCCAGGCGCAGGACGGAGGTGCCGACGGTTTGGGCCATGGCGCGTCCGTAGACGAAATTGGTATCGGAAAAATGCGTGTACCAGTAGAAGTCATCGTAGATAGAGTGATAGATTCCGCCGTCGTCTTCGCCGCCGTAGGCCATGTCGAGTGTAGCGATGCCGAGGTGATCGATAAATCCGGTGAAGTCGGTGCCGGAGCCGAGGGCGCCGATGCGCAAGTCGGGACGCTGGCGGATTTCTTTTTTGTCGTCGGCGGATTTCGCATCGGCGATGGCGTTGAGTTGCGCACGCTGCCACACGGACATTTTGGTCTCTGGATCTTCGATGTCGCGGGCGACTCCGTTGATGAACTGCTCGAGACTGTGCGATCCATTCATGTTTAGTGGGCCGCGATCGTTGCCGTCGGTGTTGATATAGACGGCGGCGTGCTCGCGCAATTCATCGGCGTGCGCTTCGACCCACTCGGTCGAGCCGAGGAGCATCGGTTCTTCCCCATCCCATGCACAGTAGATGATGGTGCGGCGCGGCTTCCAACCCTGCTTGAGCAGAAGGCTCAATCCGCGCGCTTCTTCGAGAAGAGAGACCTGCGCGGAGATCGGATCTTCGGCTCCGTTGACCCACGCGTCGTGATGATTGCCGCGGATGATCCACTCGTCGGGTTCGACGCTGCCAGGGATTTTCGCGATTACGTCGTAAACGGGCTTGATATCCCAGTTGAATGCAACTTTCAAATGAACCTGTGCTGGACCGGGACCGACGTGATAGGGAATTGGGAGCGAGCCGCGCCAATCTTCGGGCGCCATGGGTCCGGCGAGAGCTGCCAGCAAAGGTTGCGCGTCGCCATAGGAGATCGGGAGCACGGGAATTTTCGTGATGCTCTTGGCGTCCTTCACGGCGAGACGTTTTGCATCAGGGGTGGCGCCGACTCCGGGAGTTAGCGGATCTCCGGGGCTGTTGGAAGCAAAATCCATGACGCTGCCGCGCTGGACTCCATCGGGCGGACGCATGGGGCCGATGGGGAAGACGTTGTCGTGGGTGTAGCCGTCGTCCTGCGGCTCGGAATAAATGAGACAGCCGATCGCGCCATGTTCGGCGGCAACTTTTGGTTTTACGCCGCGCCAGGAGTGGAGATACTTGGCGATGACGATTGCGCCCTTCACTGAAATACCCAGGCGATCGAGCTTTTCGTAGTCTTCGGGCAGGCCGTAATTTACGAAGACGAGTGGAGCGGTTACGTCGCCATCGATCGAATAAGCGTTGTAAGTGGGCAACTGCTCAGACTTCTGATTTGAAGTTGGATCGATGGCGAGGGCTGGCTCCTCGAGCTTGGCCGTGAACTTCGTCGGCGACACCATTTCGAGGACGCGGATCTTGGGAGTCGGGAATAGCACATCGAACTGTTCGATGTGGGCGTCCAATCCCCACTCTTTGAAATGAGCGAGGATCCATTCGGCGTTGTCTTTGTCGTAGGGCGAGCCGACATGATGCGGACGTGCGCTAAGGCGCTGCATGTAGCTGCGGAGGTTTGCGGGATCGGGGATCGCTCGAAATTTCGCCTCCCAGTCGCGCTCCGTCTGGCTGCTGCGCGGTGAATAGCCTGCGAGGATGGTGGGACTCGTCGCGGATTGATCGGCGGCAAACGAGAACGATGGGAGGATCAGGGTGAAGATCAACGCGACGGCGAAGCAGGATCGCATGCGGCTCCTTTACGGGAAGCGAGCATTATAGCTGCAAGATGATGAGCGAACTGATGCCTGATTTTGCGAATGTCTGATTCGGCGAATCCAGCTGACCAGAGGTTGATATCGACCAGTTCTGAAAATCGGGCTGAGCGACCCGGACGCGAAGATGCTAAATTAGAGGGTTCATGTCTGCCCCTAATTCTCTATTTATACGCGCCGCCAAGGCTCAGCCTACCGAACGCACACCGATCTGGCTCATGCGCCAGGCGGGCCGCTACATGGCGGAATATCGTGCCGTCCGCAAACAATATTCGCTGATCGAGATCTGCAAAAAGCCGGAGGTCGCGGCGCAGGTCACGATCGAGGCGGCCGAGATTCTGAAGGTTGACTCGGCCATCATCTTTGCGGATCTGCTTCTTCCGCTCGAAGTCATGGGATTGCCTTTTCACTTTTCGGCGGGCGAGGGACCGAGGATCGAAAAGCCGGTACGCACTCCCGAGGATATTGCCGCGCTGCGCACGGACCGCGCTGCCGATCTGGGATATGTGGCAGAGGCCGTGAAACTGGTGGTCAAGCATTTTGGCGACAAGCTTCCGGTCATTGGTTTTTGCGGCGCGCCGTTTACGCTGGCGAGCTACATGATCGAGGGCGGAGGATCGCGGAATTATATTTTCACGAAGAAAATGATGTACTCGGCGCCCGCGGCGTGGAATCAGCTGATGACGAAGCTGGTCGCGGTAACGTCCGAATATTCGGCTGAGCAGGTGCGGGCGGGGGCGGATACGATACAAATTTTCGATAGCTGGGTGGGCTGCCTGAGCGTTGAAGATTATCGGCGGTATGTGTTGCCGCACGTGACCGAATTGGTGAAACGGTTGCAGAAGACTGGTGTGCCCGTCATTTATTTTGGAACAGACAGTTCGACGCTGCTTCCGTCAATGCAGGAGAGCGGGGCCGAGGTGATTGGGCTCGACTGGCGCATTCCGCTGGACACGGGATGGAAAAGCCTCGGGTGGAAAGGCGCGGTGCAGGGCAATCTCGATCCGGTGCTGCTTTTCGCTGACTGGAAGGAAATCAAGTCGCGCGCTGAAAATATTCTTCGGCAGGCTGCGGGACGTCCCGGGCACATCTTCAATTTGGGGCATGGCATTCTTCCCGAGACGCCGGTGGATAACGTGATTGCACTCTGCGCGTATGTTCGCGAGCACTCGGCGGAGTTCAAGCGTGGCGATGAGGAACGCGCGAGATGACGGCGTGCCCGCTGGGTCTTGGCGAAAAGTGTTACTGCGCGAACAGCGTCAGTGCATTTTCGGGGCCGGGCGTGGCGCAGACGGCGATTCTTCTTCTCGCCCACGGAACTCCCGACAACCCGGACCAGATTCCAGAATACCTTCGCTACGTGACCGGAGGCCGGCCGCTGCCGCCGCAGGTCGTCGAAGAAATTCGTCATCGATATTCGCTGATTGGCTTCTCGCCCCTGGCATGCTGGACGCTTCTGCAAGCCGATCAACTTTCGCAAGCGCTAAAGATGCCGGTCTTTGTGGGTATGCGGAATTGGGCGCCGTTTATTGCGGATGCGGTGAAGGCGATTGCTGCGGAGGGCTTCGAGCGCGTTATCGCAATTTGCCTCGCACCTCAGAATTCACGGACGAGCGTGGGGCTTTATCGCAGCGCGGTGGAGACTGGTGGAGCTCTTCCGTTCGAATTGGATTTTGTAGAAGAGTGGCATGATGGGGCGCTGCTCGCCAAGGCGTTTGCGGAAAATTTGCTGTCCGGTTGGGAAAAGGCCAGCGGCGAATATGGGGCTAAGCTTCCGATCATCTTTACAGCGCACAGCGTTCCGGAGCGCACGATTGCGGATGGCGATCATTACGAGCGGCAGGCCAAGGAAACGGCAGAGTTGGTGGCGAAAGCCGCGGGGCTGTCCGACGAGGACTGGGCGTTTGCGTTTCAGAGTCAGGGGATGTCGGGAGGCGCGTGGATTGGGCCTACTGTCGAGGAGACGATCCGAGGTTTGAAGGCTAAGGGGCATCGCGGTGTTTTCGTGGATCCGATTGGCTTCTTATGCGATCACGTTGAGGTACTCTACGATATCGACATCTTCTTCAAGCAGTTCGCGGAGAAAGAAGGCATGCGGCTGTGGCGAGCGGAGTCGTTAAACGGATCGAAAACGCTCACTGCAGCGCTGGCGGACTTGGTTCGCAGCCGTGTCGGTTAAGCTGAGTAGGTCTATTAAGGAGGCGCCATGGATGCTGGAATCAGAGTGCGCTTGGTTATGTTTGCTTCGGTTCTTGCTCTTCTCTCCGGCGACCTATTACAGTGCCAAGAAGCAGTGAGCAACAGATCCACCGATGTCACGGTCTCCGACCTGGGCTTGCATCCTCAAGAGTTCGACGGGCGCCTCGTGCGCGTTCAAGCGTGGCTGGTCTCTGGCTGGGAAGGCGACCGGTTCCTCTCTGATCCTCAGCCTCAGGATGTTAGCGACAGCAGTCCAACGTACGTGTGGCTTTATTGCTCGCACGACCGGGATCAGCACGTTTGTGGGCAAATCGGGGGTCGAGTCAGCGTTTACGGAGAGTTCATCGGGTACTTCCATTTCGTATCTAAGCCGCAGGATAACGGGATGTTTGAACCTGGTCATTTGCAATTTGAAGCGGTGGAAGTTTCCATCCCCGAAAAGCAACCTCGGACTTTAGCCACCGCGATTAGACAAGGAAACTTAGACGAAGTTCGCGCAATTCTCCATTCTGGTGCCAGGCTTAACGTTCGGGACGAATACCAAGGATTTCCGCTTTTTGAAGCGATCAGCAGCGGTCATGCGGATATTGCAGAGGAGCTCCTTGCGGCCGGCGCTGATCCAAAGCGCACTCTTCCTGGCGGAGAGACAGCCCTTATGCAGGCAGCTTGGAATGACCAGGTGGCTATCGCGAAAGCATTACTGGATCGTGGTGCATTCGTGAATGCCGCGAACGTCAACGGCGCGACTGCTTTGACATTCGCTGCCCAAACCTGCCCTGATGGGAGAATGGTGCAGTTGTTGCTGGATGCCGGAGCAGCCCCGAACGCTAATAGCGGAGCTGCGCTCCAGGCGGCGGCTGGTAACCCCCTCGTTGTCGAGAAACTGCTTGCGGCAGGCGCTGACCCGAGCGTCAAGGATAAACGGGGAAATACGGTCGAGAGTGAGTCCTGCGATCGCGGCGAGAAAGGCCACGCTCAAGTATGTGCTCTTATCCGTCAAGCGTTGGGAAAGAAGTGGTGCTTTCCGGCGGCGATCGCGGCTACAAGAGATGCTCTGAAGCCTGACGATTAGAAGCGTATAGCGAAAAAAGAACAGCGAACACCGAACCCATGAAACGCATTGCCATCATCGGCGGCGGCATCTCCGGCCTTTCGGCCGCGTATACGATCGAAGAAAAACGGCAGTCGGGTACTGACGTTGAGTACGTTTTGTTCGAATCCAGCGCGCGTTTGGGCGGAGTGCTAGTCACGGACCACGTGGATGGCTGCCTGGTTGAGGCTGGTCCTGACTCCTTTCTCACCGAAAAGCCCTGGGCCGCCGATCTCTGCCGCAAGGTTGGATTGGGCGATCAACTCATTGGGTCGAACGACTCCGAACGCAAGACTTATATCGTCGCCAAAGGGAAACTGGTGGTGATGCCCGATGGGCTGATGTTCATGGTGCCGACCAAGATCTTGCCCACAGTGATGTCGCCGCTCTTTTCGGTTCGTACGAAGATACGGATGGCGGCCGAGTGGTTTCATCCGCCGCGCAAGGCAGAGGAAGACGAAACGGTTGCGGAGATGGTTCGCCGACACTACGGTTCCGAGATGGTTGATCTGCTGGCGGATCCGTTGCTTTCGGGCGTGTACGGCGGCGAGGCGACGGAGTTGAGCGTGCGGTCGGTGCTGCCACGATTTGCCGACATGGAATCCAAGTACGGAAGTCTGGGCCGCGCTATGCTCGCGGCGCGGAAGAAAACGGGGGCGGCGGCGAAGGGTCCTGCTCGACCGCTGTTTACTTCGCTCAAAGATGGCATGCAGGCGATGGTCGATGCGGTGGTGGCGCGGTTGGATCGGAATGCGCTGAAGCGGTCGACGCTGGTGCAGTCGGTGATCCGGCAGAATGATGGATGGACGGTTTGTGCGGGATACCAAAGCGATCAGTTCGATGGCTTGATTGTTGCTACGCCGGCGCACGCGGCGGCAGAGGTGCTGGAGGGTGCGGACGAAAACCTGGCTCGCGATCTCGGCGGCATCACATACAGTTCGTCGGTGACTGTCACGCTCGGTTATGACGAAAAGGTGAGGAGTTCGCTTCCTCCAGGCTTCGGGTTTTTGGTGCCGCGCAGTGCGGGGCATCGAATGCTCGCGGCGACGTTTGTGCACAATAAGTTTCCGCATCGTGCTCCGGAAAACCGCGCAATCGTTCGCTGTTTTCTTGGTGGAGCGCGCGATGAGCAGATTTTGGAAAGCAGCGAAGCGAAAATTCTGCAGATTGTGCGGGCCGAACTGAAAACGATCATTGGACTTGAGGCCGAACCGTTGTTTGCGCGGGTCTATAAGTGGAAGTCGGCCATGGCTCAGTATTCCGTGGGGCATCTCGAGCGGTTGCAGAGAATCGAGGCAGCGCGGCAGGCTCTTCCGGGATTGGCGCTGGCGGGAAACGGCTACAACGGGATTGGCGTTCCGGATTGCGTGCGCTCGGGGACGGAAGCGGCGAGCAAGATTCTGGCGGAGATGGGGATGTGGTCGTCGGCACAAGATTGAGAGTCTGTGGTAGGCACCCGGCAGGTTACGAAAAAAGTGTTTTCCGATACAGCATTCCCTCAGCGGCTGAAAGCCGCGTATTTCCTCGCCGATTACGGCACGAGTGGAACTCGTGCCCTTCCCAAAGGCGCTTGAAGCAGACTCTCGCGGCAGTCCTGGAATTACCGGAGTAACCTCTCGGCTGGGTTCTCAACTTGCGCGAAACTATGAAGGTGGGGCAGGGTTAGTAGAATCATTAGAATTGGGGTGAAAAAAACCATGAGAACTCTGCTGACCGTGCTTTGCCTGGCGGGAACGTTCGCTTTCGCGCAACAGAATTCGACACAAGACATGAAGGGCATGAATATGCCTGGGCACGACATGTCGAAGATGGCGGGGCAAGATTCGTCCGAAGATCCGGATGCGAGCATGCACGCCATGCATTCCATGGAGGGCCATATGGATATGGGCCCGCACATGAAGATGACGGCGCTTCGAACTTTGCAACCGGGCGATAACGAAAGGGCGCAAAAGGTCGCGGAAACGGCTCGCGGAGTGATGGACAAATTCAAGGACTATCACGTTGCGCTCGACGAAGGCTTCAAGATCTTCCATCCCGAGGTGCCGCAGAAGCAGTATCACTTCACGAACTATCGCTACGGGTTCGAGGCGTTTCGCAGTTTTAATCCGGAGCATCCGACCTCGCTGCTCTATGAAAAAGACGGCGACGGTTATCGCCTCGTAGGCGTGATGTATACGGCGCCTAAGCGCTTTACTGAGGACGATTTGAACGAGCGCATTCCGCTGAGCATCGCGCAGTGGCATGAGCATGTGAATTTCTGCAAAGCGCCCGAAGGTCAAAAGCAGGACGTGCTGGCACCGAGTCCGAGATTTGGTTTGCGCGGATCGATCACGACGCAGGAAGGTTGCGACGCCGCGGGTGGGGTGTTTCATCCTGTGATTTTCAACTGGATGGTGCACTTGTATCCGCTGGAAAAAGACCCGGCAAAAGTCTGGTCGGTCGACCGGCAACACGCCGACTAAGGCCGGGAAGACTTTCCCCGGCGCCCCTCTCACGCCCTGTAGTTAATAGGTTCTCTTCGCGTCGTTTCGCACAGACGGCGCGGTGAGACTGTTCTGCCTTGCCGTACGGCGCATCGCTAGCTATCATGCGATGACGATGAAAACGGCGAGGCTCTTTCTCTTTTTCGCGATAACAATTTCCAGTTACGCGCAGACGGTCACATCCAAAGAAGTCGATGCCGCCTATCCCGCGGCCCACGAACTCTATCTCGACCTGCATCAGAATCCTGAACTCTCCTCGCACGAGACGCAGACTGCGGCCAAACTCGCTGCGCGTCTCCGCAATCTGGGGTATGAGGTCACTGAAGGAGTTGGCGGCACTGGAGTCGTGGCCATTCTCAAGAACGGCGCTG
>Ga0302319_10024605_pt1 | contig 10694 bp, 10 predicted proteins | sample Bog_T0_2_FD_203319 | JGI IMG/M metagenome (GOLD analysis project Ga0302319, IMG submission 203319) | Peat permafrost microbial communities from Stordalen Mire near Abisko, Sweden - Bog_T0_2 | ecosystem: Environmental > Terrestrial > Soil > Wetlands > Peat | place: Sweden: Abisko, Stordalen Mire... | reverse complement strand
GGTTGGCTCGATCCGGAGGAGCCGGAAAACGTCGCGCGCTCGGTGGGCCTGATGAAACTGAAATACGTGGTGCTCACCTCGGTCAATCGCGACGATCTGCCGGATGGGGGCGCCCGACATTATGCCGCCGCCATCCGCGCCATCAAAAGTGCCAATCCCGATACGGCCGTGGAGGCGCTGACGCCGGATTTTCAGGGTGTGCTCGCCGACGTCGAGGCGGTTCTCGACTCGGGCCTCGACGTCTTCGCGCAAAACATCGAGACGGTCCGACGCCTCACCCACCCGGTGCGCGATCCGCGCGCCGGCTATGCCCGGACCATCGCCGTGCTGGCGCACGCGAAGCGCTGCAAGCCGGCGGTGCTGACGAAGAGCAGCCTCATGCTCGGACTCGGGGAGACCGAGGATGAGATCCGGGCGACCATGGCGGATTTGCGGGGAGCGGGGGTGGACATCCTGACGCTCGGTCAGTACCTGCGCCCCACGGCGAATCATCTGGCGGTGGTGCGCTTCGTCGCTCCGGCCGAGTTCGACACCTACCGTGGCTGGGCGCTGGAACTCGGGTTCCTGGAATGTGTCGCCGGGCCGCTGGTGCGCTCGAGTTACCGCGCGGAGCAGGCACTTGCGCGCAACAACGCCGGGCTCGTCAATCGTGCCGCCACGGGCCCCGGAAACCGCTGATGCGTGACACGCCGGTGCTGCGCCACCTCGGCCTGGTGCCGTACGAACCCACATGGCGGGCCATGCAGCGCTTCACTGATACGCGTGCAGCGACGACGAGCGATGAGATCTGGTTCGTCGAACACCCACCGGTGTTCACCCTTGGTGTGAATGCAGCCGCCGAGCACGTGCTCGCGCCCGGCGACATTCCGGTGATCCGGATCGACCGCGGCGGCCAGGTGACCTACCATGGTCCGGGCCAGCTCGTGATCTATCCCTTGATCGATCTGCGCCGCCGCGCGATCGGCGTACGGCAGCTCGTCGTCGCCCTCGAAAACGCGGTGATCGAGTACGCCGCGAAGTGCGGCATCGTCGCCGCCGGCCGGCGCGACGCGCCCGGCGTCTATGTGAACGACGCGAAGCTTGCAAGCCTGGGGCTGAGAGTGCGGCGTGGCGCGAGCTATCACGGGCTCGCCCTCAACGTGTCGCTCGATCTGGAACCGTTCGGCCGCATCAATCCCTGCGGCCACCCGGGCCTCGCCATCACGCGCCTCGCGGATCTGTGCGGTGTGCGTGACGTCGCCGCCGCCGCCGCCGGCATGGCCGATCCATTGCTGCGCCATCTCGATGCGGCATCCGGCCGCAGCGCCGATCACAGCGCCATCAGCACCCACTTGCAGGCCGTCAATTCGCGGTAGATCGCGTCGAGCTGCTCGCGGCTCTCTGCATTGACCATATAGGTGACGGCGAGGAAATTGCCGTCGGTGCTGGTGCGCACCCGGATCGCCGAATCGGCGAGCGGTCCCATGTGCTTCTCGATGATGTCGCGCGTGGCGCCGCGCAGGGAGCCATCCTGCCGCCCCATCACCTTGATCGGAAACTCGCAGGGAAACTCCGGTGCGGCCGCGCCGCTCACGGCGGCGTCCCGTCGGTTTCCCGGGTCAGGCGCTCGAAGGCGCCGTGCAGCCTGTGGAACAGCGGCCCCGGCATGCCGCCGCCCACCGGGGCGCCGTCGAGCCGGGTGACGGGGAGCAGACCGCGCGTCGAGAACGCCAGCCAGATTTCATCGGCGCCGCGCAAGGCCGCCTCCGAGACCCGTTCCGTTGCCGTGGTGACGCCGAGATGCGCGGCGAGTTCCATGACCACATCCCGTGTCGTTCCCGGCAGGATGCGCCGGCCGTTCGGCGGTGTGCGGACGGTGCCGTCCTTGACCACGTGAACGGTGGTCGATGTGCCCTCGGTGAGTCCGCCGTCTTCGAGCAAGATCGTCTCGTAGGCGCCGGCGTCCTGCGCGAGCTTCTTCAACAGGCAATTGGCGAGCAGCGCGGTCGACTTGATGTCACGCCGCGCCCAGCGCGTGTCCGCCGCGGTGATTGCCGCCACGCCCTTCTCGAGCAGGGTGGCGGGCAGCGGTTCGAGGGCGCTGGCGTACGCGAACACGGTGGGCACGAGCCCGTCGGGCCATGCGTGATTGCGGCCGAACTCGACGCCGCGGCTCACCTGGATGTAGAGATACTGATCGCCGCCGCCGTTCATCGCGATCAGCTGCGCGCATACGGCGGACCAGTCGGCGTGGGTGAGCGGGGCGGCCATGCGGACGGCGGAGAGGCTGCGCGCCAAACGATCGAAGTGCTGGGTGAAGCGAAACGGCCGCCCGGCATACACCGGAATCACTTCGTATACGGAATCGGCGAACAGGAACGCGCGGTCGAGCGGCGAGACGCGCGCCTCGGCGAGCGGCAGGAATGTTCCGTTCAGGTAGCACACCGGCAGCGGCATCGGATCAGGCGAGCCAGAGCCGCATGCTGTCGACCATGCGGCGCCACCAGCCGCCTTCCGCCACCGGCTTCACGGGATGCAATGGCGCGGTTGCCACGGTATTTCCGCCGGCGATGATCCGCAGTTGACCGACGGTGGCATCGCGCGCGAGCGGCGCGAACAACTTCGGCTCGATATCGACCGCAGTCTTGATGCCCGCGGCTTCATCGCGCGGCACGGTGACCCAGATGTCCTGGCGCACGCCGACCTCCACGGGCGAGTACTCGGCCTTCCAGACCGGCGCCTGCCCGAGCACGGCATCGCTCTTCACGACCAGCTTCGTGTCATAGAACGTGAAGCCATAGTTCAGGAGCGCCGCGCTGGCATTTTCCCGCCCCCGCATGCTGGTCGCGCCGAGCACCACCGAAATCAGGCGCATGCCGTCGCGCAGCGAGGAGGTCACGAGACAGTAGCCGGCGGAGTCGGTGTGCCCGGTCTTCAGCCCGTCGACGGTCGGATCGCGCTCGAGCAGGCCGTTGCGGTTCTGCTGCTTGATGCCGTGGTACTCGAATTCCTTCACCGAGTAGTAGCGGTAGAACTGCGGAAAGTCGCGGATCATCGCGCTGGCGAGCAGCGACATGTCGTGCGCCGTGGTGTAGTGCTGCGGCGAGGGCAGCCCGGAACTATTCTCGAAGTGGGTGCCGAGCATGCCGAGACGCTTGGCCGTCGTATTCATGATCTGCGCGAACGTCTCCTCGGTGCCGGCGATGCGCTCGGCGAGCGCGATGGTGGCATCGTTCCCGGACTGCACGATCATTCCGAGGATCAGCGTCTCGACCGGCACCGGTTTGCCCACATCGATGAAGGTGCGCGAGCCCTCGGAGCGCCACGCATGCTCGCTCACCACGATGGCTTCGTCGAGCTTGAGCTTGCCCGCCGCGACCTGCTGAAACACGATGTACGCCGTCATCAGCTTCGTCAGGCTCGCCGGCTCCATGCGCGCGTCCGCATCCTTGGCAGCGAGCACGCGGCCGGTATGAAAGTCCACGAGAATGAACGCGCGCGCGTCGACCGTCGGGGCGGAGGGTATCGGGCCCGTCGGGATGGCTGCGGCCGGCGGGGGAGCGGGCGGCGGCACAACGGCAGTCTGGGCGGCGGGCGCGGGTGGGGCGGGGTCGGCGTACGCCGACCCCGTGGTCAGAAGGGCGAAGGCAATTAGCAAACGAAGCATGTGGGTTTGGCTCTCGGTCACGTGGGGGTGAAAATGGCGCCTACTTAAGCCTGTGGCGTTGCAAATGTCCATATGCACCGCGGCCCCGCATGGATTCGCCGTCAGTCCGGCGCGAGCTGCGCATCGCTGACGCCCGCCCGTTCGAGCGCGGCGACCACGCGGTCGAATTCGGCGACGTCGGGTACGGGCCCGATGCGTACGCGATAGAGTTTGCGGCCCGCAATCCGGTTGCCGCGCACGAACACGGTGCCATAGCCGCGGCCACGCAGCTTGGCTGCCAGGCGTTCGGCATTGGCGGGATCGGAAAATGCCCCGGCTTGCACGAAGAAGGCGGCGGCTGCGACCGGTAAGGCGGCAGGAGCAGGTGGCGCAACGGACTGCGCCGTTTGCGCGGTGCCGGAACCGGTTTGCGCGGCAGTCGTTGCCGAGGCGGCCGCCGTCGTGGCGGGCCGCGGGGTTGGTGGTGGCGCTGTGACCGGAGCAACGACTGAAGCGACAACGGGAGCAACGGCGGCAGCAGGGGCGGGTGCGGCGGCGCGTGCAGCGGCGCGCGCGCCGCTAGCCGAGGCGAGTGTCACGGGGGCGCCGGCGGGCGTCTGCACGAGGAGCGGTTGCGGCACGGCGGGGTCGAGTACGCGCACTTCGACGATCGCCGTACCGTTTCGCAGCATGTCGAGCTTGGCCGCGGCGGTCCACGACAAGTCGATGATGCGATTGGAAACGAAGGGTCCGCGGTCGTTGATGCGTACGACACAGCTGCGCCCGTTTTGGAGGTTCGTGACGCGGGCATACGCCGGCAAGGGCAGTGTCTTGTGTGCCGCAGTCATCCCATACATGTCGTACGGTTCGCCGGTGGACGTGCGTTCGGCGTGGAAGCCGGGTCCGTACCATGAGGCGACGCCGCGTTCCACATAGCCGCTCGAGGCGGAGAGCACGTGGTAGCGCTTGCCGAACACGTCGTAGAACGGTGGATTGCCGTAGCGCGAACGCGGTTCGATGCGCGGCACGGCGTCCGGCACGTTCTGCGGCACGAGCGGTGGCGTGCCGAATGCCGCGGGCGGTGGCGTGACAGCCGTGCCTTTTGGCGCCGGTACGGGCGTGGGTGCGGCGTGTTCGCGCGGCGGTCCGACCGTCCTGCACGCGGCGAGCACCAGCGCCGCGGCGACGGACGGCGCCCATCCCAACCGTTGCCGCAGGGACCGTTGCCGCCGGGTGGGCTGCGAATCGATCATGGTGCGGGAGTGCTCACGAGTGCGGCGCCCTCCCGGGCGACGCCGTCGCGCACGGCGGCGGCCAGTTCGTAGACGGCCATTGCGTACATCGCGCTGTGGTTGTAGCGGGTGATGACGTAAAAGTTCCGGTAGCCGATCCGCCAGTGCGGTCCGTCGGACTCGGCTGCCTCGATGGCCAGGGCGGGCGCATACGCGGGCTGCGTACTGTCGAACCTGAGGCCCTTGGCGCGCAGCGAGGCGACCGTCTCGGACAACTCGAGCTTGTGCCCGTCGAGCGCGGCGGGCGCCGCAGCGGCTACGGGTGCCGCGAGCGACGCGGGCGAAGTCGGCGAAGTCGGCGAAGTCGGCGCCGCGACCTCGGTAGTTGCGGCGGCCTCGGCGGGTGTCGCGGACGCGGCGGCGACCGCGGGCTCAGCCGTGCTTGCGTCGAGCACCGCCTCGTCGAGCACCGCTTCGCCCGGAGTCCAGCCGAATTGCCGGAAATAGTTGCCCACGCTCGTCAGCACGTCGTCCCAGTTCGACCACAGGTCGATGTGCCCGTCGGCTGCCGCGTCCACGGCGTAGCGCCGATAATTCGAGGGCATGAACTGCGGTGCGCCCATGGCGCCGGCATAGGAACCGCGCGTCGTGAGCGGATCGACGCCGATCTCGCGCGTGAGGAGCAGGAACTGCTCGAGTTCCTCGGTGAAGAATTTCGAGCGGGCCGGATAATCGAACGCGAGCGTCGCGAGCGCGTCGAGCACCCGGTAGCGTCCAGTCAGGCGGCCGTAATAGGTCTCGACGCCGACGATCGCCACCAGATACTCGGGTGCGACGCCGGTCCGCGCGCTCGCCCGCTCGAGCGCCGCCCGGTGTTCCCGCCAGAATTCGACACCCTCCCGGATGCGCTTTTCATTGACGAAGATGCCGCGGTATTCGAACCATGGTTTCGCCTTCTCGGCGGGCCGGTCCATTGCCTCGATGATGGCGGGCTGGCTGCGCGCGTTCTTCAGCAGCTTGCGCAGCCGGCGCCGGTCGAAGTCGTAGCGGGTCGCCATGTCCGCAATGAATTCCCTCACGTCCGGCCGGTTCAGGTCCATTGCCGCGGCGGGGCGCAGGGCCGCGGGTGCGAGCAATGCGGCCGCTAGGGAAGCCTGCACGAGTATTCCGCGTAGCCGCAACACTCCTAAGATCCGATCAGCTTGCGGTTCGAGTTCAGCGCCATGAGGATGCCGAAGCCGGCGAGCAGCGTCACCATCGACGTGCCGCCGTAGCTGATCATTGGCAGCGGCACGCCAACGACCGGCAGAATACCGCTGACCATGCCCGAATTCACGAAGACGTAGACGAAAAAGGACAGTGCGATGGCGCCGCCGGTGAGGCGGGAAAAGGTGTCCTGCCCCTGCATCGCGAGATACAGCGCCCGGCCGATGACGATTGCATAGAGCGTGAGCACCAGCAGCTGGCCGAGGAGTCCGAATTCCTCGCCGATCACGGCGAAGATGAAGTCGGTCGAACGCTCCGGCAGGAACTCGAGCTGCGCCTGGCTGCCGTGCATGTAGCCCTTGCCGAAGACACCGCCCGAGCCGATCGCGATCTGGGATTGGATGATGTGATATCCGGCGCCGAGCGGGTCGTTCTCTGGATTCAGGAAAGTGAGAATTCGCTGTCGCTGGTATTCGTGGATGAAATGCCAGCCAATCCACGCGGCGCCGACGAGCAACGGAATGGAGACGAGAATGATCTGCACTGCGAGGCCTGAGAGCAGCATGACGATCAGTCCGGAGGCGGCGATCAGCAGCGCAGTGCCGAGATCGGGCTGCATCACGATCATGGCCGTGGGCACCGCGATGAGCAGGCCCATCACGAGCAGGTCCTTGAACGTGGGCGGCAGCGGCCGCTCGTGCATGTACCAGGCGCACATCATGGGCACGGCGAGCTTCATGATCTCGGAGGGTTGGAAGCGCATGAAACCGACATCGAGCCAGCGCTGCGCGCCCTTGCCGATGTGGCCGGTCACGTCCACCACGATCAGCAGGGCCACGCCGATGGCATAAGCGATGGGAGCAAAGAGGCGCAGGTACTGCGGCGTCGCGAAACGGGCGAGACTCACCAGGGCGGCGACCGCGATGGCGATGTTGGCCAGGTGGTGCTCCACCATCTTCACGTTCTGGCCGGAGGCGCTGTAGACGACGAGGATGCCGATGCACACGATCAGCGCCAGCACTCCGCTGAGCGGACCGTCGAGACGCAGCAGGCGCAGCGTGCGGCCGCCGGCGGTGAAGGTGCGGCGCGTGCGCGACTGCGAGAACTCATCGAGCATCATGGCGTTTCGACCGGCGATGGCGGCTGGTTGGGCAGCAGATAGGCATCGAACATCTTGCGCGCGATGGGCGCGGCGGTGCTTGCGCCATGCTTGCCGTTCTCGACGAAGACGGCCACGGCGAGCTTCGGATCATCGGCGGGCGCGAAGGAAATGAACAGCGCGTGGTCGAGCATCCGCTCGGACACCTCCTTCTCGTTGTATTTCTCGTTCTGGCCGATGGTAAAGACCTGCGCCGAGCCGGTCTTGCCGGCCATCTTGTAGGGAGCCCCGGCCGCCGCACGCGCCGCGGTGCCGCCGGGTCCGGCAGCTTCCTCCATGCCCTCGACGATGACGCTCCATTGCTCCGGGCTCGACCCGGTGATGGGCGGCTCGGGCTCCACGGGACGCGGCGTCACGGTTTCGGAGCCGGCCGCGCGGACCGCGGCAACGAGGCGCGGTTTGAAGTTCTCGCCGCGGGCCGCGATCGAGGCGACGGCATGGGCGAGTTGCAGCGGCGTCGCCAGCATGTAGCCCTGACCGATGCCGATGCTGATGGTGTCGCCGGGGAACCAGACCTGTTCGCCGGGCCGCTTGTAAGTGCGCCGCTTCCATTCGACCGACGGCATGAGACCCGGTTTTTCCCCAGGGATGTCGATGCCCGTGACCTCGCCGAAGCCGAAGGCGCTCATGAATTCGTGCATGTGGTCGATGCCGAGCTTCTCGGCGACCGTGTAGAAATACACGTCGCAGGACTGCGCGATCGCATGGCGCATTGCGATGGTGCCGTGCCCGCGCGGTTTCCAGTCGCGATATAGATGCCGGCTGCCGGGCAGACTGAAGTGTCCCGGGCAAAAGATGGTCTTGTCCGGCGTCATGACGTTGTATTTCAGGGCGGCGAGCGCGTAGAAGGGTTTCACGGTTGAGCCGGGCGGATAGGCGCCACGCAATGCGCGATTGATCAGCGGCTTGTCGATGTCGTTGGCCAGGGCATCGTATTGCTTGTTCGACAGGCCGCGCGCAAACCCGTTCGGATCGAAGCCGGGCGTGCTCGCGAGGGCGAGGATGTCCCCATTGTGCGGATCGATCGCGATGGCGGCGCCGCGCAGACCCGACAGTGCCTCCTCGGCGGCACGCTGCACACGCATGTCGATGCTGAGGATCAAATCGGCACCGGCGACGGGGGGGCGCGTGTCGAGCTTGGGAGTGAAGGCGCCCTGGCGCTCGACGGGCCGTCCGGCCGCATTCACGAGTACCTGGCGGTAGCCGGGTTTGCCGTGCAGCGAGCTCTCGTAGGCACCTTCGACGCCGAGCTTGCCGATGAGGGTGGTGCCGGCGTATTCGGCGGCGTCGATGTGCTTCAGATCCTGTTCGCTGATGGCGGCGACGTAGCCGAGCGCATGCACGGCCACGGGACCGAACGGGTAATGACGCGACAGCCGCGTGCGGATGTCGATGCCCGTGAATTCGTAACGGTGGATCGCGAAGAGCGCCATCTCCTCGTCGTTCAGCTGCAGCTTGATCGGCACGCTCTCATAGACATGGTGCGAGAGGATGGTGCGCTTGATGCTGCCGAGTTCCTCAGCATCGATCAGACCGATCGCGACGAGGCGGGCGAGGCTCGCGTCGATCTGCGCGGGCGTGCCCACCTGTTCGCGCACGAGTTCGAGCTGGAAAGCGGGCAGGTTCTCGGCGAGCACCACGCCGTTGCGGTCGAGAATCAGCCCGCGGCTCGGCGGAATCGGGTCGATGCGCACGCGGTTGCCCTGCGAGAGCTCGGCATAGTAGGCGTGGCGCGTCACCTGCAGGTAGAACAGGCGCGAGGCCACGGCGATCAGCAGGCAGGCGACCAGGCAGCCGGCGACGATGCTGCGGATCGTGAAGATCCGCTGCTCGGCGAAGTGGTCCTTGATGCGGACGCGGCGCGGCAACTCAAACCTCCATCGGGGGGCAGTCCTGCATGCTACCGCCGTGACCGGCTGCGAGATGCTGTCGTCGATGAGCGACAATCGTCATGCGCGCTATCTTTCATGCAGGCGGCTCAGCGAGCCCGCGAGCAGCGGCCAGATGAGAGCGCCGATGACGGGCGCGAGCCAGCGGCTGAACGTGGTCACTGGATTGCCGGTGGCGCCGTCCACCCAGAATAAAATGAACTGATACCCCGTGAGCAAGGCGAAGATCGTCAGCGATTGCGACAGCACGGAGAAGACCCGCAGCCGGAGCCGCAGATGTGTCGCCCAGGCGGCCATCAGAACGAGCGCGAGCGCATGCTGGCCGAGCACCACGCCCTTGATCACATCGAGCGCGAGCCCCGCCGCGAAGGCGAGGGTGAGGCCGCCGGCGCGCGGCGACTCGATCGACCAATAGAAAACCACCAGGACCAGGAAATCCGGACGGAACGCGTCGATCGTGTCCGGCAGCGGCACGATCATCAGCCCCAGCGCAATCAGGGAGGAGAGCGCCATGGGCACGCGGCGGCCGCGATTCTCGCGCATCATTTGTGAATCGCTGCCGGCGCGGAGGGTGGGATTGGGGCGGCTGCGGCCGCGAGCGGCGCGGCCGGCGCGGGTTTCAGCCACACCAGCAGGAGCTCGCGGGAGCGGTCGAGGGCGGCCGCGGGACGCACGTCGACATCCGCGAGCGACTGGGCGGAATCGCGGTGGATCTCCGCCACGGTGCCCACCGGGTAGCCGGCCGGGAAGCCACCGCCGAGCCCCGATGTGACCAAGAGGTCGCCCTTCTGCACATCGGCGCTGGTCGACAGATACGGCAGCTTCAGATGGCCGGTGTCGCCGGTGCCGACGGCGATGGTGCGCAGGCCGTTGCGGTTGATCTGAACCGGGATCGCATGGGCCGCATCGCTCACCAGGATGACCTCGCTCGTGAGTTCGCCGACGCGCGCCACCTGGCCGAAGACCCCGCCCGCGTCGAGCACCGCCTGGCCGACGAAGACGCCGTCGTGGGCTCCCTTGTCGAGCAGCAGGCGCTCGCGGAAGGCGTCGAGGTCGACGTCCATCACCTCGCCGATGATGAACTTCGAGCCGATGCCCGCGGTGTTCTCGCGCAGTGCGCGCAGGCGCAGCGTTTCAGCCTCGAGCGCCTCGTAGCGCTGCAGCCGAAATTGCGCGACGCGCAGTTCCTGCTCGACCCGGGCCTTGTCCGCCCGCAGCACATCGCGCGTGGTGAAGCTCTCGCGCAGCCACGCCCAGCCTTCGAACGGACTTGCGACCGCCACCTGAGCGGGGTAGGCGACCACGGAGAGAAAACGGCGTATCCGGCCGAGCTGGTCGTAGCGCTTGTCGGCGATGATCAGGCCGAGCGCCAGCAGCGAGAACAGCACGCAACGGATCAGGAGTCCGGAGGTGCGACCGGCCGCATCCGAATTACGAAAGGCGACCATGGGCGGAGGCTTCCCTAGGAGAACTCCTAGGAGCCTGTCTGAGTCAGTTTCATGAGCCGCGTTGGCCAGGGGAGGGAGCGGATGCAAGGCGCATGGCGCCGTCCATAGTGGGCACTATGGACCAGCCATGCAACG
>Ga0302319_10024603_pt1 | contig 10695 bp, 20 predicted proteins | sample Bog_T0_2_FD_203319 | JGI IMG/M metagenome (GOLD analysis project Ga0302319, IMG submission 203319) | Peat permafrost microbial communities from Stordalen Mire near Abisko, Sweden - Bog_T0_2 | ecosystem: Environmental > Terrestrial > Soil > Wetlands > Peat | place: Sweden: Abisko, Stordalen Mire... | reverse complement strand
CACGACGGTTTGGCAGCGGCTGTCGGATTATAAATCGCATGATCGGGTGCGCTTGCTGACGCTGTGGGAATCGCGCGCGAGCACCGTTTCTCTGCAAGCCGGGAGGCGCGGTGATCCGTCGCTGCAATGGACCAGCCGGCTGATGAATCGCGGCGGCTCGACGCAAGGATTGTTCGACCGGTGGTTCTCCGTATCGCTGGCGGGTGCCGGCAATCGTTTGCGCAATTTGACGCGCCCGGCGAGTTCCGCCGCGCCGGCCAAAGAGAGCGGCATTCCGGTGGTCGCCGGCCTCAAGTAGGGATCTCGCCGGGGGCGGGCAATTCTGCGACGCAACGCCAGCCGCGCGCGCCGCTCATTCCAGGATTAGACTAACCCCGCAGCCCACCGGCTGGAGCGCCGAGTTGCGCTTCTTTAGAACTAACTCCAAATATGTAGGGAAAATCTATGAAACTCAATAAGCACATCGTTGCGATTGCGGCTTTTGTCGGCCTGGCGGCGAGCTACGCGGCGGTCGCGGATGAACACCCCTTTACCGAAGGACAGGTGGTCCAGGTATCCGCGATCAGAACCGAATACGGAAAATTCGACGACTACATGAAGTTCCTGGATACGACTTGGAAGGCAACGGAAGAGGCGGCGAAAAAGGCCGGTTACATTACCGGCTACAAAGTGATCACGGTGGAAGCTCGTGGCGAAAACGATCCGGACATCTACCTCGTGGTGTATTTCAAGAACTGGGCGGCGCTCGACGGTGCAACTGCCAAGGCCGACGCGATCTCCACTCAGGTTGAGGGGTCGGTCGCGGCTGCCAATAAGGGTGCGGTCGACCGCGGCAAGATTCGGCGAATCTTGGGGTCTTGGACTGGACAGCAACTCGATTTGAAATGATCGACCGGGGAAGCCGGGCGCGAGCCCGGCTTCCAACGATCATTAGAACCGCTTATCGTTTGAAAGAGCGCGCCCGCCGGGAGAAATGAAAGGCCGCTGCTGGCCGCGACCTATGACGCTTATCTTGCGTTCATGGATATTGTATGTCCAACAGACGTTGGCTATGACGCGGACGCCATCGAAGCCGAACGGCGACGCTGGCACCATGCTTCAATTCGAATTTGCTGGTATCCGCGGAGGATATTGCGGCATTAGCAAACGCTTGGCTGAGTCTCAGCTCTGCTCAAGCCGCAACAGGTTTATAAAAAAATGCTGCCGCGAAACGAGCGATATTTTTCGTGAGAATTTTTCTAATGTGCGGCTAAGGCTTCGGGATCATACCGGCCATCTTCTCCCTAATTTGGGCGGCCTCATCTTTACCGGTAAACACTTTGCCGATGATACGACAGAGCCTCCCCGGTTTATTAACGGCGTGAGCTTCTGCACCGCGAACAGCGGCCCTTTGGCGTTCAGGTTGAACATCTCGTCGTAGACAGCCTCGGTGATGCTCTCGAGAGGCGCTCGGGTGCTGAACCCGGCGCTGATGGAGAGCAGGTCGAAGGTGTCAAACTCGGCCTTAACCCGAGAGGCGAGGGCGTCGATGTCCGTCAACGACCGCGCGTCGCTCGAAACTACGAGGGCGCCCTTGCCGAGCTCTTTCTGCGCCGATTCCAGACCGGCCTTCGAGAGACCCGTCACCAGTACGCGCGCGCCCCCATCGAGGAGCATCTTCGCCGTCGCGAGCCCCATGCCGCTCGTGCCGCCGATAATCACCACCTTTTTACCTTGGTACCGTTCCATGTGTATTCTCCTCGCGAGATTAGGGTTGCTTGCTGATTTTGAACTGTTTAGTACGATAAAAGTCGCGATGGCCGTGGTCAAGGAAGTTTTGAACTATTTATTTCGAAATACCGTAAGACCCCGTGGACGATCGTGTAACTCCGCAATCGCCTGCTGATCCGGGTTACCGAGATCAATTCAGCCGCGATCGGGCTCGAGACACCGCTCTCAAGTTGCAGCGGAAGACGACGAATTTTTCTAGGGTCCGCCGGGCCGTTTTTTCTCGGCGGACCCGACGGCGGCGCGGGTTTGAGGCTCGAAATCGGCGCCAGAGACCTTGACGACGGCCTGCCACGCGGCTTCCTGGCTGGCGCGATCGTGGAGGTGTGGTTGGCGCTGCGCCTCAATTGGGCCTGAGAACTTCCCCTGAGCCGAGGCGAAGAATTGCCCTGAGACGTCGGTTCCGAACTCCGACGCCTGGAGGTACCGACGGGCCGCGGTCTCCGGAGTCTGATTCATGCCGGGAATGAGGTTCACAATTGGGATAAACAGATACTTCAACAACGGGCCAGCGCTTCGCACCACCTTGGTGGCGGTCGCCCCACCGGGCGAGACAGCGTACACGGCCATGCCGGAGGGTAGCCGGCGGGCCAGCGCCGCGACCCACCAAGCGATGATGAGCTTCGCGTCGGCATACGCATTGTTGGGCACGTACTTCACGTTCGGCCCGTTGCGCAGCAGAGCTTCCACAGCGGCGGTTCGGTCACCCGCGTGGTATTTGGCCGCGAAGGCTGGCACGTCAGTGTAGCTAAACAGGGGTACGCCCCCTCGGGCAGGTTCCGCGCCGGCAATAACGATCCGCGCGTTGGGGCTCAGCAGGTTGGCGCTGAGCAACCCGACAGTCAGTTGATGATGGCCGATTAGGGGGGCCTGAGACGCCTCGATGCCCGAAGCAGTGAGTTCGCGCTTCTTGAATGGAACCAGCCCTGCATTGAGCAGTAGGAAATCGATTGGCCGACCTCGCTTGACGAGCGCCGCGACGGCGGATTGAACGCGGGCTGGCGCGTTCAGATCGAGCTCCAGGGGCGTGAAGACATGCGTCTTGGTCTCCGCCTCGAGTTGAGCGGCTGCTTGATGGGCCCCGGCCAGGCTGCGCCCGGTGACGATGATCTCGTGCCAGCCCTCTTTGGCGAGCAGGCGGGCTGCCGCATGGCCGAGCCCGGAAGTGGCGCCGGTGACGAGAGCGATCGAATGTTCCATGGGCGGCTCCGGTGAGGGTTGAATGCCGAGTCGTGATGCCGGCTTGCTAATTTTGAACCATTCAGTTATATATTGCTGCGATGACCATTGTCAATGAGTTTTGAACCAAATGATTCAAAATACCGCTAGGCCAGTGGGTCGACCGCGCAGCTTCGACGAGACGGGGGCGCTGGAAAAGGCGACCCAGGTGTTCTGGTCGAAAGGCTACGACGGAGTGACGATTGACGATCTCGTCGCCGGGATGGGCGTGGGACGGCCGAGCTTGTATGCCGTCTTCGGGGACAAGCGGGCGATATTCTTGCGCGTCCTTAAGGCGTACGCAGAACGGAAGGGCGCATCCGCCGCGAAGGCACTCCTCTCGCCACAGGGTCTTCGCGACTCAATCGTGGGTTTTCTGAGGTATGCAGTCGAAAGTGCGACCGAGAAAGGGTCCGCCCGGGGCTGCCTAATGGTGTGCGTCGCGCCACTTGTGAACGACGCTGAGGTTCAACGGTTCCTGCAGAGCGCGGTCGCGGGCGGCTCGGCGCTGGTGGAGCGCCGTCTCCGGGACGGGATCACCGCGGGGGACATCCCGCCTGGCTTTCCGGTAGCCGTGCGCGCGATCCAGGTCACGGATTTTGCTCGTGGCCTGACCATGCGTGCGCAGCTAGGCACGCCGCGCAAGACGCTCCTCAAAGAGGCTGAGGAAGCGGCCGACTTGGTACTCCTGCCGCGGCGCGTCTGACGGGTTATCAGAAACAATTCACTGAAATGAATATGACAACTGACATGATCGGGGGACCCGGGGCGTTTCGTCGTCTGATGAACAAAGTGGCCAAGTGGTCAGAAGTACTGGATTACTCGGGCTTCGACTACACCCTGGACCGGATAGCTTTTGTCGAGCGGGAATTAGCAGCAATCAAGGATCGGCTGCGTCAATTCGAAGCGTCACTGCATGAGCCGCCAAATGTGCCTCCGATGCGCCCTCCCGCTGAGTGAGGGGTTTGGCATGCTCGCCAAGGCTCCTGGTGAGCGCGATCTTCAGGCCATACAACGTTTCCGCTGCTCCCCCACCACTCGGCTTTTCCTCACCGCTCAGTGGTTCCAAAAAATGAGTACTTGCTGAAATCCCGTTTCGGCGACGAAAAGTCGGTCGAGCAATTCCTTGATCGGATTGCCGACGCCGAGACGCCGTCGGTCATCGCTGCCTATGAAAAACGTATTAACAAACTTGAGGCGGAAAAGATCGTGATCACTGAAAAAATGGCGCACCGCGGCCGTCCGGTGCCCGACTGTTACCCATGTCTGCGGAAGAAACTGGATACCACGTCCCCGGTTAGGACCCAATGCAAATGGCGCGCCCGACTGGATTCGAACCAGTGACCCCTGCCTTCGGAGGGCAGTACTCTATCCAGCTGAGCTACGGGCGCAGTACGGGGTGGCGATACTACCCGCCGCCGGCAAGCCGCGTCCAGCGCTTGGCACGCGCGGCTAGCCAGGAGCATTCGCCGCGGCCAGTAGCTTGACCACGGTCGCCCAATTTCGGAGGGTGACGGTCTCGCCCGCGCAACGCGCGAATTGCTGCGAAAGCTTGCTGTCGAGGGCGCCGGCCACGCACCAGAGATACGCCGCCTGCGTGCCGATCGACAGCACGTCCGGCTCCCACGAGGCCGCCAACAAGGCCCGCAACGGCACCAGGGACTTAGGATTCGCCGCGAACGCGACGAAATGCCGTGACGGATCCACGGCAACTTTCTGCAGCGGATTGTCACGGACGATGGCTGCGAGCGTCGCTGCGGTGATCACCGTAACGGCCGCCGCGAAGCCGTGGCTTTGCTCGAGGGCGCGCTCGATCGCGAGCTTGAGTTTGGCCTCGTTCGGTCGCGCGCATTGAAACAGCACGTTGCCGCTGTTCAGCAGCGTTCGCACCCGCCGATGCCCAAGGCCTTCGAACAAAGTGCGCAACTCGCCCATCGCGATGCGTTTCGCGCGGCCGACATTGATGCCGCGGAATAGAGCAATACAGTCACACATCGGAACGCGGCTATCCTTGCGGACGATGGCACACCGCTTCGACATTGTGACCCTCGGGATCGATGACCAAGGCACCGAAATAATGCGGGTGGTATTCCGTCCGAAGTCCCGCCGCGCCATTGTCGATGCCACCCGCGGCGATCGCCGCGGCGTGAAAGGCGCCGACTTGTGCGCGGCTCTCGGCAACGAAGGCGACGTCCATGGGTGAACGCTTTTGCAGCGCGCTGCCAAGCCAGAATTCAGGCTTGGCACCCTTGCCAAAGCCCGCGCCGCCGTCCGCCTCGACGATCATTTCGATGCCGAGCGGCGCGCGTGCGCGCCGATAGAACGGCTTGCTCCGAGCGACGTCGCCGACGGCCAATCCGCTGTGGTCGATGATCATGCGGGTTCCCCGAACAATTATTTCTTCGCGTACAGGATCATTTGCGTGCAACGGAACAGCGCCAGCGTCTTGCCAGACTCCTCGTGACTGACGATCGTGTCCCAGACTTGCGTGGTCTTGCCCAAGTGCACGGGCTTGGCGATTGCGCGCAGAGTGCCATCGCGTGCCGTACTCAAGTGATTGGACTTGAGTTCAACGGTGGTAAATCCGGTCGCGCCCGGCGGAAGATTCGCAAAGCATCCGTAGCCGGCAGACGTGTCGGCCAAGGTGACAATCGTCCCCGCGTGCAAGAAGCCATTCGGCGCCATGTGCATTTGCGCGATCGACAGTTCGGCGACCAATTCCGAATCGGTCACGCGAGTCACCAAAATTCCCAAGTGACCCGGCAATTTACCGACACCGATTTTATTGAAATGATCGAGTGACAGCATCGCCCACCGCCATCAGGAGTCCGATAGCCCGTCCAAGCCGTCAAAGAAATCGACGACCCCCGTCTCCAATGAATATTCAGCCCCCACCACCAGGAGACCCGCTTTCTGAATGAGGTGCTCGATGATATCCGAGCCATGCCGCAGATGTTTTACCGACGCTCGAATGTTGGCGCGAACCGCGGCCTGACCCAACGCTTCCAGATCGTGCCGTAGATTGGTCGCCAGCAGCCCTTCGACGGATGGGCGTATCAGGTCGACGATCGAGTGCAGATTGTGCGACTGATTTTCAACCGGCCGCTGCAGCTGCTGCAATGTGGTTTGGATGGCGCCGCAACGCGTGTGGCCCAAGACCACCACCAGGCGCGTGCCGAATTGCTCCGCGGCGAACTCGACGCTGCCGATCTGCGACGGGGCAACGATATTGCCGGCGACGCGAATGACGAACAAGTCGCCGAGTCCCTGGTCGAAAACGATTTCGACCGGTACCCGGGAATCCGAACAACCGAGAATGACGGCGAACGGTTCCTGGCTCGCCGCCAACTCGAGGCGGCGCACACGGCCGGTGATGGCGTCGCGATTGCTGTCGTCGGAGGCGAAGCGCCGATTTCCATCTTGTAAAAGCGCGAGCGCGTCGCGGGCCGATATCATCGATGATTCACTTGCGTTCGGGCGCTACCTTCTCCGCCGGTTACGAGGGATGACCGGAGGAGCGATCGCGATAGCCGAAGAGTCGTGCCGGCAAAAACAAAATCGCCCGCAGCAACGCGAACAAGGCGTCGAAGGTGATCCCGACCAGGCGGAACGGCAGGGACAACAGCCACAACAGCGGCCAGAGAATGATGGCGAGAAATGCCAGCGGCCAGCAGAACACCAACAGCAGGCACCAACCGATGATCGCGAGCAGCGCTTTCACAAAATTCTCTCCGCAATGACAGATTGCAACCTTAACACACCTGCGGCATGGCGCCCTCGCTTCGCCATCATTTGCGCTTGGGCGCGCGCTCGCTCGAGGACTCCACGGCCTTGGCGAGGGATTTCGGGGCGACCAGGCAATAGCTCAAGTCGACGAGATTGCTTACTTCGCTCCAGTCTACGGCCTTGCGCTGCAGCCGCAAACCGAACCAGCCGCGAGGTCCAATGTAGGCCGGCAGATAAAATCGCTGCGGCTCGCGCGAGGCGCGATCGACGTTTTCTCCGAGTGCGGCCTTGCAGCAGACGGAAACAATTCCATCACCGTGATGGTTGTTGAGAAAATAGGCGAACACTTTGCCGCGCACGCGAAAATCCGCGTGGTCGCCGTAGTCGCGACGTTCGGTTCCCGGCAGCGCGAGACAAATTTTCGCGAGTTTGGTGAGGCGGGCGTCTGGCTTGCCGTCGGTCATATCAGCGAGCTTTGATGAATTCATTGCGCCGGAAGCGCAACGCCGACCAGTCCTCGTCGATCGCCACTTGCCGCACGGAATCGAATCCCGCCTTGCGGATGACTTGCCAGCCGGTGTCCCGATTGAACTCGCAGGTGTAGCGCTTCGAGGTCCCCTTGGGATACGCGAACCAGAGCACCGCGTCGCCCGTAACGCCCGCCGCCAGGGTCCTCGATAATCGATCGAGCTCCGCTTGCTGCATTGCGAAGGCCAATGCAAATTCGACCGCCGTGGGCTTTTTGGGATCGCGAATTATCTTTACGTCTTTGAGTTTCGACAGCTCGGTTTCGAACTCAGTGGGTACATTGAACACGACCATCTCGCGCTGAGGCTTCCAATTGAGTTTCTGAAATAGCGGCGTCACGGTGAATAGTCCGAGGAACTCACCTCATCAAGCCGCATGGGAACGGGAATGGAATCTCGAGACTGCATGCAACCCTCTCAATGATCTCGAGCCAGAGCCAGCCTTAATCCGACCACGATGAAGAGACTGCCGACGCAGCGGTTGAACCATGTTCTAAACCGCTCTCCCGCGGCCAGCCGGTGGCTGATCCGCGCGCTTGACCACGCGACCAATAAATTCCAGATCGTGCCATTGATGTCGAATATCGCGCCCAGAAACAGAAAGGACACCGGCTTCGACGGCGCATCGGACATCACGAACTGTGGCAGAAACGCCAGGAAGAACAGCGCCACCTTGGGATTTAACACGTTGGTGAGGAAGCCTTGAAAAAAAATGCCGCGCATTGCGACCTGCCGGCCGACGGCCGCGGCGGGTTCGGATGCAGTCATGCCCGCCGATCGCAGCAACGAAATACCCACGTACACGAGATAGGCGGCACCCATCAATTTGACCGCGGCGAACGCGGCGGCCGAGGCGGCGAGCAGCGCCGAAAGACCGAGCGCAGCGGCGCATATATGCACCAGCGCACCGGCGCCAATGCCGAGCGCGGCCACGGCGCCCGCCCGCCAGCCTCGAGTCGAGCTACGGCCGACGATGTACAGCGTGTCGGGTCCGGGCGTGATATTCAACAACAGACCGGACAACACGAACAGCCAGAGGTGATGGGTGCCCAACACGTCAGCTCTTGCGGGGAAACTTCGCCATCAACGCCGCGCGCCGTTCCAGGCTGTCGGCCGGCCAGCGCTCGGCGCTGCGATAGTATTCGGCTTCGACCGGGATATCAGGCCCGAGAGTCACCCACGGCTGTTTCGAGGCGGCGAAGATATGGATGTCCGGCGGACAGCTCGCGGGATCGTCCAATGTTCCCACGCGCACAAAGCGCAGCGCGTCGCCCGCACCGGCATAATTGCTCCACACGGCAACCTGGCATTGGGGGCATCGCGAAATTCGCTGGCCCTTGCCGCTGTTGGAGGGCGTGAGTATCACCGCCACCTCGCCTTCGAGGAGCTGCACGCGATCCGCCTCGATCATCGCATTCAAGGCGAACGCGGCGCCGGTTTCACGCTGGCACCAGGTGCAATGGCAGCAATGCACGAAGAGCGGTTTGCTGATCATGCGATAGCGAACCTGGCGGCAGCTGCAACCGCCATCGAAACTCGCAGCGGGACTGTTCATCGCCGGCGCCTGGCGGTCACTTCGATTTCAATCTGCATGCGCGGGTCCGACAACCCGGCAGAAATCATGGTTGCGGCCGGGCGGATGGTGCCGAAGTACTTGCGCAAGATAGGCCAACATTCGGGAAAGCGTGCGGCATCGGGCACGATGTAAGTCACTCGCACGACGTCCGTAAATTCGGCGCCGGCCTGCGTCAAGGCCGACTGTATGTTCTTCAAGCACTGCTCGGTTTGCTCGAGCAAATTGTCGGAAATCTTCATGGTCGCGTAGTCGAAGCCGGTGGTTCCCGACACGAACACCCATCTGCCGTCGACCACGGCCCGGGAATAGCCGATCTCCTGTTCGAACTTCGAACCTGAACTGATCAGCTTTCGGCTCATCGCATGCCCCTCGGGTAATGGGTTCGAAGCTGATCGGCGCTCTGCCAGGACATTCGATGCTCCAGCCACACTTCCGCGGTGGGTGGAAACAGGCTGGGTTTGTCCATCGATGCGGTCGTCACGTCGATGCTCGCCTGGCTGCTCGAGGTTTCGTAGAAGAGTTGGCTGCCGCAAATACCGCAAAACTGGCGCACCACACCCTGCGAGGATTTATAGGTTCGCGGATGGCCCGACAAAATCTGGAACTGCGCGCGGCCGAAAGTCAGCCAAGCGACCGACGCCGCGGCGTTCGCCCTGCGGCAGGTCACGCAGTGGCAAACAACCGAGCATTCGGGTTCACCGGAAACGCGAAACCGAATCGCTGCACAAAGGCAGCCGCCTTCACTCACTTGCACGGGCTTCCCACCCAAATCGTGAACCACCGTCTTGGATTGCGCTCAATATTAGCAACCGGTGCTCATGCCGCCAACCGCAGTTCGCTTATTCCCGCCGCGTATCGACAATACGTCTGGCTCGGCTCAGCGACTGCTGTTGACAGCTCGTTCCCGTTCACGGAGGGTGGCGAGCTTGAATAGACCCTTGACCTCACCCCGACCTTGAGAATATTCCTCGCGGCGTTGACGTCGCGGTCGTGAACTACACCGCATTCACGACATTCCCAGGATCTCACAACGAGCATGTCCAGACCTGTGGGACCGGTTAAGGCCTCACAGCTGCTGCAGGTTCGCGTAGTGTTTCTCTCATTGACGACCTGAACGCACCTGCCGGCGTACTCGCCCTTGTACAGCAGTTGCGTCTTGAGGATGCCCCAGCCCGCATCGAGCACGGACTTCGCCATCCGGGTCTTGACGAGCTTTAAGCTACTCACATCGCCGATGAGGATATTTTGATATCGGTTAACGATCGCTCTCGAGAACTTATGCAAGGCGTCTTTGCGCCGTCGGGCCGCTTGACGGTGTAGGCGCTTGGCCTGACGCTTGTGCCCGCGCCTCTGCGCTTGAGCGATCTTCTGCTCGATCCGTCGATAAAAACGACCCGCTTCGAGCCTCTCTCCGTCGCTGGTGGCAACCGTGCTTTTAAGCCCCAGATCCAGGCCCACCGCCTCTTCGGGTGCCGGTTCTTGGGTTGCAGCAACCTCAATGGGCAAACACAGCCACCAGTGCCCCACGGCATCTTGCGCGAAGCAGCCCGATTTCCATTGCACATGCTCTAATCGAGCTCTCTCAAACACCCGGATTGCCTTGCCGGAGAACCGTAAGGACTTACCCTTGCGCTTTAACTGCGCCCCTTTGAACGGTAGCCAGCCGAGTGAGCGCCTCGAGCCTCTGCTCTTTCGCCAGTTCAGCCTTTTCTTTTTAGTCTGCCGGCGGCGCGTCGCATATTCGGCATTCACCCGCTGGATAGTCTCCGACCCGATGTGTTCAAAGAACCGAGTGGCACCGGCAGTCAATCTATCGAGATCGAAGGCGCTTAACCATTTAGGAGCGCCCGCAAAGGGCTGCGCTGCCTTGTAGCTCGTGGC
>Ga0302319_10024602_pt1 | contig 10695 bp, 6 predicted proteins | sample Bog_T0_2_FD_203319 | JGI IMG/M metagenome (GOLD analysis project Ga0302319, IMG submission 203319) | Peat permafrost microbial communities from Stordalen Mire near Abisko, Sweden - Bog_T0_2 | ecosystem: Environmental > Terrestrial > Soil > Wetlands > Peat | place: Sweden: Abisko, Stordalen Mire... | reverse complement strand
ACAGTCCCGCCCATAGTGGTAACTAAAGTGTACTCAAGTTAGTTACTCTTACTAAGAGATTCCTAACTTCCCATTACAAAGCTACCGATACAACCGGTAGTGACGGCACCAGGTACGCGCCCGACCCCAAGGTAACGGAGAGAAGCACATTTATGTACTCATTAAATCAATTCCGGGCAGCGATTTTATCGCCGCGCCATTTTTGGCGGAGAGTTATTTTTACAATCAGCCTGAGCATCTTCGCGGTAGTCCCAGCCGCTGCCGCCAGCGCACCTACATTCACCCTCAGTGTGCCTGCCACTACCGTGACCCTGCTGACGGCCGGGGCCAGTGTCAGCAACGCAATTACCGTAACCGCACACAACGGATTCACCGGAAGCGTGGCTTTTTCGATTGCAGGGGTGCCCAGCGGCGTAGCGGCCTCGTTCAGCTCCGCCAGCAGTGGGCAAAAAACCACGTTGACGCTCAAGCCGGGCGCGAACGCGGTGCCTGGGACCTTTAAAGTTTCCGTGACCGGAACTTCAGGCAAGCTGTCCAGTGCCACGACGATTGCGCTCACTGTCGCCCGATCCAGCTTTACCCTTGCCGCCTCGGTCAGCAGCCTTACGCTGAGCGCGGGATACAACAGCCCCATCAATCTTGTTGTCACCAATCCCGTCAATCTGGTTGACCGGGTGTCCTTCTCTGCCACGGGAGTGCCGGCCGGAGTCACGGCAGGCTTTGCTTCTGTTAATTCCACGACCGAATCGTTGACGTTCACGATGAGCAACACCGCGGCTCCGGGAACTTATCCCATTACCATCACCGGAACTTCTGGAACGGCCAGCAGTTCGACGATGGTGACGGTGACGATCCTGGCGCAGGGCTTTACGCTTGCGGCTTCGCAGAGCAGCCTCACGCTGATCGGCGGCGGCGCCAGCCAGAGCAGCGCGTTCACGGTCACGGGCCAGAATGGCTTCAATGGGATTGTGAATTTTGCAGTTTCCGGAGTCCCCACCGGAGTGACTGCCAGCCTCAGCACGGCAAGCAACCAATCGAAGAGCACGCTGACGCTCCAGGCCTCATCCGCCGCTCCTGCCGGAACCTACTCGGTCAAGGTGACCGGAACCTCCGGATCGCTGACCGGCGCGGCGGCCATCACCGTGACGATTCCTGAGCCGCAATTCACGATCTCGCCTGCGGCGGGCTCACTCACCCTGATCGAAGGAAACAGCGCTACCAGCACCATCGACGTGACGCAGCCAAAAGGTTACGGCAGCATCGTGGCGCTTACAGCGAGCGGAGTTCCCGCGGGCGTGACTGCGGCATTCAGCCCGGCAAGCACCAGCGCATCGAGCTCGCTCACCTTGTGCGCCAGCAGCAAGGCATTGCCCGGAACCTACGCGGTAAAGGTTACGGGAACCTCGGGAACGGTTTCCTCTTCTACAACCATTGCAGTAACGATCCCAACGCCGAGCTTCACGCTTGCGTCCTCTGCTGCCGCGCTCGCGCTGATGGCTGGCGGGAGCGGTGCAAGCACCACGATCCAGGTCAACGGCGCAAATGGATTCAGCGGTTCCGTCGCCTTGACGGCAACGGGCCTGCCTGCATCGGTAACCGCGGCGCACGGCAGCGTCAGCGCCGGGACCTCGACTACACTGACCTTCGTTGCCGGCAGCCAGACGGTTCCCGGTACTTATACAGCAACGGTCACAGGTGTCTCCGGCTCGACGAGCGCCGCAACGAGCATCCAACTCACCATCCCCGGCCCGCTTTCCGTCTCCATTGCGCAGCCTGCGTATGGCTTTAATGTGCTGCCTGGCAGCGTACGCCGCATCTATGCCACTGTCACGAACGGCATTACAAACGGTGTGAACTGGTCTGTGGCGGGGGGCGGCGTGCTGTCGTCCGCGACCGGAAACTGGGTGGACGTAACGGCGCCCACGACGGGCAGCAGTTGCTCAATTCAGGGCGCGGTGAATCCGGGGTACACCGTCACGTCAGCAAAGCGGATTACCCTGACGGCCCAGTCGCAGGAAAACCCCAAGATGGCCGCCTCGATCACCATCAATGTCTGCAATCCCGCAGTGCAGGTTAATGTGGTGCCCTTCTACACAACACTGTATGCGGGGCAGAAAGCCGACATTCAGGCATTTGCGTGGGGTACGGTCAACCGCAATGTAACCTGGGCCATTACCGCGGAGCCAAATGGGGGCGACGGGGAGTTGTCCGACTCGGCCAACCAGGACACCGTGTTCTCAGCCAACGTGGCGGGGCGGTATACCCTGACGGCGACCAGTTTGGCCGACCAGACAAGGTCCAGTTCGGCAACGATCTATGTGACCGGCCATAGCATGCCTTACGACGTGACACCTTCTGAGACCATTCCGGTCGATTGCTCCTTCGATCCGGGCCTGCAAGGGAAGACCTTCGACGTCGGCCCCTCGCAGACCTACAAAACCATCAACTCCGTCCCGTGGACATCGCTTACAGCTGGCTCCACGGTCCGCATCCACAACGAGGACACAACCGGCGACAAGCCCACCACCTATCACGAATACTTCCTGGTCTCCGGGCAGGGGACGAGCACCCAGCCGATTCGCGTCTGCGGAGTTCCGGACCAACGCGGCAACCTTCCCGTGATTGACGGCGGCAATGCGACTACCAGCTCCACCTACCCCGGCAATCTCGTCGGGTTTGCGGTAGTCACCATCGGTAAAGGGGGGTGGGCGGGAGTCTACACCGGCAGCTGGACCGGCCCGCAGTATCTGATTGTTGAAGGGTTGAAGGTCCAAAACGCCAGGCAGCCAGCCACCCATGCAAGCCCAACGGGCGCAGCCGGAACGCCGTGGGCGCATGGCGCGGCATGCGTGCGCCTGTTTCAAACCGTTGGCGCTGTCGTGCGCGGGATCGACGCGAACGGCTGCAGCAACGGGATCTTCTCCGACTTCAATGCCAACAACGGCTATGCGGTTGTCGAGAACACCTTGTACGAGGGCAACCACGTTCACGACAACGGCGAGTCGGGATACGATTCCTATCACCAGCTTTATATTCAGGGCTGGAATGAGGTTGTTCAATTCAACGTTATTGACCAGTACCAGAGCGGCGCTGGCGGGTCGGACCTGAAAGGACGAGGCTTTCCCGAGATCATCCGCTACAACCACTTTGGCGATGGCGCGGCCCGGGAACTGGACCTGGTCGACAATCAGGATGCGCAGCCCTATACGAGCTTCGAAGGCTACCTGGAAGGGACATCCGCTTCCTATCGCTCGACCTATCCCAAGGACGCCTACACAGCGGATTTGCTGGCGGCGGCCGTCGAAGCCCACCACGCGGACTTTGTCTATGGAAACACGTTTGTGAATACCACGGCCGGCGTCCCCATCCACTACGCCACCGATCACGGCAGCCTGGAAGACGACCGCATTGGAACCCTGTGGTTTTACAACAACAGCTTCTACGAACCGGAAGCACCGGCCTACAGTTGGAATCTGTTCGATACCTCCGGCGGCGGCGGCGAAAACTTTCAGGAGATCGAATGGCCGCAGATCCAGGTCATTAACAATGCAATCTGGATGGATGCGCCGACAGAACCCTACTTCAACTGGAATCGTGTGGCGACGCAATTCACCACATTCGGCGCGAATGCGATCAATTCCAACTGGGGCACGGGCACAACGACAGGCGGCAACGGCACCGGTTGGGACGCACAGCTCTCAAACTATGCATTCCAGGGGGCCGGGATTGATGAAAACACGACCGGCGTGTCCAACCTGCGCGGGGTGACTGCAGAGCCGTTCAATGTGACCACATTTCTACCCAACGCCGCGCTGATCAATGCCGGGACCCAGTTGCCGCGCTCCATCTCCACGCTGCCGGTGCGGTTTCAGTTTGGGCCTTCGGCCGTCCAGGCGGCGCGCACGCAGCCGCTCACGCTGGGTGCCATGGAGTAATCGACGGCGCGATTTTGCGAGCCGTTCATCACGCACGTGCGAGATCGGAGCGAGCAAACAAAAAGAGGACCCTCACGGGCCCTCTTTTTGTTTGCTCGCAACAAGCGCGAACGGACGGGTTAGGCTTGCTGGATCAAGCGGCTGGCCGGCTTCGCATTGCGGAAGACGAGGAGGGCCATTCCCAGAATCCCGGTCCCGAGCAGGAGCAGCGTGCCCGGCTCCGGAGTTTCTGTAATGTCCAGGGTGATCGGAGTGTACGTGCCGCCGCTGGTGTTCGTGGTGATGTTGTCACCCGTGCCCCAGCTAAAGAAGTTGTACTCAACGCCGCCGGCGGTGAAGACAAACCCGCCCAGGTCGAAGTATGACGGTGAGCCGCTGGCATTAAAGGTGTTGTCGTTGTCGAAGCCCGTGCCCGGCGCGTCAATCGTCATTGCCTGAGCAGTTGAAGTGGGCGTCAGGAAAAAGTTGCCCCCAAATGCGGTAATTACGCCGCCGGTTACATCGAACCAGCCCGATCCCGAGACGCCAGGGAGGATTGAGCTGGGGTTGTTCGCGCCGGAATCGGCAAAGGTAAAGGAGTAGCCGTCCGCGAATGCAGCCGGGGTAAATGCAACGGCAACTGCCAGTGCGATCATTGCGATCGAGAACTTCTTCATCATCAACCTCCGGTAGTTGCGCTGCGAAGCGCCTACCCTGCGTTTGCCCTCTTGCGAAGGATGGCCCAAATTGAAATCCAGAAAGGGAAAGCTCTGGCCGATGCTGCTCCTCGTGCCTTTGCAGCCCGACCGCATCGTTTGTACTTCATGATTCAACCCGAGCGAAACTCTTGCCCGATTACGACTGAATTGACTACAACTCACCCGGAACCCTGGATGAGCTGTGCAGCTGATGTCACCTGTGAGTATGCACGATCTCTGCCAAATGGATTTATTTAGAATCAATAGGATAGCTAAGAGCGGAAGAGGGGATTATGCAAATAGTTGCGCAAATTCCCCTTTGCAGTTGCTCAGGGCGCGTAGGGAAACGAAAATCAGGCGCGCAAAATTAAGTGGCCGGATCGGTTCAATGTGGAATGGAAGGAATTAGAGTAGGCATTGGCCTGGCAGGAGCGGAGCCCGGCCTGCCTGGAACGGGCTCCGCAAGTTCCAAAGTGAAGCTCTTTACGCGTGCGAGCTTGCCTGAAGATTTGATCCCGTGTTCGCCTTCCGGAAGACGAGGAGAGCCATTCCCAGAATTCCGGTCCCGAGCAGGAGCAGGGTGCCGGGTTCAGGCGTTTCAGTTGCCGTAAGAGGCTCAGACAAATTGCTGCCGTTCGGATAGCTCGCATTGTCGAGCCACTGATAGGTGCCATCGTTGCTGAAGATGTTGATGTCGACCCCATTCGCATCGATCAGCACGCCCCAGAAGTCGAGGATAAACGGGCTGCTCGGGGAAAGCAGGTTGTCGAACTCGGCATCTCCCACAACAATCGGGGTAGGAAAGCTTGGGTCGGGTACGAGGCTGATATTCGTGGTCGGAGAAGTAATATCGGCACCGGCAGCAAAAACCGTCCCTGTGACGCCAAGAATCTGGCCGGTGGTGGCGTTGTAGTTGAAGTAGATGTTGGCGTCCAACCCGCTGCCGACGAAAGAGTAGCTGAGGGTGTCCGCGTTGGCAGCTGGAGCAACTGCGATGGCTGCTGCGAGTGCAAGCATTGCGATCGAGAACTTCTTCATCATCTACCTCCGGTAGCCGCGCTTCGAGGCGTCTACCCTGTGTTTGCCCTCTCGCGAGGGATGCCCCAAATTGGATTCCGAATATGGAAAGCAATATGGAAAGCTCTGACCGGCCCGGCCACATGTTTCACGCAGCTTGATTCAATAAGAACGAAAGACTTGTGCGACCAGCACTGCGGCGCTACTCAAAACCACCCCAGAGCTCAGGATCACCTGCGCGCATGATACCAATCAGATGTATGCACGATTTACGCCAAACATTATGCTTTAGAATCAGTTATATATACGGAGAGCAAGGGAAATTCATGCAAACTATTGCGCAATTAAGCCCCTAAAGTTGCCCTGACTTCGTGCTGCTGCGCCCCTTCAGGGATGAAGGCGACTTCGTACGGGTCGATGACTGATGTGCCGCACCTGAGGCGGGCAGAACGGTGCCTCCGTGCCTCCACTGCAATCGACAGATGGTCCTTGGGCTATTCTTGGAATGGCTCCCATCTTGCAGCGCCGGCAGCGAGGGGTTCCACTCAGCGTAATTCAGGTGCATTCCAGGAAGGGAATTGGCAGCCCGATGAACGGCAATGCGGACTTTGGACGCAACAACCTGGATTGTCTTCGCATGATCCTGGCATCGATCGTGGTTCTGTTTCATCTCTCTGCGCTCAGTGGGCTGGCGGCCTTTTCGATTCTCGGGCAGTACTGTTCGCCGCATTTTGCGGTGCGATCGTTTTTTGTCATCAGCGGTATGTTGATCTACCGCAGTTACACGCGCTCTTCGTCGGGCGCCTCGTATTTTGAGAAGCGGACCCGGCGCATCTACCCGGCCTACTTCACTGTCGTTGTTGCGTCAGCAATAGGGTTGTTCCTGCTGAGCGCGTTGCCGGCCTCGCAGTATTTCGCTCTGGGGTTCTGGAAGTATCTGGGAGCCAACCTGGTCTTTCTCAACTTCCTGGCTCCGTCGCTGCCAGGCGTGTTTGCGGCCAACCCCCTGCCCGAGGTGAATGGAGCGCTCTGGACTCTCAAAATAGAGGTTGCCTTCTACCTCTTTGTCCCCGTCCTGCATTGGCTCTGCGTTCGATTTGGTACCAAGGCGACAGCGGGCACAATCTTCGTACTCTCCTGCGCATGGAAATATGGCTTTGCCTGGCTCAATTACATCCATAGCCCGGTTGGCCCGCAGGCGGCCGATGCGCCGCGCACCATCTATGCGCAACTCGAGGTCCAGTTTCCGGCCCAGCTCGCCTACTTCATCGCCGGGGTTCTGCTCCTGGTTTACTTCGACAAGCTGAAACTCCACTTTGCCGCGATCGCCGGTATTACGGCAGGCATCTTTGTTCTTGATCACATGTTGCATGGCCAGTATCTTGACGTCTTCTGGATCTCGGGTGTGGCGTTCGTATTTGGATTCTGGCGCTATTTTGGAAACTTTGCCAGATACGGCGACTTCTCTTATGGCGTGTACATCCTCCATTGGCCGGTGCTCCAGATCTTGATCGCGCTTGGGGTGGTGGAACGCGGACCTGTGCCTTTTCTCCTGCTCTCCCTCTCGCTTGTTTTTCTGGGAGCGTTCCTGATGTGGCATCTGGTTGAGAAGCGGTTCCTGAGGACCAGCTCTCACTACCGCCAGGTGTTGAAAGCTCCGCACTAGCTCCCGGTCATGGTGCGGCCGTTGATGCACACGTCAGGCCGGTCGCACAGGAGTGGTCCTTCAATCCACAAATGCGCGAGGCTGCATAGTTGCCTGCAGGTGGAGCCGGCAAAGCCCGCTGATTTATTCTCAAGATGGTTCCCCCAGCAAGACGACTCTCTATGGGCTTTGCTTTAAGCATCCTCTATCTCGTCACTTACTACCTGACGCCTGTCACGGTTTTCGGGCCGCTGGGGCGCTTCCATGTTGAGGAAGTCCTGGCGCTGCTCGTTTTGTGCTTCTCTCTGCCAGCGCTGGCGAAGTCGTTTGCCCTGAAGACGGCGCAGTCTGCGGCATTGGTCGGGCTTACGATTGCCGTCGGCCTGTCGGTGCTCATCGGCATGCGCTGGCCCGGGGGAACCGCCGGCGCGATCCTCTCCTTTGTCCCCAGCGCGTTCGCATACTTTCTTATCTGTCTGCACGGCAACTCGAAAAAGAAACTGCAGATCGTTGTGCTGATGCTGCTCTTCGTGTGCCTTTTTGTGATCGTGCGCGGATACATCGATCTGCACAGCGCGTCGGTGCTGGACGGCGCGATCCAGCCGCAGGATTCGCGAGGCGCCGAGTCAGCCCTTTGGAATGCGGAGCACCCGCTTCTTTTGGCCATGAGGAACGGTCAGGGCCAGTGGTTTTATCGGCTGAAGGGCCTCGGCGAGGTGGGCGATCCAAACGATTTTGGACAGTTGATTGTCTGCACCGTTCCGCTGATGTTCATTTTCTGGCGGACGAAAAAGATGGCGCAGAACCTGTTCCTCGTCCTGCTTCCGGTCGGTCTGCTCCTGTTCGGGGCATACCTCACTCACTCGCGCGGCACCATCATTGCATTCATGGCCATAACCGCCGTGGCCGCACGCAGGCGCATCGGAATCATTCCCTCGCTGCTGCTGGCGGGCGGATTGTTTGTTGCTGCATCGGCATTGCACTTCTCCGGCGGGCGCGAGGTCTCAGCCAGTGAAGGGTCAGACCGCATCGGGCTCTGGGGTGACGGGCTGGAGATGCTGAAGCAGAATCCGCTGTTTGGCGTGGGAGTTCGCAATTTTGCCGACCACAGCAGTGCCGGTCTCACCGCCCACAACTCCATCGTGGTCTGCGCGGCAGAGCTGGGCATGTTTGGCCTCTTCTGCTGGTCGCTGTTTCTTTTACCCACGCTCAGAGACGTGCTCACAATTGCATCGTCGGCAAAAGTAACCGAGGGTGCGCCGATCGTAGCCGAGGAGCCGCAGTTCCCGGGCGTGACCAGGAAGATTGAAGCGCTGGACAAAGCGGAAATCAATCGCCTGGGCCGCCTGGTGCTGCTGTCGCTCGTTGGTTTTCTGGTTCAGGGCTTGTTCTTGTCGCGCGCTCTGGTGCTGACGCTGTTTCTGCTGGGCGGCATGGCAGAGGCGATCTATGAGATGGCGCTGCAACGAGGTATGGTTGCGCCCCGCCTGCCGCTTGCGCGGACACTCCTGTACTCCGCCGGTTTCTCCGTGTGCCTGGTCATCGGCATGTACATCGTGGTTCGGGTTTTGAACATCATGCGTTGACGCACGGGCGCGGATGGTTGGCGGCGATTCAGTTCGAGCCGCGCGTTCCAATCGATCGCCGTCTGTTAGAGGGTCAGGTTCTGCGAATGAAGATTGCGCACGTGGTCGACAGTATGGAGGTGGGCGGCGCCGAGACGCTGGTGATGCAGATGTGCCGTCTGCAGCGCGAGCAGGGCCACGACCCATGCGTCTACGCCGTTGCCGCCCTGGGCCCGCTCGGAGAGCAGCTGCTGAAGGAAGGCTTCCGGGTGCATGCGAACCTCGGCCGGCACTTGCAGGATTCAGTGCGGGCTCTCTATCGCATCTTCAAAGAATCGCGACCGGACGTTGTCCACTTGCACAACTCAACTCCAACCACCTATGGCGCGGCGGCCGCGCGGATGGCCGGCGTGCGCAGCATTGTTTCCACACGCCACAACCTGGCCGCCGCGCCGCACCGGCTGGTTGCCGAGATCAAGTACGCCGTTGCGCTCACATGCTGCGATTGGGTTGTAGGAATCTGCGATGCGACGGTGGCCAACCTGAACAAGATGCATATCGCCCCGACGCGCAAAATCGTCCGCGTTTACAACGGAGCCGTTCCCATGCGCCGCGCAGCGCCAGAGGAGTGCCCGCCCCGAAGCGGATTCACGCTCGTCTACGTGGGCCGCCTTGCGCCGGTCAAGAACCATGAACTGCTGCTGACTGCCTTTCACGCCGCGCTTCAATCCATGCCGGACCTGCGCCTGTGGATGGTGGGCGACGGCAGCGAGCGGCAGAAACTTGAGCAGATGGCCGGCTCCTTGGGGATATCCTCGCAGGTAGCATTCTGGGGCCAGCAACTGGATGTTGCGCCGTTCTTCTCCGCTGCCGATGCTTTCATCATGTCGTCGCGGTCAGAAGGGCTGCCCATGTCGCTGCTCCAGGCTTTCTCACTCGGCGTGCCGGCGATTGTGACCGACGTGGGGGGAATGGCGGAAGCGGTGCGCCTTGCCGGGGCCGGATTCACCATGTCTGCGGCAGACTCCGGAGAAATGGCGAAGGCGATTCTGAGCATGGCTGAAAACGGCAAAGAGCGGGAGCAGTTTGCGAGGAATGGACTTCATGCTTTCCACACCCACTTTACGCTGGAAGCGATGGTAGACGCGTACTTCGAGCTTTATCGAAACACGCCTCGTGCGCGGCGGGCCGCCGCACTGCAAGGACACATGCCCGCCCGCTGACAGCCCGTCAGCACTGAGTACTCTGGCGTTTCACAGCGGCAAGTAGCCGGAAAAGGCCCACTGCTATAATTGGCAAACTATGGCGGGCAAGCAGAGTTTTGGTGGAAAGCGCGAGTTGCTGGCGCGAGGGCTGTTGTGGAGCGGCGCATCGTTTCTGCTATCGCAACTGCCGGCCCGGGACTCGCTGGTTGTGCTGAACTACCACCGTATCGGCAATGCGGAAGATGATCTGTTTGATCCCGGCGTTTTTGAAGCAACCGCTGAACAGCTCGACGATCAAATTTCTTATCTCAAGCGGCATGTTTCCCTGGTGACTCTCGATGAGGCCGTCGCCTTCGTTCATGGCGACGGGAACGGCAATACGCGCCGCTGCCGCGTACTGATTACCTTCGACGACGGATACCTGGATAACTACACCACCGCTTTCCCCATCCTGCGCTCGCATGGAGTGCAGGGCGTTTTCTTTCTCGTGACCAGCTTCGTGGGCTCCGGCCACGTTCCATGGTGGGATCACATTGCCTATCTGGTGAAGACGGCGCAAAACCGCCGCTTCACGCTCCGCTACCCGGATACCCTAGCGGTGGACCTGGATGGAGATGGGGTGACGGCAAGCCTGCGCGCTGTGCTGCGCTT
>Ga0302319_10024601_pt1 | contig 10695 bp, 16 predicted proteins | sample Bog_T0_2_FD_203319 | JGI IMG/M metagenome (GOLD analysis project Ga0302319, IMG submission 203319) | Peat permafrost microbial communities from Stordalen Mire near Abisko, Sweden - Bog_T0_2 | ecosystem: Environmental > Terrestrial > Soil > Wetlands > Peat | place: Sweden: Abisko, Stordalen Mire... | reverse complement strand
ACAGGCTGCTCCTCCAGGGAAACGACAAGAAGCTTGGGGTAAGTAACGGGATGTTCGTCACCGTGCGCAAGGTCTCCCAGAAAACGATGGTCGTCCAAGTGACTGGGGAGCGCAAACCCCGGCTCGTTGAGCTGCCGAATTCCTACCGGACCTTCACGCACGGCTACGCCGTAACGGCGCACAAGAGCCAGGGGGCGACGGTGGACCACGCGATCGTCGCGGCCGAGAAGCTGGATGGAAAGTCAACGTACGTGGCGAGCTCGCGCGGCCGCCGCACCCTGGAAATCCACGCTCCGGACCGCGCGAGGCTCATTCGGGAGGCGGTGGACACCATCGAGTCGAGGTCCGCCGCGGTCGATTACGTCGGCAAACGGCCCCCCTGGCCGGCCCGCGAGAGGCTCCGCAAACGGCTTATGCGGCGGGTCGCGATACTAAGTCGCAAGGTCTATCAGGAGCGGATCCGGCCGGCGCTCGAAAGGGTGCGCGAGGGCCTTCAGCGCCGATCGCGGGCCGGAGGCCGTGTCTAGGAGCGCGGAAGCCCAGGAGGGGCCCGTAGCTATGTCATTCAAATATTTACCTAAACCATTCCCTGCGCTGTTTCTATCTCAGTTGGGTGAGAACCCCTCGATTTCACGCAAAATTTCACCGGGCGAAACCCGGTGAGCTGAAATGAACTGGCCTGAAAAATCCCGCGCCGCGGTGCTAAAGCCGAAGAAATTATGCAACAGCACGATTGTACGTGGTGTCGCCGCGTAACAATCCACCTTCTGACAGATGACGACCTTCCCATCGAAATTTAGGAGCAGCGTGTGTCGCAGCGGATTGAGGTCGGCGGCCAACTGCGCACGGCCACCCTCCGGATACAGGGATCCGAACGAGATCGTCAGGAGATGGGGTTTTTTAAGGTCGCAATTAATCGGCCGCGAAAAGATTTCCGGATGGTCCCAATGATCAAATCCAAACCGAATAGAGTCTGGGCCGACGAATTGAACCAAGAGCTCATCGCCCGCACCTGTGCGACCAGTGCTTAAGATGGGTTGTGCCTCTGCCGACCTTCCTGGATCGAAAGTGACCCCTAGCCGGACGGCGCCCGAATGGGGTGTCCACGGCCCATCATTTCCTGGCAGCTCCTCTCCGTAGGTCGGGAGCTCCGGAACCAGGCGCACTGCCTTCATCGAGATGTCGCGCGCATGAAATTTTGTCCGCAGCGATTCAGTGTAATCATCGAACACGTAGGGAATGAACTGCAGGGGATGCCGTCGTTCAAAGAGAACGATATGGGGATGGGTCCTGATGGCTTCCTCGACTTCAGAATCGCTATATCCACCCCCTATAATCCGATACGGCTCCTGATCGCCGTTGACGCCCCTGTCCTTCGCGATCGCCATTTCGGCGCCCTTCTCAAACTCCGGGGGAAACACTTGCCTTAGAGGGGCGCTGAAATTCGCGGCCGCCTGGCATAAAATCGCAGTCACAAGCAGGGCCGTAGCAATCCTTCCGTACCGTCCCAGGGAGAAGATCTTCGCCAGAAACCATCCTCCGATCAGGCACAGGAAAATTGCCAACGGGCGGGCATACCGGGCAGATACAAAGAAAATCTTAAGTACATCAAACATAGCCAGCAGGCCTGCATAGAACATCAAGCATCCCGCCAGCCAAAGTATAACCCGCCTTTCCAGTTTTCCGGCCGCATAAAAGACCAACGCGACGAGCATCGCGGATACCAAGAATAAGAATAGGTACCGCTCTGAAACCCAAAGATACTGGGGCATGACCCGCCAGGCGATCCCCCTGTCGCCCCCAGCAGCCCACACCAAGTGGGCGTGATGGACAAATTTTCCCGCAAGGCTGTAGCCCAACAGTCGCGCAATCCCTAGCGTCGCTAAGATCGGCAGGGACAACCCAACAAGGCTCACGGTGCCGCGCAACATCGTCCTCGAAGGCGGCTCTCGGTGGCTCAGAACCGTGAGAATCAGCACGGTGCCCCCGAACCACCAATATGAGTTGTACGTGAGGAAGCTCAGACCCGACAGAAAGCCCGCCATGAGGCTGTTCGCGCAGCCGGGACGAAAACCGCACCACGCCCCGCAAAGATAAAGGAAAAGCGCCAGGTCATAGGGGAAAACATGGCGTGCATAATAAAAGAATGACGTGCATGAAGCCATCAGGAGCGCCGCGAAGATCCCTTCCCGCGAGGATCCGCCCTTGGCTCGAACCAGGCGCGAAGTCATGTAGATGATACCGACGGAAAAGCTTCCGAAGAACACCGCCGGCAGCCAGACCAAGCCGCCCATTGCAATTTGCGCCATTGCGGGAATGACACCAATCACCTCGAACATCATGTGGTCGGAATGAGAAAACAGTTCGACCGCACCAATGTGGAAGTGTCCGGCAAGGATGGCCGCAGCCGCACTTTGCGATAGGACGTAATTGGATTCGTCGGTCCAGAAATACTGGCCGCCCCGTACCGCGATCGTTACCCTCAATGCCAGCGAAACGGCCAGAATTAATAATAAGGCAGCCTGGTCGATAACGGCGCCCGATATCCGTGGTGGGCCACCTGTCTTTGACTTCATTAATTCCGAGTCTGCCATTCTATATTTCTGGAAGGTGATCTTGGCCAACGCGAGTGCATGCACAAACGCCCAGTCACACTTGGAGTTGGGGGAGGCTGTGGCTTTTTGTGTTTCTTGCTTGTGCGCGCGCAACTACATCATGGCACTTTGTAGACCTCGACTGGAGCAATGAGGCCAAGGCATGGCTCAAGGGCGTTCGCAATTGTATGCCCCTATTCGTAATAATGACAAGCCACCGGCAGAAATCCGCTATTCGAACCCGAGGGACTTCGTTGGTTAGAAAGTCGATAATAGCGAAGGGGCCATAAACAGAGGAAGTTGAACCTGGATTGGGCCGTTAGGCTATGCCTCCCAACGGCCATTGCGGCCCTCATTTCACACACAAAATGAGGTCCTGGTGACCAGCAATGCCCGAAGGAATCTGTTGGACGATTCTAAAATATTTGGACCACACCTTTTCGATGTACTCCCGCGAGTGCCATGCAGCCTGATAAAACTTAGGCAGACCCTCGGTGCTGCCGTACGGGAAATAGTAGAATCCTTTTCCATCCAGCTCTCGACATTTTTCGAGGCTCAAAGCACTTCGAATGAGGGAGTCATTCGCAACGGATATTGCAAGAAGTCCTCCTGCCTTTGTAATCCGTCTCAGCTCACCGAGCCATTGGAACTGCATGTCCTCTGGTAGATGGGTGAATACCGAAACAGCAAAAACAAAATCAAATAAATCGGATTGAATCGAAGTCGGAGGAAAGTTCGGGGTAACGACGAAGCTAAATCGCCCGCTGAGCACGTCATCTTGGTAGCTCTCTTTGCACCAATGTATTGCCTCTTTATCGATGTCCACTGCGGTGAACTCTGACTTGGGAGCGACCTTGCTCATAAAACTCAAAACCCTCGCACAGCCACAGCCAAAATCCAATATCCGCATTGGTCGTTCCAGATCAATATGGGGACCTGTTGCCGAGAGCAAATCGAGGGCGATGAGTTTCCCAATTCGTTCAAATCCGACCGAATCTGCCGTCCCATGGACTCGCGAAACGAGGCTTGCGGGAGGTAACGGGATTGAAGTGTCCATTATGGACTTAACTTTTCGTCGAATGGCTTCCGGAACACCGTTCCTGTTTTCGTCGTAGCCATGTTGCACAAAGTGATCCCAAGCCGATCGTATTCGACCTTCTACGACAGCTTTCGCAACATCTGGATTCGCGTTGAGGTATGTTGAGGCTTCTAAACGGTCTGTCAACGCGGACATCGTGGGATAAAGATAGATGACAACCGGGGAAAGGAAACCCACCATTGAGATGGAGGGTATTTTTATAATTCCAACGGCAGGATTGGGTGTGCTTCGTCAAAATCGCCGATGGCTAGCGAACCATGCACATAGATTCCAACGACGTCGTCACCCAAGACTGCAACAAGTCTTGAGTGAAATTCTCGGAGAACGTCGTTTAATTCGGAATAAGGTGTGGGAAACATACCCTCACATAACCAGATAGACTTTCAGCAAGGCCAAGGCCGAATACGGCAAACCGGTGCGGAAAACCCCTTGTCCAGGATCACGTGGGAACACAGGACCCCGAAAACCGGCGGTGGCCTCTGGTGTCGCAGAGACCCAAGGAGGTCTTTCGGGGGCTGGGGGCGGCTGAGCCCCCAGATAGGGGCGCTTCGCGCCCCGTGGGGCATCAGCACGACCGCTTTGGGCCAGGCGGATGCGGCGTCAAGGTTTGTCGACTAACTATTTCATCAAAGGCGAGGGAGGGAGCCAGCCGAAGGCTGGGAGGGCTAGGCCCTCCTGGGGTCCGGGGGCAGTCGCCCCCGGTCGGTGAGCGCGCCTTGGGCGCGCGAGGGCGTGAGCCCTTTCTCGGCTTTGGGCGGTTGCGGGAGGCGCAGCGCGCCGAGTGCGCTGTATTGGGGTTTTAGGGAGAGGAGGCTCGGCCGGCTCTGCGGCCGAGGGGAGGCGCAGCCTCCCGGGGGGTGCGGGGGGGGCGAAGCCCGCCCGACAGGGAGGGGGTGCAGGGGGAACCAAGCTGCTTTCCTCCTTCTTTGAGTAAGAGTGGAAGGGGGAGCAAATTTTAGGTGGTTGACACGCATATATTTACAAACTCTTCCAATCACCAAACCTCCCTCCCCCACCCCTTTTCGCACTCAAACCTCCCAGACCGCCCGTTTGCGAGCACCGTCATGCCATGGTTTTCGGGCTTAAACCTCCCACGTCGGCGCGCTTTATCGCGTCAAACCTCCCGGCGACTGATGCCGCCAGATCGCCAGGAGCGCTCTCCTATGAGCCGCAACGAGCTTTTCCGGCTCAAACCTCCCACTTCTCGCCCTGAAACCTCCGCTCGAATCTCCTGCCATAACCCCTTTAAGGCCCATAACCTACCACTTTACCGCCTGAAACCTCCCGCTTTTCGGGCTCAAACCTCCCGGGTTTCAAAGCTTTGACGGCTGAAACCTCCCACATGGCCCCCTGGTCGGAAATCCGAAGGGATCCGGCGGGCGCCAAGGTTGCGGGACCGAGGGTCTGTCTACCCGGGAGGTTTGAGCCCCTAAAGTTCAAAGAAATGCACGCAAAGCCCACCCGGAGGCTTAGGGCACACCGTGGGCGGGAGGTTTGAGCGTGAAATTACTTTTTGACGAACAACCGGGCGGGCAGAAGGGATGCGGGGTTAGGGGCTCGGGGAAGAGGAAGAAGATCCGTGCGGAGCTCGCGCCGGGCTGCCTCGGTCTGTGAGACGCGCCAGCTCGGGCGCTGATAGCGAAATTCCGGCTTCCGGAATTTCGCCTCGGCGTTCTCCGTAATGATCTGCTGAACATCGAGGGCGCTCAGATAGACGTGCCAGATAACGTCTGTAATGCGTCGACGGCCGCCGGTCGGCTCTGTGATCTGTTGCTCGATGAAGCCTTTCGGGGCGGCCGCGGACGTATGTAGGACGCCCAGGTCGGCAAGCTGCGCGAGCGCGTCGCGTACGCGCGGGAGCGCGCTAATCATCGTCTTCGTCTTTTGGAGGACGCCGCGCTCGGTAAGCAGGGAATAGGAGATATCGCACGGCGGCGGCAGTCGCGTATCTTCGGGCTTCTGGGCGTTGCGGTGCTCGCTGTGTATGTAGCGGTAGATCCAACGCGCGAGGCCGGAGCGCAAACGCAGCATCAGATCGCTATTGATCGAGCGGTATGCTCCCGAAATGATCTGAGAGGCTTCGATGTCGTTCAAATAGATGACGCGCTTGTCGCCCTTCTTCAGATAGCGGTGGTAGTAGGGGATGCTTGGGGCGACTTCGGGTTCACCCTCTTCCGGGATGCGCTCGAGCGAGAAGAGCGTCTTTGCGAGGACTTCCAACGCGGCGTCGATCTCGGCGTGTGAAAACGAGTGTCCGGTGCGTGCGAGCTCGGCGCGGACCTGGCGGATATAAAAGGCGAGCACGATCATGCTGTTTGTCTCGCCGGGTCGGGCCGCCGGGACCTGCTCCACGATCGCCTCGATCTCGCCTCGTGTGAAGAGCGCCCGGAGCGTGGCGGCAACCAGCTCCTCGCGTTCGCCGGCGTAAACCATCTTCGACGGCGACTTGGCTCGAGCCGACATGAGCGCGGGCGACACCGATATCTTCACGATGCCTGTCGGTGTGGCGAAGGAGTGCGTCGCGGTCGGGATCTGGTCGACGCGGGTTTCCGGCGGCAGGGTCTTCGTCTTGGAAAACAGAAACGGGAAAAGGAGATCCCAAGCAGGAAGGATCCGCGAAAGGTGCTGCGCGCCTAACTGGAACTCTTTGAAGAGCTCGAGCTGACCGTCCGGGGCATTTTTTGCGAGTTGGGTCACGAGATATTCGGTGCCGAATATGAGTGCCGGAACGAAATGAGCATTTCGGGGGCGCCGTCAGGGGCCCGCTCCCCTACCCTACCGAGCACCGAATCGGCATTGGCGGTTTCAGCCCGTTCGGCGCCCGGCCCGCCGTGCCCGGCTGCAATCGGGGACCTCACGGCGTGACGCCTTTCTTGTGGCGGCGGCGCCGGCCGTCTTCGGCTCGTGTCTCCTCAAACTCAGAGGTGAGCTGGAGTGCCGGCGCCTTTACGGTGTGCCTTAGGGCAATCCGAATTATTTCGGAGGGCGTTGTGTCGTCGTGGCCAATCGCTCCAAAGCGCTCCTTCAGGCTCTTGATGTGCGCCAGGTCGGTTTCGAAAAGGGAGTAGGATTTCCGCGTGGCCACGGGCGCGTCGCCGCGGTTTGGGAATGCGTCCTGAACGGCGGGGGTCGTGGGTTGGGTGCGCGGCGGGGTGGCGAGGACAGCGGGTTTCGGCGCAGCGGGGGGCTTCGCGTCGAACGTGAGCGCGGAAAGTCTTCCCATGAGATCGGATTTCGGGGGCATAGGTATTAAAGATTAACGATGTGCAGAGTGATTTGTTCGATCTCCTCGCGGGCCTGCTGAACCAGGGCACCCCACCCCATCAGGGCGGCGTGCTGGTAGCATTGGCGTCGCTTTACGAAGAAATATATCGCCGAGAGACCGACCTTCGCGGCCAGGGCGTCCAACTGGCGCCCGAGCATTGTTCCGATCTGCACTTGGTTAAAGAGGAGCGCCACCTTCTCAAAACCAGGCCTCAATTGCTTTATCAGGTCTGCGGTTGCTTTGGTGGTCCAAAGGTCCGTGGGCGAAGGCGACGTGACTAGGATCACCTTATCGGCGGCAAGGATGGCCTCGCGGACCTGGGGGTGATCCAAGCGCGGCGGCGTATCGATCAAGACGACATCGTAGGACCCGTTCTCATCGTAGACGAATGGCCCCTTTTCGGATGCGATCTGTTGCACCCAAAGGCCGGCGGTCCCTTGTGGGTCGCGATCGGCGATGGCGACTCTCTTGCCCGCCTCGGTAAGGGCCATGGCGACGCATAAAGTCACGGTCGTCTTCCCGGAACCGCCCTTACCGTTGGCGAAGCAAATCGTCATACCTTCATACCATAGTACCCTAGGCAACAAATACAATCCTAAAGTAGGAAGGTACGAGGAAAGGCCGTAGTCCCCTCCCCTGCTCTGTTTCACTTGGCTCGCGTGGTGATGGTTTCTAGCACTCGGCGATGCGGGTGCAATGCCGTTCACGAAACCGCAGGTTCGGACGTTAGGAAGGTATGACCGTAGGTAGGTAGGATGGTCGGACCATCGTACCGTAGGAAGGTCCTAAGAGTCCTAGAGCATATGCGGCGCCGTTGAAAGGCTGTGAGTTAGCTTTAGCTTCCTACCTTCCTACGGTCGTATTATAGGAAGGGTAGGGGAGGTCGGCCGGTCCTTCTTCGGGGCGAGGCCGATCGGCGTGCCGGGTCCATTGCCCGCGGTTCTCGCAGCCCGCTCGCCGACACGGGCCATCGCTCCGGCCTTCCTAGGGTGTGAAGGTAGGAAGGTTGCAGGCACCGCGAGCGAGCCCGCGAGGGTAGTCATGCTGGGAGCCACAGCCGCCCGAAGTGCTTCAGTTGACACGCGCCAAGGGCCATAAGATCTAGCCGAATCTGAACACCAGCCAATCGCGCCAGATCACGGACAGCCAGGAAGCGAGACGGAAGGCGCGCACGAACCTAACGCCAACGAATAGGGTGGGGGAGTGGCAAGATCGCAACCCGGTTTGAAACCCTGCACCTTCACCCGTGAACACGGAGGCGCGGCTCCACCAGGTTCCGGGTTATGCGACCGGAATGCCGTCCAGAAGAACCCGGTCTCGATCCCCCAGCGCCCGCGTTGGTAATATTCGCTGCGGAGCGGAAGGTCGCAGCCCCTCACAGCAGCCCCGCCTCCCTGAAGCTATAGTACCCCTTTCCCGTCGGGTCGGCATCGCGGTCGCCGCAGATGATGTGGTCCAGCAACGGAATGTCCATGGTGAGGCATGCCTCTCGCAGCTGCCGGGTAAGCTGGATGTCAGCCGCGCTCGGATCGCTGCAGCCAGAGGGATGGTTATGCGCCGCCAGAATCGCCGCCGCCGAGGCCAGTATCGCAGCCCGAAGCACCTCACGAGGATGAATCAGCGTGCTGGTCAGCGTTCCCAGCGTCAGCATCTGCCGGCCCATGGCGTGGTTCCTGCGATTCAAGAAGATCACCCAGAACGATTCTTGCATCGGGTACTCGTCAAAGGCGCCCTTGAGGTAGTCAACAGCCTTCTGGGCACAGTCGACCTTCCTGAAGTCGACGTTGGCAACGACCTTGTAAGAGATAGAGGCTTCATAGACACGCATGGGATTGGCTTCCTTGCGTGGCTTCTCCGTGTCGCCGGATTGGCGACTTATCGGAACTGCCCGCTAGGAGCGGTTTCCGGTCCGGAGGTCGCCAGTCAAAGCCCTGGCGGAAATGCCGAGGAGGGAGCCGCAGGCTCCGACGAGGGGGAAATGGACGCGGCCTTGGGCGGGGTGGAGACGGCGCAGCCGTACGACCTTGACCAGACCTGAAAATCAGGAAACCAGCGGACGGGCAGCAGCACTCCAGACCGACCAAAGGGAGCATCCGCGCAGCGGTCAGGGGCGGACATAACCCCCCCTAAGAGGGGAGGGGTTATGTCCCGGCTACCGATTTCGATTTTTTGGGGTGGCCTAATCGAATCATCGCCACGAGCCGGCTCCGTCCGGTCAGTTGGAACCAGGACGAGAGGTTCATGGGCCTAGCGGCGCCGTGGTTCTATCAAGACTTCTTGTCCCAGTGTGGAAAGTGTTCCTTCAGGCGCTCGACGGTGTGCCGCCATTTCGGGGTCGTAGGCTGGCAGACGCTGTTCTGGTTGCCGAAGAGGCCGACTTCGGTGATGGCGTTTCCATCTGGTACATTGTCGAGCCATTGCACTCGCACAAAATACTCGGCTTTTTCCGGATCAATGGCTTTTTCGCGCAGGCGATTAGCATTCTTCAGAATGTCGAGGCAAGCATGCTCGCCACTGTCTGTCACGATCTTGAACTGGTTGATAGACTGGACAGCCTCGGTGACGCGGCCCACGCCGACGTATCCTCGGCCTGGAATCTTCACCCACACTCGATCGCCGGATGATAGCATTTTGAGGGTCTGGCTATACCAACTTCCGCCTCCCGCGCTTATGAATCCATATTTCCGCGCATCCTCCCAAAGGGAATCACCGCCAAAGGAAACGTAGTATTCCCCGTTCCACGGCTCTTTTTCGTCTTTCTGCTTTGCAGTTGTCGTGCCATGATTTCGTGGACAATCAGGTGCGGCTTCACCTCTTCGTGTTGGCGTACAACCTCGGGAATTTCCTCCGGCAGTTGGTCCTCCCGCGGGAAATCAGGCGCCGGACCCTGACCACGACTCGGGAGAAATTGATCAAGATCGGGGCGAAGGTCGTTCGCCACGCCCGCCGGGTTACCTTCCAGTTGGCGGAAGTGGCCGTGCCGCGGAGGTTGTTCCAGGCCATCCTGTGTGCAATCGACCGTTTGCGCCTTCCGATGCCATCTTCCGGATGACTGCTTCTCTGACCCTGCCTTCCAGTCTTGGCGTTCATGGGAGCATTGTCTCCTCACGGCGACAATTCGCGCCACCGGCAGCCCAATTGTGCGGAGTATACATCACGACGGGCCCCCGGCATGCCGCAAAAGTATCTTCGGGCTCGAAGACCGAACCGATTTCTACAAGTTTCACACGAACGAACCGACAACCCGCTCGAATCATGAACTCAAATGGGAAATCCCGGCTGAAGACCCAACTGGTCGATCGCAGTTCAAATGGGAAATCCCGATTTAGACATGGAATCGGATCAATATATACAGGGCGTAGGTTCGTCCCTGCGCCGCGGCTGCCGGCCAGCAAACTCTAGCCGAAATAATAAATACGAAGGTGCGGCACTTGGTTTACATGAAAAGACGTAAAAATAGATGTGTAGAAACGCCTTGGTGCCCTTGACCTGCATAAAAGCTGCAAATGTGATCGCCTCGTGTTGCGTCTGGCTGCGCGCCTAACCCTTGGCTTTTTCGTGTGCTGCGCGTCCGCGTGGGCCACCAACGTGCCTCCTGTGGTTTCGGTCACAGAGCCAGCCTCGGGCGCATCGGTTATCGTGCCGTCGACCGTGACCCTGGAGGCCATCGCGACGTCGGCGGATTCGACGATTTCGAGCGTCACCTATTATGCCGGAACGACAAAGATCGGCTCGTC
>Ga0302319_10024599_pt1 | contig 10697 bp, 9 predicted proteins | sample Bog_T0_2_FD_203319 | JGI IMG/M metagenome (GOLD analysis project Ga0302319, IMG submission 203319) | Peat permafrost microbial communities from Stordalen Mire near Abisko, Sweden - Bog_T0_2 | ecosystem: Environmental > Terrestrial > Soil > Wetlands > Peat | place: Sweden: Abisko, Stordalen Mire... | reverse complement strand
CTGGCCCTTCCCAGCCCTTTCCGTGGTCCACCCCGGCCCTTTCCCTGGCCCTTTCCCTGGCCCTTTCGCTGGCGCTCTCCCCGGCCGCTTTCGCTGTGAGGGCCATAAAATGGTGATAAATTGGCGAGGTGACGCCCGCGACTCCAGATCATCCTGCTGCGACTCGTCCGCGGTCTGATCCGCGGCGGAAGTTCCTCGACAGCGGGCGCGCTTAAATTCTCCAGATGAGCGCATTCATGGCCTGGCGCGTCGCGATCTACCACAACATTCTTTGGGCGAAGTACAAGGGACTCGTTTTTTCGAATGTCTATTCGCAGTCCAAAGAGAAGAATATCAACGCATCCTTCGTTCAAGTCGCCGAGACGGAGAAGCTGCGGATCGGCCTCTCCAACGTCGATCTGTCGTATCACAACTATCCGTATCGGCTGCTGTTTCGCGGTTCCTACGAGGAAATCTCCGGGGTCCGCCGTGCCGCCGCCCTCGCCCTCGACATCATCCGCAATCGCTCGGATTTGGTCGTGCTGCCGGGGTATCACCTGTTCGAGTACTGGACCATGCTCGCTGTGTGCATCGTATTGCGGCGCAAGCGCGCGGTTTTCTGCGACTCCACCGCCCACGATCAACCGCAGTTTTTCTTGAAGGAACTCGCCAAACGCCTGTTCTTCCGGCGTTGTGACGGCTTCTTCTGTTATGGATTGCGCAGCAAGCAATACGTCATGCACTACGGCGTCAAAGAGGCGAAGGTGAACTTTCGCTGTCAAGCCGCGGCCCTGCCGCACGACTACAACCCCAATTCCGTCCTGGACCAATACCGGGACGGGTGCCTCGATTTCGTCAGCGCGCCGCGATTTCTTTTCGTCGGACGGCTGTCGACCGAAAAGGGCTTGGGCGACATGTTCGACGCGCTGCGCGCGGTCCGCGCCCGGTCGCCCGGCGCCCGGCTCGACATCATCGGTGCCGGCCCGCTGCGTGACACGCTCGTGACACAAATCAAGGATCTCGGACTCGAGGGCGTCGTCACACTGCACGGAACCATGGACCTCGCGGGAATTGCGGCCTCGTTCATGCGCAGCACCGCGCTCGTACTGCCGAGCCACAGCGAACCCTGGGGCCTGGTGGTCAATGAATCCTTGAGCTATGGCTGTCCGGTGGTGGTGAGCAAGAACTGTGGCTGCGTCCCGGAACTCGTCATCGATGGGGTCACCGGATTTTCCTTCGAGACCGGCGACATCGGCGGCTTGAGCACGGCCATGCTCGCCGCGCTCGAACTGTCGCGGGATCGCGTCAAAACCGCCCAAAACTGTCTGCGGATCATCGCCGAATTCACGCCCGAACGGGCGGCCGCCCAGATCCTCGAAGGTTGTGAACGCATCTTGAATTCGGCCTGACAGTTGAAACTGCTTCATGTACTGCCCACGCTGGACCCCAACGCCGGCGGCCCAGCCGAAAGCGTCAAGCAGCGCAGCGCCCTGCTGCATCGACTCGGACACACGATCGAAGTGGTGACCCTCGACGGACCGCGGGACCGCGCGTCCGCGCCGTTTCCCGTGCCGGTGCACGTGCTGGGCCCGTCGGTCGGGAATTATCGCTACTCGCGCGCCCTCATCCCGTTCCTCAAGCAGCATGCCGGTGAGTACGATGCCGTGATCGTCGACGGGGTGTGGCAGTACAGCAGCTTCGGCACCTGGCTCGCGCTGCGCCATCACGCCACGCCCTACTTCGTGTTTCCCCACGGGATGCTCGACCCGTGGTTCAAGGATCACTATCCGCTGAAGCATCTCAAGAAGTGCCTGTATTGGCCGTGGGGCGAATACCGCGTGCTGCGTGACGCGCGCGCCGTATTCTTCACCACCGAGGAGGAGCGGTTGCGTTCCCGGCAGTCGTTCAGCCCCTATCGGATGATCGAAGCCACCGTGTCGCTCGGCACGAAAGCACCCCCAACCGACAGCGTCGCGCTGGGCAATCTGTTTCTCGGGCGCCATCCGGAATTGGCCGGCTGCCGCTGCCTGCTGTTTCTCGGCCGGCTGCACGAAAAGAAGGGCTGCGATCTGCTCATTCGGGCATTCGCGAACGTCCATGCCATCGATCCCACCCTGCGGATCATCATGGCCGGCCCCGATCAGACCGGCTGGTCGGCGTACTTGCAAGGTCTGGCCGGGGAACTCGGGGTGGCCGAAAAAATCACCTGGACCGGCATGCTGCGCGACGATTTAAAATGGGGTGCGTTTTACTGCAGCGAAGCATTCGTCCTCCCCTCGCACCAGGAGAATTTCGGTGTCGCGGTGGCCGAGGCGCTCGGCTGTGGCCGGCCCGTGTTGATTTCCGACAAGATCAACATTTGGCGCGAAATCGAGGAAGACGGCGCCGGGCTCGTGGCTCCCGATACGGTCGCCGGCACGGAGTACAATTTGCGCCGATGGCTCGATCTGGGGCCCGATCGCCGCGCCCTGATGAGCATGCAGGCATCGGCCACCTTCGAGCGGCGATTTACCCAGGAGTCGATGACCGCGTCCTTGTTGGACCGACTGCGCGAATTCATCTGATGAGTCTCGCCTCCCGAATCCGCACGCGATTGGCGCGTTATCGGTATGCGCCGCACATCCAGGTGACGCCCGCCACGGGGCTCATGCGGCTTGGTTCGAGTTATGGCGGTTGGACGTTCGATGCGTCGCGCGATCTCGAGCGATCGACCATCATCAGCTGCGGCTTGGGTGAGGACGCGAGCTTCGACGTCGAATTTGCCGCGAGATTCCACGCACGGGTGATCCTGGTCGACCCGACCCCGCGCGCTATCCAGCACTTTGCCGCGCTCAAGGCCCGCCTGGGCGAACCGAAACTGGTGCCCTATGCCAAGGGCGGGAAGCAACCCGCCGAAGCCTACGACCTCACGCAGCTCGACGAAAACAATCTGACACTGGTGCCGGTCGCGATCTGGGTTGAAAACGGCCCTCTGCGGTTCTATGCCCCCCGCAACCCGGAACACGTCAGTCACTCGATCGTCAATCTGCAGAACAATTATTCAGCGGACGATCCACACATCGAGGTCCCCGGGATCACGCCCGAGGACCTGGTGAAGAAATTGGATCTGGGAACGGTGTCGCTGGTGAAGCTCGACATCGAAGGCGCGGAAATCAGCGTGATCCCGCACATGCTGCAGCATTCGATCCGGCCAGCCCAGTTGCTGGTGGAATTCGACGAGATGCTCTTCCCGTCGCAGCGATCGCGGCTCAACGCGGAGTCGACCGATGCACTGCTGCAGCGCGCCGGCTATACCTGCCGCCATTTCGACGGGCTTTCGAATTTTTTGTACACGGCGGAGTGAGCCTGATCGATGCCCCGGGCTCATCGGCGATCCGGGCTCATCGGCCGAAATAGTGGCGCACCTGATTGATCAAGTGACGCTGGGCGTCGCGATCCGCCCGGATGAACCGTAGCAGCTCGATGAAGATGCCGCCCCGTGCGAGCCATTTCCGCCGATGCTGCCGCGACTGCGCGCCCACCCGCGCGTTCCACGGAAACTCGCCGAGTTCCGGACGCGCCTTCGGCGGCGTCTTGTAGATCAGGATGTAGCCGAGCCGGGGCGTGTCCGAGGTGTTGCCGGCGGCTCCGTGCACGGTACGCCCGTGATGAAGCACCATGGCACCGGCCGCGAGCGGACAGACCACGGCGCTCGACCGATCGAAGCCCTCGACGCACTCGATGTGATTCGCATCCGCCGCACCACCGTTCAGCCTGTGCGGCAAAATTCCGAGGCGATGGCTCCCGGGTACATAGGCCATTGCGCCGTTCTCGAGCGTCGCCGGGTAGAGCGCAATCCAGATCGCTACCTGTTCCTGATAGAAGCGCGGATCGTTGTACGCTTCGTCCTGATGCCAGGGGGTCGGTCCACCGACGCGGGGCGGCTTCAAAATTGCGTTGTCGCCGGCGAAAGTTGCGCTGGGCCCGAGGATTTGCCTTGCGATCGCGAGGCCGGCGATTCTGTAGGAAAACTTGTTCAACTCGTTTGCGTACAGCGAAGGCCGGCATAATTCGGGAGACACGCCGTCATTGCCATCGTCCCGCGCCGCCAGATCGAGGTTTCTGCCTTCGCTGCGCCCGACGCCCTTGTCGATCAATCGCATCAGGATGTCGCGGCACCAGGCGAGTTCCCCCGCCGGGATCTGCGGGGCATCGATCACGAGAAAGCCCGAGCGCACGAACTCGGACAGCGCATCACGGCTCAATGGCTCGTCTTGCGCGGCGCCCACCCATCGATCATCCAGCGTCTCGCCCGACCCGGCCAAGCGCGGGACGGCCTCGCCCGACCCGGCCAAGCGCGACCCGATCATGGGTGTCTTGACGAGTTAAGGTAAATCGCACAGGGCATGCGGCGATGTTACTTAAGTCGGCCAGGAAACGTGAAGGTTTCGGATGCCTGTGATACCGCACGCTGCATGCGGCACAGACGTCGACAGAATATGTAAAGCGGCGATCGCGCGCGCAATGTCACTTCGTGAGATTCTTCGCCGCGGACGCCTGCCACACGGAAATCGAACTCACCGTCATCGGCATCGAGACGCCGGTGCCGAGAATGAGTGCGACGTGCTGCGAGTCACCCACGCCAAACTCGAGCATGCCGGGCGGCGTGGACACGCCCGCCGGGTTCGTCCATTGATCCCATGTGTTGGTCTGGCCGAGTTCGGTGCCATCGAAAAACCACCGCATGTAGCCCGCCGCTTGTGCGGTGGCCGGAACCCACAGCGCGGAATACGTGTGATATTCGGAGAGGTTCGTGCCCTTCGGCAAACCGCGCAGCCGGCCGGGCAGCGCGCTCATGATATTGCAGAAACTGTTGAGCGGCTCCGGGCAGGTGACACCGAATATGCCGTACCAGTCATGAATGGTGCCGCTGTAGATCATTTCCGTCTTTTGCGAAACGACCGCGTTGTATTCGAAGAAATCGTACTCGACGAAATGCATGTAATCCGCTTTCTGGTTCGGCCAGTGATCGGCGCCGTTCCCTGCGAGATGCTCGATCGCCATGGACCAGAACGAGGGGAAGCCGCCTGACAAGGGGGTGGGGTTCGCGAGTTGCGTCTGCCATCCGTCGAATTTGATGACCGCCTCGAAATAGGCCCCGCCGCCGAAGGCAACGCCGTGAAACTTGTCGGTGGTATCGGCGGGCGACGCGCTCGCGGCTTGCGCATTGCCATTCCCGGCGCCCTTGAACGTGATGCTGCCATCGCTGTTTTGGATGACCGAGTTTTCGGCAACCGTCTCACCGAAAAACGCCCATCTGTAGAGCGGTGATCCGCTCGGGGCCGAAGTCTTGTCGGCTTCGAGCGTCAGGGTTGGCCCATAGGTTCGCACGTTGTATCCGGCACCCGCCGCCGGAGCCGGCACCGCCGCGGCGACAGCCTGGGGCGAGGCAGGGGGCGACGCCGTCGCTGCCGGCAATGCAACGGCCTGAGGCGCGGCGGCCGACGCTGAGGACGCGCCGGATCCGGAGGACGAGGAGACCCGGGATACGCTCACCGCGGGTGACACGAACGTTGCGGCCGCTGCGGACGGCAGCGACGAAGTCGACGAACCGTCGGCAACCTCGGGCGAAACCGCGGTGATGGCCGCGGTTGCCGCTGCCACCGGGGTCGTCACCATGGCCGCCGCCGCCGCCGCCGTCGTCGTCAATGCGGCCGCCGTGATCGCCGCGGCGGTGCTCACGTCAGCCGCCGTTGCGAGCGGCGCGACCGCTTCTCCGGTGGATGTCGACAGGGCCGCGGCCGACGCCGCGATGGCGGCGCTGGAACCCCCGGCCCCGCCGCCGCCGCTGCAACCCGCGATGACGAAAACCACCGTCCCCGCCACACTCTGAAACAACGCTCGGAACTCAGTCTGCATCTCACGGTACTCGGGATTATTCCTTGCGCGTGCTGAATGCACCTCCAAGGCATGTTGCAGCGAGGTTAGAGTTCGTGACGAGGAACGACAACGTGTCGGTCATTGCAGACGTGCGCGAATTTCAGTCAATCGGGTTGTCCCGATCCGGTGCGATCCCGTTCGAGGCCGGTGATTTTTTTTCAACGTGCCGAAAGTGCGACGCCGTTCGCGAACAGCCACTTGACGAATTCGTCGGCCACCAGTTGATTTCCGGCCGGCCGCAAGTGGATCCCATCGAAATAAACCGTCGCCGCGTTTCGGGAGGCGAAGATGGCCGTCATGTCGAGAACCGGCACATGCTGTGCGGCGGCCCACTGCGCGAGGTCGCGCCGTGCGCCATCCCATTGCACCTGGTCGCGTACGACATCGGGCGTCACCACGGGAGAGAAGACGATGATGAAGCGCGCGCCGCGCGAAATCACGAGCTGCCGCGTCTCCTCGATCGTTCGCATCACCGCCGCTGCAGTGGCCGGATCCAGCCTGGCGTCGAGCGTCGAGCCCGGATCCGCCAAAGCCTGCCCCCGCCGCACGCTCGCCATCACCCTGGGCAGCACATAGCGCGACCAGAGTTCGCCAATCGCCGTGCGGGGATTCTCCGTGGGAAACAGGGCCGGTCCCGGATAGATCGCGAACGGCTGGGAAAGGTCTTTGGTGTTGTACACCAGGGCAACCAGATCGGCGCCGTACAGACCCTCGGCGCGCAGGAACTCCAACTCGTTACCCGGCGCCCAGCCCGGGGACGAGGCGTTCAGGACGCGAACGGGGACGCGCCGCTCCGCAAGCTCGCGCTGAATTTTCTCCGCGAAGATATCCGGCTGATCGACCATCGTCGTGCCGAAGGCGAGCGAATCCCCGACAATGAGTATGCGGAACTCGTCCTTGCCCTTGGTTGCCGGCGGCTCCGCCGAGCGCATGCCGAAGCGATTGACATCAATTCTTTCGAAGAATCGGTGAAGGTGTTGATTTCCCAGGGGGAAATAGCCGAACCTTGCGTCACGCACGAACAGTACGGGGCTGCCAAGCCCGAGTGCGACCCGCAGCCCAACCTCGACGATGAGCACCAGCCCCACCGCCCAGCCGATTGCCACCGGCCATCGGAGCGGCTGTCGGCGCCGCTTCAATTATGAATATTCTGCGCGTCCGAAGCCTGCCACACGTCGACCGAACGCACCGTCATCGGCTGGTTCGTTCCCGTGCCCAGGATCAGCACGAGATGTTGCGTATCGACGACCCCGAAGGTCCAGGGCGCCTGCCCCGGCGGCGGCGCTTGGTTGGTGAATTTGCTCCAGGAGACGCGATCCGAAACGGGCTTGTCATCGAAAAAGTACTGCAGATACCCGGGCGCGGAGTTCGTCGCGGGAACCCACAGCACCGCGTATTTGTGCGGCTGTCCGTAATCCGTGTTCGCCGGGACCTGGATCAAATAGTTGTTGAAGCGGCTCAAGTTGTTGATGTTCGACACGCGACAAAATTGCGGGCAGGTCTGCTTGTAGATCCCATACCAGTTATGGACGGCACCCGAATAGACGTTGGCGCCGTGCTGCTTCCATTGGTTGTACTCGAAGATGTCCACTTCCGTGAAGTTCTCGTAGCCGGGTGGCTGCCCCGGCCAGATATCCGCTTTCGGATCGGCCATGTGCTCGATCGGCTCGAGCCACCAAGCCGGAAAGCCTTCGGCACCGGGCGCCGTCACGGGCGTGGTGTCGAATTGGATGACCGCTTCGAAATAGCCGCCGCCGCCAAAGGCGCTGCCGACCCAATGCGAGGCGGCGGATCGGCTCTGCGCGGCCGAGCCGATCGTGTAATTCGCGGCGTCGCCGCCGTCGTTCAGCGTGATGCCGCCGCCGGAGGGGAACCCGAGGTGATCGCCGTGCGTCGCCTTGGCCCCGAACCACCGGTCGACGAACCAATGGATGCCGCTCGGTTTGGCGTTCCCCACGTCCACGTCATTGGAGAACGTGCTGTGAAAGGTGTTCACCGAGTAGCCCACCGTACTCGCCTGACCCGGTGCCAGACCCGCCGCCACCGGGGCGCTGTGCCGGGTGTTGATGCACGAGGCAAACAGAGTCACTGCCAGCAGACCCAGGCCGGTTTTTTTCAGGCCCGTTTTTTTCATGTCGATGTTTTTCATGCTTGGATTTCTCAGGAGAGTGCTCGCCGATAAGCCGCGATGTGTTCCAGCGCGGAGGTTTCAGGGGAAAATGCCGACAGGTCGCACGTGTCACCGCGATCGCGTTTGATCAAGGCGCCCGCGGCCTCCTCGAGAGTCGAGCGGGTGAACTCACCGCGATACAAATGCAGCCAGCGACGACCGACGATGTTCTGGAGTTCTTCGTTGGACCGGCTCCAGGCGGCGATCACCGGCACGCTCAGCGAGAGCGCGGTGTAGACCGTTCCGGAATTGAAATAGTCGGTGCCCGGAAAAACGAAAATATCGCTCACCGCGTGCAGTTCGATCACGTCCCTCTCCGGAATGCGCTCGGAAGACGCCAAAATATCCAGTTTCACATTGCTTCGGGCCGACAAAATAGCACAAATGCGTTGCGCCATGTCCACCGAAGCGGACCCGGCCATGATCAGAAAGGCCTCGCCCACCGGCAGATCCCGAAACGCCAGGGCCACGAGATCCGGCCGCTTGTTCACCCGCAGCGACCCGATGAAGGCGAATGCCGTTTGCGCTCTGGCGATCCCGAGCCTCGCCCTCATCTCTAGGTCGTAATGACCCGGCCCCAGTACGCCGCGATAGTGCGGATGCCGCGCGACGCACATCGGCTTCGTCGCGAGGCTCGGAATCGCCTCCTTGATCTCCTCGATGCCGACGAAGGTGAGCGATATCGCCAGATCCACGGCGAGCAAAAAGCGTCTCATCAATTTCTCGAGGAACGCCGGCCCGCGCAGCGGAACCGTATGCGGCACGATGTCGTGGACTGTCCAGACGATCCGGCCGCCGCGCCGCTTCACCCGCGCAATGGTCCGAAAGAACTGCCATGCGATCCAGTGTCCGCGCAAGGACTGATACTCGCGGTCGCGAATGTCCGAAATGACCTGCGGCCAGTGGACGTGAAAAATGTTGCCCTGCTGGCGCGAGAGGTGCTTGTCCCAGCTCTCGACGACCACCCCCGCCGTCCGCAGACTTTGCACCAGGACGTCGATGTACCGGTTTTCATCTTTATTTCCCGATCCAGGAAACATGATGACATGCAGCGGCTCCGTCGTGAGAGTCATCTCTGCGTGCGGATCGGTGTTTACGAAATGTCGGGGCGGGGTCGAAAATCGGGCGCCACCATGCTGGTTTCGCCTTCCAGCCGGATGTTGAGCGCCTCGACACTGACCCAGGCCACGATCATGAACGGCCACAACAACGCCTCGCGATCGAAACCGGTTTCTGCCAGGTTGTAGACCAGCAGAGACGCGAAAAAGGCGGCATGGAGGGCGAACAATTGGTAGTCGCGATGATAAAGCCGCCCGATGCTCCAGCCGATCCGGACGAGTATCCAGAAAAGGAGCATTTCGGCGACGACGCCCCCCTTCACCGCCACGTCCAGATAGCCGTCATGAAAATGCGGGAACAAGGCCAGTTTGCCATGCGAGTCCCAGTATGTTTGCAGCAGATCGTAGCTCCAACCCATGGGGTGATCCTTGAACGCCTCGATGCCATACGCCCAGATGAGGTTTCGGTCCGAGAGGCTGTTGCTTGCGCCGGCCCGGGTTCCGAACGACATGTGGGAGGAGACGAAATCCGGACTGACGATGTAGACCGCCCCGATGACCACGCCGAGGACCGCGCTCAGCACGGCGACCCGCTTGAAAAACTCGCCGGGACCGACCGGATTGCGCGCGTGCAGCAACAACAAGACCACGACCAGGAAGGCCGACGAAAACATCGAGGTGCGGCTGTCGCTGCCGATCAGTGCGACGATGGCGAGGCCGATCGTCGACCAGGCCATGACACGCACCCACCACTGCTTGTTGAAATACTGAATGGCGATCGCGGTCCAGATTCCGGCCATGGCGACGGCACCGAGCAGATTGGGGTGACCGGTGATTCCGATCCAACGCGCGCCTTCGAATTGAACGCCGGTGAGGTCGGTCACGAGCCCGCGTTGCGGCAGGAACACGACGCACAGCACCGACATGATCAACACCGCGAGCATGAATGCCGCGGTGAAGTAAAAGATGGACGAGCGCTTTTGCATGGACCAGGCGCCGGCGGCGATCGCAACCAAACCGAGCCCGATCATATGCCCCACCCGCAGCAGCACCGACTCCGGATAGTCCGACCAGGCGGCGGTGAACCCTGCGTAGATCGTGTAGAGAATGAAAGGCAGCATCGCCGCGAACAGCGGCTTGACCTCGTCCAGCCTCGCCAAGATGAGGAGCCCGGCAATGGCATACGAAAAGGCCTCGATGGCCATCTTGAGCGCGCCGTCATCGGCGCCGCCCTCTCCAGCGAGCTGGGCCCCGAAAAAATCGATCCGGCAATACAGCAGCAGAAAGTACGGGACCATCCAGATCCAGCCGAATCTCGGCGAGTCGAGCTCACCCACCTGCATGGGCCCACCGCCCACGCGCATCGGCTCCCCGATCATGCCCCACCCCTGAAGCGCAGATCCGCGAGCAATCCGCCCAGGTGCAAGTCCTGCCGAAACGACGGAAAGCGCGGCAGGGTCAGCATGCGATTGTTGAAAATCACCGGAATCGACACGGCCAGCGACGACGCCAGCAACACCGCGATGGCGACGCCGGTGCCGTTGAAGACGCTGCCGAGCAAGGGCCCGAGC
>Ga0302319_10024598_pt1 | contig 10697 bp, 6 predicted proteins | sample Bog_T0_2_FD_203319 | JGI IMG/M metagenome (GOLD analysis project Ga0302319, IMG submission 203319) | Peat permafrost microbial communities from Stordalen Mire near Abisko, Sweden - Bog_T0_2 | ecosystem: Environmental > Terrestrial > Soil > Wetlands > Peat | place: Sweden: Abisko, Stordalen Mire... | reverse complement strand
CGGCTCGCGAGCTTCGCCCTCGCCGCCAACGAGCTGCACCTCTCCCATTCGGCAGTCAGTCACCAGGTCAAGCTGCTGGAGGAGGAACTCGGCCAGCCGCTGTTCCGGCGGGTTGGCCGATCCGTCGTGCTCACCGATGCCGGCAAGGACTTCGCGAGAACGGTTCGGGACATCCTGTACCGGCTCGAGGATGGCGTCGCGCGGCTGGCGCCGTACCAGAAGCCCGGCGGCGTCATCCTGTATACGACGATGGCGTTTGCACGCGGATTCGTCCTCGGACGCATGGCAAAATTCCATGCCGAGCTGCCGGACGTGGACCTGTGGCTCGACAGCAGTGAACGCAAGGTCGACTTCGCCACCGACGAGATCGATATCCTGATCACCCAGGCTGCCGGGGTCGCAGCGCAGGGCACGATCGACGCCCACCTGATCGACGATGAGCGCCTGCCGGTCGCCGCCCCGAGCCTCGTCCAGCGGATGAGCGGGGCGGGGGCGGATGCCGCCGCAATCGTGGGCTGGCCGCTGTTGCATGACGAGAGCCAGGTGACCTGGCGCGAATGGTTTGCGCAGGCGGCGCTCGCGCGCAGCGACACGGTCAGCGGCGCCAATTTTTCAGACCATGCACTGATGGTCGATGCGGCTGCGGCCGGGCATGGCGCTGCGCTCGCGAGCGTGATTGCTGCCGATCCCCTCCTGCGCAGCGGGGCGCTCGTCGCACTCGCCGGTCCACGCGTTCCCCAGCCGTCCTACCGGATCTACTGTGACCTTCGGACCTACGACGACGACCAGGTGCGTCGGGTCTATGACTGGTTCATTCGCGAGGCCGCGGTCGCCTCCGCGGGCACGGCGCCGGCTTCAGTCTAGTTCCGTTCATCGATCCGGTGAATATTGCTCCTTTGATCCCGATGTCGCGCCTGCACTATCCTGCAGGCGACGAAGTCCCCGTTACCGCAAGGATCAACAGCGATGCCGGTCACTCACACGCGCCCTGCCCCGACAACCCCGGCCTCCGGCTCCCTGCTCCTGGAGACTCCGCTCGCGCTCGGGTTTCGCATGCCGGCGGAGTGGACGCCCCACGAGTGCTGCTGGATGGCATGGCCCAGCCGCGAGGATCAATGGCCCGATGACCTCGCTTCAGTACAGCGGACCTACGCCGCCGTCGCCCAGGCCATTCGACGCTTTGAGCCCGTGCGCATGGTCGCAGAACCGCAGGGCGCTGCGGCGGCGCGCCGGCTATGCGGCAATGGCATCGACATCGTCGAGTTGCCACTCGACGATCCGTGGATGCGCGACAGCGGCCCGACTTTCCTCAGGGCTGCCGATGGCTCCCGCTGCGCGACCGCATGGCGATTCAATTCCTGGGGCGGCAAGACGCCGGACTATGACGAAAATGCACGCCTGGCCGGACGCTTGCTGGCCGCTGCCGGCACGCCTCAATACCAGTCGAGCCTGTGCCTGGAAGGCGGCGCCATCCAGGTCGACGGCGAGGGTACCGTCATCACGACCGAGTCCGTGGTACTCAATGCCAATCGCAACCCCGGTATCAGCCGGCAGGCAGCCGAGCGCGAGCTGTGCGCGGCGCTGGGCGCGAGCCGGGTGATCTGGCTGCCGGGCGATCCGGAAGGGCTGCACACCGATATCACCGACGGACACATCGACGGGCTGGTCGCGTTTGTGAAACCCGGCGTCGTCCTGTTCGAGAGCGACCCCACTGCCACCGGCGCTGCGCTGCAGCTCGCTGCCGCGAATCGGCGCGCGCTCGAGGCGGCGCTCGATGCGCGAGGCCGGCGCCTGCAGATCATCTCGATCGACGACGCGCATGAGGCGCAGACGCCGCACCGCATGTTCTGCCGGTCCTATGTGAATTTCTATCTCGCCAACGGCGGCCTCGTGATGCCTTCCTACGGGGTTGCGGGCGATGCCGGGGCCCGCGCCGTGCTCCAGGCGGCGTTCCCCGATCGCGAGATCACACAGGTGGACGTCACCCATCTCGCGAGCGGCGGCGGCGGCATTCACTGCATCACCCAGCAGCAACCCGCCTGACGGTCAATCATTGCGCCTGTCTGTCCGACAGCGCACCGTGGCGGCTGAGAATATTTCCGGGAGAGAGACTCCAAATTTGGATCCTGCTGTCGATATGCGTCATTGGGCCGAGCACAATCACCTGCAGGCCTGCCTCCCCGCAAATATCGGTTCGCCCTGGGAACCGCAGCTCAAGCCGGTTGATCTGCAGCTCGGACAGGCCCTCTACGAGGCGCAGGCCAACTCGTCATACGTCTTCTTCCCGCTCACGGCAATCGTGTCGCTGCTTTATGTGCTGGCGAGCGGAGCATCGGCCGAGATCGCCATCGTGGTTAACGAGGGCATGGTGGGGTTTGCGCTGATCATGGGAGGAAACACCTCTCCGAGCCGTGCTGTCGTGCAGAGCGCCGGCAAGGCGCTGATGACGCAGGAACTCATTGCCAACACGCTCGGCGTGCGGCGCGAAGGTGTCACGGAAGCGGCCGGAAGACTGCAACAGGCCGGACTCATTCAATATCGGCGTGGGCATATCACCGTCCTGAATCGCACCGGCCCCGCGGCGGTTCAGGGAGACGTCGCTGACGGACAGAACAGATCCGGCCTGCGCAACTGCAGCGCCATGATCAGGGTGAGGAGCTTGCCGTCGGCGATCGCTCCCAGCCTCGCGTCCGCGGCGAGCGACTCGAGTGGTCGCTCCACGACCGTAATATCTTCGTGTTCCGCCGCGAGGCCTCCGCCCGGTCCGCTGCAGTCAGTGGCCGCATACGGCGCCAGGAACAGGCTCTGCCGCTCCGCTGAAACGCCTGCGCTTGGCCATACGCGGGCAACCATCTCCAGTTTGCGCAGCGCGATGCCGAGCTCCTCGCCGGCCTCCCGCCGGGCGGCGGCGGATGCGTCCTCGTGCTCGATCATCCCGGCGCAGGCCTCCTCGAGTTGCGCGACCCCGGTCGCTTCGAACACGGGAGCGCGAAACAGGCGCGCCACCAGCCCGCAACGCCGCAGCGGATCATAGGGCAGCACCGCCGCCGCATCGCCATGGGACTCCATGTCACGCGCGACGACTGCGCCGTCCGCCAGCCGCAGCCGTAGCGTGGTGACCGTCAGGTAGCCGCGGTACCTGACGCGGCGACTGAGAATCTCCGGCAGGGCGCGCGGCTGCATCATTGCGCACTAAGGACCCAGCGCATGTTCTTCGGCCAGACTGCCGGCAAAGCACAGGGCATGCGCCGGCTGCGGTTCATCGCAGGTGAGCAGTTCGGCGGACGGCGGCGGCTGATCGTACAGAAGCGCGGCTATGCAGGCGTTCGTGGCCTCCACCGCGTCGAAGGGCGTGCCGTGCCGCGAGCCTCGCACCACGGCGAATCCGGCACCCAGTTGCAGCGCGAGCGCGCTTTTTTGCGCCAACGGCGTCAGATCGTGCTCGGCGGCGATGATGAGGATCCGGCTCCTCAGCGCCTCCAGTCTTGCCGTCGCGCTCCACCGGACCAATGCGGCGCCCATCCCCAGGTAACTGGCGGCCGGCACGGCGCCCACGACCGCAGCGGCCCGGGTGCGCAGCGAGCGCTGCCACGGCTGCGGAAACATTCGCGCCGCACAGAGCCGGCTCAACGGACCCATGCCGAACAGGTGAATCAACAGCAGCGAGATACGGGCCTCGAGCCACTTGTTCAGGGTATCCAGCTGATAGCTCGGCAGACTGTTTACCAGACCCAGGCGCGGTACACAGTCGGGCCGCTGCAGCGCCATTTCCAGCGCAACCGCACCGCCCAGCGAAAAGCCGACGATGTTCGGTGTCGCGATTTCCAGCCGGTCGAGCAGTGCCCAGAGCGCCGCAGCGAGTTGCGCGATCGTGAAACCGTCGGGAAGCGCGCTGCTGTGCCCGCAGCCCGGAAGGTCAGGAACGATGACCCGAAAGCGAGCCTCGAACGCGCGAACCTGAAAAGCCCAGTCCGCTCCGCTCGACCCAAGACCGTGGATCAGCAACAACGGACTGCCGCTTCCGCGTTCCAGGTAGTGCAAGGGTCGATCGATGGGCGCAGTTTCTGTCATGAGGAGCTGTCGTTACTTCACGGGATGATGATGTTCCGCCTGCAGAATAGCGGCGCGGCGCACCTGAGTTCAGTGCGCGATCGAACGAACAGGACAACTCCCGGAGTGATCTAATCGGTCGTCAGAGTCATGCCGGCAGTGACCATGCGTTACAAACTGAATCCATCCGTCATGTTTGCCGCCGCGCTGCTCGCAGGCTGCGGTGGGGGCGGCGATGGCGGCAACTTCGGGTCCGGTGGGCCACCGGCGCAGGGACCCGGCACGCTGATACAGAATCCGCCGGTAAAGCTGTCGACCACGTCCGTGGCGGAACTACTGTCGCAACTGGTCACGGACGCGAATTCCCAGCCCTCCGGTGCGCAGACTGTGGCCCAGGTACTGACGCTCGCCGGCACTCCGGCCTGCGACGTTCAGACCTTTCACCTCGAGTACAACACCCTCGGAGGAGCGGCCGAGAGCACGACTGCCTCGGGCGCGCTGATGGTGCCGATCGGTACGGATTCCTCCTGCCGGGGCGCCCGCCCGATCCTGCTCTACGCGCACGGCACCAGCACGGACCGCAATTTCAACATTGCAGACCTGACTGTGCAGCAGAACGCCGAAGGCATTCTGCTGGCGCTATTCTTCGCCGCGCGCGGCTACATCGTGGTTGCGCCCAACTATGCGGGCTACGACACGTCGACGCTGAGCTACCACCCGTTTCTCGTTGCCGCCCAGCAGTCGAAGGACATGATCGATGGATTGACCGCCGCGCGCACGGCACTGACAGAAATACCGCTGGTCAGCGACAACGGCCAGCTGTTCATCACGGGATATTCGCAGGGCGGCTATGTCGCCATGGCGACGCAGCGCGCCCTGCAGGCTGCCGGCAAGACGGTGACAGCCGCGGCGCCGATGTCCGGTCCCTATGCGCTCGCGGCATTCGTGGATGCGGAATTTGCCGGTGAGGTCAGCGGCGGAGCCACGGTGGTGGCCGCGCTGCTGCTCACGGGGTATCAGAAATCCTATGGCGACATCTATGCCAATGCCACCGATGTCTTCTCTCCCCAGTACGCCCCCGGCATCGCAACCCTATTGCCCAGCACCATGTCGCGCGGCCAGATCTATGCGGCCGGCTTACTCCCGCCCACCGCGCTGTTCGATTCGACGCCCCCCACCGCCGCCTATGCCGATATCACGCCTGCGACCCTGCCGGCCGACCTGGCACCGGTCTTTGCGCAGGGATTTGGCGCGCCAGGCCTGATCACGAATGACTATCGAGTGGCGTTTCTGCAGGATGCCGCGGCCAGCCCCGACGGCGGCTTTCCCTCGCTGGGGAACGATTTGCCCGCTGCGGCGCCCACTCTGCCGTTCCGGCAGGCCCTGAAATTGAACGATCTGCGCAGCTGGACTCCCATCGCGCCGACATTGCTGTGCGGCGGGGATCAGGACCCGCAGGTGTACTACGCAAATACGCAATTGATGCAGGCCTACTGGACGGCATATGGACCGGCAGCGGCCCCTGTCAGCGTGCTTGACCTGGATTCGGGCATTGCGGGCGCAGGCGTCAACGGCAGCCTGCAACAGGCATTCCAGGTGGCAAAACTCAGCGTCGCAGTCGCGGCCGTACTGCGGGGCGCCACCGATGGCGGCCAGACCGCCGTTTTCGAAGCCTACCATGCGACCCTGGTCGCCCCCTTCTGCGTGGCGGCGGTGGCGCACTTCTTTGACACGCAGTAGGCAGGATCCTCCCGGCTGAACATTTCCCGAGCCGCAAAGGACCGTTTCGATGGACAATGTCGCCAGGGAGTCCGATGAACCTGCTGACGCCACCGAACTTTTCCTCAGATAAGGACCGTGTTCCAACGCGCACCGTTGGACTGGGTGCGTCCGCGGGCGGCCTTGAGCCGCTGGCGGAGTTCCTCGCGCATGTGCCGGTTCCCAGCGGGCTAGCCTATGTTGTCGTGCAGCATCTCGACCCGACGCACAAGGCGATGCTGACCGAACTGCTGCAACGGGCAACAGCCATGCCGGTTCGCGAAGTGACGGGCTCGATGCGGGTGGAAGCCAACTCCGTCTACGTGATTCCTCCCAACACCGAACTGACCGTGAAGGGCGGATACCTGCATCTGTCCGAGCCGAGCGAGCCGCGTGGGATGCGCCTGCCCATCGATGTGCTGTTCTGCTCGCTCGCCGCGGACCAGGGGGCGAGCGCAATCGGGGTCGTCCTGTCGGGCATGGGCTCGGACGGGACGCTGGGCCTGCAGGCGATCAAGACCCAGGGCGGCCTGACGCTGGCGCAGGAGCCACGGTCGGCGCAGTTTGATTCCATGCCGAAGAGCGCCATCGCGGCCGCCGCAGCCGATGTCATCGGGCTCGCCGCCGACCTGCCGCAGCGCATTCTGCGTGTCGTCGGCGCACATCCCGGCGCAGCCCATCCGGAGCACAGCGCCGAAGCCGCCGTGTCGGGAGCCTTGCACTCCATCCTCGATCTGCTGCGTGCGCGCAGCAAGCATGACCTGACGCTCTACAAGCCGAGCACGCTGCGGCGTCGCATCGAGCGCCGCATGGCCATACACGGCATCCGCAAGTTGGCGGATTACGCCGCCTTCCTGCCGGAAAATTCCGCGGAGCTGGACCTGCTCTTCAAAGAGATGCTGATCGGCGTGACGAATTTCTTCCGGGACCCGGAAGCCTGGGAGGAGCTCCGGTCCGTCGTACTGCCGGAGCTGCTCGCCAGCGCCGGTCCCGAGCGGCGCTTCCGTGCCTGGGTTGCGGGGTGTTCCACCGGCGAGGAGGCATTTTCGCTGGCAATGGTCTTCGCCGAGGCGCAGGAGCGTCTGCTGCGCCCTGGCCAATACGCGTTGCAGATCTTTGCCACGGATCTCAGCGCGGATGCGATCGCGCTGGCCCGGCGGGGGCGCTACCCCGCGTCGATCGCCGCGGACGTATCGGCTGAACGCCTGGCGCGCTTTTTCCGCACCCAGGGCGACGGCTATATCATCGACTCACGTATCCGCGAGATGGTGCTGTTCGCCCAGCACGATCTGATCATGGATCCACCGTTCACGCGGCTCGATATGCTCCTGTGTTACTTCAACGCCACGCTGCAGAAGCGACTGCTGCCCCTGTTCCATTACAGCCTCGTTGCCGGCGGCATTCTGATGCTCGGCGGATCCGAGACCGTCGGCACGGCGCAGAACCTGTTTCCGCCCCTGTCCTCGAAATCCAGGCTTTACCGGCGCGGTCACGGCAAGACGGCCTTCGGTGCCGTGATCTACCCCGTCTATCGACGCATTTCAGCCCCCACCCATGCCCAGGAGTTACCGATGTCACCCCAGTCGCCCCCCAACGCAAACGTCCAGGCGCTGGCGGATCAGCTGTTGCTGCAGAAATTCTCGCCGGCAGCCGTGCTGGTGAACGAGCTCGGGGACATCCTCTATATCAGCGGCCACACGGGACAGTTTCTGGAACCTGCTGCCGGCAAGGCGAACTGGAATATCCACGTCATGGCCCGCCCCGCCATACGTACACAGCTCGCCGTGGCGTTGCGACGGACCGTCAAGGAGCGCACGGCCGTCGAGGTTCACGGTCTGCGCATGGACGGCAATGCGACACATCAGCTCGAAATAACTGTCGAGGCGATCGACGAGCCGAAAGCGCTCGCGGGCATGGTGATCGTCGTGTTTCGCGAGGTCGCGGCGCCGCTCCTCGGCAAGTCGCGCAGGAAAGCGGCTGGCGCGATCGACCCCGCCATTGCTGCCGAGCTCCTGCGTTCCCAGGAGGAACTCAAGGCACTGCGCGAAGCGATGCGCGCCTCGGAGGAGGAGCGCCAGGCGGCCATCGAGGAGCTGCAGTCGACGAATGAGGAACTGCAGTCCGCGAATGAGGAACTGACCACCTCGAAGGAGGAAGCCCAGTCGATGAACGAGGAGCTGCAGACGATCAACGTTGAACTGCAATCCAAGCTCGACGATCTGGCGCTCGCGCAGAGCGACATGCAGAACCTGCTCAACAGCACCGACATCGCGACGCTGTTTCTCGACAAGGATCTTAACGTACGTCGCTTCACCGATCAGATCAAGCGGCTCATCAACCTGCGCGATGCCGATGTCGGGCGCCCGCTCAGCGATCTGACCACGACCTTGAATTATCCCGATCTGGCCGCCGACGCGAGAGATACCCTGCGCACCCTCGCATTCAGCGAAAAAGAGATCCCGACGAACGACGCGCACTGGTTCAAGGTGCGCATCATGCCGTACCGCACCGTGGCCAATGTCATTCAGGGCGCCGTGATCACGTTCGTCGACATCACTGCCGCCAAGCAGCTGGAGTCGCGCCTGCGCAAGGCGTAACGTAGTAGACTCGCGGACCTTGAAGGTATTTCCGGCATCCCATGAGCAACGAGGTAGCATGATGGCGACTACAGTTGACGGCCTGAAAGACAGGTCCATTCTTCGTTCCCGCGCGGTCGCGCAACTGAAGGGACCCGGCGCGAAGCCGGATGCGTCAGCCGCCCTTGGCGTGCTCTACGATCTCGCCTCCTCGCCGGTGACAGCCCCCGGCGCGCTTGCGCTGCTCCATGAGCTGCAGGTCCATCAGGTGGAAGTGGACATCCAGGACGAGGAACTGCGGCGCTCACGCGTCGAGCTCGAGGCCTCGCTCTACCGGCAGGTACAGCTCTATGACCACGCACCGGTCGGCCAGCTGACGCTGGATGAGCAGGGGGCGATACAGGAAATGAACCAGACCGCAGCGGCCCTGTTCGGATGCGACTGCGATACCCTGCGCGGCCGTTCGCTGGCCGGCTTGCTGAGCCCGGAGAGCGCCGCGACACTCGGCGCGATGCTCGGGAGCCTTACCGCAGCCGCCCCCGCAGCATTCGCCGACCTGCAGCTGCGATCGACTGAGAACGCGGAGAGCCGCTGCATGCACGCCTCGGCCTGCCTCGATCCGGCCGGCGACGGATACCTGATAGGTATGATGGGCAAGCCTGGAACGAAGTCGGTACCGGCAGTCAAACCACCGGCAGCGGCAGATCGTTGACGAAAGCGAGCAGAGCCGGCACCGGCGGACTGGCGGCACCGATGGCTGCAAGGTTCTCCGGTGTAATCTCGTCGATGGCCAGTGTTGCCTTCAGCGAGGCGACGAGCACTCGCAGGTCGTAGACGGGCTCGTACATCGGGATCATGGGCTTATCCAGTCCGGTAAGGCCCCACACCGCCATCATCGCGGTGCGGACCGATGTCTCCACAGTAAAGACCACGTCGCCGGGCAACTCGACGAATTGTCCGATGAAGGCGAGGTTGGCGCAGCCCTGCGGAATGACCCTGGGACGGTCGCCGATCCTGCGCGGCATGAACTGGCTCGTAATGTAGGGCATCATGGAAGTGGACACGCTACTGTGCGCCAGAATGCCCGGAATCCTGTCTTCCAGGCCGCAGTGGTAGAGAAGTTCCGCGAAAATCTCGGCCCCCGTGCATTCACGCATGGTTTTCCTGATGAAATCGCCCTGGGTGTCGCTGCACTGACCATCGCCCCACAGCACATTCACGTCGGCGGGCTGATCCGGGAAATAGCGTCCATAGAGCACGAAGCTGATCTTCCAGCTTGAATCGACGATGGAGATCGCACCGCCCGTGCCCGCCTTGTTGCCGGTCTTCTTCTCGATATAGTCAAAAAACGTAGGGTCTGCGGTGATCGTCGGAAAGAAGCTCATCCAGTTCGACTTTTCAATGTCGGATATGAAGGCTGCAGGCCGGCCAAACTTCGGGTCGCGCGCCGCCAGGCGCTCCCAGACTGTGAAACACCCCCGATTGGCGGTATCCCGGTCCAGTTTCGGCACAGTCCGGGTATTCCCCATGGTCGCGTTCTGGGTGAGTGAACCACTGGTGAAGAAAACCAGGTCGTCGCGCCCGAGCGCCAGGCGCTGCACACCCGAGGCATCGCTTATCGTCAGCGCCGTCGCGAGGGTCTCGTCCCCGCTGTCGTGCGTTGCGATGTCCGTGACGGCCGTACCGGTACGGAAACGGACGCCAAGGGATTTCAGCCAGAGGTGAATCGGCTTGATCAGCGAGTCATATTCGTTGAACTGGGTATGCAGTATGCCCTGCAGATGGGTCATTCCATGATCGTTCATCATGAACCGCAGCACGTAGCGACGCACCTCGATCAGGGAGTGGTAGTCGCGAAATGCGAGCATGGTGCTCCAGCACAGCCAGAACACTGAGTGCGTGAATTCCGGACTGAACCAGTCGGCGGGCGTCTTCATCTCTAGCTCGCTCTCCGGCGTGAGCTGAAGCTCCAGCATGCGCCGCGCGTCATAGGCCGACATCAGCGGGCCGGAATAGTCGTAGAGCCGTCCCTGCTTTTCCATGAGCCGGAAGTGGGAGTAAATCGGCTCCCGCACATTGGCCTGATGGGTCTCGTCGAGGATCGTCAGGCCCGGAGTCTGTATCGATGGCACCTTGCTGCAGAGGTACCAGAGACACTCCATGTGGCCCTCGAGTTCGCGCTCTCCCCGGCTGGTATAGCCGCTGCCGGCATTTCCGGCGGCATCCATGGATCCGCCGAGCAGCGGCAGGGTCTCGTAGATCGTCACGTTCTGCGCCGGCATGCTGGCGTCGGTAACGAGGAACGCCGCGGCG
>Ga0302319_10024596_pt1 | contig 10698 bp, 10 predicted proteins | sample Bog_T0_2_FD_203319 | JGI IMG/M metagenome (GOLD analysis project Ga0302319, IMG submission 203319) | Peat permafrost microbial communities from Stordalen Mire near Abisko, Sweden - Bog_T0_2 | ecosystem: Environmental > Terrestrial > Soil > Wetlands > Peat | place: Sweden: Abisko, Stordalen Mire... | reverse complement strand
CACGTCGATCTTGTGGGTGGGGATGGGTTTTCGGTTGGGACCCAGGATGGACTGGACGTATCCGGTGCCTCCGCAGGAGGCGTTCTCGTTGAAGCTCGAATCGGAGTTGTTGAAGTCCCGGATGATGCCCGCGAGCTGCACCAGCATGCAGACGCCCTGGGTTCCATCCCAGGTCCAGGAGGGGTTGGGGGCTCCCCCGGCGCCCTGTCCCAGCCAGACCGTGTCGTGCGTGGCCAATACGCTGGACAGGCTGATGTAGAGGGGAGACTTCAATCCGCCCACGCCCCAGGTCTGACCCGTCACGGAAGAACTGACCAGGATCGAGGGGGGGACGCGGTCGTACCAGACCAGTTGGCTCCAGCCGCAGAGGTCGGGGCGCAAGGTCATCTTGTGGTGGACGGTATCGCCTTGAAACAGTACCAAGGGCCGGTCCAGGGTGGCGCTGCCGTCCCAGGGGTTGAAGATCTCGAGAACGAGGGGGGTCGGTTCCTGGGAACTGGCCACGGGTTTGCCCGAGGGCTCCGGGGTCGCCACCACCCAGATGGAGTCGCCGTGGGCCCAGGCGGTGTCGTAGACACCCGGGGTCGGCGTGGCGGAAACGCCGGAGACCCCCAGATAGGAGACCTTGCCACCCAGGGAATCCCGGAACAGGAGGTTGGCCGAGGTCAGACCGATGGAATAGCCGGTGTACCAGCCGGGTTGCCCTGCGACCGGATACATGGCCGACCACGCGCCGCCCTGTACTTGGAGATAGGGCGGCGAGGATGTCTGTCCCTGCCATGGATCCCAGAGGAAGACCGTGAGCTGCTTGGGGCGGACGGTGGAGATCGTGGGCGGTCCGCCCGGCAAGGGGGTGGGAATCAGCCAGACGGTGTCCGAGGTTGCCCAATAGGAGGTGAAGGTGAAGCCGCCCTGTCCGCCCAGGCCGTTGGTGTCGTAACTGCTCCAGTCGTCGCGGATGAAGCTCACCCCGGAGGGGATGGAGACGGTGTCCGGGGCGGTCCATTCGAGCCAGGGCGTACCCGGTACCACATGCATCAGGGCGGAGTCCGCTCCCATGGAGTAGGAGACTGGGTAATAGCTCACGACGGAGATCGTGTGTCCCATGGGCAATCCCAGCGCCACGGTGGAATCCGCCCCCCAGGGATTGAACAGCATGATGACCTTGTCGCCCGCGTGGACGGCGGCGGCGAAGACACCGATGAGACACGATACGATGGGCAACCTCGAACTCGTCACGTCCTGCCTCGTCTGTGGGTGCCGGAGATCGGCGATGATTCCGGAGCCTATGGATCAACGATACCATACCGGGCGGAGAACCCGTTTCGCCTGTGGAAAACCGGAGTCGGATCGGGAATCGGTTTCCGGCGGAGTACGGCCGGCAGCACGGCCGTAGCTTTCCCGCCACGACTGCATTAGGTTCATTCCCATACCATGGTGGGAGTCCCAGAAGAGATCGGATCCAGGCTCGCGAAGGCCGAGTCGGTGGCGGTCCTGACCGGTGCCGGAATTTCCGCGGAGTCTGGCGTGCCCACGTTCCGCGAAGCCCAGACCGGGCTTTGGGCCCGATGGCATCCCGAGGATTTGGCGACTCCCCAAGCCTTCCAACGCAATCCCAGGCTGGTCTGGGACTGGTATCGCTGGCGCCGCCAACTGGTCCGGGAGGTCGAACCCAACTCCGGACATCTGGCGCTCGTGGAACTGGAGCGCAGGGTGCCCAAATTCCACCTGTCCACCCAGAACGTGGACGGCCTGCACCGCCGGGCGGGTTCCCGGAACCTTTCCGAGTTGCACGGGAACCTTTTCCGCGACGTTTGCGCCTACGAAGGGACCGACGTGGACCTCCCCGCTGTCCAGGATGAACTTCCGCCGCGCTGTCCCAGGTGCGGTGGGCCGGTGCGTCCCGGTGTCGTCTGGTTCGGAGAGCCGTTGCCGGAGGAGGAATTGCTGGAAGCGGAATCGGCGGCGGCCGGTTGCGACATCTATCTGGTGGTCGGCACCTCCGGCCTGGTCCAACCCGCCGCCGGCCTGCCGTTCGCGGCCCGGCGCTCGGGGGCCTTCGTGGTCGAGATCAACCCGGAAACCACCCCGTTGACGGAATCCGTTCACTGTTCGATCCGCGGCCTCGCGGGTGCCGTCCTCGTCTCCCTCCTGGAACGCCTCGAGTGACCTGGGACCTCCCCGAATCCGACGAAGATCTCCTGGACGAGTGCGAGGTGCAGGTCTTCCGATCCTCGGGTCCGGGCGGACAGCACGCCAACAAGACCGAGTCGGCCGTGCGCATGCGCCACCTGCCCTCCGGTGCGGTGGTCCAATGCCAGGAGGAGCGCAGCCAGCATCTCAACAAGCTCAAGTGCCTGGAGAGGCTGCGGGAGAAGATCGCGGCCCTCAACCATCGGGACCCCCCGCGCATACCCACCAAGCCCACCGGAGGGTCCCGGCGCAGAGGCCGGATCGCGAAGAAGCGACGTTCGGGTTTGAAGCGGGAACGGGGGAATCGGGACTGGAACGCGGACTAGGCCTTCTGGACGTTCTCAAACCCGAACTATATTCTCCCCTTCCCACCGGCAAAACAACCGGTACTCCGGAGCGCTCCAATGGGTTTGACCAAAAAAGATCTGAAGTTCTTCGAGGAACTGCTCAACGAGAAGAAGGAGAAACTTCTTCAGGAGCTGGGCAATCTCGAGACGTCCACGGTGGGCAAGAATCCCCTGGAACAGTCCGGCGATCTGTCCGGCTACGCCTACCATCTCGCGGACCAGGCCGCCGATGCGATGGACCGCGAGCACGCCTTCGCCATGGCCTCTCGCGAGAGTCGCTACCTGCTGTACATCAACGAAGCACTGGATCGCATCAAGGACGGGCTCTTCGGGGTGTGCAAGAAGTGCCGCAAGGTTCCGCACGCGAAGAATCCCGATCCCCCTTGGATCACGAGGCAGCGTCTGGAGGCGGTCCCCACCGCGACCCTCTGCATCTGGCACAAGGCGGAGGCGGACGCCTCCAAGCAGCAACAGAAGGAGAAGGAGTAGTCCTTCCCGCCGGAGCCGCCCTCGAGGGCGGCTCCCATCCACTTCACGTCTTGGAACGGCCGAACTGGATTCCCATGTCGATGGACGAGGAGACCTTCAGCTGGTGCGCCGCATAGCCCTTTGCGGCGATCTGCGCGAAAATGTCCTTCACGTCCAAACCCAACGCAGGTTGACCCAACTCCAGGTGGACCTTGGTCTTGTAGGGCAGGACCTTGTGCAGGTCCTTGTCGAGATCGGCGGGGAAGGAAAGATCCAGGGGGTTGGTGCCCGCGGGCACGGACAGCAGCTTGGTTCGGTCCACCGAGCTCCGGTAGATGTCGATGTCCAGAGCCTCCGGAGGATCCTGGCCCGGACCCGATTCGGGCGTGGTTGATTGGATGCGCATGGGGGGGATAGGCTCCATGGGAGGATTTGGCTGGGTGAGAAGTCGCGACGGGTGAAAATCTAGAACTTCATGGAAGCCAAGAAGGTCCGCATCCGCTCGAGTCTGTACTTTCCCGAGGAAGGAGGTGCAAGAATGAGAATCAAAACCAATGTTATCCTGGCGACCGCGATCGCCATCCTCGGTATGGTTGCAAGCGCGGAACCTGTCGTCCCCAAGGATGCGCTGGATTTCCACGTCAAGGACATCGACGGGAAGGACGTGGACCTGGGCATCTACCGCGGCAAGGCTGTACTCGTCGTGAACACGGCGAGCAAGTGCGGACACACGCCCCAATACGCAGATCTCCAGGCACTGTGGACCCGATACGAAGATTCTGGATTCGTGATCCTGGGCTTTCCGTCCAACGATTTCATGCACCAGGAGCCGGGAACCGACTCCGCGATCAAGCAGTTCTGCTCCTCCAAGTACCACGTGACCTTTCCCATGTTCGACAAGGTGGACGTGAAGGGGAAGGACCAGATCCCCCTCTACGCCTACCTGACCGCGCAGGACACCAAGCCCGCCGGAAAGGGCGACATCTCCTGGAATTTCGAGAAATTCCTGATCGGGCGCGACGGCAAGGTGGCCGCACGCTTCAGCCCGGGAACATCGCCCTCGGATTCCTCGGTGGTACTTGCGATCCAAGCGGAGTTGGCCCGGAAGCCCTGACCTTCCGGCACCGGCTCACTGCGGCTGCAACCAGTTGGAGTAGATGCCGGTGGAGAGGAACGGGGTGCCGGGGGGCATGTTGTTGATGTCCGAGAAGCGGGGATCGAAGCCCCAGTTGCGGGTGGGGGGCAGGTAGTACCGCGTGCTGAAGACCAGGGAGTCGATCTTGGTGCGCAGTCCATATGTGCTGGCGCTCCACATGCACACGAAGCTGCCGCGGAACATGACGGTGGCGCTGCCCAGATCCTCCAGGAACCGGATGGTGTTGTGCCACCCACCCTCGTAGTGCGCTTCGAAAAAGGCATCCGTTGTGTTGGTGGCCAAAGGGGGCAGGAAGATGGAGTCCGTGGGCTTCTCGCCGGTGAGGATCGCGGCATTCAGGGTGTCCGTCCCGACGAAGGCGTCGGTGACGTTCTGACCCCACGTCATGGCCAGGGTGGTCACGGGTTCCGGGGTTCCGTTGGTCCAAGCGGCATTGGTGAAGGGCTGTTCCAGGGTTCCGGTCATGGCCTTGGTCGCGTAATTGTTGTTGGCCCAACTGGGACTCAATACCGTGAAGGCGTCGGAGGCGATCATGGCATTGCAGTATTTCTGGGAGGGCGGTACGGGGCCCACGTAGTCCGCGGGTTGGCAGGTCCCGGTGGGGGATGGGGCATTGAAGTTCCCCTCCAGGTAGATCGGATTGCCGGAAACGAAGCTCGCGTTGCGCGAGAGGCTGCTGGCGTCGAAGAGCTTGAACGCGTTGATGACCGTGTCGTGCAGGGTGCCCTTGTCCTTGGGCACGAGGACCGAATCGTAGAGGTAGAAGATGGAGTCGGTCGTGCTTTTCAGGGCCAGCGCCACATCGACATCCCAGGCGTTCACCCAGCGGTCTTCGCGGCGATCGAAGAACACGCTGTCGCCCGTGATCCAGCCCGGTTGCCCGGTACCGGGGCGATTGTGGACGAACCGGTTGTTCTGCGCGTCGTGGATCAGGCAGTCGAACTTCTGGTTCTTGAGTGCCGGCGCATCGCTCCCGTAGCAGGGGGAGATCAGTTGGTGGGGTGTACCGCTGCCAATGGGCAGGTTCAATTTCGGCGTGCCCTGGTCGATGTTGTAGACCCCGTTGACGGAGCTCGGCCGGGTGGCGTTGGTCATCGCCGTGATCGAGTTGGTCAGCCCCGACTGGGGTGGTCCGGGAGCCGTGTTCGGAGTGGAGTAGTAGAAGAGCTGACCAGCGGGTGGACCCAGGACCCAGTGGTAGATGGTGTCCGCGACGGTGACCGGCCCCTGGATGGAAAGGCTGCTGCCGTTGTACCCGCGGAAGTAGGCGTTCCCGTTGGTGTGGAGCGGCCCCTGGACGGTCATCGCCGGACCGGGGGTGATCTCGATGTTTCCCTGGTAGAACACCCCGAATTGGAAGAGCGGAATCTGGTAGAGGTAGAGCGTGGCCTGGACGTTGGTCTTGGCGCCACCGGGTGCGGTCCCGGTGGATTTGACCAGGAAGGAAACCTTGGTTCCCATCAAACCTTTGAAGTCTCCGGTGTTCACGACCTGCTGTCCACCGGTGGTTTGCTTGACGCTGCCCGCTTGGGCCATCTCCCCGTTGCCCGTCGGCGACACCAGGGTCGCGGGGACGGCGGCCAAGTTGAGCTTTCCCGCCATCAGGCTGTCCTTCAGCTTGTCCAGGGTGGCCATCTGCAGGGCCAACATGGCTTCCGCGGCATAGCGGGACCGGATGCGCTGCTTGGCGTCCACGGTGCTCTGGAAAAAGCCCCCGGAGGTGGTGATCATGGCGGTCCCCAGCACCAGGATCACGATCCCCAGGAGCAGGACCAGGATCATGGCGACGCCTCGGCGGCGGTTCCAGAAGGGTTTGGTTGCCATGGGATCTCCTCAGCGATTGACGAGATTGGTGTTGCGCACGCTGACATCGGTTTCGAGTGCGCAGAAGTGGTAGCCCCGGGATGTCGGGTTCTGCGCCAGGAGTTTGTTGTCCACCGTCAGGGTGCGCGTGACCAGCCGGATCTGGACCTTGTCCACCGATTTGGCGGGCGCGGAATCGGAGAGGGAGTCGAGCCAGCCTGCAACGGGGTGGTGGTACTGGATGTGCAAGGTATCGACGCCCAGGGCGTAGACCATCTCGGAATCGAGATCCTGGCGGACATACAGGGTGTCCTGGGATTTCCGATAGGTGATCGAGTCGTAGCCGTAGACCAACTGCCCCGCGGGTACCTGGATGTCGCCGGCGAGGTTCCAGGAACTGTCCAGGAAGGGCGTGGCGTCCAGCTCCAGGGAATCCCTCGTGCAGGTACCGCCGCTGAATCTGTGCTTTATGCCCAGGACGAAGGTCTTGGGGAACAGGGCGGGGCCATGGTTCCCCTTGCCTGCGGGGGCGTTCAGTCCCAAACGGACGTACCCCAGGTTTTCGAACTTGGCGGCGCTGTCGATGGAGATTCCCAGCGAAGCCGTCGTGGGATCGTAGGTGTAGACGAAGGCGGTGTCCACCCACCCGGTCTTGTTCATCACGAAGGTCACTTCGTTCGGCCCCCGGACCATGATCCCGGCGCTGGAGTCCGGAAGGCCGCCCCCGGTCGAGCGGACCCCCAAGGTGAGCGCGTCCAGGGTTCCCTTGGCCATCATCGACGCCGCGGCACGTTCCGACTCCGTCTGCCAGTTGCGGCTCTGGTATTGGAATTCGACCATGGCGAAGCCCACCACCACGCCCAGGATGACCAGGGAGATCAGGATTTCGACCAGGGAAATTCCTCGCCGGATCACGGAGTCTCCACGAACAGGTAGGTGACGATGGTGATGGAATCGGCGAAGTTCTGGCGCTTGGCCGTGATGGAGATCTTCGCGAGGCTGTCGCAGTAGATGGTGCAGAACGACGGGTCGGGAATGCCGCCCACGGCTGTCACGGAGTCGCGCGAGGAATTCGTGGAATCGCTCCAACTGCTGTCGAGGGCACGCAACTGGGCGGTGGTGTGGCCGGTGCGGAGATTTTCGATGGTCTTCTCGATCAGGACGGATTCGGACTGCCAATCGATGGATTTCCCGGTGTTCTTCTGGGAATACCGGGACATCTGCAGGTAGATGACGGAGATGACGCCCAGCACGATCAGGGCGATCAGGACCTCCATCAGGTTGAATCCTCCGGAGTGGGATTTTCGCTTGCGAACGCCCATGTCAATGCTCCAGTGTGACGAGTCCCGTGGGTGGGAGAACGGTCACCACGAACGTATCGTCGGGGAAGGTGGAGATCTCGAATTTCGCATAGAAATCCGCCCAGCAGCGGCCGTCGGGCCGGAAGACCACCGAGTAGATGCCGACCTGGCTGGTGTCCGGGGTGGTGGTGCCCGCCGATCCGCAGGGGAGAGGCGCCGGATCCGGGGAGACGTTGGACCTGACCCTGTCGAAGACCAGGTGCGCAGGCAGGGGTTGCCAGTCCTGGAGTATGGCTTCACCACTATCGTAGGTTCCATGGGCGGTGCCGTCGGCCGCCGAATCGATGAATCGTCTGTAGCGCAGATTCGCGACGTCGAGGACCAATCCGCTGTTGCGCTGGCGGGTGGTGGCGTCCGAGCGCGCCAGGAGCAATGCGTTCCGGAATTCGTCCGCGGCGCCCAATACCTGCACGCGCCACTGGACGCGATTCCAACCGCTGTAGGCCAGCACCGACAGGATTCCGACGATCACGATCACCACCATCAGCTCCATGAGGGTGAATCCACGAGGCGCCTCCCCGACACGACCGCGTCGAACTGGTTGGGCCATGGACTAAGAATAGGCTCCCCGGGGCCATCCCCACAAGCGATTCGGCGTCTGCCGTGCCTTTGCCGACGGAAAGCGTTGTCGATGAACGCACATCGGATCTCCCATTGCAATAACCGCGGAAATCCTCCGCTGAATTCGTCCCCGCCCGCGGACCGCTAGATTTGCTTCCGTGCCGGTTCTTTCCATCCTGGTCGTCGACGACGAGCCTTCCATCCGGAAGTCGGTGGCGCTTTGCCTGGAGCTGGAGGGCCATCAAGTGCAGACGGCCTCCGGAGTGGAGGAGGCCCGGAAGGTCGCGAAGCACCTGCCGTTCGACCTCGCCTTCGTGGACCTGCGGCTGGGGACCCATTCGGGATTGGATCTCCTTCCCGAACTGCTCGCCGCCCAACCGGGGTTGCGCATCGTGGTCATCACCGCCTTCGCGACCGTGGACACGGCGGTCGAGGCCATGCGGCGCGGAGCCTTCGATTACCTCCCGAAGCCCTTCGAGCCTTCTCAGGTGGTGGCGGTGGCGAGCAAGGTCGTCTCGCTTCGCGAACCGCGTCCGGGATCGGAGGATGGACTCCTGTTCGACAGTGCCTGCCTCGAGGTGCGTCGAGCCCTGTCGCTTGCCCGGCAAGTCGCGCGCAAGGGGGCCACGGTGCTCGTGCGTGGCGAGTCGGGGACGGGAAAGACCGTCCTGGCCCGCGCCATCCACCGCTGGAGCGACAGGTCCGAAAACCATTTCTCCACCCTGTCCTGTCCGTCCCTTTCCGCGGAACTGCTGGCTTCCGAACTCTTCGGGCACGTGAAGGGGGCGTTCACCGGGGCCGTTTCCGACGCGCCTGGTCGGATCGCGCTGTGCGAGGGCGGGACCCTCTTCCTGGACGAGGTGGGGGATCTTCCCTTGGAAATCCAGCCACGGCTTCTGCGATTCCTGCAGGAACGCGAGTACGAACGGGTGGGAGACCCCACCACGCGCCGTTCGGATGTCCGGATCGTGGCGGCCACCCATGTGGATCTGGAGGCAGCCGTGGCCGCCGGGCGGTTTCGCGAGGACCTGTTCTACCGGCTGGACGTGTTGCAGATCGCGCTTCCCCCCCTCAGGGAACGCCGCGAAGACATCCCCGCCTTGGCTCGCATCGCCCTGGAACGCGTCTGTGGAAGAGGGGAGCGGCTCCAATTTTCCCCCGAGGCCATCGAGGTGTTGCAACAGCGGGAGTGGCCCGGCAACCTGCGGGAGTTGGCCAACGTGGTGGAGCGGGCCGCCGTGCTCGCGACAGGTCCCATCCTGTCCGCCGAGGCGATGGGTGCCGCCTCGCGCGCGAAACCCCTCCCCGGCGGGGAGCTCCTCCCCCTGGAGGCCCTGGAAGAAATGCATGTGCGCAAGGTTCTCGCTTCCACGCGCACGTTGGAAGAGGCCGCCCGGGTGCTGGGCATCGACGCCGCCACCCTCTGGCGCAAGCGCAAGCGGTACGGGATCTGAAAATGCGCTGACCCGGTTCCTCCGTTCGCGAATCGCGAACGGGGAAAACGCGGGTTCGCGAAATCTTCCCCCCCCAATCCATGGATATTGCCTCCGTCGCAACTTGTTCTGCTATGAACAGCGAACGCATCGGAGCATAAACCATGAACTTTCCCGTGAAACCGGGGCAACCCCATCCTTTGGGAGCCACCGTCGACGATCATGGCGTCAACTTCGCCGTCTTCTCCCAGCACGCGAACTCGGTGACGCTGCTCGTCTTCGAAGCCCACGACTCGCTGGAGCCCGTGCAGGAAGTCCCTCTTTCGCGCACCTTCCACTTTTGGCACGCGCATCTGGAAGGACTGGGTGCCGGTGCCCACTACGCCTTCCGGGTGGACGGACCCTGGGATCCGGACGAGGGGCATCGGTTCAATCGCAACCGAGTTCTCGTTGATCCGTATTCCAAGGGCAACAACAACGCCCTTTGGAACCGCGGGGATGCGGGCGACACGGTGTCCGGCACGGACATCCGGTCCGTGGACAACCTCGCCCACTCGTTGCGCAGCGCGGTGATCGATCCGCGCGGCTTCGACTGGGGAAGCGACGTTCCGTTGCTTCGTCCCATGCAGGACTCGGTGCTCTACGAGATGCACCTCGGGGGATTCACCAAGCATCCGAACTCGGGTGTGCAGCATCCGGGAACCTTCCTGGGCGCCATCGAGAAGATTCCCTACCTGAAGGAACTGGGCATCACCGCCGTCGAGCTCCTGCCGGTCTTCGAGTTCGATGAAAAGGACATTCTGCGCCACCTTCCGGATGGCACCGAGCTGCGGAACTTCTGGGGCTACAGCACGATGTCCTTCTTCGCGCCCCACCCGGGGTTCTGCGTGAATCCCCAGGAGTGCAGCCGTCTGGACGAATTCCGTCAAATGGTCAAGGCGTTCCACGAGGCAGGCATCGAGGTCGTTCTGGACGTCGTGTTCAACCACACCGACGAAGGCAACCACGAGGGAACCACGATCAACTTCAAGGGGATCGACAACAGGGTCTACTACCACCTGGTCCAGGACGACCGCCGCCACTACATGGACTACACAGGCACGGGGAACACCTTCAACTGCAACCACCCGATCGGGGCCAAACTGATCGTGGAGTGCCTGGAATACTGGGTGCGAGAGATGCACGTGGACGGATTCCGGTTCGACGAAGGCACCATCCTGGTGCGGGACACGGAAGGCAAACCCACCTCCTACGCGCCGGTGGTGTGGAACATCGAGCTTTCCGAGACCCTGGCCGATGCCAAGCTGATCACCGAAGCCTGGGATGCCGGCGGCGAGTACGAGATCGGCAGGTTCCCGGGGTTCCGCTGGGCGGAA